>Ga0182030_10004177_pt1 | contig 30772 bp, 23 predicted proteins | sample 812S3MmetaG_FD_121299 | JGI IMG/M metagenome (GOLD analysis project Ga0182030, IMG submission 121299) | Permafrost microbial communities from Stordalen Mire, Sweden - 812S3M metaG (Illumina Assembly) | ecosystem: Environmental > Terrestrial > Soil > Wetlands > Permafrost | place: Sweden...
ACCAAGCGAGATGCGCAGAGCCGAGTTGTGAGTCTGTTGCTCGACAAAAACGAAGAAAAACCAAGCACCGAGGCTTATCGGACGTTAACGGACGTACAAAATTCTGGAGGGGATTTGCAAGTGATTGATAAGGTTGGCGTCCCCGATGGGATTTGAACCCATGTTACCGCCGTGAAAGGGCGATGTCCTAGGCCAGGCTAGACGACGGGGACGTATCTGGTGAGAGACGGCTATCGGCGGCCAAGCATCATACTAGCAGGGCGCTTTTCCCGCGTCAAAACCGCGCGCTCAACTTCTCGTTCCCATCTCGACTTCCTGCTCGCGCCCGGAAAGGTCGAAGCGGACCGGCGCACGATTTAGAATACTGGCATGGGCGATTCGCTTTATTTGAGTCTGTGGTTTCCGAGTTTTGAGGAGTCCGAGATTCTGCCCCGGACGGTGACCGTGCTTCGCCAGTTTCCGTTTTCTCCGGCGCGGGAGGGAGTAACCTACGCGGCCATCCAGCCGGTGTCCTGGAGCGAGCCCACGATTCTTGAGCGCCGCTTTGTTCCGGGTGTTGCACCCGAAGAGGCCGTGGCGGCGGTGGCCGAACTTCTGCACGACGACTACGCTTATATTTTCGAGGCTTATTGGGATCTGTGGACTCCTCCCTCGGGCGCGGAGAAATGGGTGCTGGAACCGGCGCTGGTGCGGGTGGTGGCGCACGGACTGGAATTTGAAGAACACGCCGCCGAAGAAGCGGGGCACATGCAAATTGATTTCGGCTTGGATTCATCCTTCTTGCACGAAGAAGTCGCGTTCACGGCGGAGGCCGAGCGCCACGTCCGCAGCAATGTCCACAAACTGGTGGAGTTCACGGCCAAGGTGGAAAAGAATGCCGGGGCCACGGGACGCCTGCTGTGGTCGGAGTCGGAGGAAAATCTGGCGCAGAAGTTGATCGCCCGGCTGCAGCGGGTGCACTAGCCTGATCAGCGGGTGCAGTACCCTGATCGAAGAGGCGAAGGAAAAATCGACAAGGGTCGCAAAGATTTCGGGGCAGGCACTGGAGCGCAACGGATTTTGAACTCACCGCACGATTACTTCCGGCACGGAAAAGGAAGAAGGGCATCGCAGACCTCGCCGCGATGCCCTCGGTGAATCACGACCATTGCTTGGTTCGTCTACTCGGTTCGTCCACTTGGTTCGTCTACTTGGTTCTTCCCGCATCGACCTGCAGCTTTTCTCCGGCCGCGGCCTGCGCCGCCGCCAGTCGAGCCGTAAGCACGCGGAACGGCGAACAGGAAACATAGTTGAGGTCGGTCTGGTAGCAGAACTCGACGGACGAGGGTTCGCCGCCGTGTTCGCCGCAGATGCCCACCTTCAGGTTGGGACGCGTCTTGCGTCCGCGTTCGGTGGCCATCTTGACTAACTGACCCACGCCTTCGCGATCGAGAACGGCAAACGGATCCTGCTTGATGATTCCGTCGGCCAAATAAGTGGGCAGGATCTTGTTGACGTCGTCGCGCGAGAAGCCCCAGGTCGTCTGGGTGAGATCGTTCGTGCCGAAGGAGAAGAACTGCGCTTCCTTGGCAATCTCATCGGCCACCAGGGCGGCGCGTGGCAACTCGATCATGGTGCCCACCAGGTACTCGACGGAGCGTCCTTTTTCCGCGAAGACTTCTTTCGCCACCCGATTCACAATCGCCGCCTGGTTCGCCATCTCATTGCGAGTGGCGGTCAGCGGGATCATCACTTCGGGATAGACTTTGACGCCATCTTTGGCGACCGCAACCGCAGCTTCAAAAATAGCCCGCGCCTGCATCTCGGTGATCTCCGGATAGGTGATCCCGAGGCGGCATCCGCGATGTCCGAGCATGGGGTTGAACTCATGCAGTTGTTCGACCCGGCTGAGGAGCAGTGGCATCAGCTTCTTCAAATCGCCGACCACTTTTGCGCCATAGTCACCGTATTTTTTGACCAGCGACTTTTTTTCTTTGGCGTCGGCATACTGCAGGGTCGCGATATCCACCATCAGGTCTTCGCGGCGCGGCAGGAACTCGTGCAGCGGCGGGTCCAGGGTGCGAATGGTGACGGGCAATCCGTCCATGGCCCGGAACACACCGTCAAAATCCTTGCGCTGCATGGGCAGGAGTTTCTTGAGCGCGAGGCGACGGTCTTTTTCGTTGTCGGCGAGAATCATGGCGCGCATGTGAGGAATTTTCTCCTCGCCGAAGAACATGTGCTCGGTGCGGCAGAGGCCGATCCCTTCCGCCCCGAATGCCCGCGCCTGAATGGCATCGCGGGGAATGTCGGCATTGGCGCGCACCTTCATGGTGCGGTAGGGATCGACCCACGCCATGAATTTCTGCAGTTCGGGATCGTCGGGGCTGGGATCGAGAGTGTTGAGCTTACCCTTGATGACGCGGCCGGTGGTGCCATCGAGCGAGATCCAATCCCCGGCACGGAAGGTCTGGCCCTTGACCCGCATTTCGCGGGCTTTTTCATCGACGTCGATGTCGCCTGCGCCCGCCACGCAGCACTTGCCCATGCCGCGCGTCACCACGGCAGCGTGGCTGGTCATGCCGCCCCGCGAAGTCAGAATGCCCTTGGCGACTTCCATGCCGTGAATGTCTTCCGGCGTGGTTTCGGCGCGGACCAGGATGACGTGGACGTTTTTTTCGGGTCCAGCTTTTTCGACGGCCTCGTCGGCGCTGAATACAATCTGTCCCACCGCCGCGCCGGGAGAAGCGGGCAGCCCCTTCGCCAGCACTTCGACCTTGCTTCCCTTTTCGTCGAGGCGGGGCACCAGGAAGTCATACAACTGATTGGGATCGACCCGGAAGATGGCTTCTTCTTTGGTGATGAGCCCTTCGTCGACCATCTGCAAGGCGACTCGAACCGCAGCCAGTCCAGTGCGTTTGCCGTTGCGGGTCTGGAGCATGTAGAGCTTGCGGTCCTGGATGGTGAACTCAAAATCCTGCATGTCTTTGTAATGTTTTTCCAGCCGGGTGGTGATTTCGCGGAGCTGGTTGTAGACATCGGGCATGATTTTTTCCAGTTCGAGGATGGGAACCGGAGTGCGAACGCCGGAGACGACATCCTCGCCCTGCGCGTTCAGCAGAAATTCGCCATAGAATTCCTTGGTTCCATTGGCGGGGTTGCGGGTAAAGCCCACGCCCGTGCCGCTGGTTTCGCCGAGGTTGCCGAAGACCATGGCCTGCACGTTGACGGCGGTTCCAAGCATGTCGTCGATGTTGTTGATGCGGCGATAGTGTTTGGCGCGATCGTTCTGCCAGGAGCGGAAGACGGCATCGCGCGACATCACCAGCTGTTCGTTCGCATCCTGCGGAAAATCGCGTTTGGCGTGCTTCTTCACCGCTTTCTTATATTCCGCAATAACTTCCTGCAGCGCCTTGGCGTCGAGGCCGGTGTCGAACTTCGTTTTCTTCTGTTTCTTCTTGGCGTCGAAGATTTCGTCGAACACGGATTTTTCGATGTCGAGGACGACGTTGCCGAACATCTGAATCAGACGGCGATAGGAATCGTAGGCGAAGCGCGGATTGCCGGTGCGCTGGGCCAGCGCTTCGACGCTTTGGTCGTTGAGGCCGAGATTGAGAATCGTATCCATCATGCCGGGCATGGAAAACTTTGCGCCGGAGCGGACGCTCACCAGCAGCGGGTTCTCGCCCTTGCCCAGTTCTTGGCCCTGCAGGGCCTCGAGTTTCGCCAGCGCCTCTTCCATCTGGCGGTCGACGTCCTTCGACACCGCGTTGAGCCGCATGTATTCGCGGCAGGCTTCAGTCTGGATGGTGAAGCCGGGAGGCACGGGCAGTCCGGCGTTGGTCATCTCGGCCAACCCGGCGCCTTTGCCGCCGAGAACGTCCTTCATCTTGCCGTTGCCGTCGGCCTTGCCACCGCCGAAGGAATAGACGTATTTTGTGGCTGCGGGCTTGGCCGCCGCGGGTTTCGATTCGATCGTTTCAGCTTCTGGGAGAGTCGTCGTTGCCATAGTTGGTCCTCTTCAGTATTCGATTTCGTAGAATGTATTTATTTCGTAGAATCTTTGCCCTCGGTCACGATCTCGGAAAAATCGGCTATGGTGGAGAATTCTTTCACCACCGTCTGCAACAAAGCCAGGCGGTTGGCGCGGAGATGGTCATCGTCCACCATGACCATGACCCTATCGAAGAACTGGTCGATGGCGGGACGCAGCTTGGCAATCTCCAGCAGCGCTCCTTCATAATCGCGCGCCACACGCCGTTTCTCAACCGTAGCCACGGTCTCGGGAATCAGCGCGGCCAGCGCCTTTTCGGATTCTTCCCGGAGTCCGGCGGGATCGACACGCATGGCGACAAGATTATTCTTTTCAGAAGCCTGGCGCAAAATGTTCTTCATCCGCTTAAACGCGCTGGAGATCGATTCGAAATCGGCCGAGCCGCGAACTTTGCTGACCGCCTCGGCCCGCGCAGCGGCGTCGACCACATCGTCCGAGTCGACCGCGAGCACGGCGTTGACCACGTCATAGGCGTAGCGATGTTGCGGCGCATCCTTCAAGTAAAACTCCAGCCGCTCGCGAAAGAAGCTGCGCACCGCTTTGGAATAGGCGGCGTTGGAGAACTTCTTCTCCGCTTCGGAACCCTGATAGCGGGCGCGAGCATCGGCCATGATCTCCGAGAGACGGAACGGCAGTTTATGTTCGGCGATGGTCTTCACCATGCCATTCGCCTGCCGGCGCAGGGCGAACGGATCTTTCGATCCGCTGGGAATGAGGCCGAGGGCGAACATTCCCGCGATGGAATCGGCTTTGTCGGCGATGGAAAGAAGCGCGCCCTCGACCGTGGCGGGGGCGCCGTCTTCCATCGATTCGGGCTTGTAATGATCGTAAATGGCCCGTGAGACTTCCAGTTGCACGTCGGACTTCAAGTCTTCGTCGAGTTGCTGCACCCGGGCATACAAACCTCCGACGATGCCCTGGAGTTCGGTAAACTCCTTGACCAGTTCGGTGGTGAGATCGGTTTTCGCCAGCAAAGCCGCTTTGTGCACGACCCCGGGCCGAACCGCCATCCCACTCTGTTTCACGATCTCCGCCAGCCAACTGGCCAGGCGCTGCACGCGCATCGTCTTGTCGTAATAACTGCCCAGATCCTTCTGGAAGGTGACGTTGCGCAGCAGTTCGACGCGCTGGCGCAGGGTCTGTTTCTGGTCCGTCTGCCAGAAAAAACGGGCATCGTTAAAGCGGGCGCGCAAAACCCGTTCGTTGCCGTGGCGGATCAATCCGTCGGAATCGGCGGCGGTATTGAGGACAGCCAGGAAGTGAGGCAGTAACTTTCCGTGGACATCCTCGATGGCAAAATATTTCTGGTGGTCGCGCATCACCGTGACCAGCACTTCTTCCGGCAACTCGAGAAATTCGGGATCGAAGCTGCCTAGAATGGCGGAAGGAAATTCGGTGAGATTGACGACGGTCGCGACGAGCGGCTTGTCTTCGCGCCAGCGCGCGCCGGGGATGGTTCGCGTGGCCGCGTCGAGCGCTTTGCGAATCACCTGCTCACGTTCCGCGGCGCCCAGAACCTTCGCGTCGCGCAGGGCCTCGACATAGGCACTGGGCTGGGAGATGACCACGGCCTTACCACCGCTCATGATGCGGTGCCCGCGGGATTTGCTGCCGGCGGGAATCCCAAATAGTTCCAGGGGGACGACCTGGTCATCGAGCATGGCCACCAGCCAGCGCACGGGACGCACGAAAAGTTCGCCGCGCTTACGCCAGTACATATTCTTCGGCCAGTAAAGTGAGGAAATTTCCTTGGGCAGCAACTCGGCCAGAATCTCGGCGACGGTCCGGCCCTTCCGCGTTACCGTCGCCGCCAGATAGTCGCCTTTGGGAGTATTGACCTTCTCCAGGTTGCCAACATCGACGCCAACCTTCTTGGCAAAGGCATGCGCCGCCGGCGTGGGCTGGCCATCTTTATAAGCAATCTGGGCGGAGGGTCCATTGACCCGCTCAGTGAGATCGGGTTGGGAGGAGGGAACGCCCACGGCCAGAACCGCCAGTCGCCGAGGCGTATCGAAGTGGGAAATCGCTCCGGCCGGTTCGAGACGCTCGCGCTGCAACAGCGCGGTCAGTTTTTCGCGCAATTCGCGAGAGGCGGCGTCAATCAACCGCGCCGGAATTTCTTCGCATCCGATTTCGAGCAGGAGGTCAGGCATCGGCTAATTCAGTCTTCAGTCTATCGTCTCAGAATTACACCATCGTTAATGTGAGCCCCGTCACAAACGGAGTGTATTTGGCCCGGTGAAAATCTGCCTGGAGAGTTACGCGTCCTCTGGGACAGGATTTCATCCCACCGGCGCAAGTTTGCCTTTCTTTTCCCGGGGTCGATTCTTCCCGGCCGGTTCGTCCCCTCCCGATGCAACCGGGGATTGCCGATCCTTATATTGCTGACCGTATTGCTGATCCATCCAGGCCTTAGCAACACCGACGGCCAGCGCCCGCACCCGGGCGATGACGCCGACGCGCTCGGTTACCGAGATGGCGCCGCGGGCGTCGAGAATATTGAAGTAGTGCGAGCACTTCAGGCAAAGATCATAAGCCCCGAGCAAGGGGAAGCGCGAATTCTCGCGAGCGCCGGCGCCGGCATCGCCCTCGCTTTTCTCCTTATCATCATCTTTATCTTTTCCCGGATCATGTTTTCCCAGATCCCGGTCCAGGGAAGCGTAGCGGTCGATCAGTTTCCTGCACTCCGCTTCGCAAAGTTCGAAATGCTTCCAGGCGCTGGCTACATCGGCGGCTTCGAAGTTGTAGACGGAGAACTGCTGCTCGTCGGCCAGCCGCACTTCTCCATACTTCACTTCCCTGCCCGTGTCGGGGTCGCGCGCCCAGACAATGTCGTAGATCGAATCCACGTCCTGCAAGAACGCGCACAGACGTTCCAGACCATAGGTAAGCTCAGCCGAAATCGGATCGAGGTCCACGCCGCCGCATTGCTGGAAGTAAGTGAACTGCGTGACCTCAAGGCCGTCGAGCATGACCTGCCATCCGATGCCCCATGCTCCCAGCGTGGGCGACTCCCAGTTATCCTCTTCAAACTTGATGTCGTGCTGGCGGAGATCAATGCCGATCGCGGCGAGCGATTCAAGGTACAGTTCCTGCACGTTCTCCGGCGGCGGCTTCAGGATTACCTGCAATTGCAGGTGCTTGAACAGGCGATTGGGATTCTCGCCATAGCGACCGTCGGCCGGACGCCGCGAAGGCTGCACATAGGCCACCTTATAAGGATTCGGCCCCAGCACGCGCAGAAACGTCTCCGGAGCCATGGTGCCCGCGCCAACTTCAACGTCATAAGGCTGCTGAATGACCGCCCCGCGCGCGGCATAAAAAGCCTGTAGTTTGAGAATGAGTTCCTGGAAGGTCAGCGAATTGGATTTGGGCAAAGTCACAATCAATAGCGTTTAGAGAGAATCCTTCCTAGTAGTCTTCCGGACCATCAGGCAAATCGCGGTGCTTGACAAACATTACCTGGCGAAAGACTCCAAAGCCAAACACGATCACTCCGATAGCGGCCCAATGTACGCCACGCAGAAACGCAACCACAAACAGCAAAGCTATCCCAGCGTACACGCACATCAGAAAGCCGTCCCACAGAACCGCTGCCTTACTACTCATGTCAGAAATCCCAATAACGGACTAGCCGGCAATCTTCTCCAGCATACCCGCAGTCACCAGCTTCTTCTCGATGTGCCGCTCCAGGATCTGAACCAGGAACTTGCGCAAGTCTGCACACACCGCTTTCGGCCAGTCGATTTCCGCGAACTCCGATACTCGCGACCGCAGCATTTGCGCCGCGATTTTTCGAGACTCCGGCGACAATTCCGACGACGCGATGCGCTTATCGTCGACGCAAACCAAACCGTCGGCCAACGCGTGGTAGAACGCCCGAGTGCCGTCGAGGGCGGCTCCGCAGACGACGCACTGCGAAAACTCCGGCAGAAATCCCATAAGCCGGGTCATCCACAGCTCAAAGTAGGTCACCGCCATCCACAACGTCTGGCCGCGCAATTCCTGCAAGACCGCCAGACTCAAGCGGAAAACCGCGTCGCTGGCCTCGCGGTCCGGCATCAACTCATCAAGCACCTCGGCAACATGCGCCAAGGCCGCCGCCCGTGGATAACTCACCGCGCTCGACATCGGCGACTCGATCACTTCGAAAGAATCAAGCCGCGCCAGTTCCTGCCGTTCACGGTCGTCATAGAACGCCCGCACATAGGTAAGAGGTTCGAGCGCGCCTCCAAAACGCCGTTTGGACTTCATGGCGGCGCGCGCCACGCCTTTTACCTTGCCTTCCGAGCGGGTAAAAAGCGTCACCAGCAGGTCGGACTCACGCAGCGGGTACGTGCGCAGAACGATCGCTTCCGACTCCTTCAGCGCCATGGAAGGTGTACAGGTTAAGGAATGATTGTAACGGAAGGAGCCGTCAGCCGTCAGCCGTCAGCCAGAATCAGATGCCGCGAAGAACTGACCGCTGTGAACTAAGCCAAAGGCGCACGCCGTTATTGGCGTGCGCCTCTGGATTCGATGCCGAATGCCGAACCGGTTCTCCTTACGGCTGAGAGCTACTTTACCGCCCGAAGTACTTCGCGTTCCGCTCGGTATATTCTTTCCACTTTTCCGGCAGATCGTCGAGCGCGAAGATGGCCGAGACCGGACACACCGGAACGCAGGCGCCACAGTCGATGCATTCCACGGGATCGATATACAACATCTCCTCCGTCCCGAATTTGTCGGAGTCTTTCTTGGGATGAATGCAATCCACCGGACAGGAGTCAACGCAGGCGGTGTCTTTGGTTCCAATACAGGGCTCGGCAATTACGTAGGCCATAGATTCTCAGGGCTCCTAAGTGTCGGGAGGATGAACAGACTGATTATCTTAGCAAGAATCCCCAAACGACGTATAGAGGCGCACGTGCCCGCGCGGTTTCGCGCCGCCTACCCCTCGGCGACCTGTGCGATGGCTTCGACCGGCTCCGCGGGCGGCAGAGCACTGGCGGGAATCCGCTCTGGCGCGCCGCGCCAGGCGCCCGCCTTGAACCCCTGCCTTACGAGTTTGAAGATGGTTCGGCGATTTTGGGCAATCACTTTCACCCAAGCCATTTTCCCCATCATCGGAAAATAAATGCCGCGGAAACAGAGGCGCGCTAGAAAGATGTTGATGCGATAGCCGAGCGGCTGATCGCTCAGTGAATCCACCGCGTGCGCCAGCGCTTCCGCGCTGTAAGACTCGTCCCACCCATGCCGAACTTCCTCGTGGGCCTCCTCTACCGTCATCTTCAACGGAGTGTGCGCCATGGCAAACGGAATGAACTCCTGCCAATGCTTCGGGCGCGTCAAGCGTCCGGCTTTTTCCAGCCGTTTGTAGAGCGGGGTCGCGGGCAAAGGAGTGAGCAGCCCGAAAATCGGCAACCCCGGCGGCCAGGTCCGAACCTGCTCCAGCGTCCGCTCGGCGGCTCCAACGGTGTCGTTATCCATGCCAAAGATAAATGACGTAATCGCGTAAACATTGCGGGACGCCAGTCGCTCCAGCACGGCTGCGTATTCACCCGGCTTGTTGAATCCCTTGTTGACGTCTTTCAAATTGGCCGGGTCGATCGACTCCATCCCGATAAAAATCCACTTCCCGCCCGAAGCCGCGATCAGGTCGACCAGTTCTTCGTCGCGCAACAGGTTGGCCGAGATTTGCGCCACCCAATGCACCTGGGCCTTGGCGGCAATGATGTCGCGCAGCAGCGACTTCGTGCGTTTGATGTTGATGGCGAAATTGTCGTCGATAAAGAACACCGCCATCTGTCCCTTCTCGGTGCGGGCGCGCGCCTTCAACAACAGCAGTTCATTGACCACGCTTTCATTGGTGCGGAACCGGATTGAGTCGCCGAAAAATCCTGTCACGGTGCAGAACTCGCAACCGTAAGGGCAGCCTCGCCCCGATTCCACCGGGATGATCCGAAACGATCCCCAGCCCTCCCCAATCTTCTGCAGCAGCGCAGTCGCGGCCTTGGGCACCAGATTGAATTGCTTCAGATCGATCGACTGCCACGGAATCACCGGGTAGTCCTTCAGCGAAGGCTTGCTCTCCTGTCCAAAAGCATCGACTGGCGAGTAGACATCCTTAAGTTGATGGCGGGCAGCGTCCTCGACAATCTGCGGCCAGGTTGCGTCGGCTTCGCCGAGGGCAACGGCGTCGGCGTGCCGCGGTCCGCCATCGCGGCCCAGCGCCTCGTCGGCCATCTCGGTCACGTGCGGTCCCCCCATCACCACCGGAACCCCCGTCGCTCGAACCGCATCGGCCATGCGATAGGCCTTGGCAATCATGCGAGTCATGGCGCCGATGCCCACGAGTCCAATGTTGTTCTCGAGCACAAACCGCCCGATCCCCGCTTCATCCATGGGCTGCGCGTTGCCGTCCACGAGCACGACTTCATGCCCCGGCGGCGTCAGTGCCTGCAATAGAAACATCCACAGATGAGGCATGAAATTGCGCGTGACACCGTTATCGGGGTTATAGAGCAGGATTTTCATAGGGGGTCTTAGCGATTCTGCAAAGCGCTACTTTGCCGCTGTGCTGCGGTGAAGAAGGAGATCCCAGGCGCCAAATCGGCAGGCTTCCCCGGCGCCCGTGACTATGGAGGCTTTCGTTTGAATGTACCCTAGCGTACAGTGTACACCGCTAGCGCAAGTGCCATGGCAAAATATCAGGAAAAATTGAAGATCCCCGCCAGTTTCTCCATTACTGTCCAATATTCGGAAATTCAGTGCCCGACGCTGGGAGTCGATGGTGCGTACTCGACAATGTAGCCCGCCACCGCGCTCGCAGCCACGGTCAGCGGCGACGCCAGATACATTTGTCCCGGCCCGCTGCGGCCGGGGAAGTTCCGGTTCTGCGCGCTGATCACGACCTGATCAGGACGCGTCGATACTCCCGGCCCCGCGTTGATACAAGCCCCACAACTCGGCTCGATCACGCGCGCGCCCGCCTGTTCGAAGATCTCAAGATAGCCGCGGCGTTTGGAATATTCGCGCGTCGCCTGCGAGCCGAACTGAATCCAGAACTCGACCTGCTTCGAAACCCGCCTGCCCTCCCGCAGCGCATCGGCGAGAACCGCCGCGTACATGTCCATGTCTTCGTTCTTCCCCGCCGTACAGGTCCCGCCATAGGCGATTTCAATTGGTACGCGACTGCCAAGATCTCGGATGTACCTGCCATTGCCCGGATCGCCCGGCGTCGCGACCATGGGAGTGATCTCCGCCGCGTCCAGTTCAATCACTTCGTCGTACTCGGCATCCGGATCGCTCTGCAGGCCTGGCATCAGCTTTTCAATATCCGCCCGCTTCATGCCCCGGCGCTCGATGAGAAACTCGACCACCTTCTCATCCGGAGCGACGATGCCGGTAAAGCCTCCAATTTCGGCCGCCATATTCGTCATGGTGGCGCGCTCGTCCACCGACAGTGCCTCGACCGCTTCGCCCGCATATTCCATCACTTTCGCCAGCGCCTTGCCGCTGCGCACGTAATCGAGCGAGAGAATCTTCAAGATAAAATCCTTAGCCGTAACATTCGGATGCCGCTGGCCCCGAATCACGATCTTCACAGACTCCGGCACCTTGACGCGAACGTCTTTCGTGATCCAGGAATTGAAAACGTCAGTCGTGCCAATGCCAAAGGCGATGCACCCGATGGCGCCGACGTGCGGCGTGTGCGAGTCCGACCCAACGTTTACCTGCCCCGGCAGCGCGTAGGTCTCCAGCATCACCGAATGGCAAATGCCTTCCGAGCCCTTCCGGTCGGTCAGTTCGCCATGCAGTTTAATGCCCTGCTGCTTAGCGAAATCCTCCTGCTTGAGCTTGAGTTGCGTGGCCAGGTCGAGCAACCCGATCTTCTTTTTTTCCTCGGAAATCACTTCGTCAAGAAATGTAAGATGGTCGCGAAAAAAACAGATACTCGACGCATCGTTCACCGGAACATCTTTGCCTACATATTGCTCATAGAAAATAGACGCCATGGGCGTGACGTATTCATGACTGAAACGCAGATCGACGCGAGTAAAACCGCTGTCGCCGGGATGCACTTCTGCAACACCGACCGCTCCGGTGGGAGCCACCATGTGCCGGGCAAAGATCTTCTCCGCCAAAGTCATGGCTCGTGTCGAGCGGACATTCCTGTCCGCTGCCTTGATGGCCGGCAGAAAAACTTTCCCCTGCATGCGCGCCACATTGAACGGAAACAGTCCCGCATACTCGATCACTTGCCTGGTAATCTCGTCTTCTCCGGCGGTGAATTCGCCGAGCGCGATTTCCTCCCCAGCGCGAATTCGGTCGATGAAAGAAAAATCAGTCGAAGTCAGCAACCCGAGATTCTGGCAGTTCTGCTTGTAAATCCGCTCAATGTTCTCTGCCAGCGCAATCTGAATTCCGGCGCACATTTCCGCATAGGGAGACTGCTCACGGCTCGAGCCTTTGCCCCGCCGCTTGCCGCTCACTGAGCATACGAAGCCACCACGTTTCACTTCGCCGCGCCCAATCGGCAAGGTGTCGCCGCACCTCAAACCCACATAAGGAATCTCGCCCAGCGTCCGATCAAAGTAGAAGCAATAGTGCGCGGGAGTGATCTCATCGGTCGAAATATCGTCGCGGAGTTTGGGGTTCTTGGCGGGATTCTTCGTATCCCAGGGCAGATCCCAGCCCGCAAGCTGCCTCTTGATGAGCTCCGGGTCTTCGGTGAGAAACAAAATGCGCCCGCGCAACCGAACCTGGTCGGGGCGCTTCTCGATCTGGCGTTCCAGCAATGACGAAATCACGCGAGCCATTGTAACGCGTGCACAGCGGAGGTGGGGCGACGCGCAATCCGCGAGACTTCTATGGTTCGTCTTCTAAGGTCTTTGATCTTTGCCGTAGGCAACCGGACTGGGCAACTCTTCCAACCCCCGGCCCGCGAAGATTTCCTCGAACTCGTGCAGAAGCGCGTCGTGCACCAGGCCATTCGACGCTAGAGTCTCGCGGCTGGCAATCCGGAATGCGCCGCCCGAAAAGTCCGTCACCCGGCCGCCCGCTTCTTCCACCATCAGCACGCCCGCCGCCGTATCCCATGGATTGAGATTAAATTCCCAGAAGCCGTCAAACCGGCCCGAAGCGACATTACACAGATCAAGCGCCGCCGATCCCGCCCGCCGCACCCCATGCGTGCGCAGTGTGATCTGGTGGTAAAAATAAATGTTCGGGTTCTTGTGCCGCTTGTGGCTGGGAAACCCGGTGGCCACCAGACTCTCGCCCAAACTTGGCGTAGCCGACACGTGGATCTTCTTGTCGTCCAGTCGAGCGCCACTGCCCAGTTCGGCGGAGAACATCTCGTCGCGCGTTGGATCGTAAATCACGCCCGCGATCCGTCGTCCCCGGCGCTCGACTGCGAGCGACACGCAAAACACCGGGAAACCATGGGCAAAATTCGTGGTGCCATCAAGCGGATCGACGTACCACTGATACTCGCTGCCCGTTTCGATGCGAGTTCCTTCTTCACCCATCACATCATGAGTCGGAAACTGATGACGAATCCGTTCCAGGATCAGCGCCTCCGACTGGCGGTCGGCCACGGTAACCAGATCCACGTCGCCTTTGTATTCGATCTTCACGTGCTGCTTGAAATAGCCCATCAGCAGGCCGCCTGCTTCGCGAGCCATCGCCTGCATGGGAGAAATAAGATCCAGAGATGGAGTGGATGTCATGCAAAACCCAGGCTTTCATTTTGAGGATCGGGTGTCAGGTTCTGAGATCTGAGAACCGGGAACTGGTCCCAGTTACTTCTTCTTGCTGTCTTCTGCGATATAAACAATCTCGTGTTTGAAAATAAAGAGGTTCGGACCATCCTCGCGCGTCACTCGCACCATATTCTTGTCGTAATACTCGATCCAGCCCCGCACCACTTCCCCGTCGGCCAGCTTCAGGCTCACGATTTTCTGCTTTTCGCCGAGCGCTTTCAGATAGGCCGCTTCCTCGAACGTCTCGTCCGGAGGCGGGGTGCGCTTCTTGTTGAACGTGGAACCACCTGGCTGTAACGGCATTGGGGTATTTTACAACGTCCGACGGTAGCCTAAGGCTCCGTTGGTGGACCGGGTCGATTTCCGGCCGGCCCGTCATCGGCCTAATTTGGTTCAGGGTTGATCGATTGCCGCTTGTTGAATTGATTGGGCACTGCCAACCGCTTTAGAAAATCTATGGTTTCCGTCCGGTTCGACTCACTACGCAGCGGTAGCGTCGCAATGATCTCATTGATCTCAGCCTGATACTCCTCAAGGGCGCTTTGTCGCTCGTCTGCCGTGCCCGCCCAGAGCGTAGCCTCGTCGGTCACCCACTGTCTATGCATCAGTTCCTTCGCTTGGCGGAGAGCGGCCTGCCGTTCAGATGTCGGAACCCGATGTGGGTCGCGCCATGCCGCCTCCAGCAGGGTGAGTTGCAATTGTTTATTGCGTGAACTTGGCAAGCCGTCCCTCAGGATCGGGCCAATAGGATTGGCTTCGCCATCTTCTCGCTCATCGGCAATCAAGTGAACTTTGGCGCGGACAGCGTCGTCTCCGGCTAAGTATGCAAGGCGGACAGCTGCCTCACGTCGGGCATCTTCCTGTTTGTGGACGGCCGCGAGCAGATTTGTCCTTAGATCGGTTAGTTTTCGAAGCATGGCTTCACTTTGCTTTTTACTGGCTTCGGTTGAATCGGCCGTTATCATTTGGGCATCGAGTTCATGCAAGAGTTCCTCCTTCTGCTCGGGAGCTAATTTGATGGCAGGCGTTTTACTCTTGGTTTCCTCAAGCTCGCGCGAAAGAGACACGACCAGAGCCGCTTCCTCCGACTCATCCCGCGCAGACAAGTCAATGCCGACAGCATTTGTCGTACGACATCGATCGCAGGTTTCAAGTGAGGTCGAATTCATCAGCGCATCCGAGGTACGAAGCCGCTCCGTTGTGAGAGTCACTTCGTAATGGCCCGGCTTCTGAAACGTTATGGTTCGGTTTAACAGCACTGGCACGCGTACTGGAGAACTACCCAGATTTGCCAATGCCGAGCCGTTTTGAGACAGTCCTCGGAAGCTGCGGTGGGAACGCACCCATCCGTCCTTCGGCGCAAGTTCTACGAGATCGGACACGGGAAGGTAGGGAGTGGTGTCAGTGTTGACGACATACTCCGGCGACTGACTGGTGAAGACAAGGTCGAGCATTACCGGATCGCCCATCTTGAAGTGGGTCTGACCATCGTGCGCCTCCAGGCGAACTGCGGCACGAAAACTCTCATCTGTACCTGCAAGCGTTTGATTCTGCGCAGCGATTGATCCCCACACGAGGCCTGACATGAGTATGGCCATCTGCGAAGTGTGGCTGTGCATTTCTGCTCCTATCCCATTCTAGAATCTTTCGGAGAGAAATAGAACGCCGCTTCCTCAGGACGGTGCACACGCGGAATCCACAACGGCCGCCGCAACCCATTCGGCCCCGGCGCCGGCCGAGTCAACGCCTTCCAGCGCTGGTACACAGCAAAAGAAAGATTCGTATCGACGAAGATGTCGCCATACTGGTCGCCAGCCGAAGCCCGCTCCACGCGCACCATCTGGTGCCAGCAGTGCATCCCTGTAACGGGATCGGGATGCACCGGGAAGGTGAGGTTCTGGTGGACACCAGCATCGCTCCACCAGACACGCTGGGTGTCAGGATCGGACGTTTCGTAAGGTTCGACACCCGAGAGCTGGCGCATCTTCCACTGTCCTTTGCCAACTTCTTTCAGATCGACCCACGCGCTCGACATGCGCTCGACATGATCTTCTTTATTCAGCCGCCAGCGCCCCATATGGTGCGAGCAGGCGACCACACCCGGCGCAAGACCTTCGGTGACCCAGGCGTGCAGGACGAAGAAACCGATTTCAGTGTGAACTTTCAGCAGATCGCCGGTGTCTATGTTGCCGAGCTTCACGGCATCGGTAGGATTCAACCACAGCGGATTCTTGTGCGCCATCTCGTATAGAAACTTCGAGTTTCCCGAACGCGTGTGAATCAGATGCGGCAAGCGAAAGATCGGCAGCAGCGTAAAGACATCGCCCTTGGCATCTTTGGGCCACTCCACCAGCGGCGCGTATCGTACATCGAAATCTGTGGCTGGCTCTCCTATCGACGCCGCCTGCGCCGCGCGATGAATGTGGCTGCGATAATATTCCGGCAGCGCAAACTCCGGCCACTTCCAGTCCGCCATCGTTTTCGAAAACAACTCCAGTTTCCGCGACGGCGTGTTGTAGCCGACCACCGCTTTCTCGTCAACCATCACGCCTACCGCTTTGCCCGCCTTCGTCACCACGCCATTCGCCTCGACCGCCGATCCCGAAAGATCCGCGGGCGCCACCGGCTTCTCATTCAGCTTGTACACGTCGGTAGTGACTTCATACGCCCCATACTTGCGCATGTATTCGAGCGGCTTCAACCCTTCCTTAGCCGCGGCTTCAGGCAATCCCGGAACCGAATTCTCAAACATCCATCCGTAGTATTCGTCAACCGTCAGTTTCTGCCCCGCACGATACGGCGACTCAAACCACTGCCGAATTCCCATCGCGCCATCAGGATCGATCGCCCAGGAAAGGTTGATCCAGAATTCATCCTCTTCCCACACTTCTCCCGGATTCGCCTGATACGTGTAATCGAACTTCTTGCCCTGCCTCTCCTGCAGAACCCGCAGCACCGGTTGTCGAAAGCCGATCCACTTCCCGGCGTACGATTCCTGGCTCATCAGGTCGTGACGTTCCGAACTGAAGCCCATGGGTAAAACATAATCTGCGAACCACGCCGTCTCGCTCCAGGTCGGCGTCAACGCCGCATGCAGGCCCACCTTCTCTTCGTCGCGCAACATCTCGATCCACGAAAATCCGTCGGGATAGGTCCATACCGGATTGAACACTCGCGTGAAATAAGCTTCAATGCGGCCGCGCCCCTCTTTGAGAAAATGCGGCAGCAGCGGCGACATCTCATGCGTGCACAGCGGCCACTCCAGCGGATAGAGCAGTTCATTCCAGTGTTTCTGCGGCGGCGGATTCTTGAACGGACGCGGCACGAACTTATTCCACGCATTCAGATTATGTCCGCCCGGAGTTCCCACCGATCCGGTGAGCACATGCAGCAGCATCAAGGCCCGCGCCGATTGCCAGCCGCCCAGATTGCCCGACGCGCTGCCCCTCCACAAATGCGACGCAAACCGGCTTCCGGCGGTCGCGATCTCGCGCGCCGTCTTGACGATGATCTCCGCCTTCACTCCACTTTCTCTTTCCGCAAACTCCGGAGTGAACTTCGCATAGTGCCGATTCAACGCTTCGATCACTGCTTCAAAACTTTGGCCCCGCGCCGAAAATCCATCGACTTCGAGCTCTTCCCAGTTCGTCCAGTTCCTGACGAAGCCCGCGTCAAAGAGATTTTCGCCCAGAATCACCATCGCCATCGCCAACAGCACCGCCGCTTCGGTTCCGGGATAGCTGGGCATCCAGTAATCCGCCATGCTCGCCGTATTCGAGAGCCGCGGGTCCATCACCGCCAGTTTCGCGCCCGCCATTTTTCCTTCGATAATGCGCTGCGCGTGCGGATTGAAATAATGTCCCGACTCCAGATGAGCCGAGAGCAGCAGAATAAAACGCGCGTTGGCATGGTCGGGCGAAGGCCGGTCGGCATGATGCCACAGCAGGTAACCCAGCCGCGCCGAGGACGAGCAAACATTGGTATGCGAGTTGTGACCGTCGATGCCCCACGCCTGCAGCGTGCGCTCCATGATGAAGTCATGTCCCGGCCGGCCCACGTGGTACATGACTTCCTCGCCGCGATCTTCCTGAAACGCTTTCCGGATGCGCGTCCCGAATGTCTCCAGCACCTCGTCCCACGAAGTCCGAGCCCATTGCCCTCCGCCGCGCGGCCCGGAACGTTTCATCGGATAAAGAATGCGATCGGGATCGTGAATCTGCGTAATCGTCGCGGGCCCTTTCGCACACAGGCGTCCTCGGCTTGCCGGATGCTTCGGATTGCCTTCAAACTTGGCAACCTCTCCGGTAGCCTTATCGACATAGGCAAGCAGCCCGCAGCCCGATTCGCAGTTGAAGCAGATCGTGGGTACCAACTGGTAATGCTTTTCGACCCGGCGCGGCCAGGCTGCGGCATCGTACTCCACCCAGTCATCCCACTTTTCGACCGGCGGACAATACGCAAGATGGCTGCCGTCGCGCTTGAATTCTGTCATCGCTGCCTCTCCATACCCTTCGCCACTCCGCTAGCTGTTCGGCACGCTCTGTCCCGCCATCACAAAACACCATTCGAAAATCAACAACCCTGCCAGGGCCAGAACGCTTGCCACTCCCGCTGCCATCCGACTCGGGCCAGCCCACGACAAAGCGCCACCCCCCAAAATCAGGAGCGGGACAATTCCGCCCAGCACGACCGCCCCGCCCCAGAAAGCGCGCGCGAACGGACCGTGGGTCATCAGTCGCGCCCCGTAACGCGCGTTGTCGGTCGTGTGCGGCATCGCAACTTCCCCCAGCAGTATCAACAAATGCGCTCCCAAACTGACCCCTAGCATGAGGCCCGCGAACGACAGCGCCTGGGCTGAACCACCAATAGCCAGCGGCAGCAACGCCAGCACCGCCGCTCCACACAATAATGCCTGAACCATCAAATGCGCCGGCAGCAGCGGCGTTTGCCACAGATCTCGCCCTTCACACTGGCCAAAGAGAAACGCCGTGTAGACCGCCGCGCAAAAGCCAGCCAGCACCGTAGGCCACAACAAGAAGGAAGCGGCGACCGAAAATCCCGCCATCGCCGCCAGCCAGAACCCGCCACACAACCCGCTATACGCGATCAGTATGAAAGCCCCCCGCGCCAGCCACGATTTACTTTGGGGCGTGAACACCACCCGCAAGAATCGTTCCTTGTGATCGAGATCCCACACCAGCAGCACCGTAGTCAAAGCCGTGAACAAGAGCGCAACCGTCGCCAGCGCAATATCGCGCACCCGATCGCCCGGCAATCTTCCCAGCAGCATGGCAATGGCTGGAACCGCCAGTGCTCCCGACCCAATCGATTTGGTCCAGCAATAAGCCGGAACCTGCCATCCCCACGGCCGCGCATGAGCAACGTCGTAGGCGACCAGCGCATTCTTTTGCAGCAGCGGACTGTCGTTCGGATAAATCGCGCCGCCACCATGCACCGCCGTATTCCTCTGCGCCCACATATAAATCGACTCATGGCGCGCCGCCGCAGGCACGATGGCGCTTTCATCCCCATCGATGTAGTAGAGCTTCGGTTGAGTTCCCTGCTCGGGCTTGCGCACTCGCACCGGTTCCCGCGCCACCAGTTGCGCCGCTTCACTGGCGGAGTCGCTCAGGTCACCCGCAACGATGGCATGCTCCGGACATACGATCACGCATGCCGGCTCCAGTCCAACCTCCGTGCGATGCGCGCAGAAATGACACTTCGTGGCCGTGCCGTCCTCCGGATCGATGTAGATCGAATCGTACGGGCACGCCTGCATGCAAGCCTTACAGCCAATGCAGCGGTCGGAATTGAAATCGACAATCCCATCCTTGCGCTGGTACATCGCGGTTACCGGACAGATGGTGACGCAGGGAGGCTTCTCGCAATGGTTGCAGCGTGTGACTTGAAACACGCGGCGCGTGTTGGGGAATACGCCCTTCTCAACGTACTTCACCCAGGTCCGGTTCACGCCGACCGGCACCTGGTTTTCAGTCTTGCACGCCACCGTGCAGGCGTGGCACCCGATGCACTTGCGGTTATCGATGACGAATCCGTATTTCATCCGCGAAAGATCGACCCGGAAAAGTCAATCATACTTGGGTCCATTCAAAAGGGGAGTTACCTTGGTGACGCTGCCTGGCGAGAAAAACAAGATCGAATGGAGCGCTGGGATTCCCGCTCGGGCCCCAGAATGTCCAACGAGCGTCACCACATCGCTGCGCTAGATCTGATAATCCACATCCTCGATAATCCGTTGCATCGATTCCGACACCGGCTCAGCGCCGCCCGTGCCTTCCAGTTGACGCACCCGTTCCGCCAGCTTATTAACTTCCGTCGCCACCGCGGCCAGGGCCTCTGAGAGAGGATCATTAATCTGTTTGGGATCGGTAATCACCACCCGCTTGCCTTCCCGGAAAATGATGTGTCCGGGCACGCCCACCACCGTGGAATCGTCCGGCACATTGCGCAGCACTACCGATCCCGCGCCAATCCGGCAATTACTTCCCACGGTGATATTGCCCAGAATCTTCGCGCCTCCGCCCACCACCACGTTGTCGAGCAGCGTCGGATGCCGCTTTCCGTGTTCCTTGCCGGTTCCGCCAAGCGTCACTCCCTGGTAGAGCGTAACGTCCTCGCCGACAACCGCCGTCTCGCCAATCACCACGCCCATGCCGTGGTCGATGAATAAACGCCGGCCCACCTGCGCCCCCGGGTGGATCTCGATACCCGTGAGCAGGCGCGCTACCTGGGAGAGCCAGCGCGCCAGCAGAAAAAATGAGTGGTTCCACAACCAGTGATTCATCCGGTAGAACCACACCGCGTGCAGGCCGGAATAGCAGAGATAGATCTCCAGCCGCGACTTCGCCGCCGGATCGCGCTCCAGCACGGTGGCAACGTCCTCGCGGATTAGCGACAGCAGATGCGGCATGTGTCCTAGACGTTCAATCCCCGGATCACCAGTCCCGATGAAAGCTCAGGCCGGCAGTTGCGACGTCGGTATCAGCAACGCCTGGTTCCGGAGTCCTTCGAAGAGAATACTACTCAGGTAGCGTTCGCCGAACGATGGCAGAACCACAACAATCAATTTCCCCGCATTTTCCGCCCGGCGCGCCACCTGCAACGCCGCCACCACCGCCGCTCCCGACGAAATACCCACCAGCAGGCCTTCTTCCAGCGGCAAGCGCCGCGCCATGTTGATGGAGTCTTCGTTGCTCACGGTGATGACCTCATCGACGAAATCCCGCCGCAGGATGCTGGGAACAAAACCCGCGCCGATTCCCTGGATCTTGTGCGGCGCCGGCTTGCCGCCGGAAAGTACTGGGCTCTCCGTCGGCTCCACAGCGATCGCCTTGAAGGACGGTTTCTTCGCCTTGATATATTGGGAAACGCCAGTGATCGTTCCCCCTGTGCCGACGCCCGAGATCAGAAAATCCACTCGCCCGTCCGTGTCTTCCCAAATCTCCGGACCAGTGGTTTCCAAGTGGATCTTGGGATTCGCCGGGTTGTCGAACTGTTGCAGCATGTAGCCGTTTGGCGTCGAGGCGAGCAATTCCTCCGCCTTCAAAACCGCTCCTTTCATCCCCCGAGGACCGGGCGTGAGAACGATCTCGGCGCCGAAAGCCAGCAGCAATACCCGCCGCTCCAGACTCATCGTCTCCGGCATGGTGAGGATGAGCTTGTACCCTTTCACCGCCGCCACAAAAGCCAGCGCGATGCCGGTATTGCCGCTCGTCGGCTCGATCAGAACGGTTTTCCCAGGCTGGATCCGCCCGGCCCGCTCGGCATCGGCAATCATGCTCACGCCGATGCGGTCTTTGACGCTCGAAACGGGGTTCTGGCTTTCCAACTTCGCCACCACTTCCGCAACCGCGCCCTCGGTAACCCGGTTCAGCCGCACCAGGGGCGTGTGCCCGATCAGTTCCGTGACATCCTTCGCGATTTTCATAGTCCGGATCGCCTCTTTCGTCCTCTGGAATCAGCGCTTCGGGATTCTGCATCCCCGATGCTGTCTAACACAACTAACCCTACTACTTTACTTATCTATTGGCAGTGACGCAAATCACTTCGCTCGCGCCCAGTGTTTTGGGGATTTTATGAACCCGCACCCGGCTTTCGCCGCCCCACCCGCGCCAGAATGCGCCGCACTTTCTTGGGGGAAATCGACAACCGCGCCGCCACCCGCGACACTTTGCGCCCTTCCCGCTCCCACAGCCGCGCTATCACGATCTCCGCGAATTCCTCGCTGATTTGCCGGAACGTCTTCTCCCCCACCGCTCCCTGCGACCATGCTTTCAGCGCCGGATGCACGCTTCCCTTGCGCAGTATCTTCGCCCCCAACGTCTGCAGGTCCTGCCACATATTATTGTCCGGTTGATTCCCCCCGCAGGATGCCCGCGCCAGGTCATACGACTCCCGGGCCGCGTCCGGATTATCGAAGAACGAATTGCACTGCGTCAGTCCCTGCCACAGATGGGCATTGGCCAGCAGCAGACCATGCTGCGTATGTTTCGCCAGTTCAATCGCCTCCTGGCTGCACTCAAAAGCGCGGCGAGCATGGCTTCCCGGGTCGGCGCCTCCGCCAATTTCTTCCTCTACCTTGGCATTTTCGATCATGCACTGCAGAATGCGCGCCCGCCCCATCAGAATATAGTCCTGCTTCTGTTGCGCCACCTCATAGGCCGAATCCGCTTCTTGCTCGGCGCGCTGGAAATCTCCACCATCCAGGTGGATGTAGGCGGCATTCAAGTAAACCGTGCCTTCCCCGTGATGGTTGGGACGCAACTGGTAGATCTCCCGGGCGGCCTGCAGGTGTTCCAGGGCCTCGCGCCGCAACTGAGCCATACGCCCGCGATAATCATTGCTGCTCGCGCCGGGCTTACCCGCACGCCGGGCCGCGGCCTTCCGGCGCCGCTGCACATCGCGGTCGATTCTTTTCTGCAACTGCAGCGCGATTCCCCGTTTGGCCAGCGCCATGTTGGCCAGCGAGCGCGCCAGGTTCATATGCCGCGGATCCCGCTTGCGATACTGCCGAATCGCCTTCTCGAAAAACCCAATCGCTTTGTCGAAGCGCCCTTCCCGTCGCGCCATTCGACCGTAAAAAGACTGAATGTTGCCGAGTGTCACGTAGTCATCAGTTGGGTCGAGCGCGCTCTCCGCTGCCTGCGCGATGCGCAAAGCCTCTTTCCACTTGCCCTGCTGAAACAGGAGCCAACTCTCAAGCACCTGCATCACTGCCGCCATGCGTAGATGGCCTAGCTCCAGCGCCAGATCTCTTCCTTTGCCGGTGTAGATCAGCGCCTCTTCGTATTCACCGCGCCGCCGCAGGCAGCGGCCCTTCCAGAAATAAACGATGGCGAGCAAAAATCGGTCTTCGAGCTCCTCGCCCAGGCTCAGCACGAAATCAAAATGAGCGATGGCCGCTTCCATCGCCTCTTCCACCATGGCCGCCATGCCTTCGGCCATGCGCAGGCAGATGTAGTCCGTGATCGAGAGCTTCGACCGTGACCCCGGTTTCAAGTCTTCGAAGCGCTGGAGCAGTTCGCGAAGTGGAGGTCCGCTGAATCCGATATCGGTCCAGATCGCGAGTTGCGCCAGAAGACGGCCTGCGTTTTCCTGGGAGGGATCCAGTCGTGCGATTTGATCCTGGTGAGCTCGAAGGCAGGCAATGCCCCGCTCGATCTCGCGGGCGGCAACATGTTGCCGGAGTTGCGCGAGGAATGCCTCGTCCATCGACTGGTTGGCGACGTGACTCCTTCGTGCGCCCATCAACTGACGTTCTAGTCCAATAAATCGTAACTGGCAAGCGTCAAGAACTCCGCGAATTCGCGGCTGGTCGTCAAGTCTTCCAGGACTTTGGCCGCCTGCCGCAACTTCTCATCTTTCTCGCTCCCCAGTTCCGCCGCCCTCTGCTGAATGATCTCTTTGACCATGGCCTCCGTCACCGGCCCGCCATCCTTCAGATGTGCGCCGTGCCGAACCCATTGCCACACTTGCGCCCGGCAGATCTCCGCCGTCGCCGCATCTTCCATCAGGTTGTAAATCGGAACACACCCCGATCCCTGCAGCCACGAATGCAGATACTGCAAGCCGACATCGATATTCCACCGCAACCCGGCTTCCGTAATATCGCCCTTCGGGACCGCCAGCAGATCCTCCGCCTGCACCGTCTGGCTGTTCCTGTCATGATCTTTATCTTTATCTTTATCTTTATTCCTATCCTTACCTTTATGACCTGAAATCTGGTTCGCCTCCGGCATGTACTTGTCGAAAATTTCCCGGGCCACCGGTACCAGTCCCGGATGCGCCACCCAAGTGCCGTCATGACCCGCTTTCACCTCCCGGAGTTTGTCGCGCCGCACTTTCTCCAGCGCCTGCTCGTTGGCGGCCGCATCATTTCGAATCGGGATCTGCGCCGCCATTCCACCCATCGCGTGAATGCCCCGCCGGTGGCAGGTTTGAATCAGCAATGCAACGTACGAACTGAGGAAGTGAACCTCCATCGTGACTTGCGACCGGTCGGGCAGCACGAATTCCGGGTGCGCGCGGAACTTCTTGATGAAACTGAAAATGTAATCCCAGCGTCCGCAATTCAGTCCCGCCGAGTGCTCGCGCAATTCGTAGAGGATCTCGTCCATCTCGAACGCCGCCAGAATCGTCTCGATCAGCACGGTGGCGCGAATCGATCCGCGCGGGATGCCCAGTTCGTCCTGGGCAAAACAAAATACATCGTTCCACAGCCGCGCCTCCAGATGACTCTCCATCTTCGGCAGGTAAAAATAAGGCCCCGATCCTTTGCTCAGTAACGCCGCCGCGTTGTGAAAAAAGAACAAACCAAAATCAAACAGCGATCCCGAGATCGGCTTCCCTTCCACCAGAAAGTGCTTTTCCTCGAGATGCCATCCCCGCGGCCGCACAAACAAAGTTGCCAGCTTCGCGCCCAGCCGATACTGCTTTCCCTCCGGACTCTCATAGTGAATCGTCCCTCGAATCGCGTCCCGCAGATTTTGCTGGCCTTCGATGTTGTTGCTCCAGGTCGGTGAATTCGAGTCCTCGAAGTCGGCCATAAAAACACTGGCGCCCGAGTTCAAAGCGTTAATGATCATCTTGCGATCGACCGGTCCCGTGATTTCCACACGCCGATCGAGCAGATCGTTTGGGATCGGCGCAACCTTCCAATCGCCTTCCCGGATCGCCGCCGTCTCCGCCAAAAAGTCAGGCAGTTTGCCGTGATCGATTTCCCCCTGCACGTCTCGCCGCCGCGCCAGCAGTTCCTGCCGCCGCGCCTCGAATCGACCGGCAAGCTTGGATAAAAACACGCGCGCTTCCGGGGTAAGAATGTTGGTCTCGGCTGGAGTCGGAGTCTGGGTTTCAGCGGCATCATTCAGAATCGTCATGGCATCCATAAGTCAACATCATAGTCGTCCACCGGTGCAAGTGCAGCGTGCTGGGTCATTTTGACCTAGTGGGTCGGCGCGGACAGCGCCATTTGTCTGAATGCGCCATTCGAGGTCTACTGCACCTGGACCCAAGTCCGGAAGCAAATCATGAAGCACGTATTAAGGGATAAAGCGATGACCACTTCGACCTCCAACCGGCACACCACTAACTCCGACGACAACCTATTGGACGCAGCACGCAGCCACCGCATCACTGCCGCGATGGCTCTCTACTATCCGTCGTTGGCGGGCAATTCGTTAATCGGGAGTTGTTGGGACGACGAATTGCTCCCCTCGGGAGACTAATCGCGGACCGCGCCGATTCTATGGCGATCGGCGCCAGTTCCCAACCGTTCGACCGCGATTGGCCAGGCACGTGTGACCTGGCATCCCGCGCCACTGAATCCCCAAAAATCTGTCCGTGCCGTCATGCGGAAAGCCTCCGCTGTGCTTGACCGAGCGACGGGATCGTTGAGGCTGCCACGCGACCCCGGGAGGAGTAGGATTGGCTGCATATGGTGGCTGCATAGAAAGAGCAGGACGAGAAAATCGTCATCTTGAATCATCGAAGCAATGGAGGCGAAACATGTTGACCAGCGCTGATATCCCAGAAACCACGATGACCATGTTCGAGCGACAGGTCGCAGCCGCGGAAGAATGGTTCGCCAATCCCCGATTCGACGGGATTGTCCGTCTCTACTCTCCACGCCAGGTGGCCGAACAACAAGGCACGCTTCCCGGAGACTACACCGTAGCTCGCACCGCGGCTGAAGATTTCTACGCCCGGCTGCGCGAGCTTTTCCAACAGCGCCGACAAATCACGACCTTCGGCCCCTATTCGCCGGGCCAGGCCGTAATGATGAAGCGCATTGGGATGGAAGGCATCTACCTGGGCGGCTGGGCCACTTCAGCCAAAGGATCCCTCGCCGAGGATCCCGGGCCTGACCTGGCCAGCTATCCGCTCAGCCAGGTACCCGACGAAGCCGCCGGATTGGTGCGCGCGCTTCTTACCGCCGACAAGAACCAGCACTTCACCCGCATGAGAATGACGGAAGAGCAGCGCAAGGCGACGCCCGTCGTCGACTTCCGCCCTTTCATCATCGCCGACGCCGATACCGGTCATGGTGGAGACGCGCATGTCCGCAATCTCATTCGCCGCTTTGTCGAAGTCGGAGTGCCCGGCTACCACATCGAAGATCAGAAGCCCGGGGCGAAGAAGTGTGGCCACCAGGGTGGAAAAGTTCTGGTCGCGGCGGACGAGCAAATCAAGCGTCTCAACGCCGCCCGGCTGCAACTCGACATCATGCGGGTTCCCGGCATTGTCGTGGCCCGAACCGACGCCGAATCGGCAACCTTCATCGAGAGCCGCAGCGACGAGCGCGACCAGCCTTTCATCATCGGCGCCACCAACATCGATCTGCCCAGCTACAAAGCGGGCTATCTCGCCATTTTGCGCAAGCTCTACGAACTCGGCGTCGAAGAGGTTCGCGGCCATCTGCTTTTTGCCATGTCCGAAACCGAGTACGCTGCCGCCTTCGACTGGCTCAATCGTGTCGGCCTGATGCAGATCGTGAGCGAACGCGCCTCAGCTCTCCGCAAGATGACCTCCACCGAACTCGACGCCGCCCTCGACAAAATCGACACCCGCTATGTCGAAGCCTGGCAGGCCGAAGCGGGCATGAAAACCTACGGTCTAGCCGTCGCCGAGGTGCTGGAATTCCGCGCCGCCGAAGGCGAACGTTTCGACATGACCGTCGAAGAATGGCTCAAGTTCTCCAAACGCGCTTCCTTGTACGAAGCCCGCGAGCGCGCCAAGTCCATGGGCGTGCATGTGATCTGGGATTGCGAGCTGCCCAAGACTCCCGAGGGCTTTTACCACATCCAGGCCGGAATCGATTACGCCATCGCCAAGTCGCTGGCGGTTGCGCCCTTCGCTGACCTGCTCTGGATGGAGACCAAGACGGCCGACCTCGAAGACGCCGCCAGGTTCGCTCATGCCATCCACGCCCGGTTCCCCGACAAGATGCTGGCCTACAACCTCTCGCCCTCCTTCAGTTGGGATACGACCGGCATGAACGATGAGCAGATGAAGCGCTTTCCAGAAGAACTCGGCAAACTCGGCTTCGTCTTCAACTTCATTACCTACGGAGGCCACCAGATCGACGGCCTCGCTGCCGAGGAATTCGCCACCGCATTGAAACAGGACGGAATGCTCGCCCTCGCCCGCCTGCAGCGCAAGTTCAGGCTGCTCGAATCCCCCTATCGAACCCCGCAGACCCTGGTCGGAGGCCCCCGCCTCGACGCCGCCCTGATGGCTTCGTCCGGTCGCACCGCCGCCACCAAGGCGATGGGCAAGGGTTCAACCCAGTTTCAGCACCTGGTGCAAACCGAAGTCCCCACCAAACTGCTGGAAGAATGGCTCGCGGAGTGGCGCAAACACAACGACTATCCGGCGAAGATTCGGGTCCTGCTGCGTCCTCACACTGCTGGCTCTGAACTACTGGAGATCAGCGTGCTGAACGACTCTAGCGGCGAGAAGCTCGCCAACGTGGTCTTCGCCTACATTCAGGATCGCCACGGGCGCAGCATCCTTTCCGTTCGCGACCAGAACACCCTGGCGCCGGTTCGCAAGAAGCGGCTGATGACGGTAACCCAGCTCTTCCTCATCCATCGCTACAATGCCAGCTCGGTCCACTACGTCACGCCCACCGAAGACAACGAATTCCAGACCCAAAGAATGAAGAGCGCTGGGATTTTCTCGGATGTGCACACCGAGATTGGCCAGATCATCGTCGCCCAGGTCAACAAAGAACGCGTCGCGGAACTGCTCAAACCGGACCGTGTACTTCTCCTGGAGATGATCCGAAAGACGACCCCGGCATTGCCAAGCAAGAATTAGTGAGCCGGTGAACAATGGCGGATAAGAGTCGAAAGAGCTAAACGATCACGCGCGTCTTTGCCCGTCCGCGCTTGTCCTCGCGCAGCTGTGCGGCGGTAAAGGCGCATCCGCAAGTGCCGCATCTCCAACTCGTAAATGCGCTGGTCAACAAGCTCGCCCCATCGCCACCCGACTGGGGTTGGTTCGCACGCACCGCCAGAACCAGCTCACCACCGCATTTCGAACATTCGCGTTTTTGCATATCCCTCGTTGAAGATTCGGTCGCCCGGGGGGAATTCTGCCAGATCCTCCGTAGACCTTTTCTTCAAACTACTCTCTCTACTATGTCACAAATGCCCGAAGACAACCGGTCAATATTGACCGCCGGAAATTGACTGCCCGAACGGACCGCATCGAGGTCCGCCGCCACCGGCATATTTCTCTCGCTAGCTTTCCGTTTCCCCATTTCACGCCGAGATGGCTCCTGCACGAAATCGTTCGCACTAAAGTGAGCACTAGTGAACAGACTCGGCACGCCCCGTGTGGAATTCTTGCCTCGACGCGGTGCCCTCCATCCGCGCAGCTCGCAGCCGCAAGGTGCAACCGGGCAATCGAAGGATGAACTGGCAAGGTGATTCAAAATGCGTACCATTCGTTTGCTATTACTGGCTTTTCTAATCCTGGCCATACCGGCCACCTCCATGGCGCAGTTCGGCGTATCCATCATGATCGCTCCACCGGCCCTGCCCGTCTACACCCAACCCATGCTTCCCGCCCCCGGCTATTTGTGGACTCCCGGCTATTGGGCCTATGGCGATGAAGGCTATTTCTGGGTGCCGGGTACGTGGGTGATGGCTCCCGAAGTGGGCTTGCTTTGGACTCCTGGCTATTGGGGCTGGGGCGGCAACGCCTTTGCCTGGAATGAAGGCTACTGGGGGCCGCATATCGGCTTCTACGGCGGCGTCAACTACGGCTTCGGCTATGGCGGCGTCGGCTATCAGGGCGGCTATTGGAATAACGGCGCCTTCAACTACAACCGATCGGTCAATAACGTGAACATCACGAACATTCACAATGTCTACAACAAGACGGTGATCAACGAAACCACAGTGAATCACGTCAGCTATAACGGAGGCCAGGGCGGGATCACCGCTCGACCGACTGGTGCCGAAGAAACCGCCGGCCACGAGCAGCACACCCCGGCAACAGCGCTGCAAACCCAGCATGTGCATGCCGCCAGTAGCAATCACGCTCTCCTGGCCTCCGTAAACCACGGGCGGCCAGCCATCGCCGCCACTGCCAAGCCCGCGGAGCTTGGCGGCTCGGGAGTAGTCGCCGCGAAAGCTGCGGGAGCAACTTATAAGGCACCCGAGAACAAGGGGCCCGAAAACAAAGCCGCCGCCACTCGTTCCAATGAGAGCAAAGCGGCCGAAAACAAAGCCGCTCGCGCACAACCGGCAGCACGTCAACCGGCCGCGCCACGCACTCAGGCTCGCTCGGCCAGCCCTGCCCGTCCGGCGCCTGCGGCTCATGCACAGCCCCAAGCACGCCAACCGGCCGCGCCGCGCGCTCAGTCTCGCCCTGAAAGCGCGCCTCGTGCGGAGAAAAAAGCCCCTGGAGGCAAAGAGTAAATTCGTCGACGGAAAATTGACCACAGATTTAATGTGCGGAAGCTCGATGTACTAAGAAAGCACAGAAGGAGTGCAATATGCTTGGAACTATATTGATTGTGATCTTGATCTTAGCCCTCTGTGGCGCGCTGCCCAGATGGTCCCATAGCCGAGACTGGGGATATGCCCCGTCGGGAGGATTGGGGCTGATCCTCGTGATCGTCGTCATTCTATCGGTTATCGGCCGGATTTAACCAAAGAACATGGTGCGCGGAGGCTCATCGATTTTCGCGCGGGCCCAGTACATGGGCCTGCGCTACCTTGCCTGACGCAAGCAATCTAGGCGCTAACCCGCACCGATACCAACTCCGGGTTGCAGTGGGAATTCTGCATCGACTTGACCGCGTCCTCCGCAGTGAATCGGCCCATGACCAGCGCCAGCTTACGATTCGTTGTCGTCTGGATGGGCAACCGATCGACGCGCAACACATATTGCGGAGCATGGGCGCCCCCGCGGTTGACTTTCACAACAAACTTGATGTTTTTCATGGTTCCTTTCCGAATTCTTTAATATCTGTCCAAACTTAAAACAGATAAGGAGGCGACATCTAAGCCTGCTGCCCGTTTTCTTACCAGCCGTCCTCACTCGAGAACCAGTCGCTGGGTCTCAATGGGGCGTGGCGTCTAGCGTTCTCGCTGCCAACACGAAGCTTGACCGCTTGGGTTTGCCGTCGGAAATATACCCAGCTAGTCAATAGCGACACGAGCAATGGTCGAAGATCGATCCATACTCTTCTCGGATGACCCCGAAAAGTCCGTTTTCACACCGGTTAACTTGCTTCAGCTAACGAAGTTCAGAGGACCTGAAACATCAAGAAAAGGTACTTACGCTAGTCACGATCCTAGGCTTCCGCCCCACTATTGTCAAGCTCGTTACCCCCGCCGGTGATGTCAAGCTGCTTGTGTAAATAGGTTGAGGGTGCGGGTTTTCCATTCCAGGTTGAATCTCTGGAAGATGGAGTAGATGATGCGGTCCACGCTTGCGACATTCACAAAGCAGACCATGG
>Ga0182030_10004178_pt1 | contig 30772 bp, 24 predicted proteins | sample 812S3MmetaG_FD_121299 | JGI IMG/M metagenome (GOLD analysis project Ga0182030, IMG submission 121299) | Permafrost microbial communities from Stordalen Mire, Sweden - 812S3M metaG (Illumina Assembly) | ecosystem: Environmental > Terrestrial > Soil > Wetlands > Permafrost | place: Sweden...
GAAGACCGGCAACGTGGTGGCGATCCTCTCGGTGCGCGAGGATTCCGATATCGTGATTGTCAGCCAGGCGGGCAAGATCATCCGCATCGAGGCCAACACGATTCGCCAGGTGGGCCGATCGTCGCAGGGTGTGCGCCTGGTGTCGCTCGATGAGGGCGATCAGGTGGCGGCGGCGTCGGTGATTCCCGATACCGTGGAACCGAGCGATCAGGAGCCTTTGCCACTGCAGTAGGCCACTGCAATAGGCTCTCCAGCTAGAATGGAGACGTGATGCCCGTATCGTTCGACCAAAAGCAGGAGCAACTCTTCGCCAATCTCCGGAAGCTGGAGCGCGTGATGGTGGCGTTCTCCGGCGGCACGGATTCAGCTTACCTCGCCTGGGCTGCCAACCAGGCGTTGGGGAGGAATGCTCTGGCGATAACCGCCGACTCGGCTTCTATCCCGGAATCTCATAAGCGCGATGCCGAAGCATTTGTGGCGCGTTTCGGCATCGCGCACGAGTACATCGAGACGAGGGAGTTCGACAATCCCGACTATGTCCGCAACAGTCCCGACCGCTGCTTTCATTGCAAGGACGAGCTTTTTACGAGGCTCGAGGAATTGGGCCGCGAGCGTGGGATCGCGCACATTATTTACGGTGTGAATCTCGACGACCTGGGCGATTATCGTCCGGGACAGGGCGCGGCGAAGAATCATAAGGTAGCGGCTCCGCTGGCAGATGTTTCCCTCTCCAAAGCGGAGATTCGGGAGCTTTCACGCAAAGCGGGATTGCCGACATGGGACCGGCCCGCCTCGGCGTGCCTCAGCTCGCGAATTCCTTACGGCACGCCGGTGACGATCGAGAATGTGAAAACGGTGGAGACTGGCGAAGAGGAGTTGAAGGCGCTGGGATTCCGTCAGTTCCGTGTGCGCTTGCACGGCGAGGTCGTACGCATCGAGATCGCACGCGAGGAGATGGCGCGGGCGCTGACAATGGAGATGGCCGCACGGTTCACGGAGATCTTTAAGAGGTTGGGGTTCAAGTACGTCACGCTCGATCTCGAAGGCTATCGTCAGGGGTCGCTGAATGAAGTGCTGAATTTGGTGACGGTGACAAAGGGGTAGGAGGCAGCGGGAGGTGAGGTCGTGTACGCAGGCTCCGGCAAGATTTACCGGCTCGGTTCGGAATGTCCTCTGCCTTATCGTTCGCCGTTGTTCTTTAGCAGAGAAAACACTGCCCGCATCGGGCGCTTTACTGTTCCTTTTCCGTTTTCGGCCATTCTCGGCATTCTCTTCATTCCTCTGATTTGCATAGCGGCTCCGTTGTCAATACCGGTCACATTTGTCAGCCGATACTTTTCTCGCCGCAGCGAGAAGCGCTTCGCCGCAAGAATGAAGACAGTTGGGCGATGGCTTACTTGGAATGAAGCGCTCTCGGAAATCGAACACGGGCGTGGGACTCTTATCGGAGAGTATCTGTCCGCTGAGGGGCCGTATCTGCTCTGGTGGACGCCTGACGACGTTTCGGCGATCAGCCTCCATCCATGCTGTTTCGAAGAACTACCGTGGCTATGGGAGTCGGACGAGTTCTTTGACTGGTGCCGCTCACGATTTACCGATCCGGCAGCCGGCACTGCGAGTATCGTGGATCTTACAGGTATGGACCGCAGGTCGGTAAGCCGAGCACTGGAAAGTCTCCAAACTGATCACCGATGCGTTTCTACATGCTAACCGGTACCGTAGTTTCATTGGTACCGGAGCCCCCAGGTTGAGGTCACCCGCCCGACCCTGTTAGTTTGTCGTATTCGGCGTGGGTGCCGATCCATACCCATCTCATCTCGCCGCCCGATATCCTGCCGAGCGCCGATAGCGATCGCCGCCGCGAATCGTGAAGCGATCCTCACTGCCTTGCAAGCGTCGAAAACGGAGTGAGGGGTAACCGGGATCCCGTCGCCATAAATGATAATTCTTGACGGCGACTTTCTGAACATCGGCGGGTAGCGCGCGAAACAACACCCAGAAGCGTCGGGTGGCGACTGATTTCACTTTTGAGCGGGCCAATCACGAACAAGGCCAGCCGCGGATTCGCGTTCCGCTTCGTCAAAGAGGAAATCGAGCTTGCCTGCAACTGAGTCGGCATCCATCTGCTCATCCCATCGTCTTTCCTCGTGGACGCGGAACCACTCAATGATGCGCCGATATTCTTCCGGGGGAAGGCTCTCGATCGCGGCCTCAATCTCCTCAACTCGGCTCATGTCTGAAGTGTATCACCGGCCGGAGGCGGATTCATTTCCCCGCTGCTTTCCAGTAATCGACCGCTGACTCAGAGGCCGTCGCATTACCCTCGATCGCGATCTTCTTCAGCTCGCCCGGACCCGCGGAAAGCGTGGTGCGGCTCGCGCGGACCGCAGCGCCCGGGCAGCGATCCAGCCGGATCGCCGGCACTCCTGGGAGCGGCTTGCGCGTGCTGGGGCGATCGAGCTCCAAGTCTTTCGAATCGCGCACCAGGAACGCTGGACCCGCGTATGCGTCCACCTGAAGGTCGTGCACAGAAAGTCCGGCGGTGTTATAGGCGCGCAGTCCGACGTTTGCCGTCGCCACGATGTTGGAAAGCCGCAGACCCTCGATCGGCATCTCCGGCAAACCTTCGATATTGATGGCAGTCTTGGCGCGGGCGATCGTCATGTTGGAGATAGCGATGTTGCGGAATACCGGTGTGCGCGGCGTCACGGCGGCAGGCTGGCCGCGGACCTCGCCTTCCATCAGGTAGTAATTTGTCACGTCGATGCCCTCGCCGACGCCGTCCATCACCCAGTTATCGAAGCGCACATTCTCCACACCGCCGCCGCGCGTGCGGCTGCTCTTGATGCGCACGCCGATCTGCGTGCCGTGACAGGTGATGTTACTGGCCGTGAGGTTGCGAATCCAACCCGAAGTCTCGCTGCCCAGCGTGACGGCGCCGTGGGCGTGGCGCACGGTGCAATTGGTAATCGCGATATCTTCGCTGGGGCGATTGACGCGCAGACCGTCGGCATCCTTGCCGGATTTGATGACGATACCGTCGTCGCCGGTATCGATATAGCAATCGGAGATGCGCACGTTGCGGCTGGAGTCGATGGCGATGCCGTCGGTGTGGACGCCCGGGTAGGTCTCGACGATCACTCCGCGGACCGTCACGTTATCGGAGTAGAGCAGGTGGATGGTCCACATCGGCGAGCCGACGAAGCGCAGTCCTTCGATGACGACGTTCTTGCTGTCCATGGTGCGGATGAACGAGGGCCGCAGCTCCGGCGCCGCTTTCAGGTAATCCTCCTGAGATGCGGGAGTTTTAATTTCCAGCAATTGCAGCAGGTGTTCCCAATTCGGTCCGTTGGCGCTGCCGGGATCGGCGCCGGAGCCGGCGATGCGCGGCATCAGCTTCATCCACTCGGCGTTGTCGGAGGTCAGAGTTCCGCGCCCGCCGATGGTCACGTTCTCCAGATTGCGCCCGCCGATCAGCGGCGCCGGAGTAAGGGCGTCGACGCCCTGCTGCCGGCCGGGCACGAAGGGCAATTTGGCGGCGGGAAAGTGGACCACCGCACCGGCGTCGAAGGAGAGCACCAGGTTGCTTACCAGTTCGATAGGGCCGCTGGTGTATTTGCCCGCGGGCACATAGACCGTGCCACCGCCGGCGGCTTTGGCCGCCTGAATCGCAGCGCGAAAAGCTTCGGTGGACGGAACCGAAGCGTCGTTGTGCGCGCCGTAGTCGAGCACATTGAAATACGGGCCAGCGGCCCAGGCCGAGCCCGCCGCGACCATCAGCAGCGCGAGCTTCATGGTCGTCGACCCGCATGCCGCATCACTTCCTCGGTGACCCAGTCGGTGAGGATGGCCTCTTCGCCGGGGCACATGAGCGCCGTTCCATCGAGCACGGCGCTCACGAAATTCTCTACCGTGGGGAAATGCAGATTGGCGGGTGCGGGCAGCAATTCCTCGAACGATTCGTCGCGTCCCGTGCAGTGCAGAGAAGGTCCGTTCACCGGAGAGAGATCGATCTCGCCATCGGTGCCGATGACGCGGAACATATCGCGTTCGATGTGCGAATTCCAGCGGACGTCGACGATGCCGCGGACGCCGCCCGCGTAGTCCACGAGCACCGTCGCGGAGTCTTCCACGGCGAGTTGATGCACGGCATTGGAGAGCAGGCCGGTGGCGCGCGCGGGGCGTCCGAAGAGGAAGTTGCAGGCGTCGATGCGGTGGGAGGCGATGTCGTAGAGCGGTCCGCCGCCGGCGAGGGCCGGATCCCACAGCCAGCTGCGCTCCTGAATGGGCAGCCAGCTATGGCAGTTGGCCTCAGCCAGTACGGGCTGGCCGATGGCGCCGTGGGCGATCAACTGGCGGGTGCGGAGCATCTTGGGATAGAGGCGCCGGTAGTAGGCCACGCCCCACAGGCGCCCGCTGGCGTGAGCCGCTACCGACATCGACTGCGCTTCGGCATAGTCGAGCGCCGTGGGTTTCTCGCCGAGCACATGTTTGCCGGCGTGCAGGCTGGCGATGGTTTGCGGGCCATGCAGCGCCACGGGAGACGCCACGTACACGGCGTCAATGGCGGGGTCGCGCAACGCGTCTTCGAGTGTCGTGAAGACGCGAACGCCGGAATAAGGGATGGCTTTCGAGGGGTCGCGAGTCAGCAAGCCGTACAATTCGCTGCGCGGCTCCGCCTGTATCGCGGGCATTACGCGCTTGCGGGTGATGTCGCCGATACCGATGACCAGCCACTTGACCATAGGGTCAGGATAGCGTGACGCGTGCTTACACGGTTTCGGGATTTCGGGCAATCTAGCCCAGTTAGCGTCCGAGTGGCCAACCGTCGCGTTGATTTCGCAGCAATTACTGAACAGCGCGCGTCAGGCACGCGTGGCATTCCCGAAACCGTGTAAGCACCCTAGCGTGACGCAGTCGGAAAAATCGCGTTACACTACCCCTATCTCCCAATTAAACGTCTTGAAGGGGTCTATGCGCAGAATTATGCTCACCTGCGCCGCTGCGGCGGTGCTTACGTATGTACTGGTGTCTAGCGTCGGCATGGAACGGGCGCACGCCCAATCCAAGAAGCCGGCGAAGGCAGCCGCGGCGCCCACCTACGGGAACGCCGATGCCATCACCGAAAATGAACTAAAAGTTTATGATTATTTTCTGGCCTCCGACCAGCTCGAAGGCCGCTATTTTCCCTCTCGCGGGTACGATACGGCGGCGCTCTATGTCGCCAGCCATTTGGCCGAGTGGGGTTTGAAGCCGGGCGGCAGCACCACCGGCACGAACGGTCCGCTGCAACCTTATATGATGCCGATCGAGATGGTGGCGCGCGAGGTTGTCCCCGAGGATAGCAAGGCGACGCTGGTGGCTCCGCCCGTGCAAGGCGGCGGTCGCGGCGGATTCGGTGGTCCCGGCGGTCCTGGCAGTCCCGGTGGCGGTGCGCCTCCGGATGCTGCGCCGGCAGGTGGAGGGCAGGGCGGTGGACGGCGCGGCGGTGGTCGCGCGGCCGAGCCGGTCACCACGACGTTCGACTACGGCAAGGATTGGACCTTCGGCGCGGGCGCTGCCGGCGCCGCTGGTGGCGGTGGACGCGGCGGTGCGGTGCCGGATGGCCTCGACGTGACGGGCAATCTGGTTTTCGCCGGCAACGGATACGTCGTTACGAAGACGAGCACAGATCCTTATAATGGCATCGACGTGAAGGGCAAGATCATCGTGGTGGCTGGTGTGCCGGCGGAAGTCGCGGCGGCCCAGGCAGCCGGACGCGGCGGCCGTGGTGGTGGCGCTACGGCACCCGCGGCAGTTCCGGCGGGTGGCGCGCAGGCCGCACCGGCAACTCCGGCCGCTCCCACCGATCCGCTGGGCGAGGCTTGCAAAGATTACTGGACGCCCGAACAGTACGCCTACAAGAACGGCGCGCTGGCCGTAGTGCGGGTCGCCAATTTCCAGACGGCGACCGCGATGGCGTATCCCACCGCTGCTGGACGCGGCGGTGGCCGTGGGGGCGCGGCGTTGAACGGACCGCCTTTCTCGCCGGTCAAATTCCGTCCCGCCCCGACTTGCCCGACAGCGCCCAGCGTGACCCTCGGGATGGAGTTCACCAACTCGCTCTTCCAGGGCGAGAAGGTCACCGGTGCGCAGGCTTTCAGCGCTACCGAGACGAATGCCAAGCTGGACACGTTCGAGCTCAATTCGGTCAAGAAGCTCACCGTTCACCTGGCGGTGAAAAGCCAACAGGGTCATGCCGAGAACGTGATCGCCATACTGGAAGGCAGCGATCCGGTACTCAAGGATGAGTTCGTGGTCATGAGTGCGCACCTCGATCACATCGGTCTGACCACGCCTCAGCCCGACGGCCACACTGTGAACAACGGCGCCGATGACGACGGCTCGGGTTCTACCGGGCTGCTGGGCGTGGCACACGCTTACGCGGAGGGCGCGGCCAAGGGCATACGCCCGAAGCGCAGCATTCTCTTCCTGTGGAACGGCGGCGAGGAGCGCGGCCTGTGGGGCTCGCAATACTTCACCGAGTTCCCGCCGATCGACCTGAGCAAAGTAGTGGCCGACCTAAATATGGACATGATCGGCCGCACTAAGAATGCCAATTCGGTGGACCCCAATCCGCAGCACGTGCTGGTGGACCCGGGCGGGGTTCTGCTGGTGGGCCCGAACATCTCGAGCGACGATTTGGAGAACACTATCGAGACGGTCAATAACGGCTACCAGAAGCTCAAGATCGACCACTTTTACGATACGACGGCGCCGGACGCTACCCACGATAACCTGGGTCCGCAACCGCGCGGGCAGCGCATCTTCTATCGCAGCGACCACTACAACTTCGCCAAGATGGGGATTCCGATCGCCTTCTTCACCATCGGCCTGCACGTGGACTATCACCGTCCCACGGACACGCCGGAGAAGATCGACTACCACGAGATCCAGGTGATTTCGAAGACCGTGGCCGCGGTCGGCTGGGAGCTGAGCAATCAGGCAGGGCGTCCGAAATTGAAGGAGAAGCTGCCGGAAGATCTATTGAAGGATATGAAGACGGCGAAGGATCAGGGTTGGGGAAAGGTCACCCCGGTGCTGCCGCCGCTGCCTGGGGAACCGTACTAACAAATGTAGGACATGCTTAGCTTGTCTGGCGAGCAGGGCCCGCCCTGACTTCCTGGACAAGCTGAAGCATGTCCTACCGGCAGGCCTCGCCCTGATTCCTGGACAAGCTGAAGCATGTCCTACTGGCAGGGCTCGCCCTGACTTCCTGGACAAGCTGAAGCATGTCCTACCTTCCCATCGATTCAATGTTCTTCTGGACCCGATCGAGGATCCGCTCGGCTTCCAGGTCTGGACACGCGCGGGCCTTGTCATGGAGTTCGGGAAATGGCTCGGCCTGCTGGTAGACTTCGGGGAAGCCGATCGATGAGGCGATGCGGCACGCCAGTTGGACCAGAGCCACGGGATCGCTCGGTTTTCCGCCCCTCGCCTCGTGGTGGCCCATCATGCAGGTTTGCAGGACCATTGGAAATCCCCACTTGTCGCCGACCAGCACCGCCGCCTCGCAATGGCTCATGCCAAAACGCTCCCGCTCCAACCGGTTGGACTCATCGATGCTCGGCACTTCCTCGGAGGCCCATTTCTCGTAGCTCTGGCCCACGGTGAGCAGCAGCCCCAGACGGCCAAGATCGTGAACCAGGCCGGCGGTGTACAAATCCGGCATACGATAGAGCCTGCCCAGCACCTCGGCGACGGTTGCGGTGGCCGTGCTGTGTGCCCAGATGTGGCGTACAAAGGCCGTGCGCGGCTGGTTGCGCACGAAGAAACTGAGGGCGATGGTAGTGCCCAAGGAACGCACGCGGTCAATTCCCAGGTGCACCAGCGCCTGGCGAATCGACCCGATGCTGCCTCGCGTACCGTACAGGGGTGAATTGGCCACCATGAGCAGGTCAGCGGTGAGCGCGGGATCCGATTTGAAGATCGATTCGAAATCGTCTATGGCGGTGTCGCTATCGCTGGCGATGTTCAGCAACTTCAAAGCCGCGGGATGAAAAGGCGGCAGCTTGGACAGGCAGATCACCGTTTGGGCATGCCGGGCGGCAAGCTCGGCGTCTTGTTCGGGTGGTTGAAGTGTCAGGGTGGCCAACGGGTAGATCCTCACATCCTCAGATCGGCCATTCGGGCGCGCTTTTCGACCGAAAAACAGGGTCATTGCAAAGGTTATTATTATTGAAAATGAACAGCGCGGTGCTTACTTTCGGGAGGGTGCTTACCGCCGCTTGAGGGCTTCCAACTCTTCGAGGGTGCGCGGCCAATCCTCGCGGAGCAGGCGGGAGAGAGCGCGATCGGCGAGGAGTTTGCCGCCGGTCTGGCAGGCCGGACAGTAATCGGTCTCATTCGCGGCGTAGCGGATTCGCTGGATGGGCGTGCCGCATCGCGGACATGGCTTGCCGTAGCGGCCGTGCACCGCCATACCTTCGCGAAATGCCGTGACCTTCTCGGGAAATCGGCCGCGCGATTCCTCACGCAGGCGATTCGTCCACTCCACGAGCGCCTCGCGCGTGGCGTGGAAGAGCCGCTCGATGGCCACGGGTGGCAGTTTCTGTGTCAGCGCCACCGGCGAGAGCTGGGCGCGATGCAGGATTTCGTCGGAGTAGGCGTTGCCAATGCCGCTGAAGAGTCGCGGATCGGTGAGGGCGCGCTTGAGCGTGTGATTGGCGGCCTGCAGCACGCTGGCGAATTCCGCCAGACTGGCGTTCAAGACGTCGATGCCGCCGGCGTCGAGCGCCCAGAGTCCGGCATCGCCCGCGACGATGTTTAGTGCAGCACGGTGCTGTGTGCCGGCTTCGGTAAGGGTCAGGGTACCGTTGTCGAATTCGAATGCCGCCAGCGGACCGCCGCGCGCTCCGAGTTTCGGAGTAGCTTCGCGCCAGTGCAGGCGGCCGGCGATCATCAGGTGCAACACCAGCCAGAGGTCGTCTTCGAAGCCGATGGCGATGCGTTTCCCCACGCGGCGCACCTGCCGGACGGTCTTACCTTCCACGGCGTTCACCGGCGGCGCCACGGAGCGCAGCAGAAAGGGACCGCGTATGAGGGCGCGTTGCAGCTTGTGCCCCACCACCCTCTCGGCGATGGCCTCGACGTAGACTGTGACGTCGGGTAACTCGGGCATAAGTCAGCGGTCAGCCCTCTCAGGTCGCCCCGGCAAAATCGGGGGCCGGGGAAATTGAGTGGAGCCAGACAGCTCTGTGATGCCGGACGTGGCGCAGACACTCTTGTCTGCAGCGCCGAGACTCCGAACTCCTGATGTCGTGGAAATTGAGGTGAGCCCAGCAGGGGCGATATGCGTGCTTTGTGTGGCAGGCAATCTTGCCTGCAGGCGGCCTTTCAAGCCGCCGGGCGGGCTGGAGAGCCCGCCTGCAGCCAGGATTGGCTGCCACACAACAGCGTTGCGGCCCAACTCAGTTTCTCCGACCGCCAAATTTGCAGGGGTGACTTCAGGAGTTCGGAGACTCATCTCGGCGTTTCCCGCACATGCTGTAACTCCCGAAGAGGGTCGAGATGAGTCTCGACCCGGCAGGCAAGAGTGCCTGCGCCACGAAAACAGGCTTACCTCAATTTCCACGACCTCAGGAATTCGGCGACTCATAATTCCGAAACCGTGTACTTAGTGCAAGCTGTCGAGGAGCAGATAGCGGGCGCGATGCGCGTCGGGTGCGGCCTTCGGCGTGGCGGCGATGTGCAGCACCGGATAGTCGGCCTTAGCAGTGTAGAGCGGCCATTTGGGCAAGCCTTCGCCGTTGGGGTCGCCGGTTTTGGCGAAGTTCGACCAGTAAGCGGCCATGAGGTCGGATACCGTCCGGTCATCGGGACGCCATGGAAGCTTGCGCGACGAGAGCACCTGGAAGACGAACTCGATCTCCGAGGCGTGCGGCGCCATGGCTTGCGCGCCCGCGGGCGCATCCGGGGCGAGCGGAAGGGTCTGGTCGAATTCGTAACGGTATACCGGGACTTTGCCGGTCTTGGCGGTCATCTCCAGCCATTTCCAGGTTCCGAATGCGATGAAGCGGTCGCTTGCCAGATCCCCGGCGGCGCGCTTGATCTCGGCTTCGGTCGATCCGGCGTAGAGTTTCGCGATCTGTGCGGCATTGTCCCCATAGAGCGTTTGCAGATGCTTGCTGAAGTTCTCGGCGGTAGGGGCGTCGTCGGGACCGAGAATCGAGCGCGCACCTTGTTCGTCGAGATTCGAACCCGCTAGCGTCGGCACCATCGATTGTTTACCGGCGGCAAAGATGGTCAGAACATCTTCGGGCAGGTAATAGCCGTCGATGTTGGGGACGAAGTTGAACCCGCCGGACTTCACCGCAGCTTGCAGGAGCTCGTCCGCGGATTTCGCGCGCAGATCGGCGAGCGAGTCGGTACCGAGGTTGGTCTTGGCGAACTCGGTGCTGAACTTCGCAGTCTCTGCGAGGGGCTTCATGGGCAGGGGATCGCTGGAGAAATACGCGCCGCTCTCGCCGATGGCGCGCTGGAACAGACCCTTGGCTAGCGGCGAAGCGACCAGCGCGCTCACCGAGAACGATCCCGCCGATTCGCCGAAGATGGTGACGTTATCGGGGTCGCCGCCAAACGTGGCGATGTTCTTCTTGACCCACTGTAGGGCGGCCAGCTGATCCATGAGGCCGTAATTACCCGACGAGTTGTGGCCCGATTCTTTGGCAAGATCGGCGTGCGAAAAGAATCCGAAGATGCCGAGGCGGTAATCCATGCTGACCACAACCACGCCGCGCTTGGACAGATTGCCGCCGTCCTGGCGGCCCTCGGAAGTGGCGCCGGCCTGATATCCGCCGCCGTAAATCCAGACCATCACAGGCAGTTTGGCGGACGGGGGATTGGCGGGCATCCACAAGTTGAGGTGGAGGCAATCTTCGCTCGGACCGCTATCGTGGAAGATCATGTCGGAGTAGATGGGGCCCTGCATGCAGCGCGCACCGTACTCGCTGGCGCTGCGGACGCCCTTCCACGGGACGACGGGTTGAGGGGCTTTCCAGCGCAGGTCGCCAAGGGGCGGCGCGGCGTACGGGATGCCCTTGAAAGTGCGCACCTTTCCGTCGGCGCTGACCACGCCTTCGAGCACGCCGTCGGCGGTCTTTTGCTGCACGCTGCGGGTCTGCGCGAAGGCCATGGTTTGTACGCCCATGAGAGTCGCCAACACCCATCCTGCCGGTCTGCGGAACATCGCGGTTCCTCCTGTGATCTTCTACGGATAGCGCATTGCGGCGGGGTTTACAAGGGCACCAGTTGCTCACGAGAAGCGCGAGGCCGGGCGTCCGTCGGCAGCGAGCTTACCCCCGGCGATCGACCGATCAGCCAGAACGACATCCGCGCCCGCGCAAAGGACTTGGGTTGGTCCCCGCCAGCTCTTACTGCGGTGCCGTGGCGTGTATTCTGGAGAGGCTCAGGCAGGCGGCCGCTGGCTTGCCAGGTTATCCGGCATAAGTTTGGGTCAGCAACATAATCTTGTTTCATATTACTTTCAAATTTTACTTATCTTGGCCGATAACTACCTGTATGAGAGTTCTGATCGGTCTTATGATTTTGGGCTCGCTGGCCGGAGTGCCACGGGCTACCGCGGACGGGAAAGTATTTCCCCTCCGCTTGGTGATTCCAGCCAGTCAAGGTGGTGTCACCTTCTATCACTTTCTTCATGCCGAACGGGTGAATTTCGATTGCGCCGTATGTCATGCCTCCCTGTTTAAGCAGGATGCCACCACCCGGATCGGGTACGCGCCCGGAGGCCATCGAAGCGCCGAGGAAAGCAAGGCTGCCTGCGCCAAATGTCATTACAAAGGGGGCGCTGCTTTCGCTGCGGAGGGGAATTGCACCTCGCGCTGCCACTCGAAATACGCGGGAAGCCCGAGCCAGTCGGCCCGCTCCGGCGATTGACGGCGCATCGCCTTATGCCAGCGCCAGATTGGCCTGCGCGGCGATATCCAACGTGGCGAATTCGCCGCGAGCGAGCTTGGGGAATGCCGCCGCGCCGATCATAGCGGCGTTATCGGTCGACAGGCCGGGCGTGGGGAAGTACACCGGGTAGGGAAGGGAGGACGCTGCAGCCGCCTTCCGCAGTCCCGAATTGCAAGCCACTCCGCCGGAGACAATCAGGGTGCGCGCGTCGATCGTCTCGGCGGCCGATGCCGCTCGCGTCAGCAATTCGTGGATGACGGCGTGTTGGAACGAAGCCAAAAGGTCGACGGTGCGTTGCGGCGTCACGGCCAGCCATTGTTCGGGCGAGGGTTGCGGGTATTCGCGTAGCAAAGCGCGGCGCACGGCGATCTCGTCGGCCATATCGTGACCTTCCACCCAGCGTAGGACCGCGGTTTTCAGTCCGCTGAAGCTGAAATCGAGCGCGTTGCCTTTCATTTTGGCGAAGGTGAATTTCACAGCGACGGGGTCGCCGTGGGGCGCGAGTCGGTCGACGATGGGGCCGCCGGGGTAGCCGAAGCCGAGCAGCTTGGCCACCTTGTCGAAGGCCTCGCCGGCGGCATCGTCGCGCGTCTTGCCGAGGAGGCGATATTGGAATCCCTCGCGTATTTCGAACAGGTGGGTGTGCCCGCCGCTTACCACCAACGCGAGGGCAGGGTACTCCACCGGCGTACCCGCGCGCCTGGACTCCATGATCACCGCGTGAATATGGCCTTCGATATGATTCACGGCGATGAGCGGCACTCCGCTGGCGAAGCTCAAGGATTTCGCGTACGTGAGGCCGACGAGTAACGAACCCACCAGGCCCGGGCCGACGGTCGCGGCGATGGCGGAAAGCTCGCCGAGCTTGCTGTGCGAAAGTTCCAGCGCTTCCCGCACCACCGGCACGATGGCGCGCAGGTGTTCGCGCGACGCCAGTTCCGGCACCACGCCTCCGTACTTGCCGTGGGTGATCATTTGGGATGCCACTACCGAAGACAGGACCGTTTCACCGTCCTCCACGACCGCCGCGGCGGTCTCATCGCATGACGATTCGATTGCCAGAATGCGCACTTCTTCCAGAGTAGCGGACTGCTCAGCCCGCTCGGTTGAAAGACCGGCCTGGACGCTCCAATTGGTTCGTCGCATCTTCGCCGCAGACCGGTTTTTCATTCGGTTCGGTGGCGCGCCGCGCCACCTGACACCGGGTTGAAGACCATCTGGTGGGGCGGGTCCCCTGACCCGCAGCCGAGCCCCCTGGCTCGGCCTTTGCCGGACCAGGGGGTCCGGCGCGGACGTGGGCGTCCGCCCTACCACAGAGAGCTTCATCACCTTCGGTGGCAAGGCCGCGCAATGTGGCACTCCCTCGCGGTTACAGGGCTCGAAATACGCGGCAATCCCCGAAACACTTAAGCACTCCTACTCCTCTACCAGGTACTCGAATGACGCGCGGACGGGGCCGGGACTGACACGCGCGCTGAAGTTCAACAGGCCGGAGGCTTTCCAGACGCATCGTTGGCCGGCGGCCTGGATTTCGAGCAGCAGCGGGCGCGCCGAGTGCCGGGGGCCCAGGGTGGCGAGCACGCTGGTCACGCTGCTCATAATGACGGTGAGTTCGTTGTTGAAATCGTGAGCTGCCGCGGCGGCGACGGCGCAGGCGCGTTTGGCATCGTTCAGGTGATCCATGGCGGCATGCTAGCGCGGCGGTCTAGCGGAGGCGCCTGCCTGAATTCCGTATCAGATTGAATCTGAACGAAGAACTGCAACCGAAATAGCTGTGAACGCGTCATAGTACAATAGAGCACACTGGAGCTGTATCCCTCATGAAATTGCAAAATGCCGTGGTTTTCGCTGCGGTCGTTGCGCTACCCCTATTTGCAACCGATCTTCCGTCTGTTCGTCCCAAAGCCGGACCTGTGGAGATCATGAAACTCAACGACATAAAGCCCGGGATGAAGGCCACTGCCTGGACGGTTTTCCAGGGCACCGTGCCGGAAGCGGTACCGGTAGAGATTGTCGGCCGCCTGCGCAATCAAAACGGACCCAACCAGGACATCATCGTCGGCAAGATGCTCGGCAAGGCCAAGATTACCAATGTGGCCGGCGGCATGAGCGGCAGCCCGGTCTACATTGACGGCAAATTGATTGGCGCGGTGGCGTTGCGTATGAGCACGTTTTCGCCCGATGCCATCTGCGGAATCACGCCTATCGAGCTGATGTTGGAGATCAACGAACTGGATAAATCGCGGCCGGAAGAGGCCCACACACCGGATAAGACGCGCGTGCGCGCCGGTGCGGTATCTATCGGTCCCGATATCCTGGGCGATCTGGCCGCGGGTCTCGGCACTCCGCTGGCATCGGCGATGATGGTGCCGATCGAATCGCCGCTCATGCTGACGGGCTTCTCCGACAGCACGCTGCGCGAGTTCGGCCCGATGTTCCAGCAAATGGGCGTCAACGCCGTACAGGGGGGCGCCGCCAACGATATTCACAACAACAAGCCGGCAGCCGGGTGGGAGCACTCGCTCAACCCCGGGGAGAGCATCGCCGGAGTCCTGGTGGATGGCGATCTGGCTGTTACGGGTCTCGGTACGGTGACTTACAACGATGGCAAACGTGTATTGGGATTCGGCCACCCGTTCTTCAATCTGGGGCCGGTGGACATCCCCATGAGCAAGGGCGAAGTGGTAATGACGCTCGCCTCCAGTTATCAGCCGAATAAGATGGCCAATGCTACGGAGATCGTTGGCGCGCTGCATCAGGATCGCTATACCGGCATTATGGGCGTCCTCGGCGCGGAGTCGAGCATGATCCCGGTGACGGTGAAAGTGCGCTCGCTCAATGATAAGGATAAGCTGGCAGGCGAGAAGAGCTTCCACTTCAATGTGTTCGTGCACCAGAAGTGGACGCCGTACCTGATGATGCTGACGCTCTACAACTCACTTTCGCAATTGAACGAGTTCGCCGACGAAACTACTTATCGCCTCAACGGCAAGGTGGAGATGGCCGGCGGTCCGCCGATTTCGCTTTCCACCATGACGGCGAATGGCGAGGTGCCCACTCCGGCGCCGCTGCTGATGGCCTCCTGGTGGGGCAACATGTTCAACCGCCTGTACCTGAATAATGTGAACACGCCGGACGTGAAGAGCGTCAACGTGACGGTAGACCTGCTGCCGGAACGGCGCGTAGCTGCAATCGACAGCGCGTGGGTGTCCGACCCGGATGTGCGCGCCGGTGACACGGTTCCCGTGAAGGTCTTCCTGCGTCCCTATCGCGGCGAGCGCATCGAGCGCGATTTTACGGTGAAGATTCCAGATGGGCTGGCGCGTGGCGAGCATCGCATTCTGTTGAGCGATGCCGATACCGTCAATCGCATGCAGAACATGGCGGGCTCGGCCAATCGGTATCTCGATTTGCCGCAGCTGGTGTCGCTCTTTAATCAGGAGCGGTCAAACAATAAGTTGTACGTCTCACTGGTGGAGTCCACGCCCACGGCTTATTACGACGATAAGACGCTACCCAGCCTGCCCGCATCGGTGCTGAATGTGATGGGGTCGGGTAAAGCGTCGAGCCGTTCGCTGGTGACGTCGCCGGAGACGGCTACCGAGCAGATGGCTCTGCCCTTCGACTACATGGTGACCGGAAGCTACTCGCTGCGGATCCACGTGAAATAATATGAGCCACAGATGAACACAGATGAACACAGATAAGAATTATCCGTGTTCATCTGTGTTTATCTGTGACCAGAATTGTTTTCTTCAATGACTAAAATAAAGATCAGTAGTGGATGCGGCCTTGCCGTGGCGGTCGCATGTGCAGCAGCGTTTGCCGGACAGACACAGATCTGGACTCAGGGTGAATACGCCGACTTTGAACGCGGCGTGATCGGCAATCTCTCCATGCGCAGCGACGGTCTGCTCTCGCTCGCGCCGCATTCGCACGAACTCTTTGACACGTCCGAGCCTTACCTGTGGGCCCTGGCGCGCGATTCCAAGGGCAACCTCTATACCGCCGGCGGCACCGGCGCCAAGCTTTTCCGCATACCGCCCGGGGGACCGGGCAAGATGGTGGCGGAAGTGGACGCGCTGGAGATTCACGCCCTCGCGGTGGATTCCAAGGACCGCGTGTACTTCGGCACCGCGCCCGATGGCAAGGTGTATCGCGTCACCGGCAACGCCAAGCCGGAAGTGTTCTACGATCCCAAGGCGAAATACATCTGGTCGCTGGCATTCAACAGCAAAGGCGACTTACTGGTGGCGACGGGCGGAGTACCCAACGGTCAGGGTGAGATCCATAAAGTGGCGCCCGATGGCAAAGGCGCGGTGTTTTTCAAGACGGATGAGACGCACGTGCGCTCCATGGCCATCGACCCGAGCGACAACCTGATTGTGGGCACCGAGCCGGGCGGGCTGGTGATGCGGATTTCTCCGGCTGGGGAAGGCTTCGTGCTGTACCAGATGGCGAAGAAGGAAGTGACCGCGGTCGCAGTGGCGCCCAATGGCGCCATCTACGCGGCCGCGGTGGGAAACAAGCAAGGTGGGTCGGCCCTGCCCCCGCTCACCACAGTGCCTGCGCCAGCGAGCGGAGCCGGCGTCAACGCGGCGGGGACGGCCGCGCCCGGGCGAGCGGCATCGCCACCGCCGGCCTCCATAGGGAGCGCCGGGGTCAGCGGCGGCAGCGAAGTCTATTGCATCGAACCGGCCGGCAATCCGCGCCGCGTCTGGAGCCACGCGCAGGATGTGGTCTACGCCATGGCGTTCGACGCGCAGGGCCGCGTCCTGTTGGGCGCCGGTAATAAGGGCAGCCTATACCGCATCGAATCGCCGACACAATATACCGCCCTGTTGAGCCTGCCGTTGACGCAGATCACCGCATTTCAGAGCGGTCCCGGCGGACGGCTCTACGTGGCGACGGGAAACACCGGGAAGGTATTCGAGATCGGGCCGGAGGTGGAGCACGAAGGATCCATCGAAAGCGACGTTTTCGATTCCTCCATGTATACGCTGTGGGGCCGGGTGAGCTTCGAGGCCCACCTCAACGGCGGGCAGATCGCCATGGAGACGCGCAGCGGCAACCTGGACCAGCCGCAGAAGAACTGGAGCGCCTGGTCGGCGGCCATCACGTCGCCGAAGGGCGGACGGGTGACGTCACCGGCGGCGCGCTTCGTGCAGTGGAAAGCCACGCTGACGTCCGATGGCGCGGGCCATTCGCCCGAACTGGAGTCGGTGGATTTGGCATACCTGCCGAAGAACGTGGAGCCGCGAGTGGATGAGATCGAGATCGCACCGGCGAATTATCGCTTCCCGGCGCCGGTGCTGAATCTCGCGGCTGCGCCAGCTGGTCCGGCACAGAGCCTCAATCTGCCACCGCTCGGCCGCCGGCCGGCGCCGCTCATGCCCCCACTTCCCGCGGCCGATAACACTACCTCAACGCCCTCTATGCAGTTCGCCAAAGGCTTCCTGGGCGCGCGTTGGTTGGCTTCCGACCCGAACGGCGATACGTTGCTCTACACGGTGGAGATCAAGGGCGAGAACGAGACGGAGTGGAAGCCGCTCAAGGAGAAGCTGACCGATAAATATATCTCCTGGGATGGAACGGCATTCCCCGATGGCGACTACCGGCTGCGCGTGACGGCCACCGACGCCCCGAGCAATCCACCGGCGGAAGCGCTCACGGCGCGGCACGTGAGCGCGCCTTTCACCATCGACAATACGCCGCCGAAGATTACCGGTCTGGCTGCTTCGCGCGGCGGCGGCAAGCTGCAAGTTCGCTGGCACGCCGCCGACGCGTTGAGCAATCTGGGGCGCGCCGAGTACTCGCTGGATGGCGGCGATTGGAGCGTGGCGGAGCCGGTCACCAAGCTCTCGGATTCTCCAGCGCTCGACTACGAGCTCAACTTGGACGCGGCTGCGGGCGAGCACACCATCGCGGTGCGGGTGGTGGATGAGGACGACAATCTGGCCGTGGATAAGGTCGTGGTGAAGTAGGCTTATCCAGCCGCCCTCAAGCACTCCTCCAGCGTGTCGACCGCGAAGTCACACTGATCCTCGGTGACCACCAGCGGCGGACATAATCGAATCGTGTTCTCCCCCGCCCCCAATATCAACAGCCCCCGCTCGAATGCCAGATTGACCGCGCGATCGCGAATCTCCGGAGCGCGCTCACGCGTCGACTGATCGTGCACCATCTCGATGCCGATCATCAGCCCCAGTCCGCGCACTTGTCCGACGTGCGGGAAGCGAGCCGGCCAGTCCCGCATGCGATCGCGCAGGTGCTGCCCCAGGCGCGCGGCGTTCTCCACCAGGCTTTCTTCCAGCAGCGCGATGGTAGCCAGTGCCGCGGCACAAGCCACCGGATTGCCGCCGAACGTCGAGGCGTGCGCTCCCGGCGGCCACGTCATCAGGTCCGCGCGCGCCACCGTCGCCCCGAGCGGCATTCCGCTGGCGATCCCTTTGGCCACCGCCAGAATGTCCGGTACCAAGTTGAAATGCTCCGACGCCCACATCTTTCCGGTGCGTCCCATGCCCGATTGCACTTCGTCGCAAACCAGGAGAATGCCGTTCTTCTGCGCCACGCGCGCCAATTCGTCGAAGAATTTCTGCGGCGGCACCACGTACCCGCCTTCGCCCTGCACCGGTTCCACCACGATGGCGGCGGTTTCCTGTGCCGGCGCGATGGTCTTCAGCAGCACGTCCTCAATGTGCTTCACGCACTCCACGGCGCAGTTCTCTTCAGTCTGTCCGAACGGGCAGTGGTAGCAATTCGGATACGGCGCGTGGACCACGCCCGGCAGCATCGGCCCGAAACCGGCGCGCTGCACAGCCTTGCGCGCGGTAAGCGAGAGCGCCCCCATCGTCCGTCCGTGAAAGCTGCCGAAGAAAGCGATGATTTTGTCGCGCTTGGTGGACCAGCGTGCCAGTTTGATGGCGCCTTCGACGGCCTCCGCGCCGGAATTACCGAAGGAAACGCGGCGTGGCACATCGCCCGGCGCGATCGCGGCGAGCTTCTCCGCCAGCGCCACCAGTTCCTCGTAATAGAAATCGGTGCCCGACATGTGAATCAGGCGGGCGGCCTGCTTTTGGATGGCCTCCACTACTCGCGGATGGCAGTGGCCGGCCGCCACCACCGCGATCCCCGCGTTGAAATCGAGAAAGCGATTGCCGTCGACGTCTTCGACCATCGCTCCCGCGCCACTCTCCACTACCAGCGGATAGCAGCGCGTGTAGGAAGGCGAAACCACGCTCGCGTCGCGCGCGATGATGGCCTGTGCCCGCGGTCCGGGCACGGGGCCGCTCAAATGGGGGAGATCCTGGCGGACCTGTTCCATGGTCTTGCTCATAAGTACTCCTATTCAGTTGTGAACGCTGCGGGGAAGGGTTGCGAAAGGGCAGGGAACTAGTCGGAGCCGAAGAGTCCGGGCCGGTTTGTGGAGGGGGTGCACTCCATGGCTCTATTCTACGCTGGAAATACCGGAATGTAGCGAAATTCTTACATGGCGGCAATAGTATGCCGGTGATTCCAAAGCCTTGGCAGATAGTTTGCATATCATTCCCCAGGAGGAAGTAAGCGATGCGCAAATGGTTATGGATCGCACCTATGTTAGTGCTGGCAGGATGCTCCAGGAGTCGTGCTCCGAATCCCCAGGCCACCACATCCACCACCGCGCAGGCGACTTCGGCGACGCCCACGCCAGATCCAGCCCCGGTGGCCGGCGAGCCCGCGCGCTCCGAGGGGATCGAAATCCCCAGCGGGACGCTGCTGCGGGTGCGCGTCGATCAGGCTCTCAGCACGCGGCGAAATTCGCGGGGCGACCGGTTCACCGCGACCCTGGCCGATTCTGTCATCGTCAACGGCCAGCCGGTTCTGCCATCGGGGACGCGGCTGGCGGGCCACGTTCTGGTATCGAGCGTATCGGGACGAATGAAGGGCCGCGCGCGGCTGGTGCTGGCGCTCGATTCCTTCGAACGGGACGGTCAACGCTATCCCATCGCGACCACGGCGGCCGCGCGCGTCAGCGGCTCGCACAAGAAACGGAATCTGGTGTCGATTGGCGGTGGCGCCGGCACGGGCGCGGCGATCGGGGCCATTGCGGGCGGCGGAGTGGGCGCGGCCGTCGGTGCAGGCGCGGGCGCCGTGGCCGGCACGGTGGGCGCGGCGGTCACCGGCAAGAAGCAAGTCGTCATCCCCGCCGAGACGGTCGTACGTTTTACACTCGGAGCGCCGGTGCGAGTGTAAATCGGAGAGCTACCCGCGAATTTATGCTGCTAGAATACGAGAATCTGACGCTCGATAAGTCTGGCGAGGAGTTCGGAAAAAAGGGGTAGCGAATGAAACGATTCTATGCGTTGGTTCTTTTGGCGGCCCTGCCGGTTCTGGCAGCTGACCCGTCCCTCGTGGGGAGTTGGAAGCTCTCTATCAATGTGAATGGCGAAAGCCATGAGGCGTCTTGTACCTTCAAACAAGACAGCGGAAAGCTGACCGGGACCTGCAAAGGGGAATCGGGCGAGGGGCCTCTTACCGGAACGGTGGATGGCGAGAAGATCTCATGGCAGCATCAGCTTCCTTACAACGGCGAGACGTTGACCTTGACCTATACCGGCACAATTAGTTCGGCCACCGAGATCAAGGGCTCCGTAAACGTGGCGCCCTACGACATCGCGGGCGATTTCACGGGTCAAAAGGCGCCCGACGCCGCGGCAAAATAGGGTTGGCAAGCCGGTTTGCTCATCAGGCTGTGGAGGTGAGAAGCCGATGTCCCGATGGTTATGGATTGCAGCGCTGCCGGTGGCCTCGGCTGGGTGGTAGGCCCAGTTTGCGGCATCCAGTGTCGGTCTGCCGCCGCCTACAGGCCGTTTTGCGATTCCCAGCGGTAGCGAGCTCGGTGCACGCTTGGACCAAGCCGTTAGCGCCGGCAAGGATAAGCTCGGCGAGCCGTTTGCCGCGACCCCGATGGATGCCTTGACGGTGAATGGCGAAACGGTCCTGGCGGCGGGCATAAGGCTCACCGGCCAAGTCCTCGAGAATCGTCCGGCGGGTATCTAGCGGTACTTTCGCAAAGGCAGAATCGCTTCATTCGTTGAGGGGCCTTATACATTGGTGAGGTGCGATCCACAAACTAGATGAAACATCACGTTCGGGAAACTGGGCGTGAGGTGTTGACCGTCTGTTTGCAGGCCTTGAGCTGAACTCGGAAGGTCGGTATTTGGCCGCCGATGAACACGGATGAACGCAGATAGCACAGCTTTTTCGTTCCATCGGCGTTTATCCGCGTTCATCGGCGGCCCATTTTGTTCGTCCGCGGAGTTGCCCTCGTCCGCGGTGTTGCAAAGATCGGCCCGTCCGACGAAACGAGGTGCCTGTATTATTTTGTTTCATCTATGACCTGCATCACGAGCATCACGACCGGATTCGCGTGCTTGAGCAGCCTGCGGAGCTTCGCCGTCAACACCCTGATCTGCCAGACTTGCGAAGCTCGAGCTAGAGGGCGCTCTTCTGCGTCTCCGCGGTTGATCGTTCGCTTCGGTTGCCGCGCTATTCAGACTGCGCTTCGTGGCCGAATACGCGCTCGAAAATCTTGTCCACGTGGCGAAGTTGGCGCTCCACCGAGAACGCCGCGGCGATCTTATCCGGCGTCAGCACCGCGCGGACTTCGGGATCGGACTCCATGGTGGCGCGGAAATCGCCGTCCTCCTCCCAGGCGCGCATGGCGTTTGCCTGCACCAACGCATAAGCCTTCTCGCGCAGCATGCCGCCGGCCACCAGGTCCTGGAGCAATGGGCTCGAAAACACCAGCCCTTTGGTCAGATCCACGTTGCGCCGCATGCGCTCCGGATAGACCATCAGGGTGTCGACCAGGCGGGTGGTCTTGGCCAACAGGTAGTCGGTGAGGATGGTCGAGTCCGGCAGAATCACGCGCTCCACCGAGGAGTGCGAGATGTCGCGCTCGTGCCACAGCGCCACGTCCTCGAACGCCGCCTGCACGTTCGAGCGGACCACGCGCGCCAGGCCGCAAATCTGCTCGCAGGTCACCGGATTGCGTTTGTGCGGCATGGTGGAGCTGCCTTTTTGCCCGCGCGAAAAATGCTCCTCGGCCTCGCGGACTTCGGTGCGTTGCAGGTGGCGCACTTCGAGCGCTATCTTCTCGCACAGTGCCGTAGCTAGCGCCAGCGCGGCCACGAAATAGGCGTGGCGGTCGCGCTGGATCACCTGCGACGCCACCGGCGCGGGTTTCAATCCGAGGCGCGCGCAGATCGTCTCCTCGGTCTCGGGCGCGAAGTGCGAAAACGTGCCCACCGCGCCCGACGTCTTGCCGACGCGCAGGTCTTCGGCGGCGGCGCGCAACCGCGCCAGGTCGCGGCCGGCCTCTTCGTACCAGATGGCCAGCTTCAATCCGAAGGTAATCGGCTCGGCATGGACCCCGTGAGTGCGGCCGATCTGCACGGTGTGCTGGAACTCGAGGGCGCGGCGCTTGAGCACGGCGCGCAGATTCTCCAGGCCTGCAATCAGCAGCACCGAGGCCTGCTGCAGGAGCAGCGCCTGCGCGGTATCCACGATGTCGTTGGAGGTAAGCCCGTAGTGCAGCCAGCGCGAGGCTTCCGCGTGTCCCGCGCGCGCCATGGTCTCGGCCACCGCGGTGGTGAAGGCGATCACGTCGTGCTTCACCTGCTCTTCGATTTCGAAGATGCGCTTGACGTCGAAGCCGGCGTGCTGGCGCAGCAGCCGCGCCGCTTCCGCCGGGACCACGCCCAACTCGGCCAGCGCCTCAGTCGCCGCCAGTTCCACTTCGAGCCATTGTTGGAAACGATTCTGGTCGCTCCAAATCCGGCCCATCTCGGACCGCGTATATCGGGGAATCATAGGGGGAAGAAGCTATCGGCTGTCAGCTATCAGCTATCAGCTTTCAGCTTAACGCGGGTGGTGCGGAGTTTGAAAGCTGGGACGGAAAGCGCCGGACCCTGGAGATCGGAAACTCGCGGACAAAATGTTTCACCACGGAGCATCGAACCGGGCGGGCCCGGTTTGGCGGGGGAAGAAACTCGGCTGCGACAGTCGATTTTTCGCCTCCGCTGTGGGGCGGCCAAGTCATTTATTTCCAACAAATCTTCGCTTTTGCTTCTTAGGAGCCACAGAGAGAACTTTAAGAGAGACTTGGCCGGTCAAGAGCGGGCCGCTTGTCTTCCCGCAATTTTGAGCTCGCAGAGGTGACGGAGAACACGGAGAAAACCGCAGTGGTGGAGTTGCCGGAGAGCACACCCTGAACCGCGGAGTTCGAAGGCTGGGAGCTGATAGCTGACAGCTGACAGCTATCAGCCAACAGCTAAAAGCTAAACACTTCCGTCGGCGCGTTCTGCGTCGCGATGGCCAACCGGGTGGCGAGCCCGCGCTTTTCCAGCGCCTGGGTGGCAAACATGTTGACGATGGCCGGATGATTGTTCTGTTCGCTCAAGTGGCCCAGCACCAGGTTGTTGGTCGACGAATCCAGATCTTCGGCGAGAAACTCGGCCATCACGTGGTTGGAGAGATGTCCCACCCGGCTCATCACGCGCTGCTTCACGCTCCAGGGATACGGCCCGACCTTCAACATATCGAGATCGTGATTGGCTTCGAGCAACAGCAGGTCCGTGCGCCGCAGGTGGAATTTGATGGATTCCGGAACGTAGCCGAGGTCCGTGACCACCCCGATGCGTACGCCCTGCGCTTCGAACGCGAAGCCCACCGGATCGATGGCGTCGTGCGGAATACCGAAGCTCTGCACATCGATATCGCCGATCCGGAGTTTGGCGCCGGCTTGAAACGGCTCCAGGCGCGGCTGGGTTTCGCCCCAATCGATGGCCGGCGCTGCCAGACGCGTCATATAAATCGTAGGCTTGATCTTTTTATTGCGCGCCAGCACCGGCAGGCCGGAGACATGGTCGGAATGCTCATGGGTGATGAGGATGGCGTCGAGGTGTTCCAGGTCCTCGCCAATGGAAGCGAGGCGCTTGGCGAGCTCTTTCATGCTCAGGCCGGCGTCCACCAGGATGCGCGTCTTGTCGGTGGCGAGCAATGCAGCATTGCCGGAGCTGCCGCTGGCCAGCACGCAGAACTTGACGATAGCTTCCCCCTTGATTCTCCAGAATACAACGAATCGCCCCAGAACAATCTCCTCACTGAATGTTTTATGCCCAAATGCCGGCGGCATTTGCCCACCGTGGCCGATGAGCCACACTCTGGGATGGTTAACTCTCTTGTTTTCAATTGTGAAATCGCGGTCGCAAAATTGCTTTATAGGAGGGCATGAAGAGTTTAGTGGGGTTCTCCTTGTTGGCGGCCGCCCTGTTGCACGCCGACACTCCGGCTGTCGATCCGGCTAAACAGCTCTACGACACCGGTATGCAGCAAACACAGGAGGGAAAACTGGTAGACGCCCGCAGTACTCTGCGCAGCGTGGTGGACCTGTACCCGCAAGACCCGCTGGCACTCGAAGCCAAAGGCGCCATTGACGCCACCCTTCTTTTCGAAGAGGGACAGGCTCGCGTGAAGGCCGGCAAATGTGAAATCGCGCGCCTGGCATTCGAGACTCTGATCGCGGTGTATCCCGAGAATCCGCTGGCCGCGCGAGCCAAGTCGGCAATCGAGGCCATTGACGGGAAGGAAAAAACCTCCCGGCCGGTACTCAAGTCGATGGAGTTCCGCGATGTCGCGGCGGTGCCCTCCGACGAGATTCGCGCCGCTCTGGACGCCCGCGAAGTCCGCCTGAATGTGGGCCAGCCCTTCCGCGCGAAGGATGTCCAACAGGCAAAGGTGGCGATCCAAGAGATTCTGGCGGAAAAGGGTGTGGCGCACGCGCGCGTGGAGGCGAAACTGCGCTCGGCTCCGCCCGATTCAGTGACCGTCGTTTTCACGGTGGAGAAGGCTCACGCGTCCCTGTTGGGTTCGCCCTGGCGCCTGGCAATGGCCGGCTGGCACCGCGTGCATCCGGTTAGCATTTAGCGGTTAGCTGTTAGCACTTGGCTTTGTCAGTTGGCCCCTTTTTGGGAGTAGGCAAGCGGCCTTTCTCGGGGCGTGGCTCGCGTCTTCAGGCTTTGTTATGCCAGCCAAAAGCTAACAGCCAACAGCCAAAAGCTGAGTTCTACCGCGTCGCAATCTCCAACTGGTGTCTGTCCGGATGCCATCTGAGAATCGCCGAATGGCTCTCATGGCTGAGTTTCTCTCCCTCGGGTGAATTCAGGGGCACGACGGTGGTATTCCGCCCCAGGAAATACTTGAATGTCGCGCCCATACCGAATGGGCGAAAGCCGTCGGGCATGCCATCGAAGGCGAAATCCACCACGTCGGGCCGGGTTTTTGCAAACGCTGCCGCGCTGCCGATCCAGGAGCGGATATCGCGGTCCTGGCGTAGCGTCTCGTTAGCCGTTACGTGCAACCAATAAAGATCCACCGGCAGCCACAAAAGCATGAAGACCGCGACTTCCTTGCTTTTCCTGGTCTCCGCGATGCCTGCCAATGCCACTGCCAGTCCGGTGAATGGCAGATAGCAATAGGCGGCCTGTATGCGCCCCGGCAGGAACAACAAAGGTACAAAGTAAAGTCCCATGGCCGCCAGTCCGAACCAGGTGCGGCGATTACCTGCCAAATAGGCTCCCACTGGCAATACCAGCCCCAGCAGAGGCACTAAGAACACCTCATTGACGTAATAACTCAAGGTTGTCACCAGCGTCGCGGGGGTGAAATGGAAGCTGTAGTCGCCCGAGGGGACCGGGTAGAGGATCAACGCCTGAAAAGCGAACGAAAAAGATGCCGCCAGAAAAGGCGCCAGAGGAACTAACCGTTGCCACCGGCGCTCGCCGAACCAAAGCTCGTAACATACCAGCACCAGCGGCAACATGACTGCCAGCTCTTTCGTCTGGTATGCCAGCCAGAACAGGATGAAACTGGCGATCCATCTTCCCCGAATCCAAAGTAAGGTGCTCGCCAGGCACAATGTCGCGCACAGCAGATCGAAGACGAAGGCTGGCTTCCAGACGGCATCGAACAGAGCCGCATGCAGGGCGAAGAAAGCCAGCGCGCAGCATGCTGGAAACACCTGTGCACCCAGACGGCGGAGCAGCAGCCAGACCATCCACACGTTGAACAAATGGATCGCCTGAATCACCGCCACGTACTTGGGAAAATCGAGGCCGAAGCGGGCCTCGGTGACGCGAAAGAAGTAAAATCCTACGGCGCGAAAACAGTCCTTATAGAACGGCGACAGGCCCTTGAGAAATGCCGTCGCCGGACCGAAGCGCGTCCACGACATGGCATTGATCTCGTCGTCCTGAAAATAGCCGTGGTATGCGCCACGATTGCAAAACAAGAACACCGCCGCCAGCAGCAGGAATAGAGTCCAACCGGTTCTTTTCGACATGAGTTGAGCAGGTATTCCGATTATCGGGCTGCCACCTCTCTTCCCGCAGAGCTTTGAGCGCCGTGTGAGTACGTTTTAACACATCCCGCGATCGGGTGGCGCAACTGTACGTAGGTATCCGGTTTCAAATCATATATGCGGACCCCTGCCGCCGTGGCGGCGTCACGCCCGGACTTAGACGGCTTGGCCCATTCGAGCTATTGCTGCGGCAAGAGTCGAATTAGTTCCAATATCTTTCGTAATGCAATCACAGTGGCCGAAAGACCTATTAGTTGGCATGCAACGTCTCGCTCGAACTGGGGTTAGCTGAATTGTGTCCCGTAACCGAAATAGCCTGCGCGTCGTCAAACTAAGCGTGGCGGCGTCCTTCATCCCGCGCTTACTCGCCTCGGCAGCTATATTCGCGAGCTTCAGTTCCGCCCAGATCAACGTACTTACCGCCAATTACGGGTTGGATCGTACTAATGCAAACCTGCAGGAGACCCAGCTCACGACTGGCAATGTTGCTCCCGGCAGTTTCGGGGCGCTGGGCGCATTGCCGGCGGACGGCGAGATCTTCGCGCAACCCCTGTATGTGAGCGGCGTCGCCATCGATGGTACGGCTCACAACGTCCTGCTGGTCGCCACCGAACACAACAGCGTTTACGCCTACGATGCGGATCGAACTTCGCCACCCGTTCTGCTGTGGCAGGTGAACCTGGGCCCCTCGGTGCCCGTCTCCTTATTCACCGGCTCGACGGGCGCCTACTTCGACGTCTACCCGGAAATCGGAATCCTCGGCACCGGGGTAGTCGATCCGGTGGCCGGAGTGTTTTACGTGGTAGCGGACACGCTGCAGAACGGGGCTCCCCTCTTTCAGTTGCATGCGCTCGATCTCTCCAGCGGCCAGGAAAGAATGAATGGGCCGGTCGTCATTACCGCGAGCGTGCCGGTAAGCGGGCAAGGCGCTACCAGTGCCGGAAACCTGGCCTTCGACCCCAGTCAGCACCTCCAACGATCGGGGATGCTGTTGTTGAACGGCACTATTTCCTTCGGATTCGGATCGCACGGGGATGGCGGCGTGTGGCATGGCTGGTTGATGAGCTACAGCGCTGCGGACCTGACGAAACAGCTCGGCGTGTTTGTGTCGACTCCCACCGGCACTGGCGGCGCCATCTGGCAATCGGGCCGGGCTCCGGCCGCCGACGATGCCGGCAACACTTATGCGATCACCGGCAACGGCGATTACGATGGCCGGCAGAACTTCGGCGAGAGCTTTGTGAAGCTTGCAGCCAACACCGGCGGGGTATCCGATTGGTACACACCGGCGAACTGGCAGGACTTATCGGACAACGACTTCGACCTGTCCGCGGGACCGGCCCTGGTCCCCGGCACCCACATGCTGGTAGGCGGAGACAAATACGGCAACCTCTACCTGGTCAACGGCGACTCCATGGGACATCTCGATGCGGGAAACGCCGCGCAGATTTTCCAGGCCGTTAGCGGCTATATCTTCACTTTTGCGGTGTGGGGGCGCGGCGACGGCTCTTATGTGTACGTGCGAGAGCAGGACGGTTCGCTGAACTCCTTCCGGATCGTGGGAGGCACCTTCCAGACCGGCAAGGTTTCGTCCAGCGGTCCGATAGCCGGCGCGGCGCGCATCGGCATGGCGCTCTCCGCTAACGGCAGCCTCGATGGCACGGGCATCCTGTGGGTGACTTCCGGCGCCTACCAGGAGCCTTCCCAGCCAGGAATTCTGCATGCCTTCGACGCCTCTAACCTGGCAACCGAGTTGTGGAACAGCGGACTCGCGCCCCAGGACAGCCTGAACGGATTTATTAAGTTCGTGGGCCCGACGGTGGCCAATGGCAGAGTCTACGCCGCTTCTTCCGCATCGGTAGTGGTCTACGGGTTGCTTGCCGGCTCCGGTCAGACGCGGCCGGCAATCGCCGCGGCTGGGAACGCCGCCAGTTACGATCGGGCGGCCGTTTCGCCCGGCGAAGCGATCGCGATCTTTGGCTCGAATTTGGGGCCTGCCAATGGGATCGGTCTGCAGTTGGACTCCTTCGGCAATGTGGCTTCACTCCTCTCGGGCACGCAGGTTCAATTCGATGGCCTCGCCGCCCCCATGGTTTATGCCGGCGCCGGCCAGGTGAACGTGATTGTGCCATTCGGGCTGTCGTCGACCGCTTCCCAGGTGCAGGTGCTCTATCGAGGCCAACCCTCGGACGCCTTTCCCGTCAACGTGCTGCCGGCAACTCCAGGCATATTCACGGCCGATAGTTCCGGTAGCGGGCAAGCGCTCGCCGCCAATCAGGATTCCACCGCCAACGGCAGCCAGAACCCGGCTGCCGCTGGATCGGTGATCGTGCTTTATGCGACGGGTGGCGGCCAGACCTCTCCCATCGTCCCGGATGGCTCGGTAGTCAGCGCCGGCCAGTTGCCGCGGCCGGTATTGCCGGTAACCGCGCTCATCGGGGGGCAACCGGCAACGGTCCTCTACGCCGGCGGTTCGCCCGGCACGGTGGCGGGGGTGATGCAGGTGAACGTACAGGTGCCTGGCGGCCTGCCAACCGGCCCCGTGCCGGTGACGCTTCAGGTGGGCGGGCAATCGAGCCAGTCCGGCGTTACCATCGCAGTGCGGTAAGCCTACGTGAGTGGGGCTGACCCGTGGTCCGCCGCGGGACGCCCCGTCTCTCTCCTCGACCTGACAGGCCCACTACCGACCGTCGCAACGGCCGGCCAGGGGCTTGCCGCGGACGAGGGCATAGGCGTTAAAGTATGCTGCATCGACCGCCCACAAATCGGATAAGCACCCGGTCGGATTTATCAAGCCAGGGTTGGATTTACGTAGTTTCGCTCGCCATGGCCGGGAACACGCTGTCGCGGCGAATCTTCAAAAACCGGGAATGCGCCAGCGGCGGGAATGCGCCAGCGGCGGGAATTCGAAAACCAAGGGTTCCACCTGGTACAGTACGAAATCCTGCATGCAGTCTTCGCTGCCCGTGCCCGCTTTGATGTATAGTATGGTTCACGAACGTTTATGTTCTATTCCGCAGGAAGACCCTCTTCCGCCCATTTCCATCGACCGGTACGAACAGAAGAGCCTGTCAAGATACGGCGGGTTGTCGCCCACGAGGAAATAGCCAGCCTGGCGTATTCCTATTGGGAAGCCGGTGGACGGCGCGAGGACAACGCGCTGTCGGACTGGCTGCGCGCCGAGCGAGCATTAGGCGAACGCTAAAGCTCAGAGCTTTACGGAGTCGTCGCCCCTCACCGGGGAAACTCCAACCGTTGCGCTCATCTGACGGGCGCCGCGGTTGCGGTGGTTTGACCATGCCAGCAGCGAACTCAAGGCCAGAAATAGCGTGATCGAGAACAGTGTCTGCGATTCGGGCGCCATACGTTTATCTCGCTCCTTTCCTTAGGCCATTTGACCCAAAGGATCCAGCCATCCATAAGTGTCTATAGTACTGGTAAGGTACTGGCTGGTTAGCCAAAGGCAAGCAAGGATACACCGGAGCCCTGGGCTGCATATAATGATTGACGGGTTGCAGGTGAAGGTGCTTCCGACGATCAACGGACTCGAGGCCGTCCACGCGGCGGCTATCACTCCGCGCGGCAAGAACGGTGACATCGATTTCGGCGCCGTCTTCGACCTCATCGATTATCTTTCCGCCGCCCGCGTAGGCGGAATTGCGCTCTTTACGGCATGTGGAGAATATCCGGCGCTGGACGTCAACGAGCGCGCCCGTGTCACCTACCTGGCCGTCAAGCGCAGCCGCGTCCCCGTGTTGGCGGGCGTGGGAAGTGCGACCCTCGATCACTCGCTCGAACTGGCGCGTGAGGCGCGCGCCGCCGGCGTGGCAGCCGTCCTCCTGCCGCCGCCACTTTACTACCGATACGATGAGGAGGACATCGTCGAGTTTTACACTCAGTTCGCGGCACAATTGGGTTCCGGCCCGGCCATCGTTCTGACCGGCGAAATCGCTCCCGAAACCGCCTGCCGGCTTCTGGAATCCGGCCGGTTCGCGGGTATTGAAGATGGCTGCGGCGAGGCGGATTCGCTCGACCGCCTAAGTTCTTGCGCGGGAGATCGCGCCATTCTCTGCGGTGACGACCGTCTGTTGGTGCACGCACGCTGCGCCGGCTTGGGCGTGTTATCGGCAGCGGCCTGCGCGGCGCCGGAGTTAACCATGGCACTGGACGCCGCCATCCAGGCGGGGGATAGCGCTGGAATTGCAAAGCTCGAAGCCATGCGTCACGAATTGTTGGCGTGGCTCGAGCGGTTTCCCCTGCCGGTGGGAGTCAAGACCGCCGTGGCCGCGCGCGGTATTCAGACCGGCCCGCTGCCCGTTCCGCTCGCGCCCGCCAGAGCGAAATGCCTGGAGCAGTTCCGCGACTGGTTCAAAGGCTGGCTGCCGTCCACCAAGAAACTGGCCTCGCATGCATAAC
>Ga0182030_10004179_pt1 | contig 30771 bp, 20 predicted proteins | sample 812S3MmetaG_FD_121299 | JGI IMG/M metagenome (GOLD analysis project Ga0182030, IMG submission 121299) | Permafrost microbial communities from Stordalen Mire, Sweden - 812S3M metaG (Illumina Assembly) | ecosystem: Environmental > Terrestrial > Soil > Wetlands > Permafrost | place: Sweden...
CGCCCTCGCGCCTTCGCCATCTTGAGCCAATCGAGCCGCTCGCGTGTACCCGCGAGCATCACCCCGCCGGTGATGTGCACGCCGCAGGACTGCCCGGAGATCTGCTCGATTTCCTTGTAGAGCTGGATGGTGTATTGCTGAAGCTTCGCGACGTTCGGATCGCCGTTTACCGTGTGCATGCCGCCCGCCGCATGCCAGGTCGACCCCGACGTCAGTTCCGCGCGCTCCACCAGCAGCACGTCCTTCCACCCGGCCTTCGTCAGATGATAGAGGACGCTGGTGCCGACCACGCCTCCGCCGATCACCACCACTCGTGCATGACTTCTCATCGAATTGCCATTCCCTGCTTGATTGAGTTACTCGTTGGATACCGCGAGATGAATATTGGGCGCCGCGCTTCCCGAGGCGTTGCCGAACCGCTGGATCAGCCAGGAGCGGAACAACGCGATCGCGGTATCGGAGAGACCTTCGGGGTGCGTGATGAGATAGTAGCCGTAGCCGTCATCCAAGGTGTTGTCGAACGGCTTGATCAGCCGGCCGGTGCGGATGTAGTCGCCGAACAGGTAGGTGTCGATGAGCGCGATGCCCTCGCCGGAAAGCGCGTACTGCACGGCGAGCAGCGCGGTATCGAACACCACACCGCGCTCGACGTTGGCCGAATAAAGGCCGGCCTGGCGTGCGAACTGCGACCAAAGGTGGTGCCGCGGAATATCCGTGAGGCGCACGTGAATCAGTTCGTTCGCGTCTATGAACTCGGCGAGGCTCTTGCCCTTGTGGCGCTCGACGATGTTCGGGTGACACAGGATGCTCAAGCGCACCGGCCAGAGGAGGTCCTTCACCAGGTCCGTCACGGTCGGCTTCGAGTACACCACGGCGACGTCGACCTCGTTGAGCGGTGGGCCGACGCCGTACGGGCTCACCAGGTCGATCTCGACCTCGGCGGCGGCGCGCCGGAAGTCGCGCAGGATCGGCACCGCGAGATGCGCCGCGAAGGTCGGCGGCATCTGCACCCGCAAGGTCCGAAGCGTGCTCGCTCCCTCGCTGTGGATGTCGTCGAGCGCGTACTCCAAGCGGTCGAAGGACTTCGTCACCGCCGTCAGCAGATGTTGACCGGCTTTGGTCAGCACCAGAGCGTGCGGGCGGCGCTCGAAGAGTTGCACGCCGATGAGCTTCTCGAGCGCGATCACGTGGCGCGACAGCGCGCTCTGAGAGATGAGCAGCGCGTTCGCGGCGGCGGTGAAGGACAGGTGCTGCGCAACGCCCTCGAACGCTCGCAGGGCGTTGAGCGGCAGCCAACGACGGTCCATGGAGGTATTGGCCACGGCTTTACCGTCCCACCCCGGTCAAGGTGCCCAGGCCTTGGTGTATCCGATCGCACGCTTTTGATCATCGACGATCGTGCGCGAGGCAAGCCACAAGTGATAAGCCGCCCACAAACCCGTAGGAGCCAACACCAGCAGCGCCGCGCGCAACGAGTCCGCATCGGTGGCGTGAGCACCTGCGAACCAATCGCTCAAGACCCCCACGACCCAGGGCGCCACGATCAGATTCAAGATATTGGCGACCAGGAGCGCTATCGCAATGAACATGTTGCGCATGTGGCAGGGGGCGAGATTATTGAGCAAACCAAAACACGGGCCGATATAAAAGTATATGGCGGGAATGAAGATGCAGAACATCAGCTTGCAGACCCACAAGGAATGGGTCCAATAGGCGATCACCGAAGGGACGGTAGCGAATCCAATCCCCGCGGCAAGCAACCAAACGCACCGCCGCGGATCGGCCATGGTGCGCCTCGACAGTACCCACGCGGTCGCGATCGTTGCGAGCGAGCCCCCGATGAGGTGAATATTTCCCGTCACCGCGCCGGCCTGACCGACATCCAAGTTGTAGGCCCGCTGCAGAAAGACGGGGGTCCAATAGATGAGGCCCCATCCCCACAGCGCGCAGAGACCTCCGCCGATCACCACGTGGAGGGCTGCTTTCTGACGCCAAAGAAATCGCAGCGACTCGAGCAGCGAGGGCCTGATCTCATCGACAAACTCATCCAAGCGACCGCGCTCCGGCTCGCGTATGGTCAAATAGACGATCGCGCCGACCAGCAGCCCCGGGACACCGAGCGCAATGAACGCGGCGCGCCAACTGAAGGCGTGCGCCACGGCGCCGGCCATATTGGCGCCCAGCCACGCACCGATCGGGGCACCCAACGCCAGCACCGCCATCGCCATCGGTCGCCGGTCCGCCGGAAAGTAATCCGAAACGATGGCGGTCGAAGGCGGGGTCCCGCCCGCTTCGCCGACGCCGACGCCGATACGCCCGAGCAGGAACTCCCAGTAATTGCGGGACAGGCCGCACAGCACGGTGAAAGCGGACCATACGATGAGCGAGATGGCCAATATGTTGCGGCGGTTGGCGCGATCGGCCAGCCACGAGATCGGAATTCCGAAGGTGACATAAAATAGCGCGAGCGGCGCGCCGGTGAGGAACGCGACACCCGCATCGTCGAGCCGCAATTCGAGCCGGATCTGTTCGAGAACAGTGGAAACGACGTAGCGATCAGCGATGTTGATGGCATAGATCAGGCACGTCAGGATGAGTACGTACCAGCGCAAAATCGACGTGGGCGATTGGGCTCGGGGAACGTCGATGACAGTGCTGCTCAAGGTGGTGCGGTCCCCTGTTGGGCTGTCTGCGCACCATACATGGTTCGAATCCGTTATGCGACGCCCTCTAAAAATGAACTGGACGAATCGGGAAATGACATGGACGAATCGGGAAATGGCATAGCGCCGACGGGTGATAGGGTTAAGCTGCGGCTCGTGGAGAGCTTCGATTACGTCATCGTCGGCGCCGGCACTGCAGGCTGCGTGCTGGCCGACCGGCTCTCGGCGAGTGGACGCGACCGGATCCTCGTCCTCGAGGCCGGCGGCACAGATGCGCGCTTCTGGATCAAGGCCCCGATCGGCTACGGCTATACGTTCGCCGATCCCGCGGTCAATTGGAAATATCAAGCGATCGCGAGCGCCGGCCTCAACGGCCGCACCATGTACTGGCCGCGCGGGCGTGTCGTCGGCGGCTCGAGCTCGATCAATGCACTCGTGTACTGCCGCGGGATGCCCGCGGATTATGACGACTGGCGCGACCTCGGCAATTCAGGCTGGGGCTTTAGCGATGTGCGGCCGTATTTCGAGAAGACCGAGCGGCACGTCGACGGTCAGGGCCGAGCGACGGGCGACGGACCGCTCGACGTAAAGGACGTGACACCCTTCCTGCACCCCATGCGCGAGCAATGGCTCGAAGCGGCCGCGGAGCTCGGATTCCCGGTGACCGATGACTTCAACGGCTCCCGCCCCGAGGGCTTCGGGAGCTATCGAGTCACGATCCGCGACGGCCGGCGCTGGTCGGCCGCCGATGCGTTCTTGCGTCCCGCACTGAAGCGGCGCAACGTGAAGCTCGAAACTCGCGCCTGGGTGAGCGGGCTGCGCTGCGAGGGGCGCCGGGTGCTCGGCGTCGAGTATCTCCACGACAACGAGCCGCGCTACGTATCGGCCGATCGCGAGGTCATCGTGTGCGCGGGATCCGTGAACACGCCGCAGCTGCTGCAGCTATCGGGGATCGGACCGGGGCAGATCCTGGCCGAGCGCGGAATCGCGCCGATCCTCGATAATCCCGCGGTCGGCGGGAACCTGCAGGATCACCTGGCCGTCGTGTACTCGTTCAAGGCGTCGCGGCCGACGCTGAACGACGAGCTCCATTCTGTTCTTGGCCGGGCGATCGCGGGCGTGCGTTACCTCCTGACGCGTCGCGGACCGCTGAGTCTCTCCGTCAACCAGTTCGGGGGCTTCGCGCGCGCGGATCCGGGCGCGGTTCGGCCCGACGTGCAGCTCTATTTCAACCCGGTGACCTACCAGACGGGAGATGCGACCCGCACACGCATCGAGCTCGACCCGTTCCCGGGGTTCTACCTGTGCTTTCAGCCTACCCGGCCGACCAGCACCGGACGCATCGACATCGCGAGCCGCGACTTCCGCACCCCGCCGCGCATCGCTCCGAATTACTTGGCAACGGACAAGGACGTCGAGGACGTCAAGCACGGCGGGCGGCTCATGCAGTCGATCGCGCGCACGCGCGCGTTCCGATCGCTGATCCGCGAACCCCTCGCGCCCGATCTCACGCGCATGAGCGACTCCGATCTGGTCGCGGATTTCCGCGCGCGCGCCGCGACGGTCTATCACCCGGTCAGCACCTGCCGAATGGGCAGGAGCATCGGTGATTCGGTGGTCGACTCAGCGCTGCGGGTGCACGGAATGGAGCGGCTGCGGGTCGTGGACGCATCGGTGTTTCCGACCGTGACCTCCGCGAACACCAACGCGCCGACGCTCATGGTGGCGCAGAAAGGCGCCGATCTCATCATGGCTCGATGAGATCGGACTGATTGCAGTCAAGAAGGTAGGGATGTATGAAACTCGACAGCGTAGAGGTTTTTATCGTCGGCAATCCGCCGCCTGGCTTCGGTGGCCGCTACTTCGTATTCCTCAAGCTCAAGACCGCGTGCGGCATCGAGGGCGTGGGCGAGGTCTATGCAGCGACCTTCGGTCCAGAGGTCATAGCCTCGATGATCAAGGATTTGTTTACGCGCCGTTTTGCCGGGCGCGATCCGTTTCATATTGAGGCCGTATGGCGCGAGAGTCACGGCTCGGGCTTCACCTTGCGCCCGGATCTGTCGCTCATGAGCGTGGTGAGCGGGCTCGAGATGGCCTGCTGGGACATCATCGGTAAAGCGGTCGAGCAGCCGGTCTACCAATTGCTCGGCGGCCGAATCCACGAGCGGCTGCGCAGCTACACCTATCTGTACCCGGCGGACGGTGAGGGCGACGAGTTCTATCACGATGCGGAGCGCTCGGCGGCGCGCGCGGCTGAGTACGTGAAACAGGGCTTCACCGCCCTTAAATTCGACCCCACGGGCGGCTACTCGGTGTTCGATCCGCGGCAGCCGACTCAGGAACAGATCGAGCGTACCGTGCGCCTTACGCGCCTGGTGCGCGAGGCGGTGGGCGACAGGGCGGATCTGCTGCTCGGCACCCATGGCCAATTCACGACCTCCGGTGCGATTCGTCTCGCCAAGCATTTGGAAAAATACGATCCGCTATGGTTCGAGGAGCCGGTTCCGCCCGAGATGCCGGAGCAAATGGCCGTGGTCGCGCGCGGCACCAGCATTCCGATCGCCACCGGGGAGCGCCTAACCACCAAGTATGAGTTTGCGCGAGTCCTGGCCGCAGGCGCGGCCAACATCCTGCAGATGAACCTGGGGCGCGTCGGAGGCTTGCTCGAGGCCAAGAAGATCGCGGCGCTCGCTGAAGTGCATTACGCGCAGATCGCCCCACACCTTTACTGCGGACCCGTGGTCGGCGCCGCCAACATTCAGATCGCGGCATGTACGCCTAATTTTCTGATTCTCGAGAGTATCCAGCAGTGGGGCGGCTTCCACGCGCGCATTCTCAAGAAGCCCATCCGCTGGGAGGCGGGCTACGTCATCCCACCGGGCGAGCCGGGTTTAGGAGTCGAGCTCGACGAGGCCGTTGCGCGCGCAAATCCCTATCGGGAGGACGGGCCACTGCATCTCGAGATGGCGAATCGCCCGTTGGGTTGAAGGCGCGCAGCGGAGGAATTCATGCGTTACGGTTTCGTCGGGTTGGGCTCTCTCGGCAAGCACCTTGCGGCGAATCTCGCGCGCGCGGGTTTCGATCTCTCGGTCCACGATCTGGAGCGGTCAGCCGCGGACACCGCGTTGGCGGCCGGGGCGCACTGGTCGCCCTCGATTCCCGCGCTCGCGCAAAGCTGCGATTGCCTCATCACGTGCCTCCCCTCGCCCGCGGCGACCGAGACCGTGCTGTCGCAGGCACTGCCGGTCATGCACCCGGGAGCGACCTGGATCGAGATGAGCACCAACGATTTCGCGGCGGTGGAGTCCCTCGCGCAACGCGCAGAGGCCAAGGGCATCGCGACCCTCGCCTGCCCCGTCACCGGGGGCGTCCACCGCGCTGAGGCGGGCGAAATCACGGTACTTGTTGGGGGGGCGCAACAAGTCTTCACGATTCACGAGCCGGCACTCCGGGCGATGGGCGGAAAGGTGATCCATCTCGGTGGTATCGAGCAGGCGGCGGTCACCAAGGTGGCTACCAACATGCTCGCGTTCATTCACCTGATCGCCGCCGGCGAGGCGCTCATGCTGTGCGCCAAAGCGGGGGTCGAGTTGCGCGCGGCCTACGAGGCCATCGCTGCGAGCTCGGGCAACAGCTTCGTTCACGAGACCGAGAGTCAGGTCATCTTGAATGGCAGCTATGATATTGGTTTTACAATGGATTTAGCCTGTAAGGACGCCGGCTTCGCGACCGAGTTTGCGCGCCGATTCGGGGTGCCGCTGCGGCTCGGGGCGGCCATGGAGCAGATCTTCATCGAGGGGCGCGCGCGCTATGGCGGCGTGGCCTGGTCGTCGATGATCGTGCGTCTGCTGGAGGATGCGATGGCCACTCCGTTGCGCGCTCCGGGGTTCCCTGCGCGGCTCGGACCGGACCCCGCATGAGCGCTCGGTCCGTCAGTGCCTGGCAGCAACAACAACTTCGCCCCGCGATGCTATCCTCTGCGAATCCGATGGCCGCAATAGCTACCGCAGTTGATTTTCCCGTGTCGCGCATCGAATCCGAAGTCGTGCGCCTGCGCGCGCTCATGGAGAGCGGTCAGTTCGTCGCGGCGCTCTCCGGCGCGACGGCTTTGCTCGAGGAGGTCCCGGAAAATCGGGACGCCTGGTATATGACCGCCGTGTGCCAGCGCTATCTGCAGCGCATTACCGACGCATTGGCGACCCTCGAGCGGTTCGAGAAGATCCATCCCGACTTCAGCCGGCTTTTCCAGGAGCGCGGGCACTGCTACGTCGCCCTGCGCGAGGCCGAGCCCGCGATCGAGGCGTTCCTGCGCGCCGTCAACATCAATCCCTCGCTGCATGCGAGCTGGAACGGGCTCAAGGTCCTGTTCAACATGACCGGCCGGCCGGCCGAGTCGGCGAACGCCGCCGCGCACCTCGAATCGCTCGCGAAGCTGCCGACCGAAGTCCTCACGGCGACCAGCATGTTCGCCGACGGCGAGATTTATCCGGCCGAGCGGCTGGTCCGCGATTATTTGTTGAAGCACGGCAATCATGTCGAGGCCATGCGTCTGTTGGCGAAGATCGGAATGAAGCTGGACGTGCTCGATGATGCGGAATTCCTGCTCGAGAGCGCGCTCATCCTGGCACCCGACTACCACGCGATGCGCTACGACTACGCGCTCGCCCTATTACAGCGGCACAAGCATCCCCAGGCCCTCGACGAGCTCGACCGGCTCCTCAAGATCGATCCTCGGAACCGCGCTTACCGGATCACCTACGCAACGGCCTGCGTCGGCTTGGGCAACAACACGGAGGCGATCGAGCGCTACCGGGCGATCCTCGCGGAGACGCCCGAGAGCCCCGATCTGTACCTGTCGATTGCACATGCCCTGAAGACCCTCGGAAAGCAGCAGGAAGCGGTCGAGAATTACCGCACTGCGTATCGATTGAAGCCGAGCTACGGCGATGCCTACTGGAGCTTGGCCAATCTCAAGACGTACCGCTTCCCGGATGAGGAGCTCGAGCAGATGCGCGCGCAGGAGGAGACCCTCGGCATCCGCACGGAAGATCGATATCACCTCTGCTTCGCGATCGGCAAGGCGCTCGAGGACCGCGCGCAGTACCAAGATTCGTTCCGGTACTATGAGCGCGGGAACGCGCTCAAGAAGGCCGAGACGCGCTTCAAGATGCAGCCGCTCGAGCGCAATGCGCTGCTCCAGGAGGCGGTCTGCACGCGCGAGTTCTTCGAGGCGCGGCGCGGCTACGGCTGCCCGAAGCCGGACCCCATCTTCATCGTCGGCCTGCCGCGCGCCGGGTCGACGCTTCTCGAGCAGATCCTCGCGTCCCACTCGAAGGTCGAAGGCACCTCGGAGCTGCCCAACATCTTTCGTCTGGTGGGCGAGCTGCAGGGCCGCGAGCCGGACACCATGAATCCTCGGTATCCACACATCCTTTCGAATATCACGGCCGAGGATTTCCGCCGCTACGGCGAGAAATACATCGCGGATACCCGCGTGTATCGCGGCGAAAGACAGTTATTTATCGACAAGATGCCGAATAATTTCCGTCACGTCGGCCTCATTCACCTCATTCTGCCGAACGCGAAGATCATCGATGCGCGGCGCGACCCGATGGCTTGCTGCTTCTCGAATTTCAAGCAGCTCTTCGCTTCCGGCCAGGAATTCACCTACAGCATCGATGATATCGCCCGCTACTATGCTATCTACGAGCGGCTCATGCGGCACTGGGATACAGTGCTTCCCGGCAAGGTGTTGCGCATCGAGCACGAGGATGTAGTAGATGACCTCGAGGGTAACGTGCGGCGCATACTCGATTTCTGCGGCCTAGACTTCGAGCCCGCGTGTCTCGAGTACTATAAGACCGAACGCAGCGTGCGTACGGCGAGCTCGGAACAAGTGCGCCGGCCGATTTACAAGGAGGGTCTCGACCAGTGGCGCAATTTCGAACCCTGGCTGGGCTCCTTGAAGAGTGCGCTCGGCCCGTTGGCGGGGGGCGCGAGATCGAGCCAGGGGGGCGCCGTTTGAATTGACTTGGGAGCATCTCGGCGCGACCCTCACATTCGGGTTGCCCGGCCGTTTTTCGAATTGTCTCAAAAAAAGAGAAAGGGGATGGACGCATGAATTTCAATCCAAAACTATCGTACGCAATCGCCGCGATATTAAGCGGATCGTCCGCCGGTGTGGTCCAGGCGGGGACCGCCTCCGACACCGACGCCAGCTCGGAGATTCAGGAAATCACCGTCACTGCACAGCGGCGCAGCGAGAACATGCAGGACGTGCCGATCCAGATCCAGGCTCTCACCGGGGTGACGCTGCAGCAGTTGAGCGTGACCACGTTCGACGATTTCGTGAAATACCTGCCCAATGTCACTTCCGCCAGCAACGGTCCGGGGCAAGGCGTCATCTTCATGCGTGGTCTTGCAACCTCGACCCTCGCGACGCAGGGATCGAGCGGGATCGGCAGCTTTCCGAACGTCGCCGTATACCTCGATGATCAATCCGGTCAATTGCCCGGCCGGAATCTGGATGTATACGCCGCAGACATCGAGCGCATCGAGGTGCTCGAGGGACCCCAGGGTACCCTCTTCGGCGCCGGGGCCCAGGCCGGCGTGCTGCGCTACATCACCAACAAGCCGAAGCTCGACGTGACTGAAGGTAGCGTCAATGCGGGCTACGCCTACACCAGCGGCGGGGACAACAGCAGCAACGTCGATGCGATGATCAACTTGCCGTTGATACCCGACACCCTGGCGGTGCGCGGGGTGATCTATAGCGAAACCCGCGGCGGCTACATCAACAATCTGCCCGCGACGTTCTCACGCGAGAATACCGACATCGGCATCCACTACGCGGGTTATCCGGCCGTCAACGGACACTGCCCGAACGGCCTGCCGCCGGGAAACGGTTATTGCGTGCCGCCCGACAGTCCCACGGTCAACAACGCCAGCTTGGTCGGCAATGCGATCAATCCCGTGACCTACCAGGGTATCCGAGTCGGGGCGCGGTACAAGTTCAATAGCGACTGGGACGTCTTGCTCGTGCAGTCGTATCAGGATATGAATTCTCAGGGAGTCTTTTATGTCACACCGAAGAGTTCGGCGGGAGAGACGCTGCCGGACCTCAGCGTGAACCTCTGGAACCCGGCGTACAACAAGGATAAATTCGAAAACACCGCGTTGACCGTGGATGGAAAGGTCGGTGATTTGAAGCTCGTGTATGCGGGCAGTTACATGGTCCGCAAAGTCGACCAACAAGGTGATTACACGAATTACGCTCGCGGCGTCTACGCGGATTATTACCAGTGCACATCGCCGACGCAGGCGGGTGCTCCCCCAAGCCGATGCTATTCGCCCAGCGCCTATTGGCGCGAAACCGATACGGCCACCCACAACAGTCAAGAACTGCGGCTGAGCACCCCGGACGACTGGCGCATGCGCGGCATCGGCGGACTCTTTTGGGAGCAATACACGATCCGCGAGAACATCGACTGGTTCTACAAGAGCCTGCCGCCCTGCACCACGGCCACACAGACCGGTTGCTTGACGGACGTCGGTCCGGCGGCCGGCGCGTACGTGCGCAATCCGAATACACGCCCGGACAATGAGTCATTTTTCGACGACGTGACCCGCGGCTATACGCAGAAGGCACTTTTTGGCTCGACCGACTTCGATATCGTCCCCAAAAAGCTGACCGTGACGTTCGGTACCCGTTACTACCGAATCGACACCACGGCATCCGGCAGCTCGGTGAGCAGCTTCGGCTGCTATGCGGATGGACCGCCGCCCTGCACCGGCAACGCAATCTATAGCAATGACCTCAGCGCTCACAATCTCAACGTCACCTATACGGGATTCAAGAGCCGCGCCAACTTGAGTTGGAGGCCCATGGACGATGTCCTTTTGTACTACACGTGGTCGCAAGGATTCAGACCCGGCGGCTTCAATCGGGGTGCAGCATTCGCGGATCATTCCGTCGGTTCCGTCGCCGGCCCGGTCAACGGATTTGCCTACACTTTCAAGGCGAATCAGGCCTACGCACCGGACACTCTCGTCAACAACGAGATCGGCTGGAAAACCCAGTGGTTCGATCGGCGCCTCGAGTTCAACGGCGCCGTCTATCAAGAAGACTGGAAGGACGTCCAGGTGCAGATTTTCGAGTCATGCTGCTACGGCAATCTGAGCTTCGTGGTCAACGGGCCGAATTATCGCGTTCGTGGAGTGGAGATCGAGACGGTGGCACGCCCGATTCACGAACTCACGGTCACGGGCGCAGCGTCCTGGAACAGCAGCGACTTGACCAGTGCCCCCTTTCTCAAGCAGCCCAATGGCCAGCCGATCATAATTCCCGTACTGCCCGGTCAAAATAACTACGGCGGGAGCCCCTTCGGGGTTATCGGCAGCCCGCTCGCGCAGTCGCCGCCTTTCCAGGCAAGTCTACGCGCGCGCTACGAAATGGCGCTCGGCGATTACCTGGCGTTTTGGCAAGTGGGCGGCACCCATCAGGCGCACTCCTACTCGGCCACCGGCAATATTCAAACCTACGATCAAGCCGGGTTCACGACCTACGACACGTCGTTGGGTGTCGAGAAGAACTCGTGGACGGCGCAGCTTTACATGCAGAACCTGACCGATACGCGGGCTAATTTGTTCGAGAACGGCAATCAATTCGTCACGGCCGAAACGATCAACCGACCGCGCACCGGGGGAATAAGGTTCAGCTACAAGTTTTAACAAATTCCAAATAGTGCGAGCGGTGCCGCAGGCGACTACTGCGGTACCGCGCCCACATCTTTCATCGCTTCGAGCTTCGAGAAGTCGACGAGACTCGCATATTGCTCGAGCGTGCTCATGTCGACCCCGTCGCCCGTCACATCGACAGCGAAGCGCTTCGCTACAATGGCATCGAGTTCGCCATGCTTCGAATTTTTGTCGTATTTCTCATGCATCAGCCGCCCGCCGACGTTGGCCTGTTTCTCGAAGCCCGTGTCGCTTTCCGAGCTTTGGTTCGCGGCGAATGACTGGGCCACGTTGATAAGGCCCGACACGGCGGCTGCATCGACAATCTTGATCTGCGCCCGCGCACCGCCCTCACCTTGGTAATCGCCGACGGCCTGCGATCCTTTCATTCCCAGGGTCTGCTGGCTGCTGCCCTCGGCGTTGGTGCGCTGCATCCCCGGCAGCGATTCCGGCAATAGCCCCTTGAGGGTATGGAAGTCGACCGGGTCGACGTGCCGGTTGCCGCCCATCGCGCCGCCCAGCGCCGTGAGCAGACCGGCGGTCGCCGCAGCCGCGTTTTGCGTGGCCGCCGCGGGGTCCTGGGTGGCCACCGCGGGGTCCTGCGTTGCCGGCCGAGAGGGGGTGGCTGGCTGCGTCTGCTGCTCGCGCTCGATCTGGCGGCCGGCCGCGGCCAAGTTGTTGATGGCCGCGCCGAGATTGGCCTTGCCGGTCTGGTCCGTGCCCAAGGCGCCGCCGATGATCTGGCCGACGGCGGCCGCGGCGCGCTCTTGCCGCTCTTCCTGCGTCATACCGAGACCTTGAGAGGCGGCGCCAAATCCGCCGAATCCATAGGGGCTCACGCCGATGATCCGGCCCACGAACGACATCACCACGACGAGGACGATGCTCGCGAGGATGGCGCAGATGATCGTTGCAATCGTGTAACCCACTGCCTTTTCTTTCGGGCCGCGCATCATGATCGGCAATCCGAGATACAGGAGATAAATGGCGTACAGCGCTGCGACGAACTGCAGGAGCCGCCCCAATCCCGGCAACAAGCCGAGCACCGAGCCCAAGACGGCGGGTGTGAACGTGTAGGCCGCAGTCTTCAACGCCTGACGCCGATCGCGTTGAGCCGCGAACGTCGGCGCCAGGAAATCGATGATGAGCCCGAACAGGAAGAGCCCGATGAGGCTCATGATGAAGTTGACCACCGTCCACACGAGTCCGGTGCCAAGCGGCACGCGGATGCTGCCGAAACCGAAGCTGATGCCGATGACGGACAGGCGCACGAACGACATCAGTGCCGAGAAGGCCGCGAGCGGAATGACGTAGCCCTTGTAAAGCTCCGCGATCGTCGTCCGCTCGGACTCGATGACCGGCCACTCGGTCTTCGGCGACAGGAGGATGTTCTTGATGCGGTCGATGAGACCCGGCATCGCTGCGTTGGCGCTCGCCCACGCCGCCGATGCGGCGCCCCCGCCCGCCGGCGCCGGACTAATCAGAGTCGCGTCAGGATTGCCGGCCGGGCTCAATGGCTGTCCGCACGCGCCGCAAAATCGCACGCCGTCCGCCGATGGTTGATTGCATTTAGGACATAGCATGGTGTGATCCCTTGAGTAATTGTTCGAAGCTTTGATCGGATCAGGAACCCTCGTCGGGTTGCGATCCCTATGTTACGCCTTGCTGGTGTAGAACCGTAGATCGCGGGTAATCCCGCCACCGGCGTTTGGACATAAGCTGGCGACAGGGCGCGCGACCCGACCGTCGGGCGTCCCGTGCGCCGATCGCGTCGACGGCCGAATTAGAAATCCGCTGCTGTCTCGCTGATCCAGCCGACGAGGTGCTCGCTGTACACGCGCTCGACGAGCAGCAGAAATTCGCCCGCGCGAACGCTGAGCGCCAGCACCGGCAATTCTGCGAAACGGCAGGTGTGCGCCGCGCCGGGCGCCGGGATCGAGGCCGTCGAGCCGCTTCGCTCGAGCACATCGCGAGCGAGCGCACCGCTGATTTGCCACGCCCGTATACCGCCCGTCTGATCCACCAGGCACCCCGCCGAACGATCCTTCGCCGCACCGCTGGCGATCGCCGCGAACGCCGCGCCATCCGCGGTCATGATCAACGTCTCGGTGGGGCTGCGCCAGGCGAGAATGAGATCCCCGCCTGATTGGGGACTGGGAAACTGCACTGCGGCAAGCGGCCCGGGTAGCGAGCCGCCGACGACGCTTCGAACATTCGCGGCCAGCGGACCTGTGGGGTCGAAGTAGCGCAGCGAGCCCAAGTACCACTCGTCCTTAGGCTCGACCGATAACCCCGAGGCGCTGAATCCCAATGCTCGAGGCGTGGTGCTAGCCACGCACTCGCTCCCCTTTGGGATCGATGAACGGCCCTTTCACCACGACGGCGTCGACGCTTGTGCCCAGGTGATGCACTTTGACCCGCTCACCCGCGCGCTCGAACCCGCGCGCGAGCATGCCGAGCGCGACCGGCACGCCCAGCTCCGGGCTGCGATAGCTCGAAGTCACGTGACCCTCGCTCAAGGTCGGCGGCGGCGCTGCCGCAATCTGAGCGCCGACCGGCAGCCGGGTTCGCCCGTCGACGGGCGACAGGGCGACCAGCTGCAAGCGCGCGGGGTCGCGCGCCGCGGGACGTGAGAGCGAACGACGTCCAACGAAATTCGCTTGCTTGCGTTCGACCGCGCGCGCGAACCCGATGTCGCCGGGCAAAGTGGTGCCGTCGGTGTCGGTGCCGATATGGATGAAGCATTTTTCGGTGCGAAGAATCTCCAGCGCCTCGATGCCATAGGGAACGGCCTCGAATTCCGCGGCCCGCGTCCACAGCCGTGAGAGCAGCGCGCTCACGCGATCGGCGGGTACGTTGATCTCGTAGCCCAGCTCGCCGCTGAAGCTCGCACGCAGCATGCGGACCGGCGCGCCCTCGAAGCTCCCCTCGCGCATCGTCATGTGCGCCATCGACCCCGGCGCGAAGCGCTCGTCGAAGCCGACCGATGCCAGCCAGCGCCATGCTTTCGGGCCGGCCACGGTGACGTTGCCGAAGCGCGAGGTCACGGGTGTGATCAGGACCTTGAGGCGCGTGTATTCGCATTGCAGCCACTCCTCGAAGGCCGCCGCGGTCCGTTCGACGCCCGCGCTCGTCGTATTGACCCAGAAGTGATCCGCCGCCAGCCGCGCGACGATGCCGTCATCGACCACGATCCCGTTCTCGTTGAGCAGGATCCCGTAGCGCGCCTGTCCTACTGCGAGCGTGGACATCGTGCCTACGTACATGAGATCGAGGAACTGCGCCGCATCGGGTCCGAAGATCTCGAGCTTGCCGAGCGGCGAACCGTCCAGTAGTCCCGCGTGGCGGCGCACGACCCCCGCTTCGCGTTGCGCCGCGGATTCGAGCTCCTCGCCCGGCAGGGGATACGCGGCAGGCCGGTTCCAGTTGCCGAATTGTTCGAACAACGCGCCGCGCTCGCGATGCCAGTTCTCGTCGGGCAACCGCTTCAGCGGGCGATAGAGCGCCCCGCGGCGCCGGCCCACCAAGAGTCCCAGCGTCACGGGTGCAAATGGCGGGCGGAACTTGGTCGTGCCCACCTCCGCAGGATGGCGGCCGGTATACTCCCCCATGAGGACGAGCGCGTTGATGTTGCTGGTCTTGCCCTGGTCCGTGCCCATGCCGGTGGTGGTGTAGCGCTTCAGATGCTCGACCGCGCGATAGTTCTCGCGCGCGGCGAGGCCCACATCGTCCGCCGTCACGTCGTTTTGCAGGTCGATGAACTGCTTTCCCTTCGCGGACCCCGCCTGCGTCGCCGGCACGACTCGGCCCGCGCCGCCCACCGGCGCCGAAGGTGAAGGTGCGCCCCGCGCGAGCGCCGCGCCGACCTCTGCCGCATGCTCGAGCGCCGCATCGCGGGCGAACACTCCGGCGCAGGCCCCGACGCTCGACACTCCCGGTGCAGCGCCGTCGGGGACGAACATGGATGAGTCATCGAGCCAGCGCAACTTGCCGCCCGCCTGCGAGTGCAGATGCACCGCCGGTGCATACCCGCCCGCGCTCAAGACCGCGTCACATTCGAGCTCGACGCGCGCTCCGCCGGCGCGGAGGATAGTGCACCCGCGCACCGACCTCCGCCCGGAAACACCCACGATGCCCGCCTCCAGAAACACTTGTAGTTCTCCCGATCCCGCGGCGCTTGCGGCCGCGTGCGCGTCGACATCGGCCCGAGCGCGCCGGTCGATGAGCCCGATCACGTTCACTCCGGCGGCGCGGAGCCTCTCGGCCACCCCATAGGCCGAGTCGCTGTTCGCGGCGATGACCACGCGCCGCCCGCAAGCGACGCCGAAGGCGTGCGCGTACTTGTCGGCTGCGCCCGCGAGCATCACACCCGGCCGATCGTTGTTCGGAAAGACCATCGGACGCTCGAAAGCGCCGGCCGCCGCGACAATGTGTCGCGCACGAATCTTCCACAATCGCTCGCGTAAGTATCCCGCACTCGCGGCGCCGCCCGGCACGGCCAGCCACGCTTCGCCGAGCGATTCGCTCGCGCACACGAGGTTATGATCGTAGACGCCGAACGCGAGGGTGCGCGCGAGCAGGCGCACGCCCTGCGCCGCGGCCGCATCGAGCAGCCGTCCCACCTCGGCATCGCCGCGCCATCCGAGCGCGCCTCCGAACTTGGTTCCGCTCGTCACGATGAGCGTGCGCGCGCCCGCCCTGGCTGCTGCCACAGCCGCCGCCAGGCCGGCCACGCCGCCGCCGATCACCAGCACGTCGGCCTCGGCGGCGATCTCTTCGTAACGATCCGGATCGGGTTCTCGGGGCGCGCGTCCCAATCCCGCCATGCGCCGGACCGAGGGCTCGAACCAATGCCAGCTGGGCCACTTGAAAGTTTTGTAGTAGAACCCGGACGGCAGAAGCGCCGAAAACACGCCATTCAGGGCGCCGAGATCGAGATTCACGCTTGGCCAGCAGTTCACGCTCGATGCGCAGAGGCCCTCGCGCAACTCGATCAGAGTTGCGCGCAGATTCGGCGTGCGCGCGGCGCCCGAACCCACATCGACGATGCCCGTGGGTTCCTCGACGCCGCAGGAGAAGATCCCGCGCGGCCGATGCAGCTTGAAGCTGCGTCCCACGAGCGAAACGCCGTTTGCGAGCAGCGCCGAGGCAAGCGTGTCGCCCGCAAATCCCTCGTGGCGCGTGCCGTTGAAGACGAAGCGGAGCCGGCGCGTACGCTCGAGACGCGTACCGCAGGGGGCGGCCAGACGGTAGGAGGTCATTGCGGCGGAGGCTCCGCAATGCCGTACACGTGGCGGATCTCATGCGTCACCGTGTGGCGCGCCACATTGAACCATTGCCCACAGCCATAGGCATGGCGCCAGCGCTCCAGCAGCCAGCCTTTCGGATTGTCGCGGAAGAACAGGTACTCACCCCAGACCCGGTCGTCCGACTCGAGGGGCGGCCGCGCGAGGTGTGAAGCGCCGCCGCAGACGAACTCGCTCTCGTCGCGCAACCCGCAGTGGATGCAAGGTATCTGCATCATCTCAATGAGCGATCCCCGAGGCCGCCGCCTCGTCGATCAGACGTCCGGAGATGAATCGATCGAGCTGGAAAGGCTCCGCCAGCGGGTGATTCGCGCCGGTCGCGAGCGCATGCGCCAGCGTCCAGCCACCAACCGGGATCGCCTTGAATCCGCCGGTCCCCCAACCGCAGTTGATGAACAGATTGGGAATCGGCGTCACGCCGATGATGGGGCTCGAGTCGTGCACGACATCGACGATGCCGGCCCACTGGCGCATCAGCCTCAAGCGGCTGAACGATGGAAACAGTGCGAGCGTGGCGGCGAGGATGGCCTGCTTGACGGCAAAGCTGCCGCGCTGCGCATAGGAGGCGAACAAATCCAGCATCGCGCCGATGACGATCTCGCCCTTGTCCGACTGGCTCACATAGGCGCCGGTACCGGGCGACAGGATCACAGTGTCGAGCACGGGCTTGATCGGCTCGCTCACCATGGCCTGCAGCGCGTAGCTCGTGACCGGCAGCCTGAAACCCGCGAGATTCGCGAGCACCGAGCTGTGTCCGGCGGCGGCGATCCCGAATCGCTCGGCGCGGATCACCCCGCGCGAGGTCTTCACTCCAGCGATCCGGCCGCCCTCCTTGATGAAGTCCTGCACTTCGCAGTTCTGCACGATGTCGACGCCACGCGCCGCCGCGGCGCGGGCGTAGCCCCAGGCGACCGCATCGTGGCGCGCGCTGCCGGCGCGGCGTTGGCAGAAACCTCCGAGTACCGGCAACCGGGCGCGCGGCGAGAGATCGAGTGCCGGCGCGAGCTCGGCGATCTCAGCGACGCTCAAGAGATCGGCGGCGATCCCGTTCATGCGCATGGCGTTGGCCCAGCGCGCCATGGAATCGAGGTCGTGACGGCTGTGCGCCAAGAGGATGAGTCCGCGTTGGCTCAGCATGATGTTGAAATTGAGCTCCCGCGAGAGCCCCTCGTACGCCTTAAGCGAAAAATCGTAGAGCCGCGCGCTCTCCGGATACAAGTAGTTGGAGCGCACGATGGTGGTATTGCGCCCGGTATTGCCGCCGCCGATCCAGCCGCGCTCCACGACGGCTACGTTGGTGACGCCGTGATTCTTCGCAAGGTAATACGCGGCGGCGAGACCATGTCCGCCCCCGCCGATGATGAGCACGTCGTAGCGGGGTTTGGGCGCGGCGTCGCGCCACGCGGGCGTCCAATATTCCTGCCCCGAAAGCGCGCCCCGCAGCAGCCCGAAGGCCGAATAGTTCTTTGAAATTTGCAAGCGTCCCTGAAAAGCGTGCCGGCCGCGAGCGCCCCTATGTCGCATCCTGAGTCAGTCTGCCCTCGAGCTCCGCGCAATACCAGTCCACGAACTGAATCACGCCCCCCTCGTGCACCGGCGAGTACGGCGCCGGATCGTAAGCGGGAGAATTGACCCCGATCTGATTCTCCTGGCACACGCGCCGGTCAGCCTCGTTGGTCGCGAGCCACACCTCCGTCATGCGTTTGAGATCGTAATCGACACCTTCGACCGCGTCCTTGTGCACCAGCCACTTGGTGGTGAGGAGCGTCTCGGTCGGGCTCACCGGCAGCAAGCGGAACGAAATCGCATGGTCCGCGAGCACGTGGTTCCAGGTGCTCGGGTAGTGGAACAGCAGCAGCGTGCCGAGATCCGGCTCCGCGATGCTATCGATCAGCGGCCGGCGCACGGCCGCTTTGCCGTCCATGGTGAAGCTTACCGCCCCCTCGACGAGCGGCATGCGCGAGGTACGGTATTGGCCATCGCCGGACAGGTGAAAGCGGCTCGGCAGCCCGAGCGATTCCCAATGCGCCCACTTCGAGGTGATGAGCGGATTGCTCTCCGCGCCCTCGACCCCGGTGACCGTGGGCGTCTCCGGGAAGGTGCGTATGAGTTCCGGGTGATTAGCCGAGCAGTGGTAGCACTCGCGGTTGTTCTCCCAGACGAGTTTCCAGTTGGCGCGCTCGACAATCGTCGTTTCGAAGGCCACCTTGGTCTGATGGAGCCTATGCGGTAGAAAGTACGGCTCGATGTGCTTTGCCGTGGCCTCAAAATCGGGTGCCACCTTGGCGAGGCACACCCAGATGTAGCCGCCCACGGTCGCGCAATGCACGCGGTGCAGGCCGTGCTCCGCCTTGTCGAAGCCCGAGCCCATGTCGCGCGCGGCGAACAGCCGCCCGTCGAGGTGGTAGGTCCACTGATGGTATGGGCACACGAGTCTTGTGACCGAGCCGCGCTCCGCGGAGCAGATTCTGGATCCCCGGTGCCGGCAGGAGTTGTGGAACGCGTTGAGAGCGCCGTTGCGGTCGCGCACGACCACGACCGGATACTCCCCGATCTGCACCGTCAGGTAGTCGCCAGGATTGCTGACCTCGCAATCATGTCCGACGAAGAGCCAATCCCGATACCAGATCATGTCGAGATCGACCTGGTACTCATCGGCGCTGCAATAAAATTCCCGCTCGAGCGCAGTCTCGTGTTTTCTGCGGCGTAACCTCTGGAGCATCGCATCGCGTGCGTTCATCGTACGATCCTTTTCACTGTTCCTAGCTCACGGCCACGCCCGCTGAAGTCGCGGCTTTGGAAATCTCGCCGATCTTGCGCTCGGCGCTCGGCGGATAGCCGTACTGATTGCGGTAGCACTTCGAGAAGTGGGGCGGGGACTGGAATCCGCAAGCCGCGGTGATGTCCATGATGGGCATGGCGGTTTGCAGCAGCAGCTCGCGCGCGCGCTTGAGGCGCATCTCGAGGTAGTAGCGCTTCGGCACGCAGTTAAGATCGCGCTTGAACAGCCGCTCGATCTGCCGCCGTGACAGTCCTGTGGCCTTGGCAATCTTCTCGAGCGACAACGGCTTCTCGATGTTCTGCTCCATGAGTTGCGCGACCCGGATCAGCCCGCGGTGGGACACGCCGACGCGCGCACGCAAGGGGATGTACTGGCGATCCTTGTCCTTGCGCACGCGATCGACGATGAACTGCTCCGAAACGCGCTGCGAGATGCGCGACCCGAGCTTGGTCTCGATGAGATTCAACATGAGATCGAGCGGCGCCGTGCCGCCCGAGCAGGTGAAGCGGTTGCGGTCGATGGTGAACAGCTGATCGCTGATGAGCACGCGGGGAAACTCCTCGCGCAGCGCCGACAGATTCTCCCAGTGAATGGTTGCACGGAAGTTATCGAGCAGCCCAGCCCGCGCAAGCGCATAGCCTCCGGTGCAGAGTGCGCCCAACGGCACGCCGCGATCCGCGAGACGCCGAAGCGCGGTGAGCAGCGCCGGCGAGACGGCCTCACGGATATTGATGCCGCCACACACGAACAGAATATCGACGGAGCCGAGCTTATCGAGCGCGCCGGTCGGCGAAATCTTGAGACCGCCCGAGGATTCGGCCGGTTGGCCGTCCGTGCTGATCACGGACCAATCGTAAACGTCTTTGCCCACCAGGCGATTCGCCATCCGCAAGGGCTCGAGCGCGTTCGAGACGGCGATCAGGGAGTAGCTCGCGAGCGTCAGAAACGCGTACTTGCACTTGCGTAGCAACGCGGGGGATTCCAAGGCCGTCTCCCAGAGCACCGACAGAGACATTATCCATGGGATGCGCCTCGATTGTCCATTTCCGACAGATTTGTGTCGTTTTCCTGATGGAATGGATCCGGCGCCGGGCGCATTGCGGCAGCTCCAGCGATTCTGCGGCCGGGTCCATGACGCGTTTGTACAAGCGGTTGTCGCAATTGGCGTCATGTTTGGCCGGCCGCTGGTTACACTGCGGAGCGCATTTTCATCTTAAGGATGTCTCGATGAGGACTCATGCCCGCGTCGTGGTGATCGGTGGCGGCGTGGTGGGCGTCAGCACGCTCTATCACCTCGCCCTAAAAGGCTGGTCGGACGTGGTGCTTCTGGAGCGTTCCGAGCTGACCGCCGGGTCCACCTGGCACGCGGCGGGTCTTCTGCCGCTCTTCAACATGAGCTACACGGTCGGGCAGCTGCACAAATACTCGGTGGATCTATACAAGCGTCTGCCCGAAGAGACGGGACAAGACGTGAGCTTCCACGTCACCGGGAATCTGCGCCTCGCCACCTGCCGCGACCGCATGGACGAATATCAGAAGTACTGCGGCACCGCGAACACCATCGGCGTGCCCTTTCAAATCATCACGCCGGAGGAGGTGAAGAAGCTCTGGCCGCTGGTCGAGCTCGGCAACGGCGGCGATACGCCGAACCTCGTGGGCGCGCTCTATCATCCGGACGACGGGCACATCGCACCCGCTGACCTCACGATGGCGCTACGCAAGGGGGCGCGAAACCGCGGCGCCGAGATCCACGAACAAACGGAGGTGACGGCGGCGAGACGGACGCCCTCCGGCGAGTGGCATCTCGTCACCAACAAGGGCGACATCGTCGCCGAGCACGTGGTCTGCGCGACCGGCAACTACGCCCGGCAGACCGGGCGCTTTTTTGGCCTCAACGTGCCGGCGATTCCGGTCGAGCACCAATACATCGTGTACGACGAATCGCCGGAGCTCAAGGCGTACCGCAAGAGCGGCGGCCGCGAGCTCGCGGTGCTGCGCGAATCGGATCAGTCCTATTACCTGCGCGAGGAGCGCATGGGCTGGATATTGGGCCCGTACGAGGCGGGTGCGCCGGCGCGTTTTGCCGACGGCGTGCCCGAGTGGTTCGGCAAGAGCTTGTTCGAGGGGGATCTCGAGCGCCTGCTCCCGTACGTCGAGGCCGCGCAGCGGCGGGTGCCGTCGCTCGCGACCTGCGGCATCAAGGACATCGTGAACGGCCCGATCTCCTACTCTCCCGACGGCAGTCCTCTGATCGGCCCCGCATGGGGCGTGCGTAATGTATGGCTCAACGAGGGCCATAGCTTCGGCATCACCGCGGCCGGCGGGGCGGGCTGGCAGCTGGCGGAGTGGATCGTCGAGGGCGAACCCGGCATCGACATGATGGCGGTCGACCCGCGCCGCTACGGTCCCTTTACGAGCAAGCGCTACGTGGTCCAGAAGAACGAGGAGACGTACCGCAACGTCTTCGTCATTCACTTTCCGGATGAGGAGCGCCCGGACGCGCGGCCGGCGAAGACCAGCCCGGTCTACGACAAGCTGAAGAGGATGGGCGCGGTGTTCGGCCAGCGCTACGGCTGGGAGCGCGCCAACTGGTTCGCGCCTGCGGGGGTCGCGCCTGCGGACAAGTGGAGCTTCCGGCGCTCCAACTACTTCGAGCACGTGGGCAATGAGGCACAGAATCTGCGCCGCCACGTAGGGATGATCGATCTGACGCCCTTCACCAAGCACGAGGTCACCGGACCCGGTGCGGAGGGCTGGCTCGACAGCTTGGTCGCGAACAAGGTCCCGACCAAGATCGGCCGAATGGCGCTTTCGCATGCGCTCACCCGACGCGGCGGTATCCGCTCGGAATTCACCATCACCAAGATCGCGGACGAGCACTTCTACGTGGTGAGTGCCGGCGCGGCCGAGCGCTACGACGGCGACTACCTGCGGCAAACGCTGCCGAAATCCGGCGTCAGCCTGCGCAACATCACCTCCGCCCGAGGCTGCTTCGTGGTCGCGGGCCCGCGCTCGCGCGATCTTCTGGCGAAGCTCGCCGAAGTCCCGTTGGACAACGCGGCGTTCCCCTGGCTCACCGGGCGGGTGGCCGAGGTCGGCCTCGCGACCGACGTTTATCTCTTGCGCGTCAATTTCGTCGGCGCGCTCGGCTGGGAGCTGCACTTTCCCATCGAGTACGCGCATCACTTGTTCGATGCGATCTTCGAAGCCGGCGCCGAGTTCAACATCCGCATGGCAGGCATGCGCGCCATGGAATCGCTGCGCATCGAGAAGTCTTACCGAATGTGGGGAAGCGACCTCACGCCCGACTACACGCCGTTGGAGGCCGGGCTCGACCGCTTCGTGCGCATGAGCAAGGGGCCTTTCGTCGGCAAGGCGGCGCTCGAGCGGCAGCTCGCAGAGGGCGTCCCGAACCGCTTTGTCACCTTCGAGGTGCACGGCGTGACGGACGCCGATCCGCTCGGCAACGAGCCGCTCTTCGACGGCAATGGCCGCCTCGTCGGGCGCGCGACCGCCGGCTACTACGGCCATGCCCTCGGCAAGAGCTTGGGGCTCGGCTATGTGAAGCCTGAGTTCGCCGGCGTCGGGAGCGAGCTCACCATCGAGATCCTCGGCGAGCGCAAACGCGCGACGGTGCTCGTGGATTCACCGTATGATCCCGAGAACAAGGATCTTCGAGCCTGAGACTCTCCCAAGATAATTCATGAGCAGGCAGCCATTCTCCGCCTTCGCGCTGATCAAGCGCGGTCTGTCGGGTCATCGCAGCTGGGAGCCGCAGTGGCGAAAGCCCGAACCGAAGGCTAGCTACGACGCGATCATCGTCGGCGGCGGCGGCCACGGTCTCGGGACCGCCTACTATCTCGCCAAAGAGCATGGCCTCACCAACATCGCGGTGCTCGAGAAAGGCTGGATCGGCGGGGGCAACACCGGCCGCAACACCACCATCATCCGCTCGAACTACCTGTTCAACGAAAGCGCCGCGCTCTACGATCACTCCGTCAAGCTGTGGGAAACGCTCGCGCAGGTTCTCAACTACAACGTGATGTTCTCCCCGCGCGGCGTGATGATGCTCGCCCACACCGTGCATGACATCCAGGTGTTCAAGCGCCACGTGCACGCCAACCGCTGCAACGGCGTCGATAACGAATGGCTCGAGCCGGATGAGGCCAAGGCGTTCTGTCCGCCGCTCAACATCGAAAGCAACATCCGCTACCCGGTGCTCGGCGCGGCGCTGCAGCGGCGAGGCGGCACGGCTCGGCACGATGCGGTCGCCTGGGGCTACGCGCGCGCCGCCGACGCGCTCGGCGTGGACATCCTCGAGAATTGCGAAGTGACCGGCATCAGGAGAAACCCGCGCGGCTCGATCGATGCGGTGGAGACGACGCGCGGCCTCATCCGCACCGGCAAGATCGGCGTGTCGGCGGCCGGCCACACGAGCGTCGTACTGGGATTTGCCGGCGTGCGCTTGCCGCTCGAGAGCTACCCCTTGCAAGCCTTGGTGTCCGAGCCCGTGAAGCCCGTGTTTCCGTGCGTCGTGATGTCCAACACCATCCACGCCTACATCAGTCAGTCGGACAAGGGAGAACTGGTGATCGGCGCAGGCACGGACGCTTATACGTCGTATACGCAGCGCGGCGCACTGCATGTCAACACGCACACGCTCGATGCCGTTTGCGAGCTGTTCCCGCAGTTTCGCCGCCTGCGGGTACTGCGCAACTGGGGCGGCATCGTCGACGTCACGCCGGATCGCTCGCCCATCATTGCCAAGACCTCCGTTCCCGGACTGTACGTGAACTGCGGGTGGGGCACCGGCGGCTTCAAGGCCACGCCGGGCTCGGCGCACCTTTTCGCCTGGACCATCGCGCGCGACGAGCCCCACCCGATCAACGCGCCGTTCACGATCGAGCGCTTCCGCGACGGCTGCTTGATCGACGAGGCCGCGGCCGCGGCCGTGGCGCACTAGCCGGCATGCTGCTCATCGCGTGCCCCTACTGCGGCGACCGGCCTGAAATCGAATTTTCCTATGGCGGGCAGGCGCATATCGCCCGGCCGGCGCAGCCCGCGGAGCTCGACGATCAGGCGTGGACCGATTTCCTCTATATGCGCGCCAACACCAAGGGCGTGTACGCCGAGCGTTGGAGACATGCGCGCGGCTGCGGGCGCTTCTTCAATGCACTGCGCGATACGACCACTGACCATTTTCTCACCACCTACAAGACCGGCGAGCCGCGCCCGGGCGTGAACATCTCGGGAGGACGCGAACCGTGAGCCGCGCCCCCGCCGGCGGCAGAGTCGACCGCTCGCGCCCCGTACGCTTCACCTTCGACGGCAAGTCCTACGAGGGATTTGCGGGGGACACGCTCACCTCGGCACTCCTCGCCAACGACGTGCACCTGGTCGGCCGCTCGTTCAAGTACCACCGGCCGCGCGGCATCCTCGCTGCGGGATCTGAGGAGCCCAATGCCCTCGTGACGGTCGAGCGCGACGAGTCGCGCCGCACGCCGAACCTGCGCGCGACGCAGATCGAGCTCTACGACGGCCTTCGCGCCCACAGCCAAAATCGCTGGCCCAGCCTCAAATTGGATCTCGGCCGGGTGAACGACTGGCTGTCGCCGTTTTTTCCCGCCGGCTTCTACTACAAGACCTTCATGTGGCCACCCAAGGCGTGGAAGGCTCTCTACGAGCCGCTCATCCGCCGCGCCGCAGGACTCGGCGTCGCACCGACGCTCCCTGACCCCGATCGATATGCGCAGCGCTACGCGCACTGCGACGTGCTCGTGGTGGGCGGAGGACCGGCGGGCCTCGCCGCCGCGCTCGCCGCCGCCGACTCGGGCGCGCGCGTCATATTGTGCGATGAATCGAGCGAGTTCGGCGGGAGCCTGCTCGGCGACCCCGCGCGCATCGATGGCGAGGCTGCGCTCGACTGGGTGCGGCGCTCGATCACGGAGCTTGCCAAGCAGGCGCGAGTCACCCTGTTGTCCCGTACCACTGCATTCGGCTATTTCCCGCACAACTTCGTCGGGCTCTGCGAGCGCCTCACCGATCATCTGGCAATACCGCCCGAGCATCTGCCGCGAGAGCGGCTCTGGCAGGTGCGTGCGCGGCAAGTGGTGCTCGCGACCGGCGCCATCGAACGGCCGCTGGTATTTCCGGGCAACGACCGGCCCGGCATCATGCTGGCCGGAGCGGCACAGAGCTACCTCAACCGCTACGGCGTGCGCGTCGGCGCTCGCGTGGTGGTGGTAACCGCCTGTGATGCCTCGTACCAGGTGGCGCTCGATCTGCACGCCCAAGGCGTCGACATCGCGGTCATCGCCGACGTGCGCTCTTCGGCCGGCGGTGTTCTCCCCGAGGCCGCACGTCGTGCCGGCATCGAGACGCTCAAGGGCGCAACGGTCTTGCGCACCGACGGCGGGCAACGCGTGCGCGCCATCTCGATCGGCGAGACAGACAGCCCGGGTCAGGTGCGCAGCGCGCGAAGATTCAACTGTGATGCCGTGCTGATGTCCGGCGGATTCACGCCGAGCGTGCACTTGTTCTCGCAATCGCGCGGCAAGCTCCTGTGGAGCGACGCGCTGCAGGCGTTCATCCCCGGTCAGTCCGCGGAGCGCGAGCGCTCGGTGGGCGCCTGCCGCGGAGTGATGGACCTGGAGCGGGCGCTCAAGGACGGGGCGAGCGCCGGAGCCGCTGCCGGCCGGGAATCGCCGTTGCGCCCGGCGCGTCAGTTCCTGGTCGATGCGCCGCCACGCAGCGCGGGCGCCTCCCTCGGTCAATTGCCCGCAGGCAGCCGGCCGAGCCGCCTCAAGGCGTTCGTGGATTGGCAGCACGACGTCACCACCAAGGACATCAAGCTCGCGGCGCGCGAGGGCTTTCGCTCCATCGAGCACGTCAAGCGCTATACCACCACGGGGATGGCCACCGACCAGGGCAAGACCTCGAATTTGAACGCGCTTGCGATCCTCTCGCAGGAAGAGAGCCGGCCGATCGCGGCGGTCGGGCTCACCACGTTCCGCATGCCCTATACGCCGACGAGCTTCGGCTCTTTCGCCGGCATCTCGCGCGGCGATCTGTTCGATCCGAAGCGCACCACCCCAACCCACGCCTGGGCCGAGGCCAAAGGCGCGGTGTTCGAGAATGTCGGCCTCTGGAAACGTGCCCGCTATTTTCCAGAGGCTGGTGAGACCATGCACGCCGCCGTCGCCCGCGAGTGCCTCGCGGTGCGCAGCGCCTGCGGTATCTTCGATGCTTCCACCTTGGGCAAGATCGAGGTGGTGGGTGCCGACGCCGCGGAGTTCATGAATCGCCTCTACGTGAACAGCTGGTCGGGCCTCGGCGTCGGGCGGGCACGCTACGGGATCCTGTGCCGCGACGACGGATTCATCTATGACGACGGTGTAGTTGCGCGCCTCGAGAAGGACCGCTTCCACGTGACCACCACCACGGGGGGAGCGCCGCGCGTGCTCGCCCTCATGGAGGACTACCGCCAGACCGAATGGCCGGATCTCGAGGTCTGGCTCACCTCCACCACGGAACAATGGGCGGTCATCGCCGTGCAGGGACCGAACTCACGCCGCGTGCTCGAGCCCTTGGTGTCCGACATCGATTTGAGCGCCGCGGCTTTCCCGCACATGAGTGTCGCGCGCGGCAAGATCTCAGGCGTGCCGATGCTCCTCTTCCGCGTGAGCTTCACCGGTGAGCTCGGCTTCGAGATCAACGTGCCCGCCGATTACGGCGCCGCCATATGGGAGAGCGTCCGTGCGTCGGGCCAGGCGCACGGTATGGTCGCGTACGGCACCGAGACCATGCACGTGCTGCGCGCCGAGAAGGGCTACATCATCGTCGGCCAGGACACCGATGGTACCGTGACGCCCGACGATGCAGGGCTCGCCTGGGCCGTGGGCAAGAACAAACCGGACTTCGTCGGCAAACGCTCGCTCGAGCGCGCCTCGATGAAGGCCGCCGATCGCAAGCAGCTCGTGGGATTGCGCTCGCGCGACGGGCGAACCGTACTCGAGGAAGGAGCGCAGGTCGCTGCCAAGGCCCAACAGACGCCCCCCATGGAATTGATCGGGCACGTGACCTCATCGTATGGCAGCAGCGTGCTCAAAGGCCCGATCGCGCTTGCACTCATCGCGGCCGGCCGCGCGCGCATGGGGCAGACGCTTTACGTGCCGATGCCCAACGGCGATATCGAGGTCGAGGTCACCTCCCCTGTTTTCTACGATCCCGCGGGGGGGCGCATCAATGCTTGAGCTCGGCCTGCGCCGGCAGCCGTCGGTCCCCGCGGCGGACTGGCTCAAGTTGTTGCCCCCCGCGGGCCGCTGGATACTGCACGGCGGTCGCGCGGCGCGCGCGCTCGCCGCTCCGGTCTTTGGTGTCGAGCTTGCGGAGACCGCCTGCCGTGCCGCGCTTGCGGGATCTCGCGCCGCGTTGTGGCTCGGCCCGGACGAGTATCTTCTCCTCGAGCTCGCGCCGGGCGAGCGAACCGATGAATCCCAAGCAGCCGTCGCGGGATCCCTCGAGCAGGCGCTTGCCGGCACGCCGCATGCGCTGGTCGACGTGAGTCATCGACAGTTCGCGCTCGAGCTGCGCGGCGAGCACGCCGCCACGATACTCAATGCGGGCTGCCCGCTCGATCTGGATCTCGGCGAGTTCCCCGTCGGTATGTGCACGCGCACGGTCTTTGCAAAGGCGGACGTGGTGCTCTGGCGCACCCGGGCGGATGCGTTCCACGTCGAGGTCTGGCGCTCGTTCGCAGACTATGTCTCGGGACTGCTCGCCGAGATCGCGCGGGAATTCTACCCTCCCTGAACGCTGCGTGCCTGCGGCCCCGCGCGCGCAACGCGGCTCGATTTGCCGCGCTGGAGGCTCTAAGCTCCTGGGCATGCTGAGCAAGGAAGAATCGCAGGCAGAGCTGCGCGCGGCCTACGCCGAGGCGCACATGTCGCTGCGCCTGGGGCGAGCCGCCACCGCTCTGCGTCAATTGCGCGCCATCCTCGCCGTCGCGCCCGGCGATGTGAACAGTTTGCGTCTGCTCGGAGTTGCGCTGCTCGATCAGGACAAGACCGCGGCGGCCGTCGAGACCCTTCAGGGAGTCGTGCTGGCAGCGTCCGATTTCGCCGATGCCCGCGTCGATCTTGCGCGGGCTTATCGCCGGGCGCGCCAACCTGCGCGCGCACGCGAGGAGGTGCGGCGCGTGCTCGAGACCGACCCGCATCATCACCGCGCGTGGCTTGCTTACGGCGATGTGCTCGTCGACCTCGAAAAGTACGCGGAGGCGCTCGTGGCCTTCGAGCGCGCGCGATTGACCGACCCAGAGCGCACGCGGATCGAGGCGGCGACGGCCGCACTCGTGGCGGAGGAGCGCCGCAAACCCGAGCACCTGTTCCGCGAGATCCTCAAGGAGGAACCGGATCACGTGGCGGCGCTCTGTGGACTTGCGGCGCTCGCCTTGAGCGCCGATCGCCCGAGCGACGCAGAGCGGCTGCTGCGCCACGCTTTGCGGCAGTCCGCCCATTTCCCGCTGGCCTATCGCGGCCTTGGCCCCGCGCTGGTGCGACTCGGGCGCCTCACGGAGGCCGAAGCTGCCGTGCGCTATCTCGAGAAGATCGAGCCTGACAGCCCGCAAACCTGGGTGGCGATCGCCTCCGTCGCGACGCGAATGCTGCGGCAGGAGGAGGCGCTCGATGCCTACGAGCGCGCGGCACTTCTCAAGCCGGATGAGGTGGGGCTGCGCATCTCGGCCGGGCACCTGCAGAAAACCCTCGGACGGCGCCGCGAGAGCGAGGCGTCCTACAAGGCGGCTCTCGAGATGGATGCGGGGCGAGCCGAGGCGTGGTGGAGCCTCGCGGACCTCAAGAATTATGTCTTCAGCGAGGCCGAAATCGCCGCGATGCAACGGCTGCTGTCGAGCGACAAGCGGGAACGCTCGAACGAGGCGCAGCTGCAGTTTGCGCTCGGCAAGGCTTTGGAGCAGCGCGAGGCGTACGCTCAAGCATTCGCGCACTACGCCGCAGGCAATGCGCTGCGCCGTCTGGACGAGCCATTCGACATCGAGGTATTCGAGCGCCGCTGCGCCCGCATTCGCGCGTTCTTCGACCCCGGCTTCTTCGCGGCGCACCAGGGCAGCGGCGACGCGAGTCCCGCGCCGATCTTCATCGTCGGTTTGCCCCGCTCCGGCTCAACGCTTCTCGAGCAAATCCTCGCCAGCCACTCCCAGGTGGAAGGCACCATGGAGCTGCCGAACATCCTCAACATGGTGGCGCAGTTCGACGACCTCGCGGCGAGCCGGGACGGCTATCCCGAAACGGTCGGCCGAGCATCCTCGGCGCAGCTCGACGCGCTCGGTCGCCGTTATCTCGAGGAGACGGGGCCGCTGCGTTCGGGGCGCCGGCACTTCACCGACAAGTTGCCCAATAATTTCAGCCATATTGGCCTGATACACGCGATCCTTCCACGCGCCGTCCTCATCGACGCGCGCCGGCATCCGATGGACGCGTGCTTCAGCACCTTCAAACAGCACTTTGCCGAAGGGCAGACCTTCAGCTACGATTTGACGGACCTCGGCCGCTATTACCGCTGCTACCTATCCCTCATGGACCACTGGGACGCGGTATTGCCCGGCAGGGTGCTCCGGGTTCAATACGAGGACTTGGTGCATGAGCCGGAGGCGCACATTCGACGCCTGCTGGCGCACTGCGGCCTCGCTTTCGAGCCTGCCTGCCTGAATTTCCATGCGACGCACCGCGCGGTCCGCACCGCCAGCGCCGAGCAGGTGCGCCAGCCGCTGTACAGCTCCGGGGTCGGCTACTGGCGACATTTCGAGCGCGAGCTCGAGCCGCTCCGCTGCGCCCTCGGAGAGAGCCTGGCGCGCTTCGAGTGAGGCGATAGCCGCAGCGTTGAACGGGCGTTGACTAAGGGTGGCCGCAGCGACGATCATCAGCTAACTGCGGATTTCGAATTGATAAAAGTCAGGGGGCAGCAAATGGGAGCGAAGGGACGGGTACGGTTGAGCGCGGGACATGGGCTCGCGCAGGACGGTTCACGCATCCGGCTTGCGGTTGCCACAGCGCTGGCAGGCGCGGCACTCCCGCACGCGGCGCCGAGCTTCGCCGATGCCATGCCTGCGGGAGACGCGCCTTCCGCATCCGGAGCCCTTGCGGAGATCGTCGTCACGGCGCGTAAGGTCGCGGAGAACCTGCAGGAGGTTCCCCTCAGCATCGACGTCTTCACCGAGAAGGACATGAGAAATCTCGGCATCGCGAGCATGGACGACTATATGCAG
>Ga0182030_10004181_pt1 | contig 30762 bp, 31 predicted proteins | sample 812S3MmetaG_FD_121299 | JGI IMG/M metagenome (GOLD analysis project Ga0182030, IMG submission 121299) | Permafrost microbial communities from Stordalen Mire, Sweden - 812S3M metaG (Illumina Assembly) | ecosystem: Environmental > Terrestrial > Soil > Wetlands > Permafrost | place: Sweden...
GCCACAATTACGACCGCGGCTGACGGCTATTTAGGGGCTGTTATGACACCATTGGCGGGCACATCGGGACTCGATGTCTGGGCAACTTCGGCAACTGGGATAGTGCAGGGAGTGGTCGTAGCCGCAAACGGCGCAGTTGGTTCAGCCGGCACGCCCAATATTATGATAGCGACAGCTGGGCCGCAGTGGATTTATGCCAGCAGTGGGACGCTAAATGATTTTATTGTACCGACTGTTGCTACAACTCCAGGGGGAGTGGCTGCCGGAACGGCGGTTGCCGGCTTAGATGCTTATGATATGCTCGGCGTTGAATTAAATACTTACGCAACTTCTTGTGCTGCCCAAACCTTTGGAGTAACTGACTGTCAGTACTCATTATTTACCGACCTAACCATTCAGTAAATGGATAAAAAGCCTAAAGCAAAGTCCTCAGTTCTGCCCGTACTTAAGCCAGAATCGGAGCAGATAAAACGTAAAATAAAGGGCGAGTTGATCAGGCGACGCCAACTAATTGAAAAATATAAACGTAACGCCCGTTTGGTTAGCGTTTTGCTGATTATCTGCCTGGGCATAATTGGCTATATAATTTATTTGAATCGTACACCGAGCCCCATTCCGAAAGATATTTCTAGCGCTGTCCAGTTCCCGATATTTTATCCTGAAGCTTCGAAACAAATAATAGTCAAAAAAACATCTTTTAAATACGATAAATCACACGGTCAGGTGTCTTTTATCGTTAATTTTAATAGTAATAATATTACCTTTGCCGAACAGGGTTCACCAGATTCTTTTAGTGCCGACCCGAATTTTTACACGGCTTTCGTTCAAAAGCTAAATGGCTACGCAACCTTTAGTGGGGTGGATGGCCGGGTAGACCTGACACTACCGAGCGAGACCCATGAGCAAACAGCGGTCATGAACGCCAAAGGCACACTACTGTTTGCTACTACGTCCAGCCAAATATCTGAGGCTAACTGGAAATTACTATTCAATACACTAAATAATACCCAGCCATAATATCTTTCATGGTAGAATAGTTATTAGTATTGGAGACTATTATTCAAAGGCTTTTTCGCTCGTCTATAATTAGTATTCCACAGATCTGGTAATTTAAATCAATTTAAAAGAGGAAGTTTTTACTTACAAATTATGACAGCGAAAAACCAAAGAATATTCATTTCATTTATAGCACTCTGGTCCGTAAGTTTTTTATTTCTTTTTTCTCCAAAAGTTCATGCCGCGCCCAACGGACCAACTACAGTAGGTAGTTATTTAACCACCTCACCGATATCGCTTGATGTGACAGTTAGTCCGGGGCAAAGTGAAACTGCCACTCTCGCCGTTCAAAATGATTCTTCGCAGCCCGAAACCATTAATGTAAAACTCGATAAGTTTTCAGCTAATGGTAATTTTGGAGCGGCTAGCATTGTAACTCCCGAAAAGACCGATCCATCGGTTGGTTGGGTGCATTTTTCTAAGACTAATTTCGTAGCTCAGCCGGGCATTTGGAATAACATAACTATGACTATATCTATTCCTAACTATGCTTCGCTTGGTTATTACTACGCCGTATTGTTTATCCCAAAATCTGCTCAGACGTCATCTAACGTATCTGAGCAGATTAAAGGCGCCAACGCAATTTTTGTGTTAGTTGATACAAACTCTACCAATGAAGCTAAGCAAATCTCTCTAACTAGCTTTAGTTCGCTTAGCGGTCTCTACCAATTCCTGCCCGCTACATTTAATATCTTAGTTAAGAATATCGGCAACATTCATTTAATCCCTCAGGGTGATGTCTATATTAGCCGAACACTGAACGGTAAGGTGATTGATACGCTGCCGATTAACAGTAATCTCGGTAATATTTTACCTAACTCGTCTAGGCAATTTACGGCTATCTGGACTGATGGATTGCCGTCATTTGAAGCCAAAACGGTTGACGGCCAAGCATTGACGGTTAAAAACGGTCAGCCGGTCGAGCAGCTACGCTGGAATTTCTCCGAACCAATTTCTAAATTTCGCTTTGGTAAATACTATGCTCACTTGGTACTTGTCTATAACAACGGTAACCACGATGTACCGATTAACGCCTATTTAACTTTTTGGGTTATTCCCTGGAAACTAATCCTGATAATTCTAGCGGCAATCGCTGCCGTCATTGTCTTTTGGAAGTCCATTAAAAAGGGCATAAAGCAGCTTATTACCCGAAACAAAAACAAGAAATTTAAAGCCTAAGAGACCAGTTCATCGCTAGCAGTGTTTGATTGGTCGTCGGCCCCCAGAGGTCTTCGCCATAGTGATTTATATTTGGCATGAAAGCCAAGTGTTAGACAAAATAATACTCCAAGTACTACTATAAAAACCGCGCGGTCAATAATATTTGCAGCAACAATATTGGCACTACTAATGTGGTGCAGGTGCCTGGTGAAAAGCAAAAAAGCTTCCCTAATACCGATTGCTCCAGGCGTTAGGGCAACAAAAAGAGCAAAGTTGGCCGCTCCGGTATAGGTAATCATCTGAGATAAACTAATATGCGAGTTGACGCTATGCAGCTCAACGCCGTAGATAGCTATTTGGATTATGGCCTGAACTAGAGTTGCAACGAACAAGTAGCTAAGATTTATTTTAGTAATTGCTAGGTCGGTCATCTTCATTCGGCTGCGGTTAATAAATAGATAAATAACAAGCAGTGAAATAAACCCAACGATTATTGCTGCGCTCAGGGCTTGCCAAAGTGGCCTAGAGGCAAGTAGTAGCAGTAGGCTTGCAATAATGGCATAAAACATATAGTAAATTAGGGTCACAAAAATATAGTTTCTGATTTTAATTTTTTTGATTTTCTTTAGATAAGCCCCACGAACTACAATGCCACCTTGTCCTGGGACAAAGAAATTAACCAGAGTCGAATAGGCGTTTAATAAAAAGCCCTCTTTGGGTTCTAAGCTTGTCTGACAGATTCTGACACTGGCGAGAACTATCCCGCAAAGTGCCAAAAACCAGACGGCGTATAACAAGAACAACCAAATTAGGCTGCTTAGATGGGTGTGCCATAGCTGGGTTAAAAGATAGCTGTTATGGTTTAGATAGTAGGCAAAGGCCACAACGGTTAGGCAAATTAGTGCAATGGATAGAATAACTCTTAGGCGACGATTCATGTCTTGTTTAATTATAGTCTATAATTACATTAAGCAAATATTAAGGGTTGGGATATATACTAAGGGTCTAAAATGAAAGATGGAATTAAAAAATTATCAGTTGGACTGAGTAGGCTATTAGCCTCTAGAGGCTTCCTTATTTTCATTTTGCTGTTCTTTATTTTCGAATCAGGTTGGATAGCTCTTTCGGCTGCCTATCCCCAAGCTTTTGATGAAAACTTTCACTTTGGGTTGATCCAGATCTACTCCAATTACTGGCTACCTTTTCTAAGTAGCCAACCAGCTCACGCCAACGCCTACGGTGCAGTCGCCCGTGATCCCTCCTATCTATATCACTACCTAATGAGTTTCCCGTACCGCATTATCCGCCTATTTGTACATAGTCAAACCGGCCAAGTTATCTGGCTGCGATTTATAAATATTCTCTTGGTTGCTTGGGCTTTAATTCTATTGCGCCGGGTATTGCTTAGAGTTGGCACTTCGCGTTCTTTGGCTAATTTCGCCTTACTTCTATTTTGCCTGATACCAATTGTCCCTCAACTAGCTGCCCAGATAAATTATGATAATCTTATAATTCCACTTATTGCCTGGGTTATTTTGTTGACATTTAGTGTCACCGATCAGATACGTTCCCGCAAGCTATCAATTGTCAGCCTAGTTGGTCTTGCCAGTCTTTGCCTACTCGCATCGTTAGTAAAATATGCTTTTTTGCCGATCTTTTTAGCGGTTGTTGTCTTTTTAGCTGGAGTTGTAATTATTAACTACAAAAAAGCTCTTGGCCGTTTTTTTCTGCAGTTAGGGCCTAGCTGGAAACAACAATCAGGGATCGTTAGGGCGCTACTGATTGGTCTGGTGCTACTCTCAGCAGGTATGTTTATTCAGCGGGACGGCGTTAATCTGATTAAGTATCATAACATCGCACCAAACTGTGCGGTTGTCTTAAACACCAAAGACTGTAACGCCTACTCGGTTTGGTCTAGCGACTATACTCGTCACCAGCAGTTGCAGACTCAGCTTAAAGCTGGAACTTTCAAATACATGAACCCTCTCACGTTCTTGCTGGAATGGGTTTATTGGATGTGGTATAGGTTGTTCTTTGCGGTTAATGGCCCAGTTAGCGGCTTTACTAATTATCCACCGTTGCCGTTGCCGTCAGCAGCAGCCATCGTAATAGTATTGATCGGACTGTTCTGCATCATTAAGTGGTGGCATAAGATTTTTCACCGCAATAGCCATCTTATCTTCTTGGCTATAACTTGCGCTATCTATATTGTAGCTCTGGTGATGCAGGGCTATTCAAGTTATCGTTATACTGGAATTCTGGAAAATATGAATGGTCGTTACTTACTGCCAATTATTCTTCTAATGGCCGCTATATTCGCCAGAGCAATAGCTCTGGCGCTGCGTAAGGCTACAACCGCCAAGGCTCTAATCTCTGTTTTTGTACTTATATTATTCCTTCAGGGAGGCGGCTTCATTACTTTTATTACTCGTAGCGATGATACTTGGTATTTTCAAAACACGGTAGTCACAAAAGCTAACAACGACGCTCGAAAAATTATTAACCCAGTAGTTCTAAATGGCGAAAAACAATATTCAACCAGCTATTGGTTTTTCAATTAAAAATTTTATTTGAATTGCTGACGCTTGATCGTTTCCAGAACATCTTCAATTAAAGAACGGTTAATCCGAATTAAGTTGGCAATTATTCCCAAAGTAATCGAAAAGAACGAGGCTATCAAAAAGACGGCGCCGGTAAGCAGTGATTGAATGTGATGCGGTCCACCGGAATTCTTGATAGTCAACACCAGCCAAAGATAATGAACAAATGGTATGGCTCCGATAACAAATAGTATTCCCCCAAGACTGAGAAAAACAGTATAGGGTTTATACATTGTAAAGGCGTTAAAGATTGCTGCCGCCGACTTTCTAACATGCTCCCAGTGGGATTTAAATAATCTAGATTCGCGAGTTTTAGGGTTGGTCTTAATTGTTATTGTCGCTAGCCCTAGTCGCTTATTGGCAGCCTGGATAGTCGTCTCGGCGGCAAAATTAAAACGGCCGACTAGATTTAGTTTAATAGCCGCCTCTTTAGAGTAAGCTCTAAAACCACTAGTAGCGTCCGGAATACTGGTGCCAGCTGCTTGGTTCATTACCCAGGTGCCGACTTTTTGGAGAAGCTTCTTGGTCGGCGAGAAATGATCAATTGTATGGGTTTGTCGATCAGCAATAACAGTATCGGCTTTGCCTTCCATGATTGGTCTGATTAAGTCCGGAATGCGTTCTTGGGGATACTGATTATCGCCGTCGGTTAATACCAAGATATCTGCTCCTAGTTCCAATGCTTTTTGTATGCCGTCTCTTAGTGAGTGGGCTAGTCCTCGGTTTTGGGCGTGATAGACAAACTGTTTAACGCCTAATTGCTTGGCAACTTCTACGGTCTTATCGGTGCAACCATCATCGATCACCACCACCTCTATAGTTGATATACCAGCTATAGTTTTTGGGATAGTTTTTAGCGTTAACGGCAGGGTATCTTCCTCGTTTAAACAAGGAATCATAATCACTAGTTTCATAATTAATGTCATTATAACTCAGATTAACTGAATATTTGCCTTATGAACGCTCAGGTTTACAATGTCTTGGCTTGTCAATCAATATCTTAAAAAGTATGATATTTAGATATATGACTCTGCGTCAGGCCACTGAACCGATTATAGAAGTTAGTAATTTAACCAAAAAATATGGTGATTTTACGGCTGTTAATGACATTAGTTTCTCGGTAATGCCCGGTGAAATTTTTGCATTCTTAGGCCCCAATGGCGCTGGCAAAAGTACGACTATAAAGATGCTTACAACCTTAATTACTCCAACAAGCGGCAGTGTTCGGATTGCAGAGCATAATGTAATCACTGAAAAAAATAATGCTCGTAGTGCTTTTGGAATTGTTTTCCAGGATCCCTCGCTTGACGATGAACTAACAGCTTATGAGAATATGGAACTCCATGCCGTGCTCTACCATGTACCAAAGAAGGGTCGAGAAGAGCGGATTAATACGCTAATGCAACTTGTTGAACTGAATGAACGAAGAAATTCTATCGTTAAGACTTTTTCCGGTGGCATGAAACGCCGGTTGGAGATTGCTAGAGGTCTGCTGCACCATCCTAAGGTACTATTCCTAGACGAACCTACAGTCGGTCTCGATACTCAAACCCGCAATCTGTTGTGGGAGTACGTTGAGAAGCTAAACAAAGACGAGAATACCACTATATTTTTAACTACCCATTATCTTGAAGAAGCTGAAATGGTGGCTTCTCGAATAGCGATTATTGATCACGGGAAAATTATTACTACCGGTACAACGCAACAGTTAATTAAACAAACTAAAACTACTAATTTGGAAGAAGCCTACTTAAGTCTAACCGGTAAAAGCCTGCGCGATGAGGAGGTCGGAGCCGGTGAGGCCTTTCGAATGAGAGCCCGGGCAAGGCGGAACCGCTAACTATGGAAATTTATTATTTATGGCTTAGACAAATTAAGCGCTACTCACGCTCCAAGTCGCGAATTATTGGAGCCGTAGGTCAGCCGCTATTATTCCTGTTGGCTTTGGGGTACGGCATTGGTTCACTATATAAAAGGGCTGGTGGCGGGAATTATATAGATTTTCTAGTACCGGGTATCATCGCTCAAACAATCCTTTTTGGAGCAATTTTCTGGGGCATAAATGTAATCTGGGATAAGCAATTCGGTTTCTTAAAAGAAACGCTTGTGGCACCGGTGTCTCGACTTCGCATCTTAACCGGTAGTGCTCTTGGGGGTACTACGACAACTGTTATCCAGGGAACTCTGGTTTTCTTTTTGTCGTTCCTGCTTGGCTTTCGACCGTATGATTGGATAATGGTGCCAGCCGCTTTCGGGGTGATTATTGTTTTTGCTTTTGCTTTAACGTGTTTTGGGGCGGGCTTTGCAGCAATTGTTAATGATTTTCAAGGCTTTCAGGCGATAAACCAATTTCTAATTTTCCCACTTTTCTTTTTATCGAGCGCACTGTTTCCAATCCAGAATTTCCCCGTCGCATTAAGATTTATTGCCTCGATTAACCCTGTCTCCTATGCCGTTGATGCCCTAAGAACCCTTTTAATTAACCAAACCCATTTCGGCCTGACTAAAGATTTTATAGTTCTGGCGGTTAGCGTTATTGTGCTGACCGCTTTTGGTGTTTACTCGTTCAATAAAATTCAGTCTTAACCGGTTAGTAAACCGAGCACCGCTAGTCCAATTCTTACCAGATGTCCTTTGCCGCTTTGATAAAAAATATAGCGAGGCTCCCACTCCGGGAGATACTTTGATTTGAAGCGGTGTAGTCCCCGAAAACCAATAAAACTATCACTAATTTTATAAGCCCGATTAAGCAGGCGCTCAGCAGGCGAGTGGATAAATGGTTTGGCATCAAGTGGCGAGATACCCAAATTAAAATACCTGTAGCCAGCAGTACTCTTAACTGCAAGCATATTTATAAAAAGAAAATCTATACAGTTCGGTGGAGCATCGGCTCTATGACGCATTAGATCAATAGTCATTACACCTGACTTAAATTCCGGTAAGCCATTAGTAAAAGCCTGGGCTGTGCCAGCTTTATCACGGATCACATAAAGGTCGACGTAATTAAGATAATCGTTGTCGAAGCGCCCAGTTAAAAAAGACCATTCTTTTCTGTGGGGCAAACTTTTCCAGCTATCCGATACTCCCTTGAGTTCACTAATTAGTTTTTTACTATGTGGTGGTGAGTAACTCTCTAAGTAAAAACCCAGTCTTTCGCCGCGGTTAACTAAGTTTCTAAAATATTTGTCGTGGATAGTAATTTTTTCAAATTGTTTTAAATTGATTACTGCATCAGCGCCGATTAGAAGATTTTTTAGGTTGGCCGCCTGGTATTCTTTCGTATATTTATCGGTTGCTTGAATAAAGCTAATTAAAAATCGTTTGTCCCTGCAATAGATCTTAAATTCACTAAGTAGTTTTTCAATTGAAGATCTTGCTCCAACCGGGTCACCCAAACAGACCGCAACCTTAAACTTTACCCCATAGGCGAGGAATGCTTTGTTATCACTTGAGAAAAAAAATGTTTTATCACTTGGCCATATTTTGAAAAAGTCGTCAGCCTCGCCACCATAGGTATTTAGAAGTTTTAGGGCTCGGGACGAATCACTGAGCGGTTTATTCATAAAGATACTCTATCAAGAAGCAAGAAACTAACCTAGACTATTGTTTAACTAAATTACTGAAAAAATTTAGTAGACTCTCCCTTATAGCAAATAAATTATAAATACCAGTGTTTACCTAATTCATATACCATAGTTACGCTAAAAATATTTAACCTTCGCGTGAAGCTTCCCTTTAATTGTTGCGTTCAGGGTATTTATACATTTTTGAAAGACCTGAAACGGTCCATATTCCGATTGCATTATTCTCTAGCCAACTCCATGTTTGGTCAGTTGGAATACCCCACTCAACAACACTAACACCAGAAGAAGAGGTTTCATCAATAAAGACAACATGGTTTAAATTATCATTCGGGATACCAAAAGCTGTATCGGGCATTAGTGCAATGGCTCCTTCACCATCCACCGCGTTAGTTATTGCGGCAGGGTTTTCTGGGTTAAGCGCTTGATAACCAACGATTTTTGTCCCAGCTAAGCCAGAAGACTCCCATGTATTGAAGGTATTTGTAGGAATTGAACCACCATCAGATCCCCATGTGCCACCCGAAGCAACGAATACGTCATCAATTTCTTGATCGGTAATTACTGTGTTCGGTAAGTCGCGCTCGATTAAGTTTGCATCGGCAACAACTGCACAAGTCGGGTTAACATTGTTGTCAAATTGGTCGTATTGAATAGGTGATTCATTGTCAACTGGGTTAAGAGAATTCACCGGTACTGGCTTATTTTCTACCGCACCACCCAATTGGGTCGAATGTGGAATAAAGACGCTACTTGCTGAGATTGCTAGTACGGAAATTGCTCTTCCAGCCCAATGTAGTAAGTCCTGCCTTGACGGCTGGTCTAGATAGCCTTCCTTATTCATATACATATTATAACATATAATCGGTCGTGGTAAATAAATGCGCCAAGAGGCTAGTTCATCATAATATAGTTTTCAAAACTCATGGTTTCAAAATTGTCCATTTATGATAATGTTACTATTAAATGCTTAGTCGAGCCCCCAATACTATAACCGCGCACTATCTACCCGATGAACAAGATCCAATGCTGCGCCCGTATATCAAAGAATTTATGCTCGATGAAGATGAATTTGATCAATATATGGCCGATGCTGCAGAAGTCACGAGCGGATATAACGATAATGTGGGTTCATCGCCTCCGGAGGGCCTACGTTTTTCTTTTCCGATTAGCGAGTATGTAATAGAAGATGCTGGTATACAAAGAACCCTTGATGAAATAAGTTCAATAAAGCCCACCCGAAAATCGGGCGTATGGAAAAAGTTAATTACAAGATTTTTAGAATAATATAGGTTAGTCTATAGGCTCAACTTGGCTTACAATAAGCATAATGAGTATGACAAAAGATAGAACAACTGATTCGTCTGATGGTGATATTGCTATTCGTGCTAAGGGTTTAACTAAACGTTATGGATCGGTCGTAGCGCTAGATCATCTAGATTTAGAAGTAAAGAAAGGTGAAATCCTTGGCTACCTTGGTCCTAATGGCGCCGGTAAGACAACTACTATTCGCTCTATCTTGGGTCTCATTAAACCCTCATCTGGTACGGCCGAGATTTTTGGGCTTGATTCACAGCGCGATAAAGTACAGGCCCATAAGCGGCTAGCCTATGTTCCGGGTGAATCAATCTTTTGGCCATCATTAACTGGGGCTGAAACCCTACATCTACTTTCTAAAGTCCAGGGTCAGGTTGATCGAAAATATCAAAATGAACTTATTAAACGCTTTAAATTTGAACCCAATAAAAAAGTTCGAACTTATTCAAAAGGTAATCGACAGAAAATCAATCTAATTGCCGCCCTCTCAACGAGAGCTGAATTGCTTATTATGGACGAACCAACCAGCGGTTTAGACCCGATTATGGAGCAAGCATTTAAGCAAAGTATCCTAGAAGCCAAAGCGAATAACCAAACTGTCTTTTTGTCGTCACATATTCTAGAAGAAGTTGAAGCCCTTTGTGATCGAGTAGCAATCTTGCGTTCTGGCAAATTAGTCGAGCTAGGTACTCTAGCCGAAATGCGACACCTCTCAGCCGTATCTATCCAAGCGACTTTTGAGGGTCCCGTGCCAAGTGTTAATCATATTAAGGGCGTCACTGCTGTTGAGGTTGTTGGTCACCAATTATCTTGTCAGGTACAGGGCCCGATTGACCCATTACTGGCTGTTTTAAGTGCCGCTCATCCAAAGACCCTACTTAGCCGTGAACCATCTTTGGAAGAACTGTTTTTATCTATCTATGGAGATAGTGAGGTTAAAAAGCAGGCCAGTGACGCATGAATCCATTTACCGGAATTAGAAAACCATTTGAGATAAAACATTTCTTATTCCCGAAAACTGTAATTGCTAGGTTTGTAGCTCGTCGTAGCATAAAGGGCGCAGTGGCTTGGGCGGTTGTATTTGGAATCTTTGTTTCAGCTAAGGCGATTGGCTTTGTTGATGCTTTTCCAAGCAGTGCTGCTCGGGAAAAAGTTTTTGGGAGTCTTGGTAATAACATTGGTATAGAAGTGATACTTGGTCGGGCACCACACGACTCTAGTATCGGGGCTTACGTTGCTTGGAATACCCTTATTATTATCGCAATTATTGGCTCGATATGGGCGCTAATGTTAGCAACAAAATATTTTCGCGGAGAAGAAGACACTGGTCGCTGGGAGTTATTACTCGCCGGTCAAACTACCGCACGCAAAGCTGCACTCAATAATCTAGGCGGACTAGTTACAAGTTTAGCCGCTTTTTTTGTTGTCATATCAGCAATTTTTATACTGCTAGGAAGATCCAATAGGCTAGATTTTACACTTAGCTCGTGCCTTTTCTTCGGATTTTCTATAACTCTAGGCATTATGATGTTTTTACTCGTTGGCGCGCTATCCAGCCAACTAATGCCTACTCGTAGTCGAGCAGCTTTTATTGCTAGTACTGTCCTGGGACTTAGTTTTGTCCTACGAGTTATTGGTGATATAACCTCATTTCATTGGTTCCTTAATATTTCACCACTTGGATGGGTCGAGAATCTAAATCCTCTTTCCCGGTCGCATCCGCTATGGCTGCTACCGATTGCTGGAACATGTCTACTACTGGGCATTCTTACAGTATATTTTGCCGGCAAGCGTGACATGGGTGCTAGCCAGTTTGCCGATAGGGATAGTTCCAGGGGGAAGTTTCGATCCCTAAATTCGGTAGTCGGCTTTAGCTCGCGAATAACGCGTACTAGTAGTATCTCTTGGTTAGTTGCGATTGGTGCCTTTGCCTTTTTCTTTGGCTTACTTACCAAATCAGCGGCTCAAGCTTTCGGGCAATCAGCCAGCGGCAAACACCTACTAGGTAAATTAGTCCATCAGGCTCAGCTCTCGACCGTATTGACCTTCCTGAGTCTAGTGCTGCTTATTCTCATGACTATAATCATGGTCTACGTTGCCGGATCAATCTCAGCAATTCGCCGCGAGGAGTCAGAGGGTCTGGTAGATAATTTTTTAGTTAGACCTTACTCGCGTCTGTCTTGGTTGATAGGGAGGGTAGCCGTAATATTACTGGTTGTATTGTTACTTGGAGGTTTAATATTCGCTGCCCTTTGGCTGGGGATGGCATCTCAGCATACTACTATCCAGGCCCATATTCTTTTTCAGGCTGTAGTCAATGCGCTAATTCCCGCCGCCCTCACTCTCGGTATCGGCATTTGGGCTTACGGTTTCCTCCCACGTCTAAGTGCCTTTTTTGCATATGCGGTAGCCGGTTGGTCTTTTCTTATATCCTTACTGAGCTCGGGGCTTAATATTAATCACTGGATATTAGATACATCAGTACTTAGCCAAATTTCTCTGTCTCCAGCTCATAGCCCTAACTGGGCGATTGACGGTATTCTGCTGATTATTTCTTTTATTCTTTGTGCGCTGGGGGCACTACGCTTTAATCGCCGTGACCTAGAGTCTGAATAGATAATACTGATTTTCGTGATATTTATCAGATCGTTAAAATGATATTATTGATATAACATGAAGCTTAAGCACCACCACTATACTAGGACCGCCTACGCATTGAGTATAAGTGCCGCCCTCCTATATAGTTTGTGGTTTATTGGCTATATTTTTAACCCCAAAGCTTTAGCTAGCCTGGACGTCAGCATCCTGCAATCAAAAGGCCAGCCACACTATGAATTTTTTGTGGTCGGTGATATCGCGACCGGTTTATTAGTCATTTTACTGGTTGCCTGTTTAGTTAAAATATTTCACCGAACCCAAGTACACAAACAAATAAGTTTCTGGTTGTGTATGATTGGTCTTTTGGCTTTTGGCATAATGACGGCGGCAGCTAGTCTATTCCCGTCGTGTGACTCAAACTCTAATTTTTGCGTGGTTAACTTATCGCAAGTCTTTGACGTCCATAATGTCACCGGTACCATTGCCTCACTCGGTCAATTTTTAAGTCTAATAAACGCTCTAGTTATAGCTCATAAAAAAGTCTCTACTAGGGTATCTCGGTCGGCACTTTTACTGCTAGTACTTTGGGCAATTAGTGGTCTTATTTTTATTACTCTCTCGACCAACTCTTTGCACGCGTCGTTATTGTTCCAGCACCTCTTCTTGGTACTGTCTAGCTTGCTACTAGTGGCCGTTCCTTGGGTTCTAATTAAGTCTCGCCAAACTCCCTAGTCTATAATTAGATTATGAACTGTCCTATTAAAAAATATCTGCTGGTCAGCCAGCTTTGTTTGCTACTCGATCTAACTATCTGTTTAATTCTAATTCCCCATTTTCTTTTCGCCAGGGACGAAGGCGGCATGAGTAACTACGGCGTCCACTCAAGAACTGTCATCCCCTATAGTCTTGGGTTTATCTTAGCGGCTTTTTACGTGATAAGAGCCGCCCTGGCTATTAAAACTAAGTCAACCTCACTTCGCCGGCTGCGTGGGTTGCTACTAAGCTACGGGGTTATACTACTGCTGATATTAATAACAACCTACGGCTATAAGACTAACATCTATTTAAAAAATACCCATATCGTAATAACTATTGTTACTTTCTGGTTTGAACTTCTCGGTGCTGCTTGGCTGTGCAAAGCGTTTTTAAGAGATAAAATAAATATCTGTCTACTAGCTTTGCAGCTGATTGGTTTGATCATTGGGAGCCTAACGTTTTTCGGTTCCTTACGGCTACTTTTTACTGCACAGCTAATAACTATTATCACCTTTGGGGTAATCTTAGTCAGAAGTTCTGGGCGGGCTGTGTCCGAAAACCTCTAGTATCTTTAGTGCCGATGTTCGGAGACAGCCCATTTAGGCAAATCGTCCGGGTTAGCAGAATTATTCTTATAAGTTGGCACGGTAGTACTATCCCGGTCCCAAGCCTGAAGTATTGGTTCAACAATTCGCCAGGTCTCTAGAACTTCCGAGCTGGTAGCAAATAGCGTATGATCGCCGCGCATAACATCAACCAGCACCCTCTCATAGGCGTCGGGTTGGGATTTAGAGTCAAAATACTGGCTATAACTAAAATCCATATTAACCGGCTCGATTTCGTTATTTAAACCAGGTTTTTTTGCATATAACTCAAGAGCAATACCTTCGTTGGGTTGAATCCTAAAGGTTAGACTATTATGAAAAATCTTTTTACTAAGATCTTGTCGGAAAATAATCCGTACCTCGGTGTTCTTTTGATCAAGTGCCTTACCGGTTTTAATGATAATTGGAACTTTCTTCCAGCGTTTTGAGTTTATAAATAACCTAATTGCCACAAAAGTTTCGGTATTAGATTTAGGGTTATTAACTTCTGATCTATAGGTCTGGTACTGGGCCCTATAAGCGGTTTGAGTGACCTTAAGCCTAGACGGGGCGTTGACTTCTTTCAGTAATTTTAGTCTTGAGATATGAATTGCGTCTGGGGTCATAGATTGGGGTTCTTCCATCGCGACAACCGATAGAAGCTGCAGCAGGTGACTTTGGACAAAGTCTCTTAAAGCCCCAACTTGTTCGTAGAATAAGGCCCGGTTCTCAATACCGATTTTCTCAAGGGCACTAATCTCGATGCGCCTGATATGTTTGCTGTCCCAAATCGATTCAAAAATAGAATTAGAAAATCTAAAGCTTAGAATATTTTGGACGGTTTCTTTAGCTAAGTAGTGATCAATCCTAAATATTTGGTCTTCACTAAAATACTTGGCAATGTCTTTAATTAGCTCACGAGCCGATTTTAAGTCAAAACCAAAGGGTTTTTCGATTAGTAGACGGGTTTTTGCTTTACCGTGCGGGCAACTTTTGTTGAGCCCGCGTTCACCCAAAGATCGAACAATTGGTCCAAAGACCTGGGGCGGTATCGATAAATAATATAGTCGGTTCATGCAGAGCCCGTGGTCAGCTTCAATTTCATTTAAGCCATTAAGTAGTCGGTCATAGTCGCTACTTTTAGTGACGTCCATGCTTTGGATGACAAACCTATCTTTGAGGATATTAATCGCTTCTTTATCAAGCGCGGGATTATCGATTGCTAGTTTAGTTAGTAGCTCGGCAGCAGTTATGTTTTGACGAGTTACGCCGACCACCGTCGTATTCTTGTCTAGTAAACCGGCTTTAAATAGGTTAATTAAAGCTGGGAAGAGTTTCCGCTGCACCAAATCACCGGTTACGCCAAAGATTACGATTATAGCTGGTTCGGGTGCGGCTGGGTTGTTCACGGGGCCGTAGGATTTATATTATGTCCACCGAATTTATTGCGTAGCGCGGCTAAGAATTTAGTACCGTAGGAGATTTGGCCTTGTTGCGACTTAAGTCTAACCCCATACGACGCCTCTATGGCTGGTAGGTCGACGCTGTGCTCCCTAGCTATTTCTAAAGACCAGCGCGTTTCGCCTGATTCGGCGACGACGCCATCAACATTATCTAGGCTTTGATCTTCGGTAAAGATTTCATGGGCTAGAGAATTTAAGCTAGACTGCACAATACTGCCGTGTTGCCAAACTTCGGCAATGGCCGCAAGGTCTAGATCGGGGTAGGGACCGTCTTTTAATAAATTATAACCTTCTGCAAGACTTTCCATTAGTCCGTATTCAATGGCGTTATGTACCATTTTTACAAAGTGCCCACTACCACTAGGCCCAACGTACTTATAGTCACCACTAGGTTTGGCTAGACTCTTTAAAACCGGATCAATTTTCTCGGCTACTGGCTTGTTACCACCAATCATAATCGAGAAGCCATTTTTAAGCCCAAGGATGCCACCGCTGACACCAACGTCAAGGAAATCAACATTGGTCTCAGCTAGATTAGTCGCTCGGTCTCTTGAGAGTCTAAAGTCTGAATTACCACCATCAATTAGGATACTGCCCGGTGACAGTAGAGTCTTCCAGGCCTTAATTTCTTCCTCAACGGCAGCTGAGGGGATCATCAGCCAAATAACCACTGTCTCAGAACCAAACTTTGAGATTACATCTTCTCTAGAAATCGCTGCTAGGCCACCAGCGCTAACAGCTGCCTCGACAAGCTCAGGGTCTCTATCAAAAACAATGACCTCGTTATTATCACCGCTTAAACGAACAACAAATTGATGGCCCATCTTACCAAGCCCAATAATTGCTATCTTCATTCACTGTCTCCAATCATATTATTTATAATAAAGCTTTTTGGGATAGATTGCCTAAAGATTTGTGCCGGTTGATCGTTAAGTGGCAGATCTTTATCGTGGAGCAAACTTAAGGTTGCTCGCTTGTTTTCGCCATAAGCAAAGACATAAGCTTCATTTACCATCTTAATAGCCCTAAAACTGAGGGTAATTCGGGAAAAATCGGTCTCCTTATAACCAATCACTAGCCGTTCATTTGCGGCCGTTGCCTCGGAGCCCGGTAAAATACCGGCTGTATGGCCGTCAGTACCGATACCGAATTGACCAATAATTATAGCTGACCTCTTAAACAAAGGCTCTATCTGCTCCTGATAATTATTGGTCGTCTGTTCAAGGCTTAGATTTTCAGTGGTTAAGACGGGAACAAAATCAATATTATTAAAATCAAACCCAGCTTGTTGTAGCTGAGTATAATTTGAATCTTTGTAGCCGTAGTTGCCGTAGCGTTCATCAACCAACCCGATCTTCAGGTTTTTTAATCTGTTAGTCGGTAGGCTTTGACGTACTTGGACTGCCGCTGCTATATTCGAACCACCCGAAACCAGCCACAGCACCATTGAATCTCCACTGAGTGCCCCCCTTAGCGCTCGGGCTAAGTATTGTACGCCTTCCACGGGGTCTTTTGCCTTAATATAAACCATAGCTTTACTATATATTATCTAACCCGCATTAGGGTATTGTGTTATTAATTAATAGTACTATACTAATGCTTACTATTCCGACAATGGTCGGGTAAAAATAGACACATAATGACAACAATAGAAGCCATAAACTTTGGGCAAAGTCTGGGTGAACTTAAAGATCGCGTAGGAGTACTAGCGATGAATGATTTAATTGAAATCCAAGAAACTGAGGCATCTCCCAATACTGGTCTGGGATATTCCGAGACTGGCCTAGAGTTTAGTCCTGAAAACCTATTTGCGAAAGAGTTAGACCAGAACCCCATTGAATCAATTAGTTTAGTCGGCGGCGGTGAAGGTATTTTTAATGTTACAGTCCTAAGGTTTGGAGATAGAAAGTTCGCATTGGGGCGCCAGGTAGTGGAAGCCGCTCCGGAGGGGGAACCTGACAGTGGTCCACTTGTAATGGCAGAATTAGGACCCACTAACGACATCATATCAGTGACTAAGGTTTGGGATCCCGAAGGTAAGAATGTTTTAATAGAAGATCCTAGGGCCCTCCAAGCGGCTGACGGCTCGGCTTTTATTGGCATCACACTCGTGTACAAAGATGAAGGTAACAAAACTTACCCTGGGTACATAGAAATAGTGTCTCCGGAGCAGTTGTTGACAGGACCTTTCCCAGAGACACGTATTATAAGAAAATTTGGTCCAGGTAAACAGCCGACGCCAATTAGCGGAGAGGTTGAGGGCAAGAATGCCACATCGCTTGACGAAAAACTACTTATGTATAGGCCAAGTGATATGAACCATACATTACAGGTAATAGAGTGCACCGAGGGTGATGCTTCACACGTTGGTTTTATCGAATTACCGAAAAACATCCCATGGGCGCGCTATAAAATTGGAACGGCGGCACCTCCTGTATGGCTTAATGAAAACGAGGCTTTTTTCGAAATTCATGGCATTAATAAAACAATCGATGGCGAAATTGTCGATCCAGACTCTACTGATCCTAGAGTTAAATACAAATACGCTCTTGGTACAGCAAGATTGTTTAGGACAAAGGATGACGATGGAAATTACTCATTCAGAGTTGATAATATAAGTATTGAACCGGTCCTAACATCAGAATCATTCCCAGATCTCGGCGATGACCGCCAAGTTGAGCTCCATCCAGAAATAAGGCAGGCTCTGTATAACTGCTCAGCAGAATCGTTTTATGATGATAGTGGTCAGCTAGTGAGAAGAGAATGGATCCCATCTCAAGGTGATATGCGTTTATGGGACGCTATGATCGCAGCCGGTGAGATAATTGCGGGCTGGGATAGGACGATACCGCCCGAGTATCTCCTAGCTCTGGCTGCTTAAACCCCTCTACGACACCCATAGTATTAATCTGCCAGAATTGTATCTATATCAACGCTAGCTGTGCAGATTCTGGTATCGCCGGCACCGTAATAGATTCTTATTTTGTTGCCTTCTTTAATAGCCCCACAACAAAATACGGCTGTCGGCAGCTGATTTTCATCGGCCAGCTTGTTCAAATCGCTGTCTGTCATGTTTTTTAAGCTAGCATAACCACCCGGTACCAGATCAATTAGTCCTACTCTTTCATATATTTCGGTAGGCTCTAGAATCGGTGTATTACTGCGCCAGATTACCTTAGTCGGGTTATCGCTGTCGAGTAAAACAGCTCCCAGCCTATAGGCCCGGGTGGCGTTAAATGAATCAATGCCGTGATAGATAACCAGCCAGCCTTTGTCGGTTTTTATCGGTGGCGGTCCCATCTCGACGTAGGCCGCGTCAAAAAATCCCTCTCTGGGGCTAATAATAGGTTTTGGGTTCGAGACCCAGCTTACTAGATCGTTGGAACTAGCTGACCAAATATGATTATCACCGAAGAATAGTAAGAACTTACTATCAAACGTCTCGGGGAATAGGGCTGCTGATTTATGCCATTCTTTAGGCAAATCATCTCTCTGGGGATGCTCAAGATGGGAAAAAATTAAGCCGTGTTTTTGCCAATCATAAAGATTACTGCTACTGGCGATTGCTGAGCGAGCCGTAACGCCGTCAAAGGCTGTATAGCTCATCCAAAATTTACCATTTATAGGGGTAACCCTGGGGTCTTCGCAGCCTTTTGACTCTAAGGCCGATTCTGGGAATATTATCGGCGAAGGATTAATTTTAAAATCTAGTCCATTACCACTAGTTGCCAAAAAAATGCGCGATATCCAATCATCGCCGACTCCCCTAAAGATAATGTAGTAAGTATCGCCGTGTTTAACGGCTGTACCGTTATATACTTTTTTGGAATATAGACTGTTTGTAGGGTCGGGCACAATTATTGGATTGTGTGCGTAGCGTTCAAGCATAAGCTTAAGTGTATAGGAACAGGCTAGTATTTCTACAATGTATTTTTGTTCTTAATCATATAAAGGCTCATCAGTAAACAGATGTTTGATTCGGCGCCACTATGGTAATTTACTCCTTTTTTGTCAATTCCATCATAGGCTTTTAGGCTATCCCTATCGTACATCGCCTTGCCGAGGATATTTTGCCCCTTGAACCAAGCTAGCCACTGCTTAGAATTTATATAATACTGTGGATTATTAAAATATTGGTTAGCGGCTAACCATGCCCAGATCATGTAAGCAGAGTCAATCGGCTGCTGAGAGAAAGCTGGGACGGTTTTAGCATTTTTGGATAACCAACCATCATTGCCGATTGGTCCAAGTACTCGATTGTCCTCACATTTCCGCTGCACAAACTCTAGAACTTTTAAGCCAAACTCCGCCTTAGAATCATCGCCGATTATTAAAGCGTAGCGTAATAGGACATAGGCTATTATCCCGTTACCATAGGTCATCAGTGGTTCGGGCCAGAACCACTCATTACTGCTGTTATCGAACAGTTTTATTATTTTGTTAACCAGCGCTTTGGCCGACTCTTTGTCAACATATAGAGCTCCGAGCAGGGCATAGGCATAACCTCTGACATGCTCAAATTCTCTGGCTCGAGTTGCGTACTTAAGGGCTAGGGCTTTAGCTTCTTCTTTATGAAAACCTACCGAATAAGAAAATCCCATAGCCCAGGCTACTTGAGCAGTGGCATCTTCTGAAGCTGGATAACGAATATATTTATGATCTTCCGTAGCAAAACCGTAAAAGCCAACTTTATGTTCAGCATTAACCAAGTACTTAAAAAGAACCTCAGCTTCGTCAAACTTTTTTAAGGCTAGAGTGGCCAGCAAACCTCGGGCAGCATCATCTAGGGCGTAACCTTCTTCAATTAATGGTTTTTCACCGTCACTATGTTGCCATATCCCAAAATCGTCTATTAGCTGGTCAAAATAGGGCGTAATCATCAAATCTAGGCCGAGAATTTATTAATTAATTTCAAATATGATTGGCCAACTGCCTCCCATGACATTGTTTGTCCGTAAGGCTTTAGCAGCGCCTTAGTCCGCTTTCTAAGATAAGGTCGGCTAATTAGTCTATTAACAGTTTTGGCAATGGCGTTGTAGTCTTCAAACGGTACCAAAAAACCACGCTTATTGGCCAGTAGTTCCTGAGCGTAACGGTAGGGGGTGGATATTGTTATTAGACCATTGCCGATGGCGTAGGCTAGGGTACCGGACGCAGCCTGTTCAGGATCTCGGTGTGGGGTCAAATATATATCTGTAATAGCTAAGTATTTAGATAGTTCCGAAGTTTTAACGTACTTATCTACAAAACTAACGGCATGAGCGACATTTAATTTTTTGGCTAAATCGGTAAGACTAGTTATGTAAGCTTTCCCTAAGGATGCAAAAATATCAGGATGGGTTTGGCCGATAACTACCAGCCTTACGTTGGGGTTTTTTTTGAGAATATTTGGCATAGCACGAATCGCTAGGTCGACCCCCTTATTTGGCCCAAGAAGTCCAGACATCACCATGTAAAAATTATCTTTTTTAAGGCTTAATTCTTTGAGTATTGCAGTCCGACTTCGATGAATTAATTTTGGTGTACCATGGGGTATTATAGATATTTTGTTTGCAGCGATATTATAATCCCTTTGTAAGATAGCCTTAGAATCCTCGGTCATGGTAACTATTGCCACGGACTGCTTAGCAATTTTTTTAATAACCGCCTTTCTGACAGGGTCAGGTTCAGAGATAACTGTATGAAAGGTGGTAATTAGAGGCGCGCTTAGGCCATCTAGTAGTTCTAATATATATTTACCGGTTGGATAGCTATAACCCATACCGTCTTTAACATAAGATGTAAATTGTCCACCAAATAGACCAAACTCATGCTGTAATAGTACGGCGTTTAGGTGCAGGCTATTCAATTTCACTGATGCCCGGGTGTAACTTTTAGGTTTAGCCGATTTTAAAGTAGTAATTACTAAGTCGTTGTACTCATAAGTAGCACTGGTATTCTCGGCCGCGGCTACAAATAGCTTAACGTTTTTGTCGTTATCTTTTATGCCCTCTAGGAGATCCCGGCTAAATGTTGCGATTCCGCATTTTTTAGGAACATACGAACTTACACAACCCAGCCTAAGAGTGTTGGCCATATCTTATTATATCAAGAAAACACTTTTTCATTAGGCATTAAAGTTCTCAGTTTGTTTAACTCTAGCCCGACAAAAGTGTTATCTATAGGCAACTTTCTTTGGTTAGTTAAGGGCCGTTCTTAGTTTCTTTGAATCAATGATTGTAAAAAGATGGTCTTCTTGTCCGACCAAACCCTCTTTGAACAGAAGTTCTAGGGCTCGACTGGCTGTTTCACGCGACATATTAATCGAATCAGAGATGTCTTGATGAGTTACTGGGGCGTCGATAATGACAATAGAGCCACGGTGTTTACCGAATCTTTCTTCTAGATGGAGTAACTCGGCTATAATTCTTCCCCTAGCTGAACGAAACTCTAGGGTTTGGATTCTTTGAGTATAAAGAGCAATTAAATTGACGGTTTGGCTTAAAATCTCTTCAGACAACCATTGATTACGGCCCATAGCCTCACGCAGTTTGTCTTTAGATGACCTTATAACGGTGACATCACCCATCGCCTCGTAAGATAAACCAGTAACATTAATGCCATCTAGGGCCCATGGTAATGGGATTATCTCTCCAGCTGAGTGGATTAACAGTAGATTCCCCAGGCCAGCATCTGATACCGAGTGGGCCTTAACGAAGCCTTCTTTAATCAGGTAGACCCCATCGGGCTCATTGAAGCCATGCATAATGGTTTCATCTTTCGTGAAATTTATCACGGTGCCATCACTAAAATGGGAAATAATACTTTTATCTCGTGGTTGTGGAACCGGTACATCCAGCGTGTCTACTCTCATGAAACTATTATATATCCACAGGTCTAATAATTACGTGATTTTGAGCACAGACTATTAAACCCAGCTGCTTTATGCTTATGACTAGCGGTTTAGTGTGAGTACGCTCATCATCTTTAGTTAGGAGGTGTTATCGGAAACGCTAAGCAGGTATTTAAAGTAACTAACGAGAGGGGTTAATATGCCGAGCAAAAGCTGGACATATGATAACAAAAACCCAAAAAGTATTTCACAACGTTACTTAAGGGATATCAACGAACCACGTGACAATGGTTTTAGTGATATACCGCCCGAATTAGAGGCAGAACTATTAGAAAATAGTTATTTGATGAGGCGGCGATTCCGGCTTATTGCAAGGACGCTGAGAGACTATTTCTAGAAAAGAATAAAAAGACCTCCAAAAATGGAGGTCTTTTTATATTTATAATCAATCTACTAGAAATGCCGCAATAATCCCTTAGGCTATTTAAGTCTTTGGCTCAGTCCAAGGCCGCCAAAGTCGTGGCAAACAAATACTGGTGAGCTGATCGAACTAAGTTTTTTATCATACACATATCCTAGATCTTTAAAATCCTGTAAACGACGAGGGTCGATGACCCGATTCTTAATAAGCCAGTGAGCAAAGGCTCCGCGGGCAATTTTAGCGTGCACTACAACAAATGTCGGTATTTCGGTCTTTTGATTTATGGTTAGAAAGGAGGGAGTAATAATTCGTTTACTATCTAAATAATCGGTAACAACTTTGCTGTATTCGTTGGCCGCTAGGTTAATAATTAAGTCGTCAGTTGGCAAGCATCTGGCGATACTATTGCCCCAATAGACATATTGGTTTGCAAACTTTTTAGCCGGCAAACGATAGCCCATTTCTAGCCTATAGGGATAAATGCCGTCTAAGGGGCGCAGGATACCATATAGACCAGATAATATGCGCAGAGTTTGGTCGGCGTATTCCCGGTCTTCAGCCGTGAAATTCGGTACTTGAAGCCCACTATAGACATCGCCCAGGAAACTATCGATTGCCGATCGCTGGTGGCTTGGGACGTCCGTCCAACCTTCTATCAGGTTATATGTTTTTTCGGCTAAGGTAGGCGTGACGTGCATAGTTTTTGCCAGCTGTTTAGGACTTAGAGTTTTTAAGTAATCACTAAGAACTACCGCTTTATCTAATAACTCCGGTTTTTGAAGCGGCAATGCTTGGAGGTTTGGTGGTCGCATGGTTTTTGAACTATGAAGTAAGATGATCATCGTCTGTTTGGTTATGAATTTCTACTCCGCCCATGCCAAGGACTAAACTTTTATCATTGCTATAGATAATAGCCGTGTTTTCGTCGATGCCCATCCAGGAGGAGTGAACCTTGTCTGGGCTGGTTTCAATAATCTTTTTAATAAGCCCATGGAACTTTTTAAAATGATCAAAATGGGGCAGGATAGTGTAATCAACTAAGCCGAAACCGTCATGCCACATGATTCCTTTGCCGCTGAACATGGCTTTGAACGAGGGAGCCGACATTAAGAAATTGCCCATAATCATAGCTCCGGCTGAACTCCCAGCTAGTAAGGCACCATCATCGACTCGCTGCATAATCACTTCCCAGAGCTTGCTACCCGACACTGTTTCCATAAGGTAACCGGGGTTGCCGCCTGAAAAGAAAATCCAGTCGGCGTCGGTCAAGAGCCTGGCAAAGTTTTTGTCATTGGCCTGGTCTTTATTAAAAACTGGGACTTCGATAACCGGTAAGTCGAATTTGGCATAATGTTCTAAAGCCATATCTATCCATTTATGAGCGTCGCTTTCCATACCGGCGGCGGCGGGGATGACGGCTACGTTTTTTGGTTTAAATCTGCCAATTAAGTACTTATCAATATCATCAACTGTGTCAGTAAATTCTCCAGAACCAAAAAGTGCTAAATTCATATTTATAATGATAGCAAAAGTTTCCCGGAAATGAGGCGTAAGCAGTATTAAGCTATACTATCAATATGCAATTGGAGTCTATGAAAAGCCCTTCGGCGAACGCTTCCAACTGGCGCTGGAAAGTTACCGGTCGATCCATCCAGGTGGCTCTTGGCATACTTTGGTTGCTTGACGGGTTTTTACAGCTTCAGAGTCAAATGTTTACCAACCATTTTGCTAGTTTGGTAATTGCACCTGCGGCTCAGTTTGAGCCAATATTAGTTGCTGGGCCAATACATCTTTTCATTCATATATTCCTATTTCATCCAGCAATATTTAATAGTTTCGCGGTACTTACGCAACTGGCTCTTGGGATATTAATTCTTTACCGCCGTACAACCAAAATTGGGCTTATTGCTTCTATGGCTTGGGGGTTGTTAGTCTGGGTTATAGGAGAAGGGTACGGAGCTATCTTCAGTGGTCACACGTCGCTGCTTATGGGCGCGCCTGGGGCTGCACTTCTATATATAATACTGGCTATAGCTGTTCTGCCAAGAGTTGATAAAAAAATAGCTAGACCGCCCTATTGGTTGGCTTTCGTTTGGGCTTTTTTATGGATAGGAGGAGCAATTTACCAATTATTACCTGGTCAAAACACGGTTTCTAGTATCAGCACCATGATTGCTAGTAATGGTTTTGGTCAACCGGGTTGGTTAGCAAGTTTAGATTTCCACGTCGGGAGCATAATTAATGGCTTTGGTACACCACTTGCCTTACAGTCAGGTATGCATATGAGTGCAAACCAAATGGCAATGATGCAAACCGAGGGGACTTCCGGGTATTGGTTTATATTGCTGGCCGCCCTAGTTCAGTTTGGTATAGGTATAGCTGTTTTTCTACCACGCCTCTACCGTTTGATTGGGATAAGTTTAGGCGTTATGTTTTCTCTTATATTTTGGATCGTTGGTCAAAGTTTCGGAGGAATCTTTACCGGTCTAGCCACAGACCCGAATGCAGCTCCGTTATTTATCGCTTTAGCTGTCGCAATTGTTGGCTGCAGCACTCTGGGGAATGATCTTGCAGAGTTTTTTAAGCGTTTCGAGCGTACAATTACATGAGTATGAACACGGCTGCGAATAGGACGGTTAGAAAAGTTCCAGAAATTATTTTGTTATTCTGGGTTGTTAAATTACTAACTACGGCCATGGGCGAAGCAACCTCTGATTTCTTTGTACTGAAGTATAACCCTTATCTAGCCGTATTCCTCGGCGGTATTGCTCTAGCCGTTGCGCTGCTTATCCAATTTTCTGTAAAGCGGTATAACGCCTGGGTCTATTGGCTATGCGTCTCCATGGTAGCTGTATTCGGTACTATGGCAGCTGATAGCCTACATATTCAATTGCACGTTCCTTATATTGCTTCGTCGATATTCTTCGGTATAGTTCTAATTACGATTTTTATTATGTGGCATAAAAGTGAGAACACTCTCTCTATCCACAGTATTACTACGCCTCGCCGCGAAATGTTTTACTGGGCGACGGTACTAGCAACCTTTGCCCTTGGTACGGCGGCTGGTGATTTAACAGCCATTAGATTCGGACTTGGCTATTTCTCCTCAGCTTTGTTGTTTGGGGGCTTAATTGCTTTGCCAGCTATCGGCTATTTTGTATTAGGCCTGAACGAGATTTTCTGTTTTTGGCTGGCCTATATTTTAACTCGTCCGCTGGGGGCTTCTTTTGCCGATTGGATGAGTAAATCGAGGGCTGTCGGCGGTTTGGGGTGGGGCGATGGAAGGGTTGCCATCATCTTAACAATTATAATTATCGGTTTTGTTGGCTACTTGGCATTTAGCCATAAAGATATAAAGCTACGACAACCTTAATTTCGTAGATATTTAAATAACCGTATAACTTAGACTACATTACTTCGTGAATCGAGTCGAGCATGCCCATCATTTGTTCTTCGGAGGGCATTTCTTCACCAGCGTGCTTCTCAGCCCAGTGGCCGGCGACAACGTCGGGCGTCATCTTCATCTTCATTGCTTCCATTGCTTCTTCTTTAGTTTCGGCTTCAACTTCAAAGTTGTCACCACAGCTACAATTTACTTGCCATTTTCCCATGATATTCCCCTTATTACTACTTGTATTTATATAATACGCCCATTTTACACAATTATAAATTTGTTGACAGTGCTTATGCATAGTCGCGGTAGCAGTCATTAGTAGTCTATTGATCCTAGTTGGACTAGCTCGTAAGTATTTATCACGTTAAGTGGGTCTCTAGCGTACAATCAGACTAATAGCGATTTGTCTTTTAGGGAGTGACCGTTAGCCCCGTGGTGGAGTCTACTTTACCAACAGTTGATGTAGTAGAGCTTAGCTGTTCGTTCGTGGCAACTGGCACCGTAAAGCTAAAGACGCTACCTTTATCAACCACTGAACTCTCTAGGGCGATTTTACCACCCATGCTTTCGACAATCATCTTGGAAATATATAGCCCAAGTCCAGTACCCCGGGTGGTATCTCTAGTCAGTAAGCTGCTACTAGCTTGTTGAAATTTATGAAACAGCAATTGCTGAGATTCTTCAGTCATACCCCGGCCGGTATCAGTTAGAATAACCTTAATAAGGGTCTTATCATCTGACAGGCTAGTGGTGATCGATATTCCGCCCTCATCAGTGAACTTAGCAGCATTACCAATCAGATTGTAGATTACTTGCTTGAGACGGTTCTCGTCAGCCCAGACTAGTGGCAGGCTATTAAGGGTCAGTTTATCAGTTTTTAGATAGATCTTCTTCTCATTTAAGACGACTTTCATTTCATAAGTAACTCCTTCGATGACCTTATCTAAAGATGTAGGCACGTAGGCAAAACTCATCTTGCCTTGTTCCAAACGAGACAAGTCCAAGAAGTCATTAACAATCTCAATAAGACGCTCGGCACTAGTATGGATATCATCGACCATCTCTTTAAGTTGGGGGTCTTTAAGGGCGTCTTTATAAAAATCCATAATCATGGAAGCGTTACCCTTAATACTAGTTAGCGGTGTGCGCAGTTCATGAGAGGCGATCGAGAAGAACTCATCTTTGGAACGTTCTTGAATGGTAGCTTCTGTGGTATCTTCTATCAGAACTACCCAGCCGATAGTCTCCTTGTGGCCATTCTTCCCATCAGTAAGCACCGGACCAATATAAATTTTTAGGATCTTTGATCCTAGGGCTACTTTATCAAGGGTGACCGACTGACCCGTATGAAGTTGTTGGGAAATTTTATCAAAGTCAATATCAACTAAAAGTTCTTGTAGTCCCTTTGATGTAATATTGTCTGTTTTGGAAAATCCAAAAATATCATTTATCGCCTTGTTCTTAAGATATATAACGCCGCCGATATTTATTAGCAAAAAGCCAATATCTAAGCTTTCGATGGACGACAGAAGTTTAGCTTTTTCATCACTCAGTTCCTTGGTTCGTTCGTCAACTTTTTTCTCAACACCCGTCTTCTCTTCGCTTAATTCCTCAAGCTTCGCTTTTAAACTTGAAAACATAAGGTTAAAGGCGTTTGCCAATCTGCCGGTTTCATCTTTATTATCCAGTAGATCCGGTTGGATAGTAGCTGCCATATCGCCTCCCGAAATTTGTTCGGCAATAGTCGCTAGTTTATCGATTGGGTATACAATTCTACCGGAAAATTTTAGTGCGAAAACAATTGTTACTGCTATAACCAGGAAGAACACTACGATCCCAGCAATAATACTTTCTTCGTAGGTTTTATCTACTCGAGCTCGAATAGTTGAAATATGAGCCAACGAATTATTAATGAACGTTCCACTATTGGTCGCTACGAAACCGTATAATTGGTTGGCCTGATTGTATGACGATTGAGCGACGTAGTGGCCCTGAGCGTACTGCGAAACTCCCGAATTAATCTCAGTTACCAAACTATTAATAGTATTTTTTAAACCGATGTAGCTGGCGTAGGAACTTGTACCGGTAACAGTCTTATCCAGCACGCTGTAAAGCGAGTTAATTTGTTTTTCATTTGTCTCTATTGATGCTTTGTCAACAGCTATGCTGGTTGGAGTAGAATCTAGCGCGTACTCGTTATATTCACTTATAAGGCCATAGGCGGTAGACGTTAAATGGTATTCATTGACCATGTTAATAGTAATGTCTTTATACTGGTTTGTAGCATTAAGTTGAAGAAGCGACAAAATAATGCCGAAGCAGACAAACCCCAGTATCTCTATCAGAAACGCCCGCGTGAGTCTCGTTCGTAGCCTATTCATAGTAATCTAACTCTTAGACGTGCCGTAAATCGCTTGGGTGGTTAAAAACCCGTCTTTAATTACTGTCGAGTTAATATTGCTTTTAATAACCGCTTCCGGAGTCAATAAATAAGAGGGCACGTTAATCAGCCCATTATTAAATGTAGTGTTTGTTGGTAGTTTCTTGCCCTCTGCCAGTGCTATTGCAGCTTCAATAGCAATCTTGGCTTCGATTTTTAGTGGCTTATATACCGAAACAGTTTGTGCCCCGGCTACCAGTCGCTGCATTGCTGAAACCGCCCCGTCTTGTCCTGAAAGCGGTATTGTTCCGAGTAGTCCGTCGGCTTTTAGGGCTGCGGCCACACCGTCGGCCATGGCATCGTTCGCACAAATAATGGCATTGACTTTAACGCCGGTAGCTAAAAAGCTGGCTACATCAGAATTAGCAATGTCCGGGTCCCAGTTTGGAGTATATTGATCGTATACGACTTTAATTGTACTGGCAGTAATCATCGGCTGTAGCACTTCCATGACCCCGGCGTGGACTTGTATAGCGTTAGGGTCAGTCAAGGCCCCATCAACTATCATGACGTTAGGGACAGCAACGGTTTTGGGGACAGCGGCCATTACGTATTTAGCTTCTAGCATGCCTACCGTAGTGTTGTTGTATGAATCGTAAAAATCTACAGCACTATTAGATATAATTCGGTCATAGGCGACAACCTTAATGCCGGCCTTGTGGGCAAGGGCTATAGTCGGCGCTACGGCAGCAGAATCGTGGGGGATAATTATAAGGACATTCACTTTCTGGGCAATTAGGTTTTCAATTTGGGAAACCTGGGTTGTGTCAACACTGTCGGCTACATAATATGTAAGGGAAGCACCCGATTGTTTGGCATAGTTTTGCATATTTAGAAGGTCTTGGGGCCAGCGCGACTGGGCAAGAGTATCCATAGACAGTCCAATGCGAATAACCGGGGCAGTAGCAACGGGCGCCTTTTTCTTATCTAATACCTTCCAACCAACCAAGCCGCCAACTAATAGCACTACAACTACTAGGCCAGTAATTAATAACATGCCACGTTTACTTTTTGGTTTGTCGGGGATAACAGGTGGTAGTGGACTATTGTTTTCTAAGCCAGTAGAGATTGGCTGGGGCGCGATTGGATTGGCAGGTGGCATTACCGGGTTGTCCGGTTGCTGGCCTAGGCCGTTATCCATGATTAATATCCAAAGGGGAACTAAGTTGCTAATTACACTATAGCACTAACTACCTAATAAGCACTAGCATTCTATTATTAGGATAACTATTAACTCTAGGCATCACGCTTAAGTACTAGCCAGTAAGTCACCGAAATTGGGATAATACTTGCTGCGAGATATAGGGCCGTTTCGATCCGTTGGAAATCCCAGTATCTATACGACGGCTGATATTTAGTCTCCATCGTATAGCCAAGTGTCTGCAAGCAGTTCAAGTTAATTGTTGGTCCGCCATTCTGGCTGGCAAGTGCCTCGCCACCATTCGGCCCCGGAGCAGCAACAGCTTTAGTATGTCCGCTTGGGATTGCATTAAAACCAGGAGGAGAAGTAACAACACATTGTTTAGGTGGATTAGCCCAATCAAGTGGTAGGTTTTGGCTACTTACGGTCATTTGGCTTACTACTAGTGCTGCACTATTCGAAAGCGGATTGTTTGCATTTGTAGGTACGCCGTTAATCTTAACGTTACCCGTCAAAGACATTTTATAGCTAACTGGAGATTCATACTGCGGTCTAATAAAATTCGGTACTATAACCAACATAGTAGATATCAACACAACTACAGTTACTCCAAGTGCTACCATTGTCCTTTTGAACCAAGCGCCGAACATAATGCCCAGCGCCACTGCAAATATTGCGTATGCTACTGGTACTATTCCCTGGCTAGAAAAGGCTACAGAGTTAAAACGATCCAAGTTCAGTACATTAGCAGTTCTATACCACCAAGTATCTAAGGCTGCAAAAGCTCCTGCCGTTATTGCGGCAGCAACTATCACCCACACCAACTTCACGCTTAACCATTTACGCCTGGATATACTTTGGGTCCAGACGAGCTTATTTGTACCTTCAACATACTCCTTGGATAATAGCGGTACTCCCCAGAATAATCCCAATAATATCGGTAAAAACATTATTGCAACTCGTACTAAATGAAGTAGCAAGCCATCAATGTTTGACTGAAGTAAATTACCTGGTAGCTGGTTACAAGTATCAGTGGTTTTACAAGTAGTTAAAGCGTGTTGATATGTATGCCAGAAGTTTAGTCCTGTGGGTATCATGAAGGCTGCAAATAGAACTAAGGAGATACCAGCAACCATAAATTGTTTTCGGTGTTGTCGCCAAGTTAACCAGTTCATCGTGAGCCTCCTTTCGGTACCATTGATTCTGCTGCATCTCTGTTTTGTCCCATATATGCAAGTACAACTTCTTCAATATCTACGTCACGAATATGCCAGTGTGGGTCATGGTACTTCATGTCGTTTAAGCGGACTAACAAGGTGGTCTCTCTTGCGGTATGTGATTGTTGGATAATTGTATATCTATCGCTTTCAACTGCTTCTTTTCGTACTCCAACCAGCAATTTGTGAGATTTAAGAGCA
>Ga0182030_10004182_pt1 | contig 30761 bp, 24 predicted proteins | sample 812S3MmetaG_FD_121299 | JGI IMG/M metagenome (GOLD analysis project Ga0182030, IMG submission 121299) | Permafrost microbial communities from Stordalen Mire, Sweden - 812S3M metaG (Illumina Assembly) | ecosystem: Environmental > Terrestrial > Soil > Wetlands > Permafrost | place: Sweden...
CAGCGCGCCCGGCAGGACTCGAACCTGCGACCCGCGGCTTAGAAGGCCGCCGCTCTATCCGGCTGAGCTACGGGCGCGTCTCGCCTCTTCTTCTACCACGCTCGTTCCCGCGGTGGAGATACCGCCAGCACCTAGCGTCCGCTCCGCTCCCGTTGGATCTCTGCGAGGAGCGTCTCGATTCGGCCTACGTTGTCCTGTCCGCCGTCATAGGAATACCGCAACTCCGGAGCCCGCCGCAGGCTCAATCGTCGAGTAACTTCTCTCCGCAACATTCCGGACGCATGTTCCAGTGCATCGACGAGACATTGCTGGGCTTTTGAGTCCCCTCCCGCGAGAAGACGTACGAAGACGCGGCCGCTCTGAAGGTCCGCGTTCATCTCCACCCGAGTCACGACCGCCCCCGCTGCACGCGGATCCTTGACGTCGAACTCGAGGAGCGACGAGAGCTCCTCGCGAATCCCTTCCGCGACACGGCGCGCACGAATCCCTTGCTCAGCAGGCATCCCGGTCTCCGAACATCTCATTCCCGAACGTCATGAACTCGGTCTCGCGGCTCGTCAGCACGGCATCCGCATTGAGCTCCGCCATGCGGGCCACATGCTCCAACACGCCCGCGCACACATCTCGACTACTTGAGACCACGGTCACACCAAACACAGCTAGCTGCAGCGTATCCTGCTCCGCCACTTCGGCGATCGACACGCCGAAACGCGCACGGACCCGATCGCGGAATCCCCGCACGACGTGACGTTTGTCTTTGAGCGAGCGCGCTCCTGGGACGTGAAAGCTCAATCGCAAGACTCCTACGACCATGAGCAACGCACCCGACCGCACCACGTATCCTCGACGCTATTCGAGCGTCTGTTTGATCTCCTCGACCTCGTAGCACTCGAGAACATCCTTCTCTTTGAGGTCGTTGTACCCTTCAAGGCTGATACCGCAATCGAAGCCTTCGAGCACCTCGCGCGCATCGTCCTTGAAACGCTTGAGGCTCGAGACCTTGCCGTCCCAAACGACGACGCCATCGCGAACGAGACGCAGCTTGGCCGTGCGCACGATCTTGCCTTGGGTGACGTGGCAGCCCGCGACGGCCGTTCCCTTGACCTTGAAGAGCTGTCGAACCTCCGCCGCTCCGTACTGCTTCTCGACCAACGTCGGAGGAAGGAGCCCTTCCATCGCGGATTTGATGTCCTCGATCGCGTTGTAGATGATCGAGTAGAGGCGCATCTCGATCTTGTTTTCTTCAGCGACAGATGACGCCTTACCCGCCGGCCGGACATTGAATCCGACGATAATCGCTTTGGACGCAACGGCCAGATTGACGTCACCTTCTGTGATCGCGCCAACCGCCGCGTGAATGATCGATAGACGGACCCTGTCGCTCGACAGCTTTGCGAGTGCGTCGGCAACGGCCTCGACCGAGCCTTGCACGTCGCCCTTGATGATGATGCGAAGCTCCTGCTGCCCACTCTCGGAGATACGCTTGGAGAGTTCCTCGAGCGACACCTTCGCGCTCGCGGGAATGAGGTTCTTCGCCATCTTGCCGCGGCGACTCTCGGCAATCTCTTGCGCCTTCTTCGGGTCCTTGACGGCATCCATGCGGTCGCCGGCGTTCGGGACCTCGCTTAGCCCGAGGATTTCCACGGGCGTCGCCGGACCGGCCTCCGGCAGCTGTTTGCCGTGTTCGTTCGTCATCGCACGGACCTTGCCGAAGCCAGCTCCGGCAAGAACGAAATCACCGACGTGAAGCGTGCCGTCCTGCACGAGCACGCGAGCCACAGGGCCGCGTCCTCGATCGAGCAGAGCCTCCAATACGGTTCCGCTCGCTGGCCGTTTGGCGTTGGACGTGAGCTCGAGCAGCTCACTCTGAAGCTGGATTGCGTCGAGCAGCTCGGGAACGCCCTGACCGGTGACCGCGCTCACATTGACGAATTGCGTGTCGCCGCCCCACTCCTCTGGGACGAGCCCTTGGTCGCCGAGTTCGCGCTTGACGCGCTCGGGATCAGCGCCTGGCTTGTCGATCTTGTTGACCGCGACGATGAGCGAAACCTTCGCCGCCTTGGCATGTGCAATGGCTTCTCTCGTCTGCGGCATCACACCGTCGTCGGCGGCTACGACGAGAACGACGATATCGGTCACGCTCGCGCCACGCGCACGCATTTGGGTGAACGCCTCGTGACCCGGCGTGTCGAGAAACACCACGGTACCTTTCCCGGTGTCCACCTTATACGCGCCGATGTGCTGCGTGATCCCGCCGGCCTCGCCAGCCGCCACGTGAGCCTGCCGAATTCGATCGAGCAGACTGGTCTTGCCGTGGTCAACGTGCCCCATGACGGTCACGACGGGCGGACGACCACCCGTTGCATCGACGTCGCGCTCGACCTTCTCCTCTTCGCCGCGCGCTTCCGCGATCGTCTGCTCTTCGCTCTTGCCCACATCCTCGACCTCCCAGCCGAATTCGCTCGCCAGGATCTTCGCAGTATCGGCGTCGAGGGTCGTATTGATGTGAACGTTGCTCATCCCCATCGATAGAAGCTTCATGAGAAGCTCGGTCGCCTTGAGACTCATACGCTGCGCCATCGATTGGAGCGTGACGTCGTTCTCGATGCGAATGACCTTCTTGTGAGCGCTCATCTCCTGAGTGGAGACCGCTGCGGGCTTTCGGGGAGGCATCGGTCCGGACGGACGGCGACCTCCAGCTCCTCCCGTGGTGCGCCCCATCGTCGGGCGTCCTGGCTGTTGACCGGGCGCGCGGACGTCGCGTCTTGCGCCGGCTCCACTCGCCGGTGCTCCAGCCCGCGGGTCGTACTGCACGCGTCGAGGCATATTCGGCTGAGTCGAGGGCATCCGGGACGACTGCGCCGGCGGGGACATCGGAACGCCAGGTCGCCCCGTCCAGTACTCGACACCAGTCTTTGGCGCGCTCGAGCGAGTGGCCACCGGCCGGGCCGTCTCGCGAGGCGCGGGCGCCACGGGAGGAGCGGCCACGGGCGGAGGAGGAGGAACGACCCGTTCTGGCTCATCCACCACGGGTTCCGGCAAGGGCTCCGGCTCCACAATGGCTAGCGGGGGTACCAAGACCAACGGGGGTTCTTCATCGAGCGGTGGAGGGACCACAGCGAGATGAGGAGGACGGGACTCGGCGACAGGCGCCAAAGCTTGTGCGGTCGCGGTGTCTTCGTGCGTCTCGTCGAGTTCACTCTCGACCTCGGAGACCGACTCCATCGGGATCTCCTCCACCGCCGCCGGAGCTTCAATCTCTTCGTCCGCCACGACTTCGTGCACGGAAGGCGGCGCTTCAGGCACTTCGATCGGCGTTGGCACAACGATCTCCGCGGGTACGTTTTCTACAGCGATCGATCGAGCGATCACTCGTTCCTCGGGCTCAGCAAGCGCATCTCGGACGAGTTCAGGCTGGACATGCGGAATTTCGACAGCGGCGTGGTGACCATTCGCTTCCGTCGGCTGCGCCACCGGCAGAGGTTCGAGCGCTCGTACCGAGGGCGCTGGCACAGGTACGACAGGGGAAGGCGAAACCTCCGAGACCACGCCAGGCGTCGCAGCTTTCGCTACGGCTCGCCTCTTTATCACGGTCGGGCGGATGCGTTCCTCCACCGTATCGTGCGTTCGCTGCTTATCGAGATGGCGCTTAACTCTCTCGATAGCCTCGGGTTCGACGGAGCTCATGTGGTTGCGGACGTCCGTCACGCCTATCGCCTGAAAAAGGACGACGACCTGCTTGGGGTCGAGGTTCAGCTGCTTCGCCACCTCGTAGACACGAACCTTGACGCTCATCGAGCCTCCGGAGCCCTGCTGCATCCCGCACCTTCTCTCGTCGTTGCCGTGCCACCGTCTGCCGCCAGGCGCAGAACCCGCAGCTCATTAGCCATACCGCTATGCAGCACACCACATAGGGCGACTGCCTTCTCCCCCACCAACGCTCCCAGCTCACGCCGAGTCTTCCACGCGATCGCGCGACCCGCGCCGACCTCCCGCATCACCTCTTCGCTCATCGCGACAGGCCCCGCGTCGATCGGCACGATCCATAGAGCCGCATTCGAGTGCAGCATTTCGACGACCTCTTGGCCGTCCCCCCTGGCGACGACGACAGCGCGGGCACGCCTCGCGTGGCGCAGCACCGCCTCCATGCAGCTTTCGCACGCGGCAACCATCGCTGGACCCAATTCGGCCCCAAGACTTCGCCCATCGCGTTTCCACGCTCGCGCCATCGCGCGCGGAGCCCTGGCGACGCACGCCCGCTGAGGATGAACGTGAACGCCGCGACCTCGGCGCAGCCCTCGAGATTGCTCGGCTCTCCGCGCAAATACTCCGTCCACGACGAACGTCCCGTCCAGGTGGACAAACCGCACCATGGAATCCGCCGCGTCCGCCCGTCCGCACCCCGCGCACAGTCGCTTGGGCACGCGTCGGGTGCCCATCGGTTGCCATTGGTTCGTCGTCTCGCGTTCACGCACTTGTTTGAATCCTCGTATTCGCCTGAAGAAGTCCCACTAAGATTGAGGTGCCACCTGTCCGGCATTCTCTTTCGCCCGGGCTAGGGCTTCTCGCCTGGCTGCTTCAATCGCCTTGGCCTCGCCAGAAAGAAAATGCTCTGCACCGCTTCTGATGGCTCGCGCCTTCTTAATACCGAGCCCGGTCTTGATCGCGAGCTTGTCCTCTTCCTCACGCAAAATGTCGTCTACGGAGCGATAGCCGGCATCCTCGAGTAGCTGCACCGTACGCTCGCCGACGCCGCGAATGAACAGCAAACGTTCCCGCTCGGTCAGTGGTTCAGTACGAGAGGACGCCGCGCGAATGCGCTCCTGGCGCAAACGCTCCATCGTCGTCTCGGCGTTCGTCCGAATGCGCGCAGCCGCTTCCGTACCTCCGAGCCCCGGAATGGCGATGAGCTCCTGCTCGGTCGACTCCGCGAGCTCCTCGATCGTCCGAAATCCGAGGCGGTACATGTTCCTAGCGATCGCGTCCGTCACCTCGTCGATCTGCTGGAGCTGCGTGACCGCTTCCTCCTCCATCTGCTTGAACTTGGCCTCGCTGATAATGTCGAGCTTCCATCCCGACAGCTGAGCGGCGAGTCGCACGTTCTGGCCTTTTCGACCAATTGCGAGGCTCAGTTTTTCGTCTGGCACTACGAGTTCCATCCGCCCGTCCGCTTCGTCGACGATGACCTTGCTCACTTCCGCGGGCTGAATCGCCGCGCAAACGAACCGAGCCGGGTCGCGATCGAAGGGTACGATATCGATTTTCTCGCCGCGCAGCTCCTGAACGACAGCCTGAACGCGAGCGCCTTTCATGCCGACACACGCGCCGACGGGATCGACATCGGCGTCTCGACTGGTCACAGCGATCTTGGATCGAGCACCCGGTTCGCGCGCGCACGCGACCACCTTGACGATGCCCTCATATATCTCGGGAACCTCGGCCTCGAATAGTTTCTCGACGAGCCGGGGGTCATTTCGACTGAGGATGACCTGCGGTCCTCGCGCCTCGCGATCGATATCCTTGACGTAGGCCACGATGCGGTCCCCTGGGCGATATGTTTCGCGCGCTGTCTGCTCGCGAAACGGCAAAATCCCTTCTGTGCGCCCCAGGTCGACGAGCAGATTGTTGCCCTTCTCAAACCGCCGGACGACGCCTTTGATGAGCTCCCCTTTGCGATCTTTGAACTCATTGAAAATAAGATCGCGCTCCTCGTCCCGAACGCGCTGGATGAGAACCTGCTTTGCGGTCTGCGCAGCGATGCGTCCGAACGCCTGGCGCGCCTGTTTGACGCGCAGGATATCGCCATAATCCTTGTCTTGTTCGGCCGCGCGCTTCGCGTCGTGCGCATGCCAGAATATTTGAAACCCTAGCTCTTCTCCCATTTGGGCTTCGAGCCCCACCCTCCGAGCGTCCTCGATGGCGATCTCCCGCTCCTCGTCGGCGACGTCGTCGACAACGGTCATGTACTGAAAGAGGTCGACTTGACCGGTGTCTTCATTGAAGCGAGCTTCAAGCTCCCGATTCGCACCGAAGACACTTTGCGCAGCCTTGAGAATGGCCTCCTCCACGGTCTTTACGAGGCGCCCCTTGTCGATCCCCTTGTCCTTCGCGACCATCTCGATCGCCTGGAGCAACGTGAGATCTCCGGAGCCGGTCTGTTGTTGTTGGATCGCCATGGAATTCCTCAATGCTTCCTCTTCTTAGAATGGGGCTCCGCAGTACTGGAGCCAAAGTCGAAGACGAGCCTCGCCTGCGCGATGGACGACAGCGGTACCTCGACAGCTCTCTCGGGCGTCAGGACCCTCAGATGCCCCTCGGCAACGCGATCGAGCACGCCCACGAGAACACGCTGTCCGAGAACAGGCTCAGAGAGTTTGAGCTTGGCCTTTTGCCCTACGAATCGGACGTAGTCACGTTCGCTGTGAAGCGCGCGTTCGATTCCGGGAGATCCGACTTCAAGATGGTAGGCGTGGGGTATGAAATCCGCGACATCGAGCGCGGGGCTGAGGTCGCGAGCAATGCGAGAGCAAAGATCGAGATCGACTGCCGCATCCTTGGTCGACATGCGCTGCTCGTTCGCGCCAGCCTTCTCGACCAAGATCGCAAGCACCCAACCGCGGCGTTCCGTCTTGAATTCTACGTCGACGAGCTCCCCGCCGTGCGCAAACACGATCGGCTCGACGACGCGGAGAAGCGCCTCTTTGTCTAGTCGATGCAAGATCGTGGGGGACGGGGGTGACATCGGAGAATACGTGCCCAGAACGCCATGGAAAAAAAAACGCGGGCCCCGGATTGGGGTTCCGCGAATTTCAACACCGCCAAACTGGGCGGTGGGAAGCTAGCCGGAGGACGAGACATAGGCAAGCCCGTTTCTTATCGCGGATCACCGGACGGAGTCAGGCAGAGCCCAAGAAGGGGGAAATATTGGGGCGCAAGCGCTGGTATCACATGAGACCGTCGGACCGATTTCCCGGGCGCGAACGCCCGCCGATCGATAAAGCGCACTGACCTCTCGCTGAGGACGAGGTATCATGACGGCAAAATGGATCCGGCCACTGCCGGCATACTCGCGGGAATGCATCCCCGAATCGTTAAGTACGATCTCCTCGCGGAGCTGGGTCGCGGTGGGATGGCGACCGTGTACCGCGCGCTCGACAGGCGTCTCGGGCGCGAAGTGGCCATCAAAGTCATCCATCCGCACCTGCGGGATTCGCGCGAGGTCGCGGCGCGGTTCGAAACCGAGGCCCGCGCGGTGGCAAAGCTACGCCACCCCAACATCGTCGAGGTCTACGACGTCAGCGACGCTGGAGAAGAGGAATTATACCTCGTAGTCGAACTCCTCGCGGGCACGACCCTGCGCACGATTCTCCAGCGCCGTGCCGTGCTTCCTCCGGAGATCGCCGCGGCTCTCGGCATGGAGCTGCTTGGCGCACTGGCACACGCGCACGCTGGGGGGGTCATCCATCGAGACATCAAGCCGGAAAACGTGCTCGTAGAGCTTCGCCCGCCTCGGACCGACGACGCGAGCGGAAGCGACGTCGTGGGCAGTCGCGCGGTCGTGAAGCTGACAGACTTCGGGATCGCCAAGCTACTCGATGCACAGGGAATCACGTCGACAGGACAGGTGCTCGGAAGCCCAGCTCACATGGCGCCGGAGCAGATCGAAGGCGCCGAGGTCGATGGTCGAGCAGATATCTTCGCCGTTGGCGTGCTCCTTTATGAGTGCATGGTGGGGAATCTGCCGTTCGACGGAAATAATCCAGCGCAGGTGCTTCGCCGTGTGCTCGAAGCCAGCTATCGAGAGGCACAGTCCGCGCGGCCCTCCGTGGGCAGCCGCTGGAGCGCGATTCTCGCCAGAGCGCTTGCGCGAAAGCCCGAGGATCGATTCTCCCACGCCACGGAGATGCGTGAAGCACTATCGAGCGAGCTCTCGAGGCTTGGCATTGCGTCGCCGCGCTCGGAGCTCGAAGCGTGGCTGGCTGACCCTGAGGCATACGAACAGTCTCTCAAGACGAGTCTGCGCGGTACGTTGTGCGCCCTCGGAACCTCAGCGACGGTAAGCAGGGACTACTTAGGCGCTGCGGCGGATTTCAATCGAGCATTGGCTCTCTTCCCTGCGGATCCTCAGCTTCTGCGCATCGTCGCTCGAATGAATCGGTCGAGAGCTCGTGCAAGAGCGCTTCGCCGGGCCTCGAGCGGGGCGCTGGCCATGACGATTGTCGTTGGTGCGACGGCTGGAATCGTGCGTCTTTGGAAGCGAGCGCACATGGCTACTCACGACGCTCCCACAACAGACACAGCGAGCGCCACGGTTCAGTCGGCTCCCGTCCTCGACATGACGGCTGCCGCTCCGTCACCCATTGCGAGCGCTACTGCGACCCGTCCCGCTTCGCTTCCAAGTCAGCGCGGTACCCGGAGTGTTGCGGCGCCCCCTCCTCCGCGGATGCGGGAGGGCGATCCCAATGGGATCGAACGAACGCTTACCCTCGACTTACAGCCCAGCGTGGGTGTCACCGTTGCGATCGACACGGGTCCACCTCTCGATGTCCACTCCGGGGCCACGCTCACGCTCGACGGTCTGGCCCACGCCTTGACGTTCACGTGTCCCGTTTGCGAGCCGATGAACGTCTCGTTACGAGCTTCCGATAAAAGTGAGACGCTGCACGTCGTAGTCCCCGTGCGCCCCGCAACACTCGTCATCGCCGGGGAGCCAGAAAGTGCGTATCAAATCGTCGAGATGCCGGAAATCGCTGTGCGCGCCGGTAACAATACCATCCCCGTGCTCAGCATGTTTCGAGTAGTCACGGTGCGTCAGATAGAAACGCACGAAGAACGACGCATCCGGGTGAAGGCCGGCGACGTGGCTCGAGTGTCATTTTAGCCTGTGCCCTCAAGTATCGAGGAGTCGACTTGATTGATGCCGAGACCGCCCACTCGGACCTTATCGGATGAAATGGCTCGAGACACAGTTTGACACGGACGCTCACGTCGTCGATCGTTTGAGCGTGCATCGCTGGGTCGTGGCGTCTGCCCTCGCGGCCGTCCTGTGTTCTGTACTGCCCGAGACGGCGAATGCGGACGATTCGAGCGAGCTCGAGAAGGCTCTGAGCGCGTACGTCGCACACCGGTATGGAGACGCGGCAGAACGACTTCGCACGCTTCTCGATGCGCGCACAGGCTCCCTGAAAAGTCCTTACGACATAGCGGACGCCCGAATGTATTTGGGCGCGGTTCTCGTTGCGCAGGGTAAGAAGGAAGCGGCGGACAGCGTGTTCGAGGAGCTTCTTCTCAGCAAGCCGGATTATCAGCCAGACCCGCTGCGAGTATCCTTGGAGGCCATAGACGCATTCATCGATACGCGAAGCCGGCTGCATGATCGTCTTGGAGCGCTTCAGGCTGATCTCGTCCGACAGGAGAAAGAGCAACGCGCCCATGAAGAAGCGCTGCACAAACAGAGACTTCAGCGCCTAGTAATCCTCGAGCAGCTCGCGTCAGAAGAAACCGTGATCCAGAAGAATTCGCGCTGGGTCGGATTGCTACCCTTTGGCGTGGGTCAGTTTCAAAACGGGCAGGATGGTCTCGGAGTCGCTTTCCTCGCCGGAGAATCCCTGCTCGCTCTCAGCAGCGCGGTCGCCCATGTTCTTTCGCTCTATTGCGAGGGTCAGACCAACGACGCCGTGGAACGCAACGACGGCACCGCGGGCGCATACAATCGGCGGGCGCAAGCGGAGGCCCTCGCGGGAAACCTGTTTGCTACGGGTTTCTTTGCCTCCGCCATAGCGGGCATCGCGCTCGCCGAGTTGACGTTCGTACCCCAACGACAACACGTAGAGCATCGGCCTATACCCCAGCCGCCCCACGTTTCACTGTCGCCCACCGTGGGGCCCGGAGGAATCGGGCTGGTCGGAAGATTTTGAGATGGCTCACACGCGTATGCGCACGGGAGCGCCGCCGAGGATCCACCCGCCAAGCACGGTCAGCCCGGGCGCACAGATCGGCTCAGATGTCGTCATCGGAACATGCTGTTTCGTAGCGGGAGGCGCCGTCATAGGCGCCGGTAGTCGGGTTCAGAGTCACACGAGCATTTGGGATGGCGTGACTCTCGAGGAAGACGTCTTCGTCGGCCCGGGTGCGATGTTCACGAACATACGTCATCCGCGGGCAGCCATCGTACGCTCGCCCGATTGGGCTCGAACGATCGTGGAACGTGGAGCCACGCTCGGTGCCGGAGCGATTCTCGTTGCGCCGGTACGGGTCGGGCACCACGCGATGGTGGGTGCCGGAGCCGTAGTCGTCGAAGACGTCGCAGCACACGCTATCGTCGTTGGCAATCCAGCGCGAGTCGTCGGATGGGCGTGCGTCTGCGGTGAGACGGTGTCCCGGGAACGAATATGCCCGCCGGTCGCCCGTTGCGCCTCATGCGGGGAGACGATCGAGTCGACCGACAGTCTTCCGCAGGGTTAAGCCAGCGACATAAGCCAGCGAGCCACGATGCCATACCCTTCGTGGACCAGTGCAAGCGAAGTCGACTCGTTCTTGCAATGGGCTTGCGCGATCTCGCCAGGACCGAAGTTCACTGCGGGCACTCCCAAGGCCGCGAAGCGCGCGACATCTGTCCATGCCTGTTTGGGGAAGACACCTCGAACTCCGTACGATTGCAGCGACCGCACAAGGGGGTTGTCTGCTCCCGGCGCAGCCGCAGGAGACAGGTCCGTAAATTCGACCCGCGCTCTATCGCCTACCAGTCTACGAACGAACGCACACGCCTCGTCGATGCTGGTATCGGCCGCGAACCGATGATTGATGTTGAGCATGAATAAGTCCGGGATGACGTTCTGCCCGCGGCCGCCGTCCCACGCCTTGGTCACACTCGTTACGTTCCAATAGGTCAGGCCATCGATGACCGCCGAGCTCGGCTCGAGCACTCGCATCTCCGCGAGAAAGTCCGACGCTTTCGTGATCGCATTGTCGCCGCGAGTGGGCAGGGCGCTATGGGAGGTCGTTCCCTGAAAAGTCACCGTTGCATGAATAGAGCCCACGCATCCGAGATGGAGCTCATTGTCCGACGGCTCGAGGCACACCACGATGTCGGATTTTGCTAGCTCCGGCTCCCTCTCGAGAACTAGACCGAGCTCGTTCTCGGCATACGGGCCCTCTTCGCGCGAATAAAACACCAGCGTCAGGTCACAATGAATTGCGGCCCCTAGCTCTTCAGCGACCGCGATCATGACCGCGAGACCGCTTTTCATGTCGCTCGCGCCCGAACCGAAACAGCGGTCGCCGTCGATGCGAGCGGGGCCATTCTCCGCGCGCACGGTGTCCAGGTGACCAGCCAGAACGACGTGAGGCCGTCGACCGCGCTTCACGACAGGAACGACAATCGAATCGCCGTGCCGCCGGACGTTTGGACCGAACGATCGCAGGCGCATTCTCGCCTCCACGGCATCGCAGAGGGCTCTCTCTTCACCGATCGGTGACGGGATGGAGCACATCCAGAGCAACGCATCGTCGAGACGTGAGTCGGAAGTCATCAGCCCTCGACCCCAAAGTCGCGCAGGGCGGCATTGAGACTCACCTTCTTGTCCGTACTCTCGGTCCGTTGTCCGATGATGAGCGCACAGGGCAGTCCGAACTCGCCAGCGGGGAACTTTCGCGAGCGTATTCCGGGGATCACGACACTTCGAGGCGGCACGGTCCCGCGATACTCCACGGGCGCCGTACCGCTGACGTCAATGACAACCGAACTGCCTGTGATCACCACACCTGCGCCGAGAACGGCTTCCCGTCCAATGCGTACACCCTCGACGACGATGGCACGCGAGCCAAGAAACACGCCGTCTTCAATGATCACGGGATGCGCCCCCGGTGGCTCGAGGACGCCACCGACGATCGCACCCGCTGCCACGTGGCAGTCGCGCCCGATCTGAGCGCATGAACCGACGGCGGCATAGATGTCGACCATAGTGCCAGAGCCGACATAAGCCCCGATATTCACGTAGCCCGCCATGAGGACGGCGCCCCGCTCCAGGTGCGACCCGTATCTCGCAATCCCGGGAGGCACGACTCGCACCCCGGCTTCCGCGTACCCGCTCTTCACGGGAATCTTGTCGTGATACTCGATGGCACCCGCGTGGAACGTTTCGATCTTTCGAAGCGCGAAATACAGAATGACCGCTTGCTTGATCCAAGCGTGCGTGACCCACGGTCCGTTTTCGGAAATCGGAGGGGTGGCGACACGAAGCTCGCCTCGGTCGAGCGCGGCAAGCGTCGCGTCTACCGCATCCCGGTGCTCGGGGCGAGCAAGTAGAGATCGATCGGCGAAGGCTTGTTCGACAAGCGCCTGGGTTTCGGAGAATTGGTTCATGGGGCTTGGAGATGCACCCACGCTTGCAGTCGGGCCAACCCCTTGTCAATACGGCGCGAACGCTTCGACGCGAGCTCGAGCAGAATTCGCGCTACGCGGACGGAGCCACGACGGAAGACGGGAAGAAGTATGCAATCTCCCCCTTTGCGTTCTCCAGCGAGTCCGAACCATGCGTCGCATTTTCGCCGACGTTTGCTCCGAAGAGTTTTCGGATCGTGCCCGGCGCTGCTTTCGCCGGATCGGTCGCTCCCATGAGATCGCGCCACGCTGCAACCGCGCTCTCTCGTTCGAGCACCGCCAACACCACAGGCGATCGCGTCATGAATGAAACGAGCTCCCCGAAAAAAGGGCGCCCTCGATGGATCTCGTAGAAGCCTTCCGCCTCGGAGATGGTCAGCTGCCCCATGCGCAGAGCAAGCACGCGAAAGCCGCCATCTTCGATGCGTTGGATGATGGCGCCGACCTTGCGAGCTTCGACAGCATTCGGTTTGATGATGCAAAGAGTGCGCTCAACGGCCATGGCGTAGTGGTTCTCCCGGTCGGCAATCGCCAACAAGTCAGCGCGGGCTTCTTAGGGGAATCTGCGCGGACGCGCAACCGCATCCACTCGCCAGGTCTGTCGTGTGAGTCGTCACCGGATGGGAACCCCGTACATCAATCCACCGTGCGTCCACAGGTTGTTCACCCCCCTCGCCAACCTCATTGAGGAACCTGAGCCGAGATCGCGCTCGAACATCTCTCCGTAGTTCCCGACCGCCTCGAGCACTCGCGCTACCCACCCGTCGTCGAGACCGACGTATTGACCATAGCCACGCCTCACCCCAAGCAGGCGCAGCACCGAAGGATCGGCGCCTGTCTTCATCTCTGCGACGTCGGCCTGCGTCACGCCGCTCTCCTCGGCGAGGATGAGCGACTCCACTGTCCAGTTCACGACGGTCGCCCAATGCAAGTCATCCGATCGAAAAGCGACCGCCAAAGGATCCTTCGCCACAACATCCGGAAGGATTTCGAACTCCTGAGCCATACGCTTGAAGGCGATTCGCTCGTACGCGAGTTGCGTAACATCGGCCGTTACCGCTGCGCAGTTGCGAGTGACGAACGCCGCCTCCATTTCGCCTTCCTCCTGAAAGGGAAACGGCAGGTAGTGGATATTCGATCGATTCATAAAGCCAGATAGCTGCTCTTCAATTTCCGTTCCGCCCAGAAAGCACACCTTTTTCCCTGCCAGGTCGTCGACGGACGATATTCCCGTGCGTTTGTTCACGAGGAAGCCTTGGTAGTCGTAAAGGATCGGTCGCGAAAACCTCAATCCGGAGTCCGTCGTGTTCACGAGATTCAGCGAAGCGGTCGCGAGCAGCGAAATTGTCCCAGCTTTGAGCGCCTTTAGTGCATCTTTCTCTGCGCGAAACGGAACGATGATGACCTTGGCGTTCGCTCCCAGTACGGCCACACCCACGGCTTTGCAGATGTCGGCATCGAACGCGACATGATTCCCGTGAGCATCCTCGGTGGAGTACTCCGGCTCCTCCGTATTGATCCCACACGAGAGAGACCCTGCAGCGCGAATGCGCGCAACTAAGTCGACCTCTTGCCTGCGGGCGGCCTTACTGAAAACCACCCCTGCGAGCAGAATCAGACCTGCCATCAGCCCCCCTACGATCAGCGACATCCCTCGCACTCGAGCCATCGTCTTCTCGCTCCCGCGCCTCAATCCTCCCGCAAAGTCTCAAAATGCGCCCATGGCGACAAGTCCGAAGGGGCAGTCGCCATGGGAGAATGCTCAATTCAGTTCGTCGGCCACGTGCCCGAGGTTGGCAACCCAGGGTTTGTGCCAGGGCGCGGGTTGAAATCGGCCGGAGCGGGATCGATGACGACGCCGTTGACCGTGTCGGTCGGAGTGATTTGCAGAACGCGACAACCCTGCGCACCAAAGTGGGGCAGGCTGGTCACTTGCTGTTGCGGAATCGTGGCGAACGATGCCGGAATGGGCGGGATCTTTCCCAGCAATCGCGCGTTGTCAAACGCCGAGAACAGATTTCCCACGTTCGGCGTATTCGAATCGCTCGGCCCTAGGTACTTTTGGCCGTACGTCTTTTCGCCCAACACCCGTGCAGACGCCTCATCGGGCAGCTCTCCAAGGGGCGTCAGGTCGAAGAGTTGATCGATGAACTTGATGATCGATCCATGCTCTGACGCTTCATGCGACACGCTGTGAACGACAGCGAATGGCGAGATGACGATCGTGGGAATCCGTGGCCCCTGGTCGAGCGCGTTTCCGAGAGGATCGATCGAGCGAATCTGCGGCTGCGTATGATCGTAAAGTCCGTCCGTCTCATCGTACGTGATGATGATGGCGCTTTCAGCCCAATACTTGCTGTTGGCTATTGCGTTGATGGAATCTGCCAGCAATGCTTCGCTGATTTGGGCGTCCGAGTAACCCGGGTGATCGTCGTTGCCCCGGTATGCGGCTTTCACCGCTGCGCTGGGCGAACGTGGAACGAGTCCGTCGAGATTGCCATATCCTCCACGGACGTAGAACACGCCGCCAGCATCAGGCAGCGCCTTGTTGCTTACCGCCGTGTAGAAGTCTCCGAGACCTTTCAGGTGGGACTTGGTTTCCTCAGGATTATTTGCGACATAACCGAAATACTGTGGCCCATTGTGATGAGCGATGTACTGATCATTGGTCGCGGGAGCTCCGGTTGGATCGGTCGGTTCGCGGTCATATCCCGCCTGAAACCAGCCCCAATTGACCGGCTTGTTACGGTCACCGGCGATCTTCTTGATGTCATTTTGCACGTCGAGAAGGTCGGACAAAGGATCGAGATCGCCGGCGGTGATGGACCAGATCTGCTCCCCCATGAAAGACAGAGGCAGCGACGCAAACGTCAGATTCGACGCCGGATTGCTCGACACGCCTCCCGGATTGTCGACCGGCTGCTTCTCACCGGGAGGTGTGAACACATCCAGTGCTGAGCCCCAGAACGGTTGCGGATCACCGGTCACGGGAAGTTGTGCATTGGTCGTGAGGACGTTGCTCCCCAACTCCGGATGGAGGACCCACTGCGTCTTTCCGGATTGCCCGGCGATCATCGCAATGGCGTTCGGCGTGGACGGACCAATCACGGTGTCGAAAAAATTGTCGAACAGGGTGAAGCGATCCGCATACGTCCACAGAAACGGTGCCGTATCGCAGTCGACGTGGCCGACGACCAGCTCGCCCTTCTGCACCTGAGCCAACGTCGGAGCCGGTCCAGTGTACGTGGTCCCGTCCGCGCTCAGGGTCCCCTTCAGCCCCTCTTCCACATAGGCGTAGCGGTCATTCCGGGCCGCGTTATTGGCATCCAGATGCAATTTCGCATCGATACCAACGTGAGAGTGGTTCACGGAGTCAGTGTCCTCGGGATACAGCAGCACTTGTTTGCCGTTCACGTCGACGACAGACTGGGGAATCTTGAACGGAGAGATGGTCGCGACACTGCCGTCCTGGCGGACGATCGGCTGGGTTATGCCGGGCGTCTGGTTCGCAGACTGCGAATACAGTCCGCGAGCTCCCGGGTACGTGCCAAAGTAGAAATCAAACGAACGATTTTCTTGGAACAGAACGAACACGTACTTGATGTGCTTGCGCAAAAGTTCGAGCTTCTGCGCGTGAGTGAGATTCGGAGCATTCTCAACCCGAAAGGTTTGTGCAGAAACCGCATCGCTCGATCGAGGAGCTATCTCCACGGCCGCTTTTTGATCGACATCGTCACACGGCGCCGATTGCGCATTGGAAAGCGCGGGGTGCAAAAGCAACTCGGCAGCCATTACCGAGGCGCACCCGGCTTGAGCCCATTTCGTGGTTCGCATGTGCAATTCCTTCGAATACAGAGAACGGTTAACTTGGGCGGTAATCGCGAACCATCGCGATTACCACGGTCGAGTAGATTGCCGGACCGTCGCGAGGCTCGCATCACATCGTGAGAACGAAGTGACGGTTGACGTGCGCCTTCGTCACATGATTGAAAAGGATGAGAATGCTTGAATCGGGCATTCCGAATATGTCCAATCGGTCGAGAGTCGTTATCTCAACGGACCTAGAGACCGATCGCAGCCTGGCAGCGAACTCAACTTGGCATCACTCCAGCGCATCGTTGCGACCGTGCGTAAGCGTGCTCGTCACGATCATCCGGGAGGCGACCAGAGCAACGCCCATGGTTTTCTTGATGCTCGCGGCTCGAACGATGCTCGCGAACCGGTGGCCTTCACGTCTTGAGATACTTGACCATCGTGGACGCAAGCTCGCCCGGCGTCGGCGCGAGATGCACGCCCGCATCCTCGAGCGCCGCCATCTTCTCGGTGGCGGTCCCTTTACCCCCCGATATGATCGCCCCTGCGTGGCCCATGCGCTTTCCTGGGGGCGCTGTCGCTCCCGCGATGAACGCTACTACCGGCTTGTCCATTTCGTCGCGGATGAATCTGGCCGCACGCTCCTCGGCGCTCCCGCCGATCTCGCCAATGAGGACGACTCCTCGCGTCGAGGGATCGGATTGAAACAGAGCCAGAACATCGACAAAATCCATTCCGCCGACGGGGTCTCCTCCGATGCCGATGCACGTCGATTGTCCGACTCCGAGGGAGCTGAGTTGACCGACAGCCTCGTAGGTGAGAGTTCCCGAGCGCGATACAACGCCGACGTTCCCCGGCCGATGGATCGGCCCAGGCATGATACCGATCTTGCATGCGCCGGGTGTGATCACTCCCGGACAATTGGGGCCTATGAGATAAACGCGAGGCCCGCCCGTGGCGCCTCCAAGGCTATCAAGCACTCGGCGGACCTTGATCATGTCCATGACCGGAGTTCCCTCCGTGATGCACACGACGAGCCGCAGCCCTGCATCAAACGCTTCCAGAATGGCGTCGGGAGCCCCCGGTGGGGGAACGAAAATGCACGTCGCGTTCGCTTCCGTCGCCCGCACTGCATCCGCGACAGTATCGAAAACAGGCACCGATACCCTTCCACTCGAGTCTCCGTCAGGCCCAGCTGCCTCGAAGCGCTGTCCTCCGCGTCCGGGGGTCACTCCTCCGACAATGCGAGTGCCGTACTCGATCATCTGCTGAGCGTGAAATGAACCAGCGCTGCCCGTAATTCCTTGGACAATAACCCGTGTATCGCGGTCGACGAGAATGCTCACGAGGATTTCACCGGTATGTAATTGGAGCCTGCCACGCCTTCTAGAACTGCATCTACGACCAATTGCGCCCCATCGGCCATGCTCGACGCCGCTCGAATCGCGAGACCGCTTTCGGCGAGAAGCTTTCTACCCAGTTCGACTCGGGTTCCCTCGAGCCTCACGACCAACGGGACCCGAAGCCCGGTTTCCCTCGCTGCGGCGACAATCCCGGCAGCGATGACGTCACATTTCATGATTCCTCCAAAAATATTGACGAATATAGCCCTCACCTGAGGACTGCGAAGAATCATCGAAAAGGCCTTCGATACTTGCTCCGGGTGGGCTCCGCCACCGACGTCCAGAAAATTAGCGGGGGATACGCCATGGGCGGCACCGTAATGTTTGATGATATCCATGGTTGCCATCGCCAACCCCGCGCCGTTGACGAGGCACCCGACGTTTCCGTCGAGAGCCACATAGCTAAGTCCGGCGAGCTTCGCCTCGGCTTCCACGGAGTCGACCTCATTCGGATCTTCGAGCGAGCGCCATTCGGGATGGCGGAATTCGGCGCTGTCGTCCAGATTGATTTTCGCGTCGAGAGCGATGAGCTTCCCGCTTTTCGTCAATGCGAGCGGATTGATTTCACAGAGCGAACAGTCTTCGCGCACCATCGCGTCGTATAGACCGTCGAGTAGGCGCACGAACTGGCCCATAGTTTCTGAAGCTCCGAGCCCGAGCGCGAAGCCGAGGGCCCGAGATTGGTATCTCGCGAGACCGACTGCCGGGTCGACGTGAATCGTTCGGATTCTCTCCGGAGCGCTTGCCGCCACGGACTCGATATCGACGCCGCCCTCTGTCGACGCCATCACGGCGACGCGCCGACGGTCGCGATCCACGACCAAGCCCAGATAATACTCGCGTGCGATATCCAGCCCCTCCTCGATATACAGTCGGCGGACCATCTGGCCCCCGGGACCCGTTTGGTGTGTCACCAGTTGCATGCCGAGCATCTGCCTTGCGATGTCGGCTACTTCGGTCAGGCCGCGTCTTGTTACCCGAACACCTCCACCTTTTCCGCGCCCTCCGGCGTGTATCTGGGCCTTGACGACGATCGACGGACCACTCGTCTCACGGAGGATATGCGCTGCAGCTGTCTCGGCCTCGTCCACCGACGTCGCAACGACTCCTCGAGGAACCGGCACTTGATGCCGACCCAGAATCTCTTTCGCCTGGTATTCATGAATCTTCATGAGTCAACGCACCCGCCTATGTACTGCGGAACACTCGATGCAAACCGTCATCGATCGTTGACTTAGCACCCCCAACGAAGGTTTCGACCCCGCTGGCCAGAAACCTTCACTGCCTTGGCTCGAGGGGACGGGAGCCGGTGCGCCTGAACCATGTCGAGCGCAAGTGCCGCGGCAGTGCCGACGCGAATAGGCAGTCGCGCAGAGCATTGTTCTCCCACGTGACATTCGAATGCCCGAGTTCGGTTCGGACGAAGACTGCCTGAACATGGGAGAGCTCATGTCGCGAAAGAGACCCCTCCTGCGACTCGAGAGCGCACGGCACGCCCGCGTGCTCGATCTCCGCGCGCAGCATGGTGTTCAGTGACTCGGTGGCACCACCCGGAGTGAAGTAGCTGATGAGCTTGTGCCGATGAAGCATTGAGGCTCTTCGAGCCGCTACGGTCCAGTCACGGAACACGTCCTGTTCCGCATAGAGCGCATCAAATAGATACGTTTCTCTCACATCGACGCCCCCGCCGCGAAGGCAGCAAGCGGCGGCATGAAATCCCCCTGAGTGCGCAGATAGGCACACCGTACCGCGCGTGGCGTCGTGCGGGAACATCGACGCGCCTAGCGTTCCGCGTCCTGCCTGCGCCGTTGTAGCCACGGCCTCCGACAACAACCTCGACAGTCCCCCTGGCAACTCGAGTTTCCCACATGCTGAGTCTGCCGCCATGGTGGCGAGCGACGGCACAATCAGCAATGCATTCTGCTTGCTATCAGCAAGCTGTTGGTGAAGCTCATGCTGGGCGATCGCGCGCTCCGCCGTCGTGTTGTGCCCATGGAAATGCACGAGCAGCGGGACTCCCTCCTCGCGGTGGTACCGGAAATGCGACGGGACGAAAACGAGAACACTGTCGTCGGTGTACGCCCCACCCGGCGACGGAAATGGAGCGTTATCAAGGCTGAAGGAAAAGGTTGTCCCGATCGCCTCAGTGGACACAGACCTCAGACGGCTGCCCTCGTCGGCTAACGCCCTGCGCGCGATCGCAGCAAGCGACACAGCAGCAAGGCCCGATAAAAAGGTGCGGCGAAGCATGGATAGTCTCGTGATGGCGCGAATCGCCCTGCCGCGTCAAGTTCTGCGACAATTTCGCCGGTTGGCCAGGTCAAACAAAACTCATCCCATACGAATTATCACCGCGAGGCGCGTCGACAGACTTCGACTATCGATTTGACGCTCTCCGCGCTTCTCTGGAGCATTGACTTCTCGTCCCCAGTAAGCGGAATCTCTATGACGCGTTCAATCCCGGCTCCGCCAATCACGACCGGAACGCCCATGAAGAGGTCACGATAGCCGTATTCCCCATCGAGATAGGCTGCACACGCGAGCAGGCGCTTTTCATCCCTAAGGTAGGACTTCACCATCGCCATCGCGCTCGACGCAGGCGCAAAATACGCGCTCGTCCCCATCAAGCCGACGATTTCTCCTCCTCCTTTTCGAGTACGAGCCAAAATAGCCTCGAGTTTGTCGGGGCTGATGAGCGATGCGACGGGTATCCCGTGGACCGTCGTCATCGACAATACCGGCACCATGTCGTCGCCGTGGCCTCCGAGGACCATCGCACGGACATCTTTCACGCTCACACCGGCTTCCCGGGCGATGAACAGCGCCAACCGAGAGGCGTCGAGAACACCCGCCATGCCAGCCACCAAATTTCTCGACGAGCCAGCCACTCGCTTGAACTCGTAGACCATGGCATCGAGCGGATTGCTGATGACGACCGCGAAGGCACCCGGACACGCCGATTTCGCGTTGGACGCCACGTCTCGAATAATGGGGAGGTTTGTGGCCACCAGGTCATCTCGAGACTGGCCAGGCTTACGCGGAACACCCGCCGTTACGACTATGACGTCGGCGCCTTCGAGATCGGCCCATCGCGACGTACCGGTGACCGTAACGTCATAGCCCCGCACTGCACAGTCTTGCTCGAGGTCCAGTGCCTTGCCCTTCGCGAGATTCTCCCTCGACGGCACATCGAACAGCACGACATCTCCGAGCTCGGACTCGGCACAGAGCCGCGCGAGCTCTCCGCCAATATTGCCGGCGCCAATTAATCCAATCTTCTTTCGTACGGGCATGACAACCTCACCTAAGATCGAACACGTGCATTACATGTGTGAAATGACACCGTCCGCGAATTCCGAACATTTCACTTCGACCGCACCATCCATCAACCTTGCAAAATCATACGTGACTCTTTTGCTCGCAATTGCGCCTTCCATCCCCCGAATGATGCAATCAGCGGCTTCGTTCCATCCGAGATGTCGAAGCATCATCTCTCCACTCAACGCCACGGAACCGGGGTTTACCTTGTCGAGATCCGCATATTTGGGCGCGGTGCCGTGCGTCGCCTCGAAGATGGCGTGACCGGTGACGTAATTGATATTTCCTCCCGGCGCAATTCCTATCCCGCCCACCTGCGCTGCGAGAGCGTCACTAAGATAGTCGCCGTTTAAATTGAGCGTAGCGATCACGTCGAATTCCCGCGCACGGGTAATCACCTGTTGCAAGGCAATATCGGCGATGACGTCCTTCACGAGTATCTTGCCCTTGCCGAGCTCCGCCTTTTGCTCTTCGTTGGCCGCCGACTCACCCTGGACAGCTTTCGTGCGCTCCCACTGCTCCCAAGTGTACACGCGATCAGCAAACTCTCGCTGCGCAAGGGCATAACCCCAACGCATGAATGCCCCTTCCGTGTACTTCATGATATTCCCTTTGTGAACGAACGTGACGCTCTTACGACGTTCCGAGATGGCGTATTCGAGCGCCGCCCGAACGAGACGCTCAGTTCCTTCGCGGCTCACTGGCTTGATACCAATGCCCGAAGTCGCGGGATATCGGATCTTCTTGAAATCTTTTGGAAATTCTTGCTCGAGAAACGCGATAATCTTCCGCGCACCCGCGCTCTCCGCCTCGAATTCGATCCCGGCATATATGTCTTCGGTATTCTCTCGAAATATCACCATGTCGACGTCCTCGGGACGCTTCACTGGACTTGGAACACCACGAAACCACCGGACCGGGCGCAGGCACACGTACAGGTCGAGAAGCTGCCGAAGGGCCACGTTGAGCGAGCGCATTCCGCCACCTATCGGCGTTGTCAGCGGGCCCTTGATGCCCACCAGATGGGAACGAAATGCGCTCACAGTCTCATCGGGAAGCCAATTGCCAAACAGCTTGAATGCCTTTTCCCCAGCATAAACCTCATACCAAGCAATCTTTCGTTTTCCGCGATAGGCCTTGGCTACGGCGGAATCGAGAATGCGAACGCTTGCCCGCCAGATATCCGGTCCCGTTCCATCGCCTTCGATGAACGGTACGATTGGATGGTCGGGAACCGAGAGCGTCTGGTCAGCTCCCATCACGATGGGATGTCCTTCGGAGGGAGGAGAGAAAGCAATGGCCATGGAGCCGCGAGTAGCATCGACCGCTATCGTCTACAAGATGACGCCATCGGTCGAATTGCTCAGCTCGTAGGCTTACGCCCACTTTCCCATGGCATGGTAGCCGTGATCCACGTGGACAACGCTTCCAGTGATGCCGGACGCGAGCGGCGAACAGAGAAATGCGGCAGCGTCGCCGACTTCCCTAGGGGCGATCGGCAGAGGCACGGGGGAGCTCGTCGCCACGTAGTCAATCATCTGTTCGATGAAGGGCTTCTCTGGGGGGGATGGCCCCCCCTCTGCCTCCGGTTTCGTCCGCCCGATGGCGCTTGCGGCGCGCGAGGCGACGGGACCGGAGCTTATGCAGTTTACGCGCTGCCCCCACCGACGACCGACCTCCCATGCGAGCACCCGCATGTCGCTTTCAAGCGCCGCCTTCGCACTGGACATCCCGCCCCCGTAGCCGGGGACGACTCTCTCGCTCGCGAGATACGTCAGGCTCACGTACGAGCCTCCCGGCCTCATCAGCGTCCCGAATCGCTGAACCAAGGACACCATAGAATAGGCGCTGACGCTGACGGCTGCCAAGTACCCTCGGCGACTCGTGTCGAGAAGACCTCGCGATACCTCGGGCGCGTTCGCGAGCGCGTGGGCTACGACATCTATCGACCCTTCGCCGAACTCTTCCCGAAGCCGAGCCGCACAACCGTCTATGGTGAAGTCACCCACATCGCGGTATCGCTTATTCTCACGAAGCTCGGCCGGTACATCCCCGAGCGAGTCAAACTCGACGTCGAGGGGAAGTATACGCTCGAATGTGAGAAGGCTGCCATTGGCTAGGCGAAGCGAGGAATCGAGTTTGCCTCGTCTGAGTAGCGTCTGAAAGACTCCAAGAGCAGGAGGCCAAGTGCCCACACACACGCTCGCCCCCGCCTCTGCCAGCGATTTCGCGATGGCGAAGCCGAGACCAGCGTCGTCTGCGACGCCGGCGACGAACGCTCGTTTACCTGACAGGTCTATGGCAAGCATGGCTGGTAGCTCAGAAATCCCCGAACGACCTCTAGACGTCAAGTCCGCTTTAGATCCCTTGGCGGCAGAAACTTGCGCGCTGCCATACCGGCCTCACATCCTGCGCTCCCTGCGCACATACGCTCGAGAACGCTCGCGACGTGTTCGGATTTCCCTTGGCCTGGCGTCGCTCGCAACGCCACCAGATATGGTTCTCAAATCCGGACCAGTAGAACTATCTATTCGAATCTGCGACAGCGCCATCGCAGCTAAGCACCGATCGCCCCACGGGATCGGTGGGCTCCTCTGAATCGAGAACATCGCACGCAGGGACCGTGGCATGAACGCCAGAGTGGCTCGACTGCGTTGAATCGATCACCACGCGGACGTTCTCAAGCAGACTTTGCACGGCGAATGGTTTTTTGAGGAGCGTGGCTGGAATCTCGCGGGCTATTCGTTCAACTTCGGCATCGCCAGCATGGCCGGAGACGAATAGGACCTTCATCTCGGGCCACACTTCGATCAGCCGCCGCGCGAGCTCGAGTCCTCCACCTGAAGGCATGACCACGTCGGTCACGAGCACATCGACGGCGCAGCCGATTCGCGATGCGAGATCAACTGCGCTCCCGACACTGTTCGCGTCAAACGTACGGTATCCGTGTTTTCGCAGCACGGCGACGGCGGCTCCGCGAACACCATCGTCGTCATCGACGACGAACACGGTCTCCGTCCCCGATCGAAGGGGAAACCGATGTGACGTCGGGGGCACACTCGCCTCCGCGCCACAGACTGCGGGGAAGTACACAGCGAACGCAGTCCCAACGCCCACCGCGCTATCGAGAACTATGGCTCCTCCTGCATCTCGGACGATGCCGCCGACCGTGGCGAGCCCGAGTCCCGTGCCCCCCGCTTTCGTCGTGTAAAATGGCTCGAACGCGTGACGTCGAGTTTCTTCATCCATGCCGCAGCCCGTGTCCCTCACGCAAATCCTCACGTATGCGCCAGGAGCAAGTGACGTGCCCGGCGGCACTGGAGGACAGTGTGCAAGGTCCGCTGCGATTTCGAGCTCCCCGCCGCCCGGCATTGCGTCGCGGGAATTCACCGCGAGATTCATCAGGACCTGTTCGAGCTGAATCGGATCGATCCGGATGGGAGGCAGCCCCGCGCTTGCCCCGGTTCGCACGACAACGCGCTCGCCCAACGTCCGCGCCAACATCGTCTCGATACCCTTCATCAGCGCTCCGGCGTCTACGAGCTGGACCTCGGTCGCCTGTTTGCGCGTGAACGCAAGGAGCTGTCGCGTCAGGCTGGCGCCTCGTTCCGCCGCTCGGCAGATCTCTCCAAGATCGTCTCGCAGGTCAGAATCCTGGGCCGAATCGAGCGCAAGCGTCGCATAACTCAGGATGACGGACAGCAGATTATTGAAGTCGTGCGCGATACCGCTCGCCAGTCGCCCCATCGGCTCCATCTTCTGCGCCTGACGGAGCTGTGCTTCGAGATCCTCCCGGGCGTGCGGCGCTCGATGATGCTCGGTCACGTCCATCTGGGTTCCTACGATGCGAATCGGACGCCCGTCCGAGTCTCGCGCGACGACCGCACCGCGAGACACGATCCACCGCCATTCACCGGCATTCGACGGAACGCGAAATTCGCAGCCGTGTTCGCTTCTCGCCGGGCCCGAAAATGGGCTGAGGGCAGCCTGGACTCGACTCCGATCGTCGATATGAACCCGTTCGATGAACCGTCCGAGATCTTCGTCACGGTCCAGTTCACCGAGTCCAAGTATTCGGGACAGCGTCGCATCCTCGTGAATCACTTCTCTCGTAAGGTCCACGTCGAACGTGCCCTGGTTGGATGCCGAAAGGGCTAGGCGAAGACGCGCCGCACCGTCGTCCACGGGCATCGGCGATTGCGTTTCTGGTAGCGCCCCATCACCTTGAGACGTCGCCCCTTTCTCGCTCACCCGCCCGTCCGAGCCTTCCAAATGTACATCGGAGCACAGGCGCTCCCGTCCATCGGTTCCCGACAGCACAGCGCCGAGATTCTCCGCTCTCGGTTCCGGCAGTGCATGACCGGCCATGGGAACGACATTATCACAAATGTTGCAGTGACCATTCAACTAGACGGTTCGCGTGCGAGACCTACGTGCGCAACCTGCGCCGACGATAAGCACCTAAACTACGATATCGCGCAACGTCGTGCATGTAGGCAATGCAGGATGTCTATAAATATAGCTCTTCGGTCGGCGAAACGACCAGGCGAGGCTTGAGGCCGCAAGGAATTCGACTTCGTGACCTTATGAAAATTGTGACGCTCAACGTCGTAGAAGTCGCGACGCGAGTCCTCAGCGCGAGCTACTCTTTCAATGAAATGGCCACGGGCGCTTCTAAGACCTTCTCCACTCGACTAGCGATCGTCGAGCAGTCTTTAGACGACACGATCGAGCGCCTTCGTGAACTGCCGCCTGGACCGATCGTTCGGGAACTTCGAGCGAAGGCCGAGGGATACGCCCGTGCTCTTCAGACTTGGACGATTAGGCCGCCGACTCAGGAGCAACGGGCGATGCTGCTACGCCTCGTGCTCGACCTCAACGTTCAAGCGATGGCCGTTGGACGTAGCCCAAAGTAGACCCACGGGATGGTCCGGTGGCCCTCGATTCTCCTCCGCGCAATCGTCGAAGTCTCGTTGGCGATGTGCTCGGCCTGCGGAGGCCACGCATCGCGGGAGCGTGCTTTGGCCCCGATCTGGCGTGCGCCACCTCCCGAGGACTCGGGCCTAACGGTCGCTTCGATTTCGAGGGGTGACAGCCCCCGGGAGACTATCGCTACGCCTCGACGTGTTGAGCTCACTCTCGAGGTCGACCCCGCGAAGCCAAGTTTCGCTGGAATCGCTACGATCACGGTCGAGCTCTCGAAACCGACCGATCACGTTGTGCTTCAGGCGCGGTCTCTGAGACTCTCAAGCGTCGTCGCACAAGTTGGCGACGGCCGTATCGTCGGAACGGCGACGCCAGGACCGACGAGCGGAATGCTCGGATCCGACGAGCTTGACCTGCACTTTCCGTCACCGCTCCCGACCGGAATCCTGCGACTCGTCATCGACTACGATGCTCCGTTCGCAGAGGATGTCGTAGGGCTCTATCGGGTGCACAGTCGAAACGTCGACTACGCCTATACGCAATTCGAACCAACGGGCGCTCGAAGAGCATTCCCTTGTTTCGACAACCCACGATTCAGGACACCCTATGATCTCACTCTGATAACACCACCAGAGTTGACGACCGTCGCCAATGCTCCAGAAACACACACGCGCACGTTGAACGACGGTCGGATCGCCCATCGTTTCCAGACGACCGCTCCTCTGCCAAGTTACCTAGTCGCATTCGCCGTGGGCACCTTCGATGTCGTAGAAGGCAGAACCTCACCCTTTCCAATCCGAGCGATCACGCCCAAAGGGTTGGGCTCGTTATCGGAATTCGCGCTAAACACTGCTCCGATCGTTGCCGACCGGTTGGCAGAGTATTTCGGCACATCATATCCTTTTCCCAAACTGGATCTCGTCGCCGTGCCAGGCTTTGCTCCTCGCGCGACGGACCATCCTGGACTCATCATGGTTCGGGACGCTATTCTGCTCGCATCGCCGAACCGCGTCTCGACATACTCGAGACATGTCCAGACGGAGGTACTCGCCCGAGAGCTCGCTCATCAGTGGTTGGGAGACCTCGTCACTATTCCCTCGTGGGATGAAAGCTGGCTTATTGAGGGTCTCGATACATGGGCTGCAACCAGAACCGTCGACGAATGGCAACCGAGCTACGACATTGCCCTCGAGCATATCGCTCGGGTGGATGGGGCCATGGACTCCAACTCGCTCGGGCGAGATCGAACGGTTCGCGAGATCGGGCGGGCGACGCACGCCATCGACCCGGAGCCGGGCGAGCTCGAGGCCGAGAAGGGCGCAGCACTCGCTCGTATGATCGAACAATGGGTCGGCCCGGAGATATTTCGGCGAGCCGTTCGGAAATATCTGGCTGATCACGCTTGGGGCGTCGCCTCGGGGATGGAGCTATTTTCCGCTGTCGACTATGTTTCGACGTTCCGCGCTGGCCAGATCGTTCGCGAGTTTGTGGCTCAGTCGGGCGTTCCCGAAGTTCGCGTGAGCTGGCATTGCGACGCTTCCGGTGGGAGCAGCATTACGCTTCAGCAAGCACGCTGGACCCCGCTGGGCACTGGGAGAGGAGATTCACCCGCTCGCTGGACCGTACCGGTGTGTGTGAGCGATTCGACGAATCCCGCGACCAGTTGCTTTACTCTTGGGCCCGAGCCCATCACGCGCGAACATGACGCACACTGCCCAAAGTGGGTCTACCCGAATGCGGGTCAATCTGGATACTATCGATTCACTCTCGGAGCTGCACGACTTCTCGACCTCGCCCGTCACTCCCGAGCGCTCCCTGTGGCCGATCGGGTGGGTCTCATCGACGCGGCGTGGGACGAAGTGCGCGCGGGAAGCCTTGACCCCGAGACGCTCCTCCACATCGTCAATCAATTCGACTCCGAGGACAATCCGGTCGTCGTCGAAAAGGTTATTCACCTCCTCTACGAGGTCGAACTCGTTCTCTTGGAGGAGAACGCTCGGCCGGGCTTCGAGAGCTACGTTCGGATGAGACTTGGACGAAGGAAGGCTTCGCTTGGGTGGGAGTCGATTCCCCGAGTTGGTCAGCCCAAACGCGAGGACGCCCAAGACATCGAGAGACGCGCCGTACTGTCGGCCATGTCGGAGCTCGCTCATGATCGCGGCACGATTGCCCAAGCGCAGGAATATGCAGCCCAATGGTTGGCGGAGCCATCACGCGTGGCGATCGATGTGGCGGAAATCGCTGTGCCCATGTCCTCGGTCGGCGCCCCGGCTGAGCGCCTGCAGCAGCTTCGAGCCATGGCAGCCGATGCGCCGACCCTCGAAGATCGGCTCATCGCCATTCGAGCTATGGGTGCGCTCACCGAGCCACAGACGTTGAGCCAGGCTTTGGACCTCACGTTGACCGACGAGATTCGGGCGTACGAGATTCCGTATTTGTTTGAGTCGGTGATCCGCAATCCGATAGGTCACCGAGGTGCAATCGCTTGGGAAGAGATGCATGGGGCCGAGCTGCTGCAGCGCGTCCCCACCTCTATAGGCATCGGTTTGGTCGCCGAAACCGTCCGGGCCATGTGCGATACGCCGACCATCGACGGTGCAGCCCACTATTTTTTGCGGTTGGCGAACACATCGAACGAGTTTCGGGGTCGTGTCGACATGGCATTGCAGGCCGCTAGGCAGTGCGTTTCACTCCGCGCCCGAGACTCGGCTAGCCTCACGAGCTCGCTTACACGTTAGGGCAACCGTCGGACGCCGCAAACAACGCCGGTCAGGGCGACAAGTGTGCGGCGGAAAGCGGGCGTTCGCGATCTCAGCCAACGATGTCGCGTACGGGAATCTCCACCGTTGAAGCGCCCGAGAACCCCCGCCTGCGTGGATCTGGATTGCGACGTGGAGCCGGTGGTGGAGTGCGGACCTCAGAGACCGGAGGTTGAATATCGTTTCGTACATCCAACCGGTGCCGAACAAGGCGCTCGATATCGCGGAGGAGAGCTCGCTCCTGGGGAGAGCAGAACGAAATGGCCTCTCCATCGGCGCCGGCTCGCCCTGTGCGTCCTATTCGGTGCACATAGGTCTCCGCGGTATTCGGAAGATCGAAATTAACAACGTGAGAAATTCCGGTGACATCGATGCCACGAGCCGCAACATCTGTCGCAACTAGGACATGAACGGCACCTCTGCGGAACGCCTCGAGCGCTCGCTGACGCGCCCCCTGCGACTTGTTGCCATGGATTGATGCCGCTTCGATGCCCGCATGCGTTAGCTGTTCTGCGAGCCGCTCGGCACCGTGTTTTGTGCTCGTGAACACGAGCGCCCGGAGGACTTCCTTTTGTCGAAGGACGCGTTCGAGCAGAGTGCGCTTGGAAGACCGCTCGACGAAAACGACCGATTGCGCCACCGTCGCAGCAACACTGGCTGTTGGCGTTACCGAGACCTGGATCGGGTCCTTGAGAAGTGATCGGGCAAATCCACCGACAGAGGTGGGCATGGTCGCCGAGAAGAGGAGAGTCTGGCGTACCGGCGGAAGCGCCGCACATATCGCTTGGATGTCACGAACAAACCCCATGTCGAGCATGCGGTCAGCCTCGTCGAGTACAAGGTAGGTCACGGAATCCAGCCGCACCTGGCCTTGTCGCATCAAATCGAGAAGGCGTCCCGGCGTGGCCACGAGAACACTGGGACCGCGGCGAAGCGCGATCTCCTGACCGCGCTGACTCACACCGCCATAGACAACCGTGTGCTGAATTCCAAGAAAACGCCCATACGCCGCGACGCGAGCATCGATTTGGGACGCTAGTTCTCGCGTTGGCGTGACGACCAGAACACGGATCGACCTGGGACCCCGATCCTTGGGGAGGCCGGCGAGTCGCTGCAGAAGCGGCAACACGAATGCAGCTGTCTTGCCCGTACCGGTCTGGGCACATGCGAGGACGTCTCGACCCGCAAGTACGTAGGGGACGACCTGAGACTGCACTGCGGTCGGGGCTGCATAGCCTTCCTGCGCGATGGCCCGGACAAGGTCGGGACCGAGCCCGAGAGCTGCGAACGGAGAGTCGCTCGGAATCTCCGCCGCGGGCAATCCAGTCTCTACCGGAAGCACCACGGGAGGAGAAAACACAGCTTGGGACGGCTTCGAGGGAATCATATTTCCCGCGAACCGTGGGCGCTGCGCGTCCGGGCGCCTTTGCTCGCTGGGCACTTCTATGCGACGCCGGACTGGCGCCGAGGGAGTCGATTCACGAACGGGTATCGAGGGGCTCTGGTTCTGGCGACGCGTCACGTGACGCCCAAAGGGGCGTCCGTGTCGGGGGGATGCTGAATTCAAGGGGCAGGGCACACTTTCTCTCGGCAATGCTCGTTCAGACTGGTGCCCACGCTGCCGACGCTGCGGACGAACCCGACAGGTCCGACCGCGGACCGTGCCAATACCCTTCCTTGCCCGCCCAAGGTTACGGGCGCCACTGAAGAGTCATACGAAGGACGAGCCGCCTTTGAGCGGTACGACCTCGCCATTTGTCGTGAATGCGCACTGTCTTAGCGCAAGACGGTCGCATGCGCAACCACACCGCCAGCAACTATGTCGCGCGCTCGGGCGCCTCAGCGAGTCAATTTCCCTCGAAACATTCCCTTCTCGATTCTACATAGTTGTCGGGTGCGAGCGCTGTTCCGCGATTGACATCCTCGCCCGCTGCGCGTCAGAGACACGCGGGTCGGTTGATTATTCCGAGCTGCCACCATGATCGGATTGCACTGGTATCAGGTAGAGCTCGAGCCACTTGCCATTGGCCTCGAAATGTCGAATTAGCCGTGCTCCTAGCGACTGCACCAGCTCGCGACACTGGAGCTGGCGGGGGTGATATGGGTGCACGTAGACAATCTGAGTCACATTGCTATGAAACTCGAACGCTCTGCACGACG
>Ga0182030_10004183_pt1 | contig 30761 bp, 35 predicted proteins | sample 812S3MmetaG_FD_121299 | JGI IMG/M metagenome (GOLD analysis project Ga0182030, IMG submission 121299) | Permafrost microbial communities from Stordalen Mire, Sweden - 812S3M metaG (Illumina Assembly) | ecosystem: Environmental > Terrestrial > Soil > Wetlands > Permafrost | place: Sweden...
AGGGTCAGACTTGATCCTATCATCAGTGGAGGCGGCCAGGAGAGAGGGTTAAGAAGTGGAACTCTTGCACCAGCATTAGTAGTGGGATTCGGAGAGGCTTGCCGAATTGCCAAGGAAGAAATTTCTGTGAGTGCATATTCTTCTTCTGCGTGCGATGCTTTAACGTGATGAACTACTTTTACATATGCATGGCTTTCCTAGTGATCTCCTTGCTTGCAAGTTGAGGCTTCCTTGACGAGACACAGTACCTTTTCTGATTTTATCTTCTCTCTTCATTGATTGGATGTTCTTTACAGACACTCGCTAATGATATTTCAGTATGATTCAAAGCGAATCAAGAAACTTTCCGATAGGCTTCTCCACGGTCTCCTGTCACTGGAGCACACCACCCAGAACGGGGACCCAGAGCACTTTTATCCAGGATGCGTCAATGTATCCTTCGCCTATGTCGAGGGTGAATCCCTTTTGATGGCATTGAAGGACATTGCCCTTTCATCTGGCAGTGCATGCACATCCGCATCCCTAGAGCCAAGTTACGTTTTACGTGCACTTGGTAGCAGCGACGAGAGCGCACACAGTAGTATTAGATTCGGTATTGGCCGATTCACGACCGAGAGCGAGATCGATTACGTTTTAAAGGCAGTGAAAGAGCGGGTGACCTTCTTACGAGAATTGAGCCCATTGTGGGAGCTTGTGCAGGAGGGAATTGCTCTTGATAGTATTGAGTGGAGCCAGCACTGATTTTGGATGAATATGGGAATGGGCCACGGCGCAAATCTATGTCTTTGATGTCCGGTGGGAATGTAGTATAGGGCATGTTAATGACCTGAATGTACACAAATATTCGAAACCCATAATTCCACTTCACAGTGCGACCATCCTTAGCTCTTCCAAACTTCATGTGATGTGACCTAGACTTGTCGGTGGAAAGTTGAGATCCATTGATGTAACGCCTGCTTTGCCCTCCCATGCCCTCTATTACACATTGACACGCAACCAGATTACCATCCGTCGTGGTTTCGCCATTATCATACAAATTATCACGCCCCGTCTGCTATCCCACATTCATCCTCAAAACCAAGCAGATCCACTGAATCGAATTATCCCTCCATCTCGACCAGTCCCATCATATGCTGCATCAAAATCAGAAAAAAAGCCCTTTCATCTCGGACAGAAGATTCTTACGGAGGTTGCAAGTACTCGCTCCATGAACTCGCAAAGATTGCTACCGCTACCTGTAATCATGTATTAGCAATCGTCTCTTCATCCACCCCATTTGTCCCCTCCTCTCCGCCTTCCCATCCAAAACATTCCTCTCCCAAACATCCATCCCACGGCTTTCCTAGCCCGTCCTAAACCTCAAGAAACGAAATAGAAAGAGCAATACATACCCCAAAAATACCCACAGCCTTAACAACACTCGCATTATCCGGACTCGTAAGAGCGTGATAGGCGGTTTGGGCGTAGCTTTTTGGTGGGCCCCGGCGAGGGGCAGGGGGGCCGGCTTTCTCTACTAGGACGCGCTTGGGTGGCATTTTCGTTTTTGATTAATTTATGGTTTGTGGTGTTATAGGCGGTGGCTTTTAAGAAGTGGTTGTCGATGATGGAGAACTTGAAGGGAAACTTTTTTGAACGACGAGCCTTGAGATGGCGCTAGTAAACAAGTACTAGTAGGTTACACGTGATTTTTTATTGAAAAAAGACAATGGAGACTTCTTCTTGGGAATAGACTACGGTTAGGTATCTTGAATCGGGATATTGTGAACTTTGAGGTATCGATCGATTAATCTTGCTGTCATACTCGTAACAACCTTGTTTTAGTATCCATCGGAAAGCATTTCCCTTCATGTTACACACAATCCTTAAAACCATGGAGTACTTACTCAACTACGTACTCGCGTCATGGATCAACATATCAATACAATACCAACACGAAAAGCTTGCTTCGGGACTCTCGCACCTTTGATTTTGTAATCAGAATCTTGACATATGGTAAATCTCATCGTTGATCATGACAGAGAAGGCCAATTCATGATAAGGCCTTAAGTCCATGGGCGAGAGGGTAAAACGTAACTAAAGATCTTTACAAGTACATTTAAAAATCCACAAAATTGCTTATCAATACTTCTTAAGAGCAAATTGATAAGTCGTCGGAGATATGCTTTATATCCGTATCCTAAGGATATAAATATATGATTCTCTCGCTCCACCAGAGACATTTCAAGTTCACAATTCCTTCACTTTACCATCCAAACCATCCACAGAAAGTTTACTAGAAACATTACACAATGGCAGTGAAGAACATCGACACAATACTCATTCTAGGGGCCACATCTGGCCTTGGAGAAGCCTTCACGCACTACTTTCACTCCCAAGGAAAGAAAGTCCTCGCAGCCGGCTGCAATGTCGACAAGCTTGCCTCCCTAAAATCCGAACTCAAAGGACTTGAGACCTTCCGTATCGACGTAGAAGATATCGCCAATCTTGATACCAACCTCAAGAATGTCATCAAAGAATTCCCCGGCCTCGATAGCGTCTTCGTCTTTCCTAGCATCATGAATTTCTTTAGCTTCAAAGACCCAGGTTCTTCAACTGAGAAGGATATTAGCTCGGAAGTGACCACGAACTTGACGGCACCGATTCTTATTGCGCGGACTGTGGTCCCCCTTCTGTTGCCCTTAAATCGTCCTGCTACTCTCATTACCGTATCTTCTGGTCTTAGGTATATTCCCGTGCCTATCTATCCGGTTTATGTTACCACCAAGGCGGGAATCAGAAGTTCTCTGGAGAAGTGCTTGATTTACTATGAAGGAGAAAAGTCTCCCGAGAAGGGAGAATAGTTATTCTAGTACTATTCTACAAACAACAGCTTGAGCTACTGCAAGCTGGGGATCCTGGAGGATCGCGTGTATATCACGTGACTATGGAACAACAGAATCCATACTCTCTCGGTTGTTCTCTGCACTCAGTTGGCTGGGACAAATGTCGAAGTCATTGAGCTCGCTCCAACGTACGTGGACACCAATCTAGTTGCCAAGTTCAGAGATCAAACCTTTGAGGTGCAAGGCGGCGCTGATAAAGCGGCTCAACCGATGGCATTAAAAGAGTATATGGAGAAGACAACGAAGAAGTTTGAGGAAGGAAGTTGTAAGGAGATTTCTGAGGGTTTCTCGGCGATTGAAACGAGTGCTTGGAGGAAGTCATTTGGTCCGATTTTGGAGCAGTTTGGGATGAAAGGTTGAGCGGTGGTTGAGAAGGAGGATTAAGAGACTGTATACAATAGCTTAATCGAGAGTCCCTTTCGCCTCTAAAATATGCCGGGCATTGGGTCTGATGCTTGATCTGATATCAATTGATCCCAAGCGTCCTCGAAGACAATGTTAACGTATGTCTACGAAGATGGACAGCTCGAGCTTACCCAGTTGAAGTCTGCCGGTAGGGTCATGTTTGACCCGAGAGAGTCAATTATGCCACCAGAAGACAGAAGTCCGCCTTGCATCAGTGTGTCCTCTTCATTTGGTGTGCCTGCGACCAAAGGCATTCCAAGCCCAAACTGATTGGTGAAATACCGTTCATAACGAAGCAAATCTACATTTGGATTCGTGGTCGAGACTGAGATGAGAGGCTTTGTCGGAGCTTCCCACTGCTGTCTTTCTTCTTCAACTTTCGTCGTCAACTTGCGAATCACTCCGTCAAGGATCTTCACGGCTCTCTTCGCGTCCTTACAGTAATCGATTATTTCTGCCCAAATAGACCTTGATCGCTTGATAGCATCGAATTTGTCTAATCTATCAAGGCTGTAACCAGGAGCAGCTAGATCCGAAGGAATGTTGCCCATGGCGTCCATGGCATCAACGCAGATGATCATGGCAGCTAGTAAAAAGTCATGGTTTGTGACGGCGAAGTCGTACCATTTCATACTTTCAAGTGGACCACCAGGGCGACAAGCCCGATGCACTTGATGAATCTAAAGTCAGCCTACATATTTTGCCTTAAAAAATTAGGGGACGGTGAGTAGAATGTCCGAAATAGATTTGTGGAATAGAAAATCGAGCTGAGAAACGCGTTTTTATACTCACTGGTTACTTGCTGATCAAGGACCGTAACTGTCATCGAATTAGCATATTAAAAAGTCGTCTTCTTTGGTAGGAGCTCCGAGGCCTGGAAGCTATTTCAGGAGCTGAGATAAAAGAACGAACGAACGTGACCCGTTTGCATGTTCTTGAGATAGCTTCCACCTTCGGAGCTGCCATAGGAAACCATAGCAATTGTGTAAGGGAAAAAGACGAACGTGAAGATGTAACACATCTTTTTCGAGAGTAAAGAGCGCAAGTTTCCGGTGAACCAAGCGAAAGTGTGTTCCAATGCTTGCGATGCAGAACGCAGACTGCCTTGTGATAAAACATCTGAAGAAGATACCTTTCCATTATCCTGGAAGACGGATCCTCTCGCATTTCTTCCAACGGACGAACTAGAAGATAGGGAGGAACTTCTGTCCAAGCTTCCAATAAGTCTTTATCAAGGTTCATGACTTGCTCATAAGTTTGGTTCTGGACGACATGAAGAAACTCGACCACTTTCCCATAAGCACGTAAAATGCGAGACTTTATAATGAAGTAGGACATTGGTGTTTCCTCTGTAAGAGGTCTCGCAGGTGGGAGCTCTGTCATTTCCTCGTAAAGTTCATCATTGTTGATATTCCTGGGTGGGTCTGTATCGCATTCATCATACCGAATTGCTTTGGGAAGGCCAATCTTTACTGAAAATAATAGGTCGTGGTGATTCACTGATGTCCAAAGACGTCTCCTCATTTCGCCGTCGAATACAGAAACGTCTGGATGTTGGGAAGGATCTCTATGGTAACCTTGATGGAGAGCTACTCGTAGGGTGTTTCCTGACAGCAGCCAGCTTCCCATATCACCATCGCCTTCATCAGCATACTCAGCCATATTGTAGAGCATCATAGCCTCAACCATATGCTTTACAGGCTTTCTAATGTCTGCAATGACTAGACACTGAGCTGTCCTGACACGATACAGATCAACAATAGCTGCTGATGTTCCGTGATACTCGAGAGGCTCTTCACTATTTCGATGAAATGACAGCAAAGCATGGCATAAAACCCCAAAGAGCATACCAATCCAAACGATTTTGCTTTGTTTCGGTTCGACCCAATGGCTTTCGTACTTTGACGGTCAGTAGCACTTCTGCAGAATATATGCAGTGAAGGGCTTACTTGTTTGAGAAATGTGGCTTGGTGAACAAGATCTGAAATACGTACAGCAAAGTAAGCTTCTTAATTATCCAACCTTGATTTTCTGAAATATCTTGAAACATTGAAACACAGGAAGATTCCATTCGACTTACATTTAGCAGGCGCGGCCGGGTTGTAGTAGCTGAAGAATCGGTGAATCAATTTGTCTGCGGCCTCTTTAGAAGGAAGAGATGCGAGGATGGTTGCACGATCGGGAGGCGAGGAAATTCCATTTAACAGACTTGGTTTGTGAGATCTGTGAGAAGAAGATATGGTCTCAATCGAGAGCTCGATGTCATCATTCTCTTCATTCCAAGCATCCTTCATCGCACCAAGCTATCGTCTGTCAATACCCACATATCCGAACTTACGACGGAGGTTTACTCACATCATTTAAGATAGCATCCCAATGGGTGCTTCGGGTATCGAGAGACATTTTCTGGCCCCCTGCCTGATCGGGGTTCTCTTCTATATCTGCTTCGTCGGTCACGTGGAGGGGAGGTTGTCCGGGTTGCTTTACCAAGGCCCCATCGCTATTGATCATCGAGAGGATAGAGTTTTCAAGTCGATTGATGCGTTCCCTCATGTCGTCGGCATCTTTTCGAGGATTGACTTTTCCCGAGTGCTTCACATCTACCTTCTCAGCGTAGGAGCATGATGCCGCATTGCACTCTCCTCTGACTATGCAGTTTTGGCATGGTTTTTCTCGATTGCATTTGAGCCTATGAGTTTGTTAATATCTGAGGGCCAAATATGAACAAGATGTCGAAGTGCCAGAAAGATTGAATGTATTTCTAGAGATATGGAGACTGATGACTAAATTAAAACGACAATCCTTACTTCCTAATACGACAAGCTACGCAAGAAAGAGGGATGCGCTTCCTCGTCAGGCGTTTGCCATTCCGTTGAGGGACAGTCTTGGAAGGTTCCATGCTCCTCCTATCACGGGTGCATACTATATATACCTAGGTAAGCTCGAGAGGTGGGAGGATTGTGCACGTTTACCGTAGTAAAAGTCACTCTGCTTTACCTTGAGGTAGGCTCCAACCCGCCACGAAACACTTAAATCACGTGGTATGGATTTTGATATCTCAACGTTCTTGTTTGATAAAGAACTCACTTGGGAAATTTAGTCTGGGTGCCATAGAGAGGGCGGTGTAGATTGATCGACATATGGAGTGTTTGTAATATTATCTCCCCGCCGAAATGGCGGAATAAGAAGTTAACCCCTGTGTATGCTGACCAACTCAATCATTATCTGACCCTTCGATCTTATGATGACGGTTTCTTCCTTTTGTTTTCGTATCCGATTGTAAGCATTACAATCTTGAAATAAAGGTTACTTTCCACTCAAATATGTCGACAGCTTGTTCCTCCATCCAAGGCGAGACAGAAGAGCCTCCCCGGAAAAGAGTGAGAAAAGGGACTAAAAGCTGCTGGGAATGTCAGTTCCATTTCCAACCCGTATTAGCGAATAGTTTATTAATGGTCATAAAGGCAAACGAAGAAAAATCCGGTGTTCATTGAGCACCGACAATAATGTCGCCGTCTGTTCAGGTTGCATGGCTGTATGATTGATCCCATCAACCCTATATACATATATATCTCTCTATACATCGCTCTCAACATCCTATTGTGGCATTACTGACTGTCTATCTCGCCAGCGTGGAACGACATGTCTGAGTCAAGAATATCCTGAAGAGCATGACCCCCCAGGAGCAATCCAAGTCGGCGAGAGGCTTGGTCGAGTAGAAATGATGCTGGAGAAGCTGGTCGCCACGATAACCAAATATGAGGCGGAGGAGGAGGAAGCTGCTAAAATTGCTACCCCTGAATCAATGGGTGGCAACGATGTCCTCAGCCCCTTCTCAACAAACAACACCAATGATAACGCCCCGATCTTTTCACTTTTTGATAATGAAGTAGTAAGTTAATATCACTCCTTTCTCTGATCTACTAACAAATTTAGATTGGGCGACGGAACAATGCACCTCAATCACAAATAAACACTCCTTCAACGCAGTCAGGTGGGATAACACCATCTGGTAAAGCATCAAAGTGCACTAGACCCTCCAAACTCGATCGTCTTCGGCAGGTCCTGTTAGACTTGCTCCCCTGCCAACGTGACGTGGATATCATCTGCACTGAGAGCAGTTGCTACCTTCTACTGTACGCGTTAGCACTAAATCATGGAGACATTTGGGACGGAAGGACTTCGATAACGGTTATGTCATCGACGTACAACTTGGCTGAAGTTTCAAAGCTTCACCCCACGGTCATTGCAAAGAGCTTATTGTATCTTGCCGTATGCTCGCAGCAACTTCCTGGGGGTTTTGATACATCAAAACTTCAGCTAGGACCCTCGCTTGATCAAAGGATAGAGAAATATATGTCTACAGTTCAATCCCTCATTACCTCTGACGATGAGGTGGTAAGCACGATTGAGGGTCTAGAATGTCTGCTCCTGCAAGGAATATACCACATCAATTGTGGGAATCTAAGACGGGCGTGGTTGACATTCAGACGCGCCTTGAATGTCGGCCAACTAATGGGTATTCATCGCGGAAATGATAACATGCATGGTGCAAAGAATATGTGGTACCAGATCCTACAAGGTGATCGATACTTGGTAAGTGCCCCGATCAGTATCACACTCTTGAATCGTATTTGACGTCTTCCATCCATAGGCTCTACTATTAGGCCTCCCTGCTGGCTCATCTGAGCCTGGGTTCGGTCCTGAAGAGACCTTCCAAAACCCCAAAATTGATAAAGATATTCTATTTAGTCGCTATCTTTGTGACATTAGTAGCAGAATTATTGAACGGAATCAAGCCGAGAGTACACACACTTATGCTACGACGCAAGAAATCGATGAGAGGTTGGAAAATCTTGCAAAAGAAATGCCGTCTGCATGGTGGGTAACTCCCACCTACTTCGGCGGGTCAATTACAGATATGGCAGTTCAGTTCGACCGTCTGATGGTCCAAATCTGGTATTACCAGCTTGAAGCTTTATTACACCTCCCTTTCATGCTTCGTGCGGCAAAAGAACGTCGATATGATTATAGTAAATTTAGCTGCTTGAAAGCTTCGCGGGAGATGATACATCGATATCTCGCCTTACGATTATCTGGGCAAAAGACTTTTTGTTGCAAGGTTGTTGACTTTGGGGCCCTGACAGCCACTGTGACACTATTTCTTGGGCAACTTCTCGACCCAGCAACGCCAAACGAATCTCGAGAGACGCAGCGACAGAGACAGAGCGACAGAGCCCTGGTACAAACTGTACTTGACTCCATGGAAGCTTTATCGATCGAAGGAAGAGACGTCGTAGCCACTCAGAGTGCGAATGTTATTAGAACACTTTTGGAACACGATTCTAGTTCTGGGCACGGGGGAAACCTTCGTCTGACCATTCCATACTTTGGTACGATCAGCATCGCTAGAGCGCCTTCCAATGTGAATCAGGGAAACCTGCCACAAGTCCAGCAGCAACATATCTTCACAGGCCAGCTGCCAAACTCACAAACGTGGGAGGGTCTACCTTTTCCCTCCCAAGATCTTTCGAACGCGCCGCTTGTAAAATTCACGAGCAGTCAATTCCCACCTCTTGTACCCGATCAATTGATGCCCGGCCAGGATTGGCAGATATCAGAGGCCGATACACTTTTCTTCGATAGCCTACTCAATAGCGATATCGAGGGAAATTGGATTTTCTAAAAGGATGCGAGATATCCGTAGACTATATCGTTTTATGTCCAGTTGTGGAATTAGAAGACTCCCCTCAAAAGAATTCCAGTCAAGAAATCTAAACTTGAATCTCTTGGAAAATACTTGAGTGACATAATTACTTCCCGAGATTGATAGCGTAGATATGCTCAGCCTTGCGTGACATCATCTGTTATACCAAGAATATAAAATACAGAACATGACCACCATAGTTTAAGAAATACCAACAAATCTTCCTCAAGCCAAAAGAACAGCAGCAGAACTTCATACGAGATCCTAAATCATGGCATCCGCAATAACGATCATCTTGCATGCCTTGCAGGCTGCGTTCAGTGCCTACAATCTCTACCTTGCTTCAATACCCATCACGAAGCTGCGAGAATATGAAGAGACGAGTGAGAAAGCAGCAAAATACTCGAATATAGCCGCAGATCAACTTCACAAGACAAGAATGACACAGGCTAGCGGTACCGCCGCCGTAGGTGTGCTGCTAATGCTCAGAGAAATAGATACTGACAGAACAACCAGGTTCTTTGCTCCTTCATTAGCTCTCTAGCCGCAATCTTCTACTCAAAATCGGCGATGACAGAGCTTATCATCACAGTCGTCAATGTTGGTGCATTGATAGTAGCGAGGCAACATGTTGGGGACTTTTGGAAGGGAAAGGCTAAGGTCCCACTGCCCGGCGCCGGCGATTACAACGACGCCATCACGAACACACAAGAAACGAGGTTGAGCATGGCATATTTAGCCGTAAGCTGGGTTGCTACGGGGGGGTTGTCATTGATTTTAGGTTGAGGGAAGATGGGGGGGATTCTGGTTAGCGCGGGATTCACTTCTCAATGTCTCACAAATTATTATACGTGAAGAGGCGAGCGACGACATCCAGGACAAAATGACTTGGGGATTTGTTCCCTTCGTAGAAACAATGGAGCATCGGCGGCACAATCAGGCACCCATTTGCAGGGTTTATAGAAGCATTACCCCGCCGAGCTCAGTCCCAGCGTCTTGCCTCTCTTACTGTACATCATATCTCAATCATGTTTAACTTCATCTTTGTTTTCATTGCGTTTGTCGCACCTATAGGAGCAATTGGGAATTGCTACACGCCTGGTCCCTCTTTTCCTCAAGCTGACCGTATTTTAAACAAGACGCATTTCACCCAACTCGCGGCTCAGCTTGATGAGCGGGTGAGGTCCATCTGGCAAACCACACCAGGATGGGAAACCAACATAACATCGTTCGCCTTACAGGTTACTTCAAATGAAGAAGCTATTTGGGGTTACTATCATACTGCACCAATTCTGGGAGAATACAAAGATTCTTACCCAACTCCTGTTTCCGGGGATACTGCTTTTCGTATTGCAAGCATCACCAAAACGTTTACGGTTTATGCGCTTCTGCTTGATAGCAAGATCAACGTGGAGGACCCAATCACAAAGTACATACCAGAATTGAGACAACGAGATGAAGTAGAACCTTTTGCTTGGAACACTCCGCACTGGGACAACATTACGATTCGGTCGCTCGCAAGCCAGTTGAGTGGAATTGCTAGGGAAACTGGTCTATCCGATCTTGCAGTAGATACAACCCTTCTTCCGGACCCTCTAGCGAATGGGTTTCCTCCTGTCGATGAAAAATGGCTGGCACCATGTATGAAGAATTCTACAGACAGAGCATGCAACGCTTCAGAGATTATTCAGGTTGCCAGATCACGCTCCTCGGTCTTCTTGCCCAACGAGCGGCCGTCATACTCAAATGTAGCCTTCAGTCTCCTTGGAATAGCCCTCGAACGAGCAACGGGCAAGACGTATTCTGATATTCTTTCCTCCTATATCCTTGATCCTCTAGATATGACCAATACACAATTGTCGAAACCGAAGGATTCTGCTGGAATTATTCCGTACGGTCCCAATGATTGGGCGCAAGAACTTGGGGCGGATAATCCGTAAGTACAGTACTAGCCAATAAATTTCCGTGATTAAGCAATTTCATACGGGTGTGGAGATAGACAGAGAGACCTCTGCTAACTTTCGAAATAGATCGGGAGGACTTTACGTAACCGCCAATGACTGCTCCAAATTTCTCAGATCCATCCTGTCATCACAGCTCCTCCCTGTTTCGACTATCAATGCTTGGATGAAACCTCATTCGTGGACATCAGGCAGTCATTCTGCTTATGGGGTTCGTCGTATTCCTTTACGAATTGCTTTCTCCTTTTTTTTGGTTATGGGAGCTCTGGAGGTGTGAGCTGCCTCAAGAGTATGCAAACAGATCACGTCTTTTTGTCCTTGTGTCTCAGCTCCTAAAGCAGCTCTCACTAAAGAAAACGACTTTTTAATATGCTAATTAAATGATAGATGCCCTGGGAAATCTTACGGACGACGAGGCTTACGCCTGATGGTCGAGGTATTGACATCGTCACGAAAGGTGGTGCCTTGACAGGATATTTCTCGACAATCGCTTTAATCCCAGAATTCGGGCTTGGAGTAACGATCTTCGTTGCGGGCGACCAGAAAGCACTCTTTGAGTTGCGAGAAGCGATAGTCTCAACACTTATAACAGCTACTGAAATGCTGATTCAAAATGAGGCGAGGAGCATCTATGCCGGCAAATATGCGGACTTTGAGGAGTGGCTCGAGCCTTCACCTCCAAATATGGACTTTTCATTGAGTCTTGAAGTCGACGATCACGGTCCAGGGATACGAGTCTTGGACTGGGTCTCAAATAGAACGCATTTTTTGCCAGTTTATGGTGCATTGAAAGGTATGCCTAACGATCCAACAAAGTGGGAGGCACGGCTTCTTCCAACCGACGTTCGTGAGCCCCTGGAATTTGGTGGTGATGTGAGGGAAATAGTCAAAGCCGAGATTTGGAGACTTACTGCAATCCCAAAGAGGAATCCTGCAGATGAAAATAAGGTGTTTGATGATTACTGCATGACGGATGTAGATGCACTCATGTATGACGGTTTTTCTATTGAAGAGTTCCTTCTGGTCAAGGTACCTTTTTTCGGGGACGACGGCTATCTCCAAGCTGGAGTGCTTGCTAATGCAGGCATGAGATTCACCATGCTCAAATATGAGGATTCGCAAGGAAATGTTATTGGGGAAACGATGAGGTTCCAGAAAGCCGGAAGCTCTTTCGCGAAGTTTAAAAATCAGCAGATGCCCATGACCTTCATGTAGTCGATTCCATTGCTTCTTGCCTTATATTGATATTTGAAGTTACAGTAGCCTTTACTAGGCGAATAAATTGGGATGCTCCTACATTATCAATAAAGCTTCATATCGCAACTCCTGGGTGTCTGATCTCTTTTGGCACATTGAGGCAGGTTGTCTGTTCCAGACTGTCGCTGCAGGAATCGCTTCATTTTCTGGGGTGTTCATTTTCCCTATTAATAGGATAATCGCGAAGATTGTAAGAGATCATAAGGATCCACAGCTAGTCCTTTGCTACAGATCCTATCACGTTAAACCATGGTATTCGCTTGTCAGACCAGACGACATTAACATCTAATCGAGTCTTGTAATAGATCTGCCAGGCCTTGTTGCCCACTCTGACTTTATGAAACTTTGTTCTGCGTTCTAGTTGTGCGCCAGAAAACCCTTGGGCTTAGTAGTGATCGGATTCTTTCTAAACCCCCACCCCCATTTCAGATCTATTCTTCTGATAGAATGGTGTCCGTCAATGTTATGATGCTTGACCGAACTAGAGAGACGGTTCTCACCGATTAGCTTGACAAACTATACATGAAAAGAGAACCACTTTCCTCGTCGGGGGTTTGCCATTCATATGAGTTATCTTGAAAGATGTCATGTTCTTATCACGGACGTATACCCACAATTTGGTGGGTCTAATCGCCTGTACTCCACTGTGCCTACATCGAAAATCGAAAGTAATAAATGTCTCCACATTTCTCAAGACTGGTAAGGAATATAGAGGGCGGAGTAACTGCTGGAAATAGTTTCATCCCCACTAAATTCCTTTTGGTATAAATAGATCAGGAGCTCTGCGCCCTGGTCTTACAATCCCATACTTCGAAAATGGGTCACTTCGCCAGCTTCTTTCGCATTACTTGGAGACGAACTCTCATTATCGTCACTATTTATATCACCAATTGCAAGCATGCCACTCCTTTCCCTCCTTCACATAAATTCTTTGTGGCTGTTCCCTCCGCAAGTGCTTGGCGCATTCCTAGACCTTCAATCCTAATAAACGAGAAGGTGTTATGTATTCACAGATTTTCGTCGCTCCAAATGAGTATATAAGTATTTAGAAGTGCCTTTAAAGAAAGAATCAATTCACCTTCGCACCTCACCTCAGACTTCTTAGCCCCTCCTAGTTTCCGATACCCATTTTGCATCCTACTTTACTCCTGATACCCATTGGCACTTTTCAAGCCAGCTACCTTCATTTAATTTATATCCCCAAAAATGCGTCTCTCAAGCATTGCCCTCTTAGCAACACTTATCGCCTATGGAGCCGCTATCCCCCTTCATCCACGCGCTGGATCTGGGACCACAGGTACAGGCACCGACTACAGTAAACTAGACCAATATCCCGGAGCCCCTGTTAAAGCTGGATCCACCACCGGCGATGACGCTGTATTGATAAAAGCGTCCGAGGAAAAACTAACGGCTAAAACCCTGGAGCTCAAAAGATTAGATGCGAAGTTGTCAGACAAGGATCACGAGGGTGTATGGCCACAACTTCAGAAACAAAGGGAGAAGGCTGTAACTGCAATGAACTCGATTCTCGAGGTAAGATTTCCCCTTCGTTGTGTGATAGCAGGGTATACAATCTTCTTGGTGCTCATGAAATATTTAGAACTGGGGTAAGCCCGACCCTCGGGCCTCTGGCGGAATCGCAGGAATACTGAATGAGCCTACAACCCAACACGAACAGGCCAAAGATGAGCAGGCCAAAAATTAAAAAAGCATGAATTATCTAGGGATTGGAGTCTAAAATCTGGGATTATGAGTCTCAGGGCTGACCTTTTGTATATTTCTGGAGCCAAAGAGGGACTGTACTACAGAATATATATTTCGTTTCAATACACAGATCTCTCAAAAATTCAGGGAAATCCTTCTTGAAAATTGAAAATTAGTAAACGCTGATGGTTTTGAGGTAGACATTGACGTTAGAAATAGTCCTCTCTCTGCAGCCTGGAATTCCCAGCACTATGGGCAAGACGGCCTTCCCCCGCTCCGGATGTGACATTTGGGCAAAGCTTGCTGTTCAATTGTATATATAGCGCATATCCGGTCGACTAGCAAGCAACTCTTCGAATCATTGTTTATCCTTTTCCCCATTTGTGACAAGGTTCCCCGTTCCTCCCAGTTGCCTTGCATATCCAAGGGTTTGAGATTTTGTTTTCCTGGTAGATCTTTCGTTCTCGACTCTTCAGCGTCAAGGCGCATATCTATCTCTTCGAGCCCTTCTTTGAAGCTCTTCTTTTCATTTAGACGTTTGAGTTCCCTAACGACAAATATAATCATCATGGGTAAGAACTAGATGCCCTTATAGCTATGAATAATGATTAGAGCCCATAACGGGGTGGAGACTGTTTCGGAGCCAGCTTCGGGGATTTGAGGCGTTGCTCTGAACCCAATCCGGTGTATTGTGTGAGGATAGTCGTTCGTGGTTGCAGAATATGTTAGTTTCGGGACTTGGTTAAATTGGTGGAATTGGAAAGAAACCACGAGAGAATCTTATGTTAGAGGCCGGGAACTGGGTCCCATACATGTATAGGTTCCTGAATGACAACGGTCATGCGTTGCAAGGAGCCCCACCAAAGATCTTGAATATTCGATCTATTCTTGATTAGAAGCGCAATAAGTTTTCAAGCAAAGACCTTTCATTTTGAAGTAGTGGCCAGATCAGATTTCGCAGATGTTCCATGACATTGGAGACACTCAATAAGTCAGCACTGTTATAACTCTCAAGCGCTAGCTTGGCAACGATTAAACAAAACGCCAGTGAATGTGATTGAAAATTGGGGTCTTTCAAGAAAATAACAACAATCATGTGCTAGAAAAAAAACCGATATAAAGAATTGCACACAGGTCTTCTTGCAAATTCATCGTAATTCGTACTAGGTACAGCTGAGGGGAGTCTCTATATAGCTCCGGTCTACTTTTAGAAGCTCTAAATCAAGGGAATCATGACTTCTAGGTTACCTGCCAGAGATCTAGTCGAAGACAATGGCGGCCTTGATGGCACTCTTGTTCTTCATGGCCTCCAAACATTCACCCCATTGTTCAAGCTTATAAGTCTTGTTAACGATACCCTCAACCTTTACCTTGCCGGAGTCTAAGTAGTCAATGGCAGCGGCTTCTTATTGTCAGTTTGAACATATGAATATAGTTGGTCGATTGGTACTTACGGAACATGTAGGTCTCAGAGAAGCTACCAAGGATGGTAATCTCGTCACCAAATATCTTACTTGGTGGCCAGGAGACACGAGCCGCAGCAGAGTAGACACCGTACACGACTATAGATAAATTAATATGGGTTTTCTATGGATGGGGTCTTTCTTCTTCACGTACCGAGCTTCCCTCCACGGCGAACGTAGTTGATTGCATCTTCGAGAATCTTTGGAGATCCAGTAGCCTCAACGACGATATCGAAGCCGTATGGGTTCTCGTCCTTGAGCTTCTGGAATTGAGCTTCTGGGTTTTCGCGGGACAACTCAACGTAAACCTAGGATAAATGTCAGTTAATATCGAATGAGGAAGTAGCAGCCAACGCACATCACCAGCACCGAGCTTCTTTGCTAACTCCATCTTCAAACCCTGGGGAGCAGCCACAACGACGTGGCATCCACCATTTTGACGAAGCATTTGAGATAATACCAAGCCCGTTGGGCCAGCTCCGAACATAAGGACGGATGACCCAAGCTTAGGGGAGATTTTGTCCAGACCGTGAGCTGCACATGAAGCAGGTTCGAGAAGAGTGGCATCGACGTCTGAGAGGTTGTGGATCTTGAAAACTTTGCCTGCTGGGTAGGCGCAAAACTCGGCAAAACCACCATCCATGGTAACACCGTGGGCCTCGAAGTGTTCGCAGAGAAGAAGCTCGCCACGTCGGCAGTAGAAGCATTCGTTGCAGAGCTCGGAGTTGCTGGAAAGGGATAAGCGAGAAAATGGAAAGGGGCAAAAGGAACATACTCTGCAACAACACGCTCACCCACAGTGAACCCCTTAACACTGGGGCCAATGGCTGCAACCACGCCTACTGTTTCATGGCCTATGGTTTTATCAGTATCAGGGTATGAGAAATGACCTTTAATGAGAGAGGAATCCCCCCCCCGGGGAGGGGGTTGGCGATGCTGCGCCTTCACATCGCTGGCTTCGAATGTAGGGCTCACTTGAAGCCCTCCAATTGCCCCCAAAAGATACTTCATCTCCAATGAAAGTGACTTGGGAGTTCATTAAATATATTTCTCCATCGTCTCAGAGATATTGTTCGATTCAATTGGAGGATTTGTGAAGACGACCCTCGGCCAACAACTCTAATTGATGACAGTGACCAAGGATCCGGAATAAGAAACTGTCGAGCGTCTATATATAGATCACGTACCGGGAATGAGAGGAAACTAGAAGATTGGGATATAATTAGCTACTATCCTGAAATGATGGGTTCAGCCTGAACGGTTGCTGTGGCCGGGAGGTGGCCCATCAAGGTTACAGTGGCTCCAATTGACCAGCAAGAAAAGTGGAGAGTTCAACCACCTCTTATTATATAAGAACAGCATCGCGTACCTTTGCAATAAATTCTCCCTCGTGGATATGAAGATCTGTTCCGCACACACCGCAAGCCTTAACCTTAATCAAGACATCATTGTCACGAAGCTCTGGAAAACCCCAACGTTAGAACTGGATGGCTAATTCAATTGGTAGGAAGGAAGCAGAAAGTTGCCCTGGAATTCCTTAGAGAGTCCGCACTTCCCCGGAAATATTTCCAGACCATGTAATTCGACAGCCAGGACTTTCGGAGTCTAGCTCTTTCGAATTTTTACGTACTGGGCAATGGGACGGTAACAATTCCATAATGCTCTGGCTTGGAATACCTACAACGAAACATCAGTCAAAGCTCTCGATACTTATTTCAGAGTTGAATTTCTAGCTCTCTGAGGGACTCCCAATTGTCCTTGTTCACATCGCACATTGTAGAGGATTTGTTGAGCTTCGGGCAACGGCTAAAGAAGCGCGGGGTGCTCACCTCAACGCCTTCATCTCTTTTGGAAGTCCCGACATCTTTGCTGGTTGGTTGGTGAGGACGGTTGTGTTTTGTTTGATTTGGTGTTGGATTTGAAGAAAATCTGAAGCTCAATGAAGTGGCAGAGTGAGCAAAAGAAGTGAACAAGTCTTCGCTTTTAAGTATTTGCGGGAGAAGCAGGCATTTAGTTTTCTTATCTGACCCTGCCTACTAGTACTAGCACTCGTACCGATCGGCATTGGCATTTTCTTTGTAGCGATCCTTGTTCAAGCTTTAGGCCGAGGGGTTGAATTCCACCCCCACCTCGAAGCCTCGACATCTTCAGTCAAACAATCTAGACTGCGTCAGACTCGTGACAGCTCCCAATTGGTTATTTTCGGTTCGAGGAACTCACACCGTAAGTTTCTCTGCAGTGCTGGGGAAGCAGCAAACGCTCCCAGCATTTTCAAACGGTCCCTGCATTGGTCCTGACACCGACTTTGCTCTCCTGCGTTCGTTCCCCGAGCAGATGGTTCGTCACCAATTGGGCGTGTTGTCCAAGCCACGGGAGGATTTCGCATGTCATGAGGTCCTAATGTTTGAACTATTTCTGCACATTGAAACATCTGCATTACGAACGAAGGATTTACTGGGGCAATTTCTGTCAAACCTTGGCCAAATCCAGAGAGATATCCAAAAGATATGTTGTGTCACGCGCCTAGGAGATTTATTCGTTTAAATCGCTGGAGAAATATGCAGAGGGGTTGCCGATGCTCGAGATCGAGCGAGACATCCCGCATTTTGAGGCATTTGAAAAATTAGAAGAAAAGGCTGAGGGCAAGCTGTCTCTGCAAGATTTTGAGTCAGGAGGAAAATTTGGAAAAGAGGAAAAGAAATATACCATTTAATCCCATATCCCGAATTCCGTGACTAAGAAGTAAAACAAGCCATGTTTCCGTATGCAGTCCTGTGGCCATGTCACAAGCATATGATAATATTTCACGGGAAATGGCCATTGATTTTGGAAGAAGCTCGTTATGCTATCTGACAGTTTTGAAGTGTCAACTTCCCACTCGACCTATGCAATTCCCCGGCGATTTCTATCACTCGACCAAGTGCGCTACTACCCAGCCCAACCATTCAAGAGTATATGAGGTATTCTGTCGGATGCACATGCAAGCTGAACATTATGACAATCTAAGAAGCGGGCGGAGCCCCACCACGGCCACGTCCGAATCCACCACGGCTGGAACATGTTAGCTAAATTTCCTGTAGAAATATAATGGGAAACTTACAATTGAGGAGCGAACTCTCCAGATGGTGCACCCTCCTTGCCCTCTCCAGCATCACGTCTTCTGTAGCCTCCCTCGCGATCACCTCTCTCACCACCACCACGGCCGCCACGTCCACCGAAAGGCTTGCGCTCGCGCTCACCTTCACCACCCATCATACCGCGGGGAGGTGCGTGGGATCGTTGTTGCTTAATGTGAGTAGCAGGGACGATTTCGGCAGGGAGATGTAGCCATTCGCGGAGGTAGTCGAGACCCTCAGGGGTGAGGGTGTAGTAGTAGTATTGCCATGAGAATTGAGTCTTGACGTAACCACGGGAGGTGAGAGACTGGCAAGCCTTGACGACGTAAAGGTTCTTGGTATCGATGTCGTTGTGCTTTGGAAGGTTGTAGTCCTTCTTTGCGACGAGGACACCCTCTCGGAAGAGGTACTCGTGGATCTTCTTGCGGTCTGCCTTTGGAATAAGCCTATATAATAATTAGGACCGAGCGGCTATTAATTTGAAGAGACTCTATCTCACATCTTGACGGTTGGTGGACAATTAATTTGCTTGTCTTCCAGATGCGAAAAAGATATTTACTGAATTGAAAATGTGTGGGAGATCAATTACGCGAGCAAGTGGCTTGGTTAAGTTTAGCGCCAAATCACCAGCCACATCTGCGACTGCCTGCCGCTTTCGCGCTTCACCTCACCTCTCAGATAATTTCCGGCCAGGTATAATCTCAACCCAACTCACAATCGCCATCTCACTTCTCGACTATAATATCTATCATGGAGTCGCCAATAGTTAACGTCTTGTTGACCTCCTTTCCTGGTTTGAATCTGCCATCTACTCTCACACTTCCACTCCCCGCCGCCACTACTATCACACAACTTCAGGCACGCCTTCATGACCGGTTACCCTCTCACAACAATCGCCTTATTCTCACGACAATCTCAAACAAGCAGATCCCGAATGTATCCTCTGCCCCTATCTCTGACCTCCTTTCAAGCCCTCAAGATGGTTTTCTCTCCCTTCGAATCACACTTCCATTGTGTGGTGGGAAAGGAGGATTCGGCTCGCAATTACGAGCAGCCGGAGGCCGCATGTCCTCAAAGAGGAAGCGAAATCAAGGAGAAGATCATGCCTCGAGTCGAAATCTGGATGGGCGCAGGTTACGAACCGTGAATGAAGCAAAAGCTTTGGCAGAGTATTTAGCAATCAAGCCTGAAATGGCAAAGAAGGAGAAGGAGGAGAGGCGCAAACGATGGGAGCAAGTTGTGGAGCTTGCCGAGCGCCGTGAGGAGGAGATGAGATCTGGCAACAAGGGTAAGATTGATGGTAAGTGGGTTGAGGATAAGGAAGAGGCAAACGAGAGGACTAGAGATGCTGTTCTCGCTGCTATGAAGGCTGGGAATTATAAGGACAATTTGTTAGGGACGTCACAAGGCAGTGTTCCAGGAGCAGGCAGTTCGGGAAGCGATGATGAGGTTATGGGCGCAACGAGCTCCAAAGATACAACACCTCCTTCAGAGCCAGAAGTGAAACCAAAAGCGAGGACATTCTTTGGATTCGATAATGATGATGATGAGTTCATGAGTAGTGATGATGAGGTTGAGGAGGATAGTAAAATGGCACAAATCGAGGAGGAAGCGGAAGACGAAGAGGAAGAAGAGGAGATTGTAGAAGCTGCCAAAGAGCCGACACCTCCAGTCACGGCGAAAGGCAAAGGAGAGGCCAAAGCGAAGGCTCCTGCGAAAGGAAAGGGAAGGGGAAAGGGAAAAGCCAAGGCTTGAAAACATGGCACATATCGAATGAATTTGAAGCGTGGCGTTAGGGATAGGGTGGAGTTTTGCGAAAGCTTTCTACTTAAGACTGCAATTATAGGTTCAAGGACATCATCAAAATCCAACTGTCTATACTTTATTGAACAATTTTGTGATGGGGATCTTGAAATGTTTATGTGTACTTCGGATGTTCTGTAACATCCGAAGGACATCCAACCTCAACTAGTAAGATCATCATAGGTTTAAAGACACTCATAACTCGCAAAGATCCCGTCAGAAAGTCCAGCTCTGCCCAATTTTGAAAGTAATCTTCTAACATTTGGCGTAATCGCCGCACCAGCTTAGATAACCCCACTTTTGTCCTACAATCCTCACCATCTCATGCTCAGCCCATTCTGATACCTATATGAGAGCCTTTCCTCCGACTTATATCCCGCACCCCCTCATCACATCCATAGCATTTCAACCATGCGTTCCACTCTCCTTCAGACCCTCAGCCGGTCTCGTCTCTCTGCCTCCCCAATTCTAAGATATATCACCCCATCATGCAGATATTTCTCAGTAACACGACCAAGAGATATGAGGACCACGGAAATGACAGATGAAAAACTTGCGGAAGTGAAGATTGACAGGGATAGGTTGTGGAGGGATTTGCACGAGACTTGCGAGTGGGGGAAGGGTGAGAGGTGGGGAGAGTGAGTCTGAATTTCGTTTAGTAGGGAAGTGTTATTTGGAGGTTCGAGAAGACGTGTTTTAGTTGTTCGGATTTTATTGTTTGAAAGCCAGATAGACAATTGAATGCGAGGGTTCAAGTGGCGCTTTGTTTCATAAATTTCTCATAATTTGATGATGGTACACATTTATGTTGCACATTCCTAGTTCTAGATTCAGAAGCATTGTTCATCTTGACTGATTCTGGTTTAGAGGACCAACAGATACTGGCATGCACCGCTTGACTCTATCTGATGCAGACAAGCAGGTTCGAGACTGGTATGTGAGGACTACTGAGGCTTTAGGCTGTAAAGTGAAGATCGATGCTATGGGTACGCTTGATGGGCCAGGAAATTACAAAGGTTGAAGCTGATCTTGTGCTAGGTAATATCTTTGCTGTCAGGCCAGGAAAGAATCCCGGCCCGGCCACATACGCCGGATCCCATCTAGATACACAGGTAATCTCTCGCAATCTCTAACCCCCCTTCTATTATTAATCCCAGCAGCCTACCGGCGGACGATACGACGGTATCTTAGGAGTCCACGCCGGCATCGAAGCCCTAAAAACCATGAACGATCTCAACATCGAAACAGAATACGACGTAGGCGTTATAAACTGGACCAACGAAGAAGGCGCTCGTTTCCCTATCTCCATGGTCTCATCCGGCGTCTGGGCTGGAGCCATCCCCCTCGAAAAAGCCTACAACATGGTCGAAGTAGGAGGCGGAGGCGCTACTCAAAAATTAGAATTAGAGAGGATTGGCTATCTGGGATCGCTCGAAGCAAGTCATAAAGCTAACCCTATTGGAGCGCATTTTGAATTGCATATTGAGCAAGGTCCTATTCTTGAGGGTTCGAAAGGGAAAATTGGAGCTGTGGAGGGTGTCCAGGCTTTTAGGTGGCATATCATTACTGTTAAAGGAAGAGATTGTCATACTGGGACGACGGACTTTAAGAATCGTTCGGATGCGATGCTCACTGCTGCTAAGCTTATCCACCAAAGCCATAATGTGGCTTCAGCGTTCGGTTGCTTGGCTTCGACTGGTATTTTGACGTTGAAGCCCGGCTCGACAAATACCGTTCCGGGATTTGTACAGTTTTCACTTGATATTAGAAGCAAAGAAGACGCTCAGCTTATGAAACTTGAGCAAGTGTTGAAGGATACCTTTGCTACGATTGCCGCTGGAGATAAACACGTCATGAATGTTGGGGGGACGAAAGGAAAGGGTTGCACGGTAGAGTGGCAACTTGATACTGATTCTCCGGCTACCAAGTTTGATGAAGATTGTGTAAAATGTGTGGAGGCCAGTGCGGAAGATATGCTGGGAACGAAGGCAGGAAAAAATAAAGTGCAAAGAATGACTTCTGGAGCTGGACATGACAGGTAAGAAGGTCAATGGTGCCTGGGCACATTGTAGAGCTAACATTTTACAGCGTCTATACTTCGAGACGTGCTCCAACATCAATGATCTTTGTACCGTGTAGAGATGGTGTGAGCCATAACCCATCGGAGTATTGCAGCCCAGAAGATTGTGGCAATGGTGCGCAGGTTCTACTTGGAGCCATGCTGCGATATGACAGGTTAAGAGCAGAAAGGGCAGCGTAGAAATTGATCTCAATGCTTCGCCTCCTCCAAAAATGGGTAACGCATTCTCAATACCATAACGCAGGAGCTTCAAATTCCGTCTATCAATTCGCATCAATGACTTGTAGTAGTGTACACAGCCCTTGCAAGATTGCCCCTTTCTCCAATCGCCTCTCAACACTCCATGCCTTGCGTCTCCAACCTCATTTACTGATCGAGACGAGTTGGGAAGGTTCCATTCTCTACATTTCGTAAGCAGTTGTAGTCTGTGAGCTCGCGGTAGTCACTAACCACGCTGATCATCCCATCTCTCACACCAGGCACTTGGGCACAACGATCTGTAAGCCAAGAAGAACTGCATCATTCGTTAGAACACATCCCCTCTCCTCAATTGAGCTCGGCGTACTTGACGGCAAGGGGCGAAGTCCTCGCCCTTGGCTAAGATGCACTTGTGGTAGTCGACATAGTTTTGCCAGCAATGCTTGGTCTGGTTCTGGTTCGGGAAGCGGGCGTCAAAGCCTATATCCGGAGGTCAATCATCTGTATTTTCGTCCGTCCGGCCATGGGGGTAGATACCAGCTATGCAAAAGTTAGCAAATCAGGCCATTTCATACGGAGGCAAATTCGGGGAGCTTGAAGCTTACCAGTCACGAACTTGAAGGGCTTAGTCTCGCGTTCCCCGTCAGACATTTTTGCGATTGTATTTCCTGAGTTTGAGTAGAGAGGTGAGCTGTCTTTGGGTGATAGCAATTAGGAATGATAGGACAATTGAAGTGAGGTCGAGGAAGCTTCGGCTACTGGATGGCCTGCTAGCGCAGAAAGGGATCAAACCTCAGACCACAAGCTTCCGTTAATAACAACAGAAAACTAGAAGCTTAGAATCTGCGAAGCTGTCTGTATAACAATCACGATGCAGCCAACTACTGCCCTCAGGATGTTCCAGCCTACGAAGAGGATGATGAGGCCAGTGCCGGTAAGGACCTGACGTGCAATGTAGCTATTAGGAATGTGACTGACAATCGCTTTACAGAAGGAGGAGCATAGTGGTACGTATTTCGATCCTATTTTGATCTTGAATGGGTCGGGAGAGTATCATAAGAGCTCAATTGGATAATTGGGAGCTGGTGGAAGGAATTGCACAAGCTAATTCGAGCTACAGCTCACACCATTTCCCAACGACTACGACAATTCAGAAAGATTCCCCCGGAGTTGATCCCCCTCGGTATGTCTGCCTGATGTTCAGGAAAACTAATTGATCACTGAAATATGCAGGAATTGTCGTTGGTATTGCTGTCGGAGCCGCTTTCTATTCTATGGGCCGAAAGTTGGTTGTCGACAAACAGATGCGTCTTGCTCGTCAGAACAGGAAGGAGTAGATATGGAACGATTGGGATGGGGTCTTAGACGTGCAATTTCGAGTCAAGCTTGAGTAAGGCATACGCAGTTCTATGGTGAAAAGAATATGGGCCACTGCTGGGGAGATGTACAAATCAAGCAGGCCTCGTTTCGTATGAATATACATCTCTGGGCTAGCCTCTTCGCAAACTTGAGGTTTTGAAAGCCGTGATATTTTCCCTGAACTCCTTCGAATGCTTTTACCCTGAACGCCAAGGTCAAGCATTCCCAACCTTCCCAAGCACCCCTGAATTACCCTCTTCACGCTGGCTTTGGTCCTGCTACATCCAGGCCCTCCAGGCCTTGCATAGGATCGTCAGGCCTATTCTCAATAGCTAACCTTGCTTTTTCTGCTGCCATCTTATCCTCTTCACTAACAGCATTCTCTGCCAACCACCCCTCCTAAATCAGAATATCAGTAATTTGCCCGTGCAGAAAACCCAAGAAATAACGTACCTGCTCCCACAATGCCGTCTTACTTCCAAGCCCTTCGTTAACATTTTTAGGCGGTTTTGCTGCTGAGACCTTGATCACTTTGCCAAAGAGCTCTGACTGATCCATATTGTCAATAGCGTCTTTGCAATCTTCGGGATCTTCGAACTCGACGTAGCCAAACCCTTTATGAGTTTCTATTGAGTTTGGTGCATCTGGCTTACTAAAGCTTGTTAGTATCTCAGTTTCTCTCATAATGGATCAAGGCTCACGGCAAGGAAACATCAGAAATTTCTCCAAATGGTAAAAAAGCAGCGTGAAGATTCGAAGATGTGATCATTGGTGGTAATCCACCAACATAAACCGTAGCCTTCCACCTTGCTTGGTCCGTCATTTTGTAAGGATCGAAATGTAATGTGCAGCTTGGTACAGAAATCGCGGTGGAGGGGAGCAAATTCAGGTGAAGGGAGGTTGATCACGTGAGTGAAAGTCGGCGCAGTCAGTTTTTGGCGTCTCGATTACCGTGGAGTGTTATGTGTCCACGAACTTGGGGACAGCTTTAACTTTAGAAACTTGAAACCAAAAGCGCTCGCACATTTCTTTCTTCAATTGCGAGCCCACAGTTTTGTGTGTCTTCTATTAAAAGTTGTCTTTTATTGCGCCTTAAACAAACACACAACCAACCCTCGGCAGCGTACACACCTTCCAGAACAATCAACACAATGGTCCGTCTGAGGGAAATCCCAAGGACTGCGGCCTTTGCCTGGTCGCCGGGCTCAAATGTACCTTTGGTAGTGACTGGAACGAGAGCTGGAGCAGTTGATGCGGACTTCTCTGATGAGACGAAGCTTGAGTTGTGGGATTTAAGTCTTGACAACTTGGAGCAAGGCGTTGAGCTTCAGCCGATTGCTAGTATTAGCACAGATTCAAGGTATGTCTTTGCGAATGTCTCTGAATGGAGTCATATCTAATGTGCCTTTCTTTCAGGTTTCACGATATTGCATGGGCACCAGCAAATGCAGATCATCCGAGGGGCATAATTGCTGGAGCTTTGGAGAATGGATCTCTGGACCTGTGGGATGCCGAGAAGCTTATTAATGGTGCTAAGGATGCATTCATGTCACGGACAACGAAGCATACTGGCGCGATTAAGTCACTCCAATTCAATCCCTTGAAGCCACAAATCCTAGCGACTGCTGGCGCAAAGGGCGAGCTCTTCATTTACGACGTCAACGATATTTCAAACCCCTTCAGATTAGGCACGGCTGCAGCACGGTCAGACGACCTCGAATGTGTAGCTTGGAATAGAAAGGTACCTCATATTTTGGCGACAGGAGGTAGTGGGGGATTTGTCACGGTTTGGGATTTGAAGACCAAGAAGGCTTCTCTCACTCTAAACAATAACCGCAAAGCTGTAGGCGCAATTGCCTGGGATCCGAATAATGCCACAAAGCTTCTGACGGCTACCCCTGACGATTCGAGCCCTGTCATTTTGTTGTGGGATCTACGCAACTCAAATGCTCCAGAGCGGATCTTACAAGGACACGACCAAGGGATTCTTTCTCTCTCTTGGTGTCAACAAGATAGTGACCTATTGTTGTCCTGCGGGAAGGATAACAGAACATTGGTCTGGAATCCTCAAACTGGAGAGCGCCTAGGGGAATTCCCTGAAGTCACAAACTGGACTTTTCAAACCAGATTCAACCCTCATAACCCCGCGCTTTCTGCGACTGCGTCGTTTGATGGGAAAATTTCTATTCAGACCCTACAGAATACAAACCCTACAGCCTCCCAAGCTCCTGTCGGACCAGTCGATGGGGAGGACTTTTTCACCAAGGCTCAAACACAACCACAAGGAGCTTCTTTCTCCTTGCAGCAAGCTCCTAGATGGCTTGAGCGACCTGCAGGGGCATCTTTCGGCTTTGGGGGAAAGCTGGTGAGCTTTGGCTTGAACCCAACTGTCCTGGGCCAGCCAAGATCATCCAAGATCCAAATCTCCCATTTCTCTGTCGATTCTGATGTAGGCACAGCCACGGAATCATTCGAAAAAGAACTCGTAGCTGGCAATATCAGCAGTATCTGTGAATCTCACATATCAAATGCCAAGACAGATGAAGAGAAGGCGGATTGGAAGGTCATTGAGACGCTTATCGCAGACAATCCCCGAAAACGAGTTACGGAGTACCTTGGATTTTCCGATGTCGAGGAGGTCACCAATGGAATTTCGGGACTTGATTCGGAGGATAAAGAGACGACAGGAGAGGATGCAGCAGCGACAAACGGCACTGCGGCCCCGAAGAACAGCCGACTATCGACACTTTTCTCTGACGGAGACGCAGATGACTTTTTGTCAACAATAGCAGCGACGAAAGGTGCTAAGACTGATAACCCATTCCACTTATTTGCAGAGACCGACTCGGCCTCAGAGAGACAAATTACCAAAGCATTGATGCTAGGTCAATTTGAGAAAGCTATGACTATTTGCTTAAAAGAAGACCGAATAGCCGATGCCTTCATCATTGCTAATTGCGGTGGGAAGGAGCTCCTTGAGAAGGCGCAGGCCACATATCTTTCTCGCAAAGCACAGAGACCTAATTACCTTCGCTTGTTGAGTTCGGTTATTGGTAAGAATCTGTGGGATGTCGTATACAATGCCGACCTCTCGAACTGGAAGGAATCAATGGCAACTTTGTGCACATATGCCGACCCAACAGAGTTTCCAGACCTTTGCGAAGCACTTGGAGATAGAATTTTGGAAACTGGTGATCCAAAGGACGCTTCTTTCTGTTACTTAGTCGGATCAAAGCTGGAGAAGGTCGTTACCATCTGGATCACAGAGCTTCAGGAGAGCGAAAAAGCGGGAATCGAAAATTTGAGTGGGGATTCAACATTCTCTGTTCACGCACGCTCTCTGCAAAACTTCATTGAAAAGGTCACTGTATTCCGTGATGTCACAAAATTCCAGGATACCGAAAAGTCGTTGTCGTCTAACTGGAAATTGGCTCCTCTATATGACAAATACACCGAGTATGCCGATATTGTGGCTGCACACGGTTATTTGTCCATCGCTGAGAGATATCTCGACCTTCTACCTGCTCAGTACCCAGCTGCTGAAGTTGCACGTAACCGAGTAAAGCTTGCATCGAGAAAAGCTGCTGTTAAACCTACCCAAGCACAACCTTCATCGGCGAGGACGACTTCACGCGCTCAACCGGTTGGTTACCAACCACCGGCCCCTGCACCAACTCCCAACTCCTTCTTGCCGCCTGCACCAACTGCGGCTTCAAATGCTTACCAACCGCCAAACAACACATATCAACAAGGATATCAACAACCGCAGTCCCAAGCCGGATATGGTGGATACGGATCAGGTTATGGAACTGCCCCGACTGGTTATGGTGCACCTCCTCCGTCTTTTGGTGCGCCACCGCCAAGGAACACAACACCTTCTGCCCCTCCGCCTTCGAGAGCAAAGGATATGGCCAATTGGAATGACACACCAATGGTAGTCAAGCCTCCCACTGCCAGAAGACCAACTCCTTCTGCACCCCCGGTGACTTCTGCTTTCCCCAATCAACACAATTTGTCAATGCCTCCGCCTGCATCTCCGTTCGGAGGACCTAGAGCAACGCCTACCCCGCCTCCTCCTCCACCCAAAGGACCCGCACCTCCTCGTATGACATCTCCATTGACCGGTGGACCTCACCAACAGTTCCAACAGCCGGGAAGACCAACTTCATCTGCGGCTAATACGTACAGCCCGGTAACCGCATCTCCCGCAACTCACTTTGCTCAGCCCGCAACAATTCCGCGGGGAGCATCACCTTACAACGCTCCACCTGCTGGCGCACCACCATCCAATCGGTATGCTCCTGCGGCCGCACCACAGCAGTTCTCGCAAACTCAAACTGCGCCCCCTCCGCAAATGGGTAACCGACCATCTCCGCCGGCTAATCCATATGCACCCCCTTCAAATACTCCTCAAAATCCGTATGCCCCAGCACCCTCGCCATACGAGGCCAATCAACCCCCGCAACCCTCTTTCCAAAACCAAGGCCCGCCTCCAGCTTCTCAAGGCCCACCGCCAGGATCTAGACCACCAACTGGTCCTCCTAGGTCGTCTGTTGCACCGCCACCACCAGCCAAACCCAAGCATCCTGCAGGCGATCGTTCCCACATCCCCGCTTCAGCGCAGAGATTGGTTGATATATTTAGCAGCGATATGCAGAGGGTTGCGTCAAAGGCTCCAGCTTCATTTGCTGCTCAGGTCAAAGATACTCAAAAGCGACTCAACATACTCTTTGATCATCTCAATAATGAAGAGTTAGTAAAGCCAGATACAATTAAGAGACTCAGTGAACTTGCGGAGGCACTACAATCCAAGAATTATGATACTGCAGTTAGATTGCAAGTTGAAATTAACACAGAAAAGACTGATGAGTGTGGAAACTGGATGGTGAGTATTCTTATTTCTATCTCATCTTAAAAAGACTAATGTTTGTGAAGGTCGGAGTAAAACGATTGATCAGTATGAGCAAAGCAACACCGTGATATGGTCATTAGTAGAATACTGGAATGGGATGGGATGGGAGTACTGAAGATGTAAAATAAGAAAACATTGGTAGACATGAATCAAAGATATCCTCTTTGAGGACCACATTCTAAAATACGGCGCCGAGGTTGAATCTGCCTGATCACTAACTACCATGCAACAAGACTAGTAACATTGCCTTCTAGGTCCAACGGACCAATTTTGCAATCTGCCATTGTATGTGCATTTCAGTTTCGGTGGTAGATAAACTTATATCCGAAATCATAAATAGAGTGAAAATTCCATTCTTTGAAGTTAAAATGAATAACCATTGACGTGTTGGCGGTTGGATATCCAATAATCTGCAATCCTTTACGTATCATTAGAGAAATATTGCATTACTTTCTTTGCATCTCATGGCGATGATGATTTGGGGGTGTTAACATACATATTTAGCTACCAAAAGTCTAAAAACGGGTTCTGATAAAGATCTTCAGGCTTATTACTCAAGGCACTGCTAGATTTTTACCTTTTCGTTTGCAATTAAGGTCAGCATGCAAAACAAAAAAATCATTTTCAAAATAAATAAAACATGCGGTACCATACCTTGCTAAGAATCTCGTTGCTCTAGTATAGATACCAGAGGCACCAAGCTTTCCGAATGCGGTTGTATTGTATAGTTCACCTTGATACATTGGAGAGCCACCCCTTTACCAAGCGAGCATTAAGAATCTTACCCTTCACTTATTACTCCGTTGAACAAAGATAGTGAAGTAATGAAAAAAGACAGACCTCACATTTTCATCTAAGCCGCATGATTTTACTCCGACGGAGTTCAAATAAGCACCCCCTGAAACTCCAAAAGTTGGTAATTCAAGGGTCCTTAATCCTTATCATCGGCATGTGATGTCGGATAGGGTACTAATCCACCTCGGTCGGAGTCGCGCCCCTCCGACGCCAAAGAACCCGGCATCTACAATCTTTAAATTCGTCCCCATACCCTGCCTCTCAAGATTTGTATCTTGAACAAGCTTGTTCAATATGCCTGGTACCTCTAGAATGCCGGTCAGTCTGCGGAATAGCTTCAGTGTGAAGAAGGGTAGTTCAAGTAGTCAATTACTGTCTTTGAACATAGAGTTGTGAGCATTCCACTTTCAACCCCTACAAAACGACACAAGCTGATGCGTGTCGTGCATAGACTTCGAAATATCATATTCTTTCTATTCCTGCTACGATGGACGAGGAAAGGAATACTGAAGCTCAAGGGTCGAGGGGTATTCGGTAGCTTCCTAGACGCGTATATCTCCATCCGACGCACTCTCTATGGACTCTTTCTACGGGCACCAGGCGTTCGATCGCAGGTACAAAAGCAAGTCAATGAGGCTATCACAAAGTTACAAGGGAAACTAGTTCCCTCTGGACCGGGCGTAATTCGATATTTGAATCTACCGAAGGAGGGATGGTCTGAAGAAACCGTACGGAAAGAGCTCGAGACTCTAGCAACGATGGATCACACAAGATGGGAGGACGGCTTTGTCTCAGGAGCCGTATATCACGGCGGAGACTCCCTAATGAAATTGCAAACCGAAGCCTTCGGAAAATTCACAGTCGCCAACCCCATCCACCCAGATGTCTTCCCTGGTGTCCGAAAAATGGAAGCAGAGATCGTAGCCATGGTCCTCGCAATGTTCAATGCTCCACCCGGAGCAGCAGGCGTCACTACAAGCGGAGGTACAGAATCAATCCTCATGGCATGTCTCAGCGCACGGCAAAAGGCTGCTGCAGAGCGTGGAGTCACGGAACCTGAGATGTAAGAGTCTCCCACTCTTCTCCCCCAAAATCCTCAAATACTAAGAAAATACAGGA
>Ga0182030_10004184_pt1 | contig 30758 bp, 29 predicted proteins | sample 812S3MmetaG_FD_121299 | JGI IMG/M metagenome (GOLD analysis project Ga0182030, IMG submission 121299) | Permafrost microbial communities from Stordalen Mire, Sweden - 812S3M metaG (Illumina Assembly) | ecosystem: Environmental > Terrestrial > Soil > Wetlands > Permafrost | place: Sweden...
GATCACGAATCTCGGTCTCGTCGATTCTGCCCGCGACAGCTTCCAGCCCTAAGCCGCCCTGTTGTATAGGGGGAATTGGTACCGCCACCCCGGCTCGAACGGGGGACCTCTAGATCCACAATCACAAGACCCCGTGATCCAGAATTATCCGGAAGCGGTTGAGCGTGATTGAAAGTGATTGTGATTCCGATGGTTATCGTGTAGACCTTTAGACCGTAAGGGCTATGAGGGCTTATGATGACTCCTGATGATGCTGCTTCCGGTATGCTTCCGGCTTCCGATTTGCTTCCGGGTCGCACGAGTGCCGCGCCTAAGTCAAGGGCGAAGACTGCCGCGCTAAAACGGGTTGCGATAACGAAGCGCGATGCCGCGTCTCTCAAGCCCGCGCCAGGCGCTGCCGAGGCATTCCTTTGGGATGCGACCGTGACGGGGCTGGCGCTGCGTGCGTATGCCTCAGGGCGCAAGGTGTGGCTGCTGCAATACCGTGACGTGCATGGCAGAACGCGGCGGATCGGGCTTGGGGATGCTGGCGCACTGACGCCGGAGGACGCGAGGAAGGCCGCTGGCAAGCATCTGGCACAGAAAGCGATCGGAAATGATCCGGCGGCGGCAAGGGGCGCCGCACGGCACGGCAAGCGCGTCGCGGAGCTGATCGAGCTATATCTCAAGCATGTGCGCTCGCACATTCGCGCGTCAACCTTCGATCAAGTGCAGCGCAATTTGATGAAATACGCCGCGCCGCTGCACAGTGAGCCGGTGAGTGCCGTTGGGAGGGGGGACGTATTCAAGCTGCATGGCGCACTTTCCGCCAGTGCCGGGGCTATCCAAGCCAACCGCGTGCTGGCGGCATTGAGTTCGATGTTCGCATGGGCAATGCGCGCCGGGCTTGCAGAGAGCAACCCAGCTGCACTGGTGCCGCGCAACGCTGAAACAGTACGGGAGCGCGTGCTGTCGAATGACGAGGTTGCGGCAATATTGCGAGCGACCGGCACGGGGAGCGATTATGCGAGGATCGTGCGGCTGTTGTTATTGACGGGCTGCCGTCGTGAAGAGATTGGCGGGTTGCAGTGGCAAGAGGTTGACGGGGATGTAATAACGCTTGGGAAGGGCCGGACGAAGACGGGCGTGGTCCATGAAGTGCCGTTGACAGAGCTGGCGCGGGCGCAACTCCCTGAACGTGTAGACGATCGCGAGTTCGTGTTTGGCAAGGGGGAGGGGTTTTCGGGGTGGTCTAAAGCTAAAGCGAGGCTGGATGCAGCAGTCGGCTTCGAGTGGCGGCTGCACGATCTGCGGCGCACGATAAGCACGCGGCTCAATGAAGCTGGCGTCGATCCGCATGTGGTGGAGGCGTTGCTTGGGCATGCGGGGGCGCGAGCTGGCGTGGCAGGCGTCTATAATAAAGCGTCTTACCGGGATCAGAAACGGCAGGCGTTGGAGAAGTGGGCGAAGTTGGTTAGCGGGCTCGGCAACCTCTAACACCGTTCCAAGGTGCAAACATAAAGGAGCCGGACGCGAACCCCCGGATCTTGCTACCTTTGGAAGTAAGCCTCACCCGCCCCATCCGGCTTTCGCGAGAGTGGGATCGTAGGCACTGGCGCGTTCCATGCGCTCCCAACATCTCAGGCGACGCGCCAGCACCAGCATGCCAAGCGACTGCCACATGGCAGCTCCGTTCGAAGCTTCTTTTGCCCGCTTTTGCTGAGCGTGGAGGTTCAGGCCGCGCATCGGTCGATTAGTGGGAGCGATTGTTTCGGCAGGAGGATCGTCTAGGAGGCCCGCCGATGTTGGCGCTGGCTCTTGGATATGCGCTCTCTTGGGCGTTTGCGGGGTTCAAACAAGTATCCGCTCTACCTCGTCGAGAGTGACTTCCTCCGTTCGCCGATCATAAAGCTCTGCGTTGCGTGCGTGCTCGAGACAGCGCGTAAGCGGCAATATGGAACGGCTTTGCGTCTCAGGAACGGCTCGACGACGAAATGGATAATAGCTCTCTGGCTTTGATCTCAGCTCGCCATTCTGCCGGGAATTGTGCCATCGGTTCATATTTTCCCAATTGGCGGATGAACACCATTTTGTTGCCCTTAAAGGCGTTGTTCTCAACGGTTTTTTCCATGCAATAGATCGTTGAAAACTCCTCTCCGAGCGGGTTTTTACAAGAAAGAACTACATGGTAGTGACAATATTTGGTGCTCGTGTCGTCTGAAAAAATGCCGGTGGTGCCAGATTTATAGTTTGGGCCATCGACTGTAAGGTCGGCTAGCCGAATTGATTTTCTCCACTGCAAGGCTTCGCCTTTTTGGAGTGCCTCCGATACGTGAATGCCCGAAATTTCATGGACTGGCGGCGCTTTGCTGCTTCTAAAATGATAAATGTCGAGCTTTATGTCTATCGCTAGGGCGGTTCCGACATTGCGAATTGTGCCGGAAATCAGAAGCTCAAGTTTACTTTGTAAATTTCTAAACCCAACTGCCCCTAAATTTTCATGCTCTGGAAGATCGGAAAACTCAAAAAGGAGGTGCGGAGTCCTTTCCGCTTTCTCTCGCCACCTTGATAGCAAATAGGTGACCAGTGACCCAACAGCGGCCCCCGCCGCCGCGATTCCTAGCGGCGTTATGACATCCGAGATAATGCCGCTCATGCCGCCACCTTCAACGGACGCCATCCGCCGATGCCCAAACAAATGCTGATGATCACCAGAGACACGCCGCTTTCCTTTATGTAGCCTGCCTCGAAATCGTCGCCACACTCACGTTGTAGCTGCGCCCGAGAGTTCTGCGAGAAGCTCGGACGGCAGTCGTATTTTGACGCGGGGAAATTTATCTTCGAGCCATTTGCGGTGTGGCTTGATGATCGTCTTTTCATCGCAGGTCAGAAACACGTCGCATTTGTTGGAGACAGCGTGCGTAATATGGTGAGCATCTTTGTCGGAAAGACCTCGCTGTAAAAGCTCCCTGTAAAGAGCTTCGTCCAAATAGTCTGAGACGATAGGGTTGCTAATACATCCTCCCATGTGGTCTGTTATGTTGAAGGACCCTAGGGGGAGTTCGTCTTGGGGGATTTGGTCTAAGGCTTCGTAATCGGCTTGCAGCTTAATCCGCTGCTCTGTGGCATTAGTTCTCTCCAATTCCGTCCAGACAACCCGGGAGCGGAACATCAGACACTTCCCCGATTCCCGCAGTTTCAATAACTCCTCTAGCGCTGCGAGTTCGCGGGCGGATTTTGTTTTGTTCTCATGCCGCTTAACATTGTGAAAGAGAGTAGCAGTATCACAATATATTTTCAATATTTTCACAGTCGCTGTCTTCCCTCATGCCGTCAGTTCGGCTTACGGGTCAAGCCTAACACCGTTCGCCTTGGCGCGGTCACTCAAACGAGTATCTGCTCAACCTCGTCGAGCGTGACTTCCTCGGCGCGGCGGTCGTAAAGCTGCGTCGTGCGCGTCGAGGCATGGTTCGCCATTTGCGCGGCGCGTTCGAGCGTTCCGCCGTTTTTGAGGTAGCGGTAACGCCGGTCGCGCGAAAAGTGTGATTGCCAACGCGGGTCATGATGGCGGCGGATTTGGCGCGCCTCTGGATCATCGCATAGGCGTTCGCTTGGGGGAGGGGAGCGCCGGTCAACTGGCCGGTCGCGCGGCGGTAAGTCTGGAACAGGAGCGCCTTCGGATCGTTGGCAAGGCCCGCGCCGTCGAGATATTCATGCAGGTAGGTTTCGAGATTGTGATGGCACGGCATGGCGTGTTGCTTGCCGCCCTTCTCATGCAAGCGCAGCCAAAGCCGCCGGTTCTGCGGGTACACATCTTCGACGCGCATGCCGATCGCCGCGCCGATGCGGGCGAAGGAATAGACCATGAGGCCGATCAGCGCGCGGTCGCGCAACCCGATGACGGTCGAGACATTGATCGCGTCGATCAGCTGGCGCGCCTCCGCCGGATCGAGCACCGCCGTCTTGCCGACTTTGACGATATGCTTCGGGCCGTGCACGGCGCTCGCGGGATTGAGCGGCATGATCTGGCCGATCACCATCCAGTCGAACAAATGACGCAAGGCAGCGAGGCGCAGCTTCGCGGTCGGCGCGGAGCGCGTCTTCTGAATCTGCTCGACATAGGCGGCGACGTGGACGCTCTCAATCGCCGTGAGCCGCGTCACGCCACGCGCTTGAAGCCAGTCGAAGAATTCCACCGCCGCGCGCGCGTAGGCGCGGCGCGTATGTTGCGAATGTTGGCGGTGAAGAATTCAAAGAAGCGATAGGAGGCATGTTCGCCGGAGGCGGCGACGAGGGCGGGGGCGCGATCGGCGGTGATGGCGACGAGCTGGTTCATGCCGTTACCATGTCCGCGAGCTTAGCCAGCGTCACGAATTGAATACCGAATTCTTCGTTGAGCCATTTCTGATTATTGTTGTCGAGCACCGAAGTGCCTGAAGTGTTCTTTCCGAAGTCCTCACTGCAAAATAGATCGATGCCGTATCCATAGTGGGCTGCGACGCTGTCACCGTCCGCCCATTCATTGAGAGCCAATTTTACCTGCCTACGGCTCGCCCCTAGAAGGCCCTTGAACCAAAACTCCGGATTAGATGCGTTATCGCAATCGGCAAATTTCCGGCCAAGCTCTACGGCCTTCGCATACCCGAGACCCCGAACAGCGATTGCTGTGGCCATATCATTCACCTTGTCCATGCGGCCTAAATGTTCAATCATTGGCCCGTCTGGCGCGAAAAACGTGCCGTCTTCGTCGCGGGTGCGAACCCAGCCGAGGCGCGCGGGCGCTCTCAACGCACGAAGACCGAGGCTCTTTGCCCCCTGAACCATTTCGCTAAATTGCGAGTCGAGAGGCTTTCGATCCTGCACGACGTTAAAGGACATTTGGATCGTGTTCTCGCCAGTGCAGGCCGTGCTGCTTTCAAGGCCGGTGCTGCCCACAACCTCGGCACGGTCTTTTCTTTGAATTCCCTCCAACGTGACAAGGGTCTCACTAAAAAAGCCTTGGATGACTCCGGCCTGAACCGCAGCACGAACCTTGGTTCCGTTCGCGGTTCCACTCGCGCCACGCTGTGAGGTCTCCGGAAAGACCACATCGTTAAGAGCATTGGTATCGAATGTGACCGTCAAAGGCATCGCGGATGACTTAGACATTTAGTATATGATAATGCAGAGCGTTTTTAGCTTAGCGGCGCGACGAAGGGCGGTACCCCTTTTTGCGTGATGTTCGCGGTCGCGACGGTGAGCTAAAAACGCTCTGCATTATCATATACTAAACGATTTTTCCACAGTCCCTCTTTGCGCAGCTTCCGATCTTGACTAGCTTGGCGCGATGGTAGTCGAATCAATCATTGAATATGCGCTCCGCATTCGCGAATTGCGCCGAGCGGGGCCGAGCAATCTCGAACAGGCTCTTGCTCCAGCGTTTCAGCGCCTTCTCGAATCCTTGCTCCCCCATATTTCCGCAAACGAGCTTGTCGTCGTTCCCGAGTTCACCACGCCAGGCGTGGGAAGGCCCGACATCGCTCTCAAACGCGCCGGTCAGCCTGCGCGCGCCTTTGTCGAACTCAAGGCCCCAACCAAACCAGGCGATCCAGCCCGTTACCGCGACGCCCATGACAAGCGGCAATTTGTAAGGTTCCAGTCCTTGCCCGTCTGGGCGATTTCGAATTTCTCGAGCCTGCGCGTTTTTCAACGTGATGATCCGATTGCATCGGTTGAAATTGTCCCGGAAGCCGCACTCAATCCAGAAACAACCAACGCCAAAGCCGAGCGATTGATCCGCAATGGCGATCCGGCTGGCTTGATCAAGGCGTTGACGCCTCTCGCCCTCGCCAATCCGCCGCCAGCGAATGACGCCAAACAATTGGCTGGCAATATGGCCCATGCGGCGCGACTCGTGCGGAGCATCGTCGAAGACCGACTCACCGAACTGAAGGAGGCAGGCGAAGCCAACGCGCCCCTGCAAGACGTCCGCGATGAATTCCGCGAAGTGCTTTACGCTCATCCCCAGGCTGCGGGCTACGATGCTAAGCGTTTCGATCCGCTTTTCGCAGCGGCCTTCGCCCAGACGCTGGCCTTCGGACTTCTATTGGTGCGCGAAGCCACGGACCGGGCGGTCGGCCGCGAGGCGTGGCAGAACATGCCGCCGGAACATGCGCTAATGCGCACGACATTGCGCGTGCTAAGCATGGAAGAAATCGTCCGCGACGTTGGCGTCGGCTTCGACGTCATCCTAGATACGGTGAACAGTTTTGAGCCTGCGATCCTCGCGCGCAGAACCGGCAAACCGGACCCGATCCTGTATTTCTATGAGGACTTTCTGCACGTTTTCGACCCTGTCGCGCGGGAACGCTATGGCGTTTACTACACGCCTGTTGATGTTGTCACCTATATGGTCGCCGCTCTCGACCGCGCCTTGCGAGACAATCTCGGCACAGTGGGCTTGGCCGACGAAGCGGTAACGATGCTTGATCCCGCGACCGGCACGGGAACCTTCCTGTTGGGCGTCATCGAACATGTCCGGCGATCCGTTGAATCCAGCACAGGCCCAGGCGCCGTCTTAGGAGCCTTGCGCGCCCTGTCAGTAAGACTGTTTGGATTTGAACTTCTCGTTGGCCCTTACGCAGTGGCGCATTACCGGCTGCGCCACGCGATGGGCGCCTTGCAGGCCCACCAACGGATCGGCGTCTTCCTGGCCGATACGCTGGCCGAACCGGGCGCGGCGGCGCCCGAAGGCAGACTTGGCTTTGTCGCCGATAATATCCGCACCGAACGGCACGAGGCGGACCGGATCAAGCAGCGTCAGCCGATCCTCGCTATCATCGGCAATCCGCCCTACCGACGGCTCGCGGCAGGAGAAATCGGCGAACTCGTCGGCGACTGGATGGATGAACTTTGGGACGATCTCAAAAAGCCAGTTCGAGACGCTGGCTGGGGGAACCAGCTCAACACTTTTCCAGAACTTTCAGTCGCTTTCTGGCGCTGGGCCATCTGGAAAATTTTCGAAAGCGAGGGCGCGCCGGGCCGTGGCGTCGTAGCGTTCATCTCGAACCGGACCTTTCTTGCAGGCAAACCCTACGCCGGAATGCGCAAAATGCTGCGCGAGCGCTTCGATCGGATCGAGATCATCGATCTGCGCGGCGATGTGAGACGCGGCGAGCGCGCAGGCGTCGATGGTGATCAGGGTGTGTTCAATATTCAGGTGGGTACGGCGATCACGTTGGCGATTGCGGATGGAAGGAAGGCTGAGGGAGAACTGGCCGACGTTTCCTATATCGATAGCTGGGCGGAAGGCTTGTTCTCGCGCGACGCCAAACTCGATTGGCTGATAGCGGGTAGCGAGACCGGAACGCGGCCCGGAGCGGTAGATATTGAACGAAACTTGCTCGATGACATGAAGCCTAAGCCATTCCAGAATGGGGAATGGCCGAGTCTATCGAGTTGCTTTAGTTTTTGGAAATCGGGCGTCAAAACGCAGAACGACCCGGTTTTGGTAAAAGTCATCCGATCCGATCTTCAAGCCAGTGTTTTGCCTTTGATCGCGTCACGACACGATCCGAGTTACGTACGGACGCTTGAAAGAGAAGTTGCCTATCGACCTCTCGATCGGCGCTGGCTATACAATGATCCGAACCTCGTGATGCGCCATGGTCCGGAACTCCAATCAGTTTGGGGCGAGAGCAATTTCGCCCTTTACGCCATGCCTTCTTCGACCGGCGCTGGCCCCGCCGTTTGGTGCCATGGCTTGCTTCCCGATTATCACGCCTTTCGAGGCAGCTATGGCGGCTACGCCTTTCCGCTGCGTGACAACCGGCCCGGCCATGGCCCGCTCAACGTGTCATCCGCCTTGCTCACGGGTCTCGCCGCCAGCTATGGCGCGGCGGTTAGCGCTGAAGACGCTTTCGACGCAATGCTGGCGCTGCTTTCCGCGACATCATACACTCTCCGATTTGCAGAAGATTTGGAGGATGTGTTCCCGCATGTGCCTTTTCCCAGCGGTCACTCGCTTTTTCTGGCGGCGGCTGAATTGGGCCGGGAAATCCGCGCCGTCGAGAGCTTTGGGCGTCCGCCCGGCGCTAACTTTCTGACGCGCGCAACAGCGCGTGTCGAGACCGAGGCGACTGAGACCCTGCATGCGAGCGATTGGACCGATGGCGAACTGTTTCTGTGCGCCAACCAGACCGGGCGCGTCTCAGGAATCAGTGAAGCGATCTGGAGCTTTTCCGTTAGCGGCTATCGCCTACTCTATCGCTGGCTAGACGCGCGGCAAGGGCTCGCGGTCGATCATGCGCTGATTTCTGCAATGCGCGATGTTGTGGGTAGGATCGCCGAACTGGTTGATCTTTTCGCCCGCGCCGATACACTTCTAGTCGAGAGTCTGCCGGCGACGTTAACCCGCGACGCGCTTGGACTTGCCGCGAATGGAACTGTGACCGACGATGAGTGAGCAAGCATCTGGCCTCTTCGGCTTTAAGCGCAGTCAAGGCGATCTGTTCGCCAATGAGCCGGCGCGCAACAATGGCATCGGCGTCGCTGACCCCAACGATATCCGCGCGCGCCTCCACAAAATGCTCACGGAGGCCCGGACGGCCTTGTCCACCCCGCCATGGAATGAGCGGACGACGCGCCTCTATCAAGTCATTTTCCCGCAAATGGCGAACTGGCTGCCAGATGCTGAGGCCGAACAGTTGCGTTCAGAATTTCGGACCGAATTGGAACGGCTGAGTCTCGTGCATAAATCGTGATCATCAGCACGTTGCCCTTTTCAAGCTGGTCGAGGACGCGGCGCAATTGCGCGCCGTCGGTCTTCGCGCCGCTTGCCGTTTCCCGCAAACCTTCTCAGCTCAGGCGGCGCGCAACTGCTTCACTTGCGCGTCGAGGTTCTGGCCGTCGGTCGATACCCGTGCATATACCCGTAAATCCTGCACTATATTCTGCACCTGAAAAGCCCTTTTTATTCAAGGGGCTTCTTGATGTGTGTAGATTTATGCACAAGATGGCTGACAAAACATGCAACAGGCGAGACCTAGATTAAGTGGGCTCCAGCTCATCTACGAGGCGCCAAAAAAGACGCTCGATGAGTGCGCACGCTTCTTTATACGGCATTGGATTGGAAATCTTAGTTCTCGGGTGGCCGTGCGAATAAAAGGACGCGGTCTCATGGAACCGTTCAGACTCCCCCGAAGTGAGCCAACCTTTTGTAATCAGATTTTTATAATCAGCACGCGCGTCTTTTGGTTTTGGCTTGCTACTCATGGTGCCGAGGAATGTCTCGTAGGCCTGCCTAAGTGCGTGCCATGTCATGGGAAGCACAGACAGAGCACGAGCCATGTCCTTAACGCCTTTGTGACGTCCCATAAGCGAAACGAGCCGCTCCTCCTTGCTGCGAACAGGTTTGGCGTTGACCCGTAACTCTGCCCCCGAAATCCTGAAATCCTCACTACTACACACAAGGGTGCGATGAATCGCGCCGTTCCGTGTCTCTACAATACTAAGAACCTCAAATCCGTTGCAGCGATGGGAGAGTCGTAACGCCGCATTTACGGCGTTGAGTAATTCGGTTGCAGCATCAATCACAGCACCGGTGTCGCCAGAGGCACAAGCTTCAAATTGCGGTGCCGCGAGAGCGAACTTGCCGTCAATCTCGTCAAATGAGAATCCAGAGTTGGCGAAGTGCCGCTTAAGTGCAGCAATATCATTGGGTGAGCCCTCTAAGCGGACATACCAAGAAGGCGTAGCCGGCGTGAGCGCAGCCATGGTCAGTCTCCGAGAGTTCTCCACATAAGTCGCATTATGGCGCAGGGCCAAAAAACTCATTTTCTCTATCTATGGCGGGCGTTTTCCGCACGTTGCGTAAGTGCAAGAAAAACGCACATCAAAAAGCCCTTCGATTAAAAAGGGCTTTTCAGGCACTTCCTCGATCAATTTCCAAATTGGGCCTTACTTTAGTTTTGGAGTGTTGCGCGTGGATAAATCTACCAAAACCGGGGGAACCTCAAAGCGCGGGGACACCCAAGATCAACCCTACATCGCGAATGAGGCTTGCAGCCTCCCTTGCTCTACTGAGCGGTTTTTTTTCTCATTGGGCAACTCAGGGGCATCACTCATTCAGTAATTCTAGCAGGATAGATTGGTCAGGGTCGAGACACGTGATCCCTCCAAACTGCTTCGTGCTCCTGACCTTGTAACGCGCCGTCGGCAACAGGGTGAGAATTGGCCAGAAGCGCTTGATTACAAACGGCATTGGAGATTTACGCTCGAACACATAATGGCCATGCCGCGCCAGTCCAAGCCCGGTATGCGGAATCCCAAGTTGTCAACGCGGACTTACCTGCGAGGGTAAGTGCCGCCGTCTCATCCGCGCTCACGCCCGTGCTGCCTTCCCGCAGTTCGACAGCCTGCGCGCCAAGTCCGACGCGCCAACCTTGTCCTCCAAATAACACCTGCCCGCCACAAGATCGGCACCGCGCCGTGAGCGCCCGCGCCTAGATACCCCGCATAGTCGCCGCAACTCGGAGCCGAGTTCGGATCACTTGGGATCGCCTGCGGCTGCTTTGCGCCGGACAAGTCATCGAGCGAAATACAACTGTCAGCCAAGGTTACTAACAATCTGCTCACAAGCTGCTCTAAATATATCAATCATAAAAAATGTGACATAGTAGCTTGACAAAGTATATAAAAAACACGTTCTTATGTTGATCCGTCGCTATAGTGTGATATTGTGGCCTATGAAGTCTTATGGAGGTATGTTTTATGGGTGAGTTGTTGAACCGGCGCGAGGCAGCCGACTATCTGCGCGTCGGCATGAGTACATTAGAACGCTGGGCTCGCGAACAGTTCGGCCCGAAGCCAATTCATCTGTCTATGCGGCGGGTAGTCTACCGGAAAGCCGATTTGGTTAACTGGGTGAATGCTTGCGCCGTGCAAGAGAAGGAGAGCGCGAATGCTTGAAACGGAAGAGGACCATCCGATTATTGATCTCTGCGCCGCTCTCGATGGAGAGCCGGCGGATGATGCCGACCGCGCGACCGTCGCGAACGATCTCATCGAAAAGTACGGCGCTGACACGATCGAGGAGCTGGAGAACTCCCCATTTCCGGGGATCACGCTGGCATGCGCGGTCTGGCGCTTTGGCTCGGAGGCCGAGCAAATTCTAGCTGCAATGGGCGAGAGTGAAAGGGTACGACTGCAATGACTAAATTTATAACTGCTGATGTAAACTGGTCCGATGCGCTGGGCGCGTGGCAACGGACCTTCGAATGGCCGGTGATTGATGGAGTGCCTAATCCCTGGAGCAAAACTACTGCCAGATACACTCGCGGCTGGAAAAAATACGAGGGTGGGTGGATACGCTGGAAGGGCGATCGTTGGGTGCTACTACATCCCCACGATGACAAATTCTTCGTCAGTTGCGGCGAAGGGCAGCGGGAATGGCTTCTGGTTGTCGCGCGCACGACGGTAGGGCCGGTAGTTTTGTTGTTCCCACATTACGAGCCCGCGCGCGTCATCGCTGCCAATTCTGCGGAGTGCTTGTGGGGGGAGGGCAAGGTGCTGCCGCCGCTTGTTAATGGATTGTCGTGGGGGGAAATGTGGTGATGATGTTACCTTTGAAGGTAATATGGGTGCGACAAATTGTCGCATTAAAAATATTATTGAAGAATTGTGAGCAGATTGTAACCGAATAGATGCCAAAATCCACACGCGAATTACACAACTGTTTCGGCGCTAGTGTGGCAGGGTGTTGGGGATACTAGATGTAGGGGGAGGCAAGCTTGACGACTACATGAAGTGTGGCAAACTAAAAAGGCCCCCTGCGTAAACAGGGAGCCTTTTGATCTCAAATCGCCTGCTGTTGACGAGACAGCACGCACCAGAACACTTATGACACCGCTAATTTGGAGCATTCTGGTGCGTCTGTCAAGTCAATAGTGGGCTCCAATCGAGAGCCACTATGCCAAATACTTCAACGACTTCCGCGAACGCTTCCATCACCCCCGAAATCGAGTTCCTTCGCCGCGCCGTGCCCATCACTGAGGGGGCATACACGGGCATCGTCTGGCGCCAAGAGGGGGTGTCGGGGCGTTGTAGCGTCGCGGTTACAAACATAGAGCAGTTTCTCACCACTCTGGAGAAGCTGAAAACTGATCCGCGCGTGCTCGATCTCCAATACGGCATATCGACGCAAAGTGAGCCGAAGACAAAAAACGACAAGGGAGAACCCCTCCGGCCTAGTAGGTTTGGACTTCCTCACGCCAACTGGAGCGCGCACCTAGCCGTCGAGGACAAAAGCTTTCTCTTCGACATCGATTGTGGGCCGGAGAAAGATTACCCAGACATCGAGACGGCGAGGCAGGCGCTACAGGACTTCGTCGCCGCCGCAAAGGTGCCGACCCCCACCGCGAGAGTACGTACCGGCCACGGGCTCCACGTCCACTGGATACTCGACAAAGCGATCCCCTCGAATGAGTGGCACCGCCACGCGCTTGCACTCCAAGCTGCGGCCGACGCGCTCGGATTGAAGGTCGATAGGGCGCGCACAGGATCACGCACGACGCTCCCACGCATTCCTGGGACGTGGAACAATAAGGATGGCGCTGCTATCCCCGTCATAGTGGAAAGCTTGGAGCCCCAAGATTGCCAGCTTGCCGAGCTTACGGAGGCGCTACAGCCGTGGCTCGGGGCGGAGCAGCCCACCACAACAACCCCCAGGCAAGCCCTAAGCCAGCCAGCGGCCTCCCTAGGGCCGCGCCCGTCTATTTTTACTGATGAAGAGGTAGCCGCAATCAACGCCGAACTTAGCGCGGGCTGTAGACCAGACCCGCTCGACATAGAGGAAGTCGCGGACCATTGCGCGTGGGTCAAGCACTCACTCGACACGCGCGGCGTCGACAATGATAACGGGCTCCAGCGGCAAATCTACTGCATAGCCCAGCAGTGTGAGAACCCCCGAGATACCGCGTGGCGGCTGGTTTGCGAAAGGCAATCCGTCAAAGACAAAAAAGATACCGCATATGTGGATGGTCAGTTTGACTATGATTTCGATCGGGCGATGCGGGAGTGCGGCTCCAATCCGAAGTTGAGTTATATAGGCTGTCAGAAGATAAACTCGGCGCAGTGCAAGACCTGCACGCACCTGAGCAAAGGATCAAATCCGCTGCGGATTGCGCAGGAGGAAGCGGGGGCCGCAAGGCTGGCGATGCTCGGCCAACAAACCTCCAACATCATCCCCCTCCGGCCATCGACAGGCGCCGCATTCGCCGACCCAAACGCTCCAGCGGCGAGAGCGCCAGCCACCAAAAACGATAGCGCCGCCAAACCGGCAAAACTCACGATCATCGAGACGCGGCTCCGGCACTCGAAGCACACGTTCTCATACGACCTGTTTTCCTATGAAAATCTTGTAGATGGGGAGCGCCTGACGGACCACCACCTGCGGGCATTGCGGGTTGAAATCACGAAGGTAGGCGGGATCAACCTCGGTAAAGATGACACATATGACATGATCAAATTCCTGTGCCACGAGCATCGGTTTAATCCGGTATTGGACTACCTCAATAAGCTCGAATGGGATGGCGTTGCGCGCGTGGACACATGGCTCCAGACATACGCGGGCGCTAAAAATGTTCCCTTCACCCGCGCGGCGGGGAGGAAGTGGCTCATTGCTATGGTGCGACGTGTGAGGCAGCCGGGGTGCAAATTCGATTACGCGCTCATTTTCGAAGGGCCGCAACGGCGGGGCAAATCCTCGGCTGGAAAAACCCTAGCTGGAGGACCGAAATACTTCTCCGATAACGACATCGTCGCGCTCGACGCGAATAAACAAATCGAGCTTCTGTCGGGCAAGTGGGTAGTAGAGCTTGCTGAAATCGACAAACTCAGCCGCCACGAAGCCGGGATTGTAAAATCTTTCATGAGCCGGAGCCACGATAAGGCACGGCTTGCCTGGGCGAAAGAGACAGAAGAACGGGCGCGAAATTGCGTGTTTTTCGGCACCTGCAACAAATCGGAGTATCTGCGGGACGAAACGGGCAACATGCGATATTGGCCGGTCGCAATCACAGGCTTCGATCTCCCGGCGTTGGAGCGCGATCGGGACCAACTGCTCGCCGAAGCGGCGCACCTCGAACGTAGCGAGGCATCCCTAGAGTTGCCGCCAGAAGTCATCCCGGATGCTCTGAAAGCCCAAGAGGAACGCAGGCAGCGCCATGATTGGGAAGATGTAATTGAGAAGCTGGTGGGTACGGGTTTCACCTACAAACAGAAACAAATCGAGTTCATCTCCAACGACTCGATCTTCCAGCATTTGGGTATCGATATGAAGAGCCGGAATGGCGGCGCGGGCTCCCAGCTCTCCGGGCTCATGAAACTGTATGGATGGACGCCCTCGGGCAAGCCAGTGCGCATTCCCGGCGCGCAGCGGGTTGAGCGTGGATATTTCAGGCGTGCGCCGTGACCCAACTCTGTTACGGCGCGGTTACACCTAGATACAGCGCCGTAACAGAAAAAGCCAAGCCAAATCAATCATGTAACACCTGTTACAGCGAGTTACACCTTTTTTCGAGACATGGGGGAAAAACACGGGGAGGGGGCAGCGGGAGCTAATCCGCCCCCACCCCCTCTCTTTTTTACTCCATTTATAAATATAGGTGTAACTACTGTAACATGATTGAAATCGTTGGGGAATTTTGTGTTACTCCTGCTGTAACTCCGGTGTTACTTGGCGTAACAAAGCGCCGCGCCGTGCCCCAATAGCAGTGTCCTGGGTTACCTTCAAAGGTAACAATCTAGCATCCCTGCCCACCACTAACGACTCACCCCTAAACCTTACCTTCAAAGGTAACATCGTCGAACTGAGTCAGAATGTCGCAAGTATATATAAACAACAACTAACAATAACGCTTGCTACTCCAAGCAACACACGCTATATTTCTTAGCATCGTTATTATGGAGTTCATCAATGACACCAGCGCAATCAGAGGTGCCCGGACGATGCTCGGCCTCTCTCGCGCCGAAGTCGCCGTCCATGCCAAAATCTCATATTCGGCAGTGACGAATTTCGAATTGGGCAAGCCCACTGCCCTCGGCACGGTGGAGGCGTTGGTAGCGGCCTACAAGCGTTTAGGTGCGATCTTCCCCAACAGCACCAACATCGAGATCACCAAGGAGCCCCATGGCGGCGTCTTCTTGGTGAAGTAGCCGAACCTCTCACCTTGAAAGGTAACACCCATGGCATTCATAATAATCGAAGGTCAGATCGTAAACACGAAGTACATCGTCGGGGCTACATGCTACCGGGACACTTGGACCATCAGATTGATGGATGGGAGTGCAGTCTACGTGCCGGTGGACAACTCCAAACCACGGCATGCCCTCGATACGCCCATCCTTAGACTCTTCAACACCATCAATTACCCCGACGACGTATGTGTCGTGAACGATGTGGATAGCCCCCTAAACGTCCTGGCGAGCTTCGATGTAGATAACGACGGCGACCCGATACGTCTGCATGTCGTAGCCCATCCCGCGGAGTAGACGCCCTAATTTTTTCACCCCCGAACTGAAACGCTATAACATTTGACTCTGCAAGGTAACACCAATGCACCCGCGCCTCGCTCTACGCTCTTGGTTCGTGAAGAACCTCAATCTGATCTTCGCGACCCCCATGCGATCAACAACTTGACACGCATTTTTCCGCGACACGGGCGTCATCGTGCCGCGCGACGATTTTAAGAGGGCGATCAACGAAGCGCTTGCGGGTCCGGCCCTCAATCTAGCAGCCTCGCCGCGTCAGAATGCGTCACCGGGGACCTGTTGCGGCGGGACCGACAGCCATACGACTGTGTGGACCGAATTCGGCGTGGCGCCATCCCCCGTTCCTCGGCGCTGCACTAATCTTGCAAGCTTGAAAGGTAACACCGATGCCATTTCACAACATTGAAAACTGGTTTGCGCACTCACCCTCGCTCAGGATCAGCCGGACACAGCAGCCGCTCAACCTTAAGGCAACGGCATGATCGTGGGGTGCCCCTTAAATGCCAGGGCGGATTGGGCCAGCCAACCCAAACGGGGGTACCGCAAAGCTTGCGATTCAGTTAAGGCCAAGTTTCTGTTCCGGGGCAAGGGGCGGGAGAATTCACGCGTTATACGGCGGTCGGCGCCTACTAATGCAAAAAGGCGTTCTTGGATTGAACGATTCTCAGGGAGAACTCATGAAAAAGGTTTTATTGAGCGTGCTAGCGTTGGCTTGGTTGCAAGCAGGATTATCACTTAGCATAGCGGATGAATTAAGCCCACCGCCGCAAGCCGCCGCAGCTGGCTTCCACAACCTGGTCTTCTCAGATGATTTTACTAGCCTCCGCTCAATAAGCAGAAATGGCAGCGGCACAACTTCAAAATGGTACAACGGCATTTGGTATGAGGCGCCATCGCCCGCAAGCGATATCACGCAACTCTCGGACACAGCCGTAGGTTTAACGGTGCAAACAGGCGATAGTCATGATACGACAATCATGACGGCGACACGCGCTGCCGGAGGGCCATATCCTCATGCCTGGAACTATGGCTATTACGAGGTGCTGGCACAGATGCCTCAGTCTAATACGCCCCAAAGCAATGATGCGATATGGCTCTTCAGCCTGTCCCATATGCTTGGCACCGATACGACACCAACGGGAAATGAATGGTGCGAGCTAGATATGATGGAGCAGACCGGGCCGGGCGCACCGATTTCGGTCAACGGCAATTTCGTCGGAACCGTTCACGATCATGTTTATACAAGCTCGAATAATCAAATCACGAAGAATCAGAACACCAACAGCTACCAGCCGATCAGCGGGCTCGACGAAACTCGGTGGCACATCTATGGTGTGCTGTGGACGCCATCAACAATCACCTGGTATCTGGACAACAAGGCGGTCATAAGCTGGCCGACACCAGCGATCTGCCAGACCCAGCAGATGTTCATGCTCCTTAGCGCGCAGGTTAACGCGCCACAGACGGTTCCCGTGAAATTAAACGTCGATTGGGTCCGCGTTTGGCATTAAGCTCGCGGACTTTGAGGCAGCGCGGTTGTTGCCGTCGAGCGCGCATTCGCTGAGATCGGCGTTAAGTTTCTGGAGAAAGACGGCAGGGGCACGATCATCCTGCCGCCCGCACAAACCTCACTGCTACCAACGTGTAACGATCGTACCTTGAAATGTGAGCACTCGGGAACCCGCTGGATAAATGGATCAAAGCCAACATCACGACCCCACCAACCGCGAGCCCCTGCCGTTTGAATTGTTCAAAGCTCGCCTCAGCGAGGCCCTAACCTTGCATGGTTGAAAGGTAGCACCAATGACCGCTCACACTGTTGCAAGAGTTCTGCACTGTGCATGAAAGCCTTATGCCGCAGGCATTTCTTGCACTTTTTGATCCCCCAACCTTGAGCGTAGAAATTTCTCGAACGTAGGGCTTTTGAGAATGGTCGCGCTACCCCAAAAACCGGACGCTCTGGACGGGCGTCTTGAATTTCGGCAATGCGCCGATACCGTTGAAAAACTCGGCGGTTCAGCGATAGGCACCCCGACATTGGCATTTTTTTATGGGCTGAGTACGGCGTCTATCTTGCGGCACGTTCCCCGCCCTGGCTCAGACTATGCCGCCATGACTCCCATTGACATATTCGCTGGTCTCAATCTCGCGAGCCGCCGCAAGTTCTGCGCCGTCGCCGCGAGGAGGAATTCGTCGTTGGCGCCGCATGGCCCCCGCAGCCGCAAGCGCCCAAGTCGGAGGATTCGCTTGAGGTGGGCAAACAGCATCTCGACCTTTTTTTCGGCGGCGGCAAGCAGCCTCATATCCTGGTGTCGAGGCGAGAGCCCGGGCAACGTCGCGAGCATCTTCGTGCAGATCACGCGGAATCTTGCGGGCGACCGCATTCGGGCAGCAATGCGCCTTGAGTTCACACACGTCACAATCCTTCTTGCTGGCGCGATAGAGGCGTGTGCCTTCGGCAGTAATGCCGGTCCGTGGGGTAGCGTAGGTGCGCCGGAACTGGACCAGCTCTTTGCCAGCCGGGCACGTATATCGATCCCCTTCGGGATCAAATGGGAAGTCGGCGCGCGAAAACGTCCCGTCCGTCCGGGTGGACTTGTCGAAGACAGGAATGTGGGGCGTGATCTTCTTCTGTTTGACGAGCCACGCCAGGCTCTCAGCCGAACCGTAGGCGCTGTCGGCGGTCAGATAGTCCGGCTTCAAGCCGAAGCGATCCTCCGTTCGTTCGAGCATGGTACGAGCCGCGCCAACCTCGGCCTGGCGAATGGCGCGAGTAGCTTCGACGTCGACAATCACCCCGTGGTCGGTATCGATCAGATAATTGGTGGCATAAGCAAAGAAGGCATGGCCCTTGTGCGCCCCCGTCCACTGGGCCGCCGGGTCGGACGGCGAAATGAACTTCGGCGTCACAGGGGACGCCGCGCCGAAAGCGGCATCGTCCAGCGTCGCGAGATACTCCCGCGCTGCTCGACAAGCTTTGTCCTTGACCTCCTCCGGCTTCCATTCATCCATTCATCGCTCGGGCCCGAGCGCTGCTTATTGGCATCCGCAGCTATCAGGCTGGTGTCGACGGCGAACCCATCGGCTCCGACCAGCCCTTCGGCCATGCAGCGCTCGACGACGGTTTCGAACAAGTGGCGGAGGACGTTACTCTCGCGAAAGCGCCCGTGCCGGTTCTTGGAAAAGGTCGAATGGACCGGGACCTTGCCATCCAGACCGAGCCGGCAAAACCAGCGATACGCGAGATTGAGATGAACCTCCTCGCACAAGCGGCGCTCCGATCGTATGCCCATGCAATAGCCGATGATCAATATGCGGATCATCAGCTCCGGATCGATCGAGGGGCGACCGGTACTACTGTAGAACGGCTTCAGTGCCTGACGGACCTCATCGAGGCTGAGATGCCGGTCGATGCTTCGTAGCATGTGATCGGAGGGGACATGCTCGTCGAGGCAGAAATCATAGAATAACCGTGCCGACGTCGCTTGAACGCCCATCATCGCCGTATCCCCCGCCAAGTCACCAGAAGCAGTGAATCACGGCGTCGCAGCTCCATCAATCAAGTGACGACTTTTTCAACGGTATCCGCCAAAACCCGACATTCGGGCGTCATTGACGCCGGCACGCGTGTACAAGTTAGAGTAGAGAATTGTGGTGGAAGTGGAATATGACCTAGCTATCGTGGCGGGAGGATCGCGTGATGGAACGCTCGAGGATCATTGCCGCGGCGGCGCTGTTCTTGATTGCGCTGGCACCCGGCGCGCTTGCAAAGGAAGTGGTGCCTACGCGATCCTACGACAACTTCCGGACCGGAGCGAACACGCGCGAAACCTTGTTGACGCCCGATGCCGTCGTTTCCCGGGGGCTGCGGAAGACCTTGTCGCTGCAGCTAGAAGGCGATGATCCCCGTGTCGAGGCGCAGCCCCTCTATGTACCCGACGTTTTGATGGGCGATGGCAGCCGGCATGATGTGATCTATTTGTTCTCGATGTCGAACCGGGTTTTCGCATTTGACGCAGGCACGGGAGCCTCGCTGTGGCCGGCGCCAGCCACGCTTGGCAAGCCTTTCGTCCTCCTCAACGATCCGGTGGACATCTACCACATCAACCGTTCCTTCGGCATCCTCAGCACGCCCGTTGTCGACCGTGCTGCTGGAATCATCTACGCCGTGAACGTGATCGTAGATGCGCACGGCGACCGGCAGCTCAAAGTGAACGCGCTGCAGTTGCGCGACGGCCAACCACCTCCGGGTAAGTCGCCGCCATTGGCGATCCAGGCTTCGGTCACCAACGCGGCGGGGCAGCAAATCCAGCTCGATCAGGTGCAGAAGCAGCGCGCGGCACTCCTGCTCGTGCCCCTCGACCGGGCGCCGGCGCCCGGCACCCACAAGGTTCTTTATGTTGCAACCAATGGAGACGAAAGCCCGCCGTCGCGGCCCGATGCCACGCTCGGCCATCACGGATGGATCGTAGCCTTTGACGTGGACGACTGGAAGCAGAGCGCCGCTTGGGTGTCCACGCCGAGCAGCTTCGGTGGCGGAATCTGGCAGTCTTCGCAGGGCCCTGCCGCTGATGAGGACGGCAACGTGTATCTTATGACGTCCAACGGTGGTTATCTCCAGATGCCGGATGGCAGCATGCGGGACTTCGTAGGCCAGACCGATTTTGCCGAGAGCTTCATCAAGCTTAGCTATGCTCCTGGTACCCTGAAGCTTGCAGACTGGTTTGCCGCATTCCGCGACTCCGAGCGGAAGAACTGGACCCTGCCAGAGGTTGCACCGTTCCCGCGGGGCTACAACTATGCCGACCAGGATCTCGGGTCGGGCGGGCCGATTCTGCCACCGGGCACGAACCTGCTAATCGGCGCAGACAAGGACGGCGTGCTCTATGTGCTCGACCGCGGCAATCTGGGGCGTAGTGTCGGCGACACTACAAAGCTGAAGGCGCCACCGACATTCCTGACCTTCGACCCGGACCCGTCCGTACAAGCGTACCGCAACGCGTCGGCGACCGGGAACATGGATTTCAAGCCGAGCCCGGGCGTGCGGACCCACCATTTGCACGGCTCCCCAGTCTTCTGGGCCAGCGCTGCACATGGTCCAATGCTGTTTGCCTGGGGGGAGAACAGCGAGTTACGAGCCTTCGTGCTCGATGCCTCCGGCCGCGTGGCGCTGATCGCACGAGGCGCGGAGATCGCCTCCGCCCAGTTGGCCCGGGCCAGCAACGGCATGGGGGGCATGCCCGGCGCGATGCTAACACTGTCCGCCAACAACGGTGAGGCCGGGCTGGTGTGGGCGACGGCGCCCATCGACGGTGACGCGAATATGGAGGCCGTGCCCGGAATCGTCCGCGCCTACGATGCCTCCCGCTTCGATCCGGCGCCAGGCGGCGGGACCTTGAGGATGCGGCTGCTGTGGCAGCACGCGGGCTTCACATACAGCAAGTTCTGCCCGCCCGTGGTGGCCGACGGTCGGCTGCTCGTGCCCACCTATGACGGGCGGGTGGACGTTTATGAGCTGAACCCGGATCATTGAACAAAGGACGGAGGGTAGCCAGATTGTCCGAGGTTGAAATCGCAGTCCATGACTGGTGGATGTGAGCTTTCTCGGGCTGCCGCCAAAGGTCTCTTTTGGGTCACGGTGAGAAGAACTCACGGCGAGCATATCTCGTCAGCATCGCCTCAATAAGCGGAACTCCCAAGTGCAGCCGAGCGGGTCCGAGTCGCGCCAGAAGCGGTCTCTTTACTTTCAACCGCGAGGCGAAAGTTCTTTGAGCGCGACTTTGATCAGGCGAGGTAGTTCGCAAGGATGCCCCAGCGCAAACTGCTCCACCGCGTCCTCAGATGCTGAGGTGATACTCCCAAAACTCTTGATCATCAGGCTCCATCGGCACATCAGACTCTTGGAGCTTGCGAAACTTTTCCCCGTCTTCGCTTGATAGGAACTCCTGCACTGCCCGAAGAGCTTTCATCAAAGGCTTGAGCTTATTTCGGTCCCAGCGAACACTGTCATCCTCCTGCGATATGAGTCCGTACTTGACGGCCTGCTCAAACTCCTCCTTGTCGTTGTACCAATCGATTGTCCCAGCCATGTCGAAATGGTCCAGGATGATATGCTTGAACACGACGTTCGATGTTTTCGGCTTTGAGTTGATGACCGCCTCAATTAGTTCATCAAATTCTTCCTGTAGCGCCTGGGAGTCTGCCCCCCGCTTCTTAAGCGCCTTGAGCTCCTCTTTATTCTTCACCTTTTCAAGTTCAGCATACTTCTCCTGCGCAATTCCAAGCGAGGTTTCGAGTTGATCGATCTCCGCATTCTTTTCACTCAGTTCGTCGAGCGCCTCCTGATGCTTTGCCGCATCAACCTTGGTGGACTGTTGAAGGTTTGAAATGACCTTCTTAAGAGCAATATTCCAGTTCGTACGCTTATCGTCCCAAGTATGGTCTGAGCGCTCTTCGAGATTTGGAATCGTTTTGGCGACGAGTTGTCTTAAGTCGACAAGGCCAGACTTATCGGTAATCTTCCAAGCCTGCTTCAGTCCGAGAGTCTTAGTTACATCATTATAGTCGACGGGTGGCACGACAATCGCTAGGCTCGTGGAGTTCTGCGCCCAAGCCGCTCCAAGCTCCATCAAACAGAACGAGCTTTCCATGTACGCGGGTGTCATTAACAGGATGACCAATTTTGGCCCCTGAATTTGTTGCTTGATGTAAGCGTTGAAATCTTCGCCGAAGGGTATGTGGTGGCCTTTTACGCTGGAGCAGAAGATGGCAGACGTGGGCACCCCAATGGCTTCCTTGAGAAAGTCAACGAGCAGTGTTGCCAGGGACCGGTCGGCCACAGCATGGCTTATGAAAATATCGCTCATTCTGACACGGTGCTCCCAGAGGTGACGAGAGTGGGGGCCTTAAGATCGATCAATTGCGATAATAACATAGCACTGTAGTCGCGGTGAACTGACCGATTCTTGGGGATTTTGTGCGTGGCAACGATCAGCAGCTACGGCGCTCTTTCGGAGGAAGGCGCCCGGCTCCCGTCGGTCCGCCTGAGCGACATGATGTGCAGCGCTATACAACGGCGTGGCCGAAAGGTCCGCTTCGGGTCACGATGAGAAGAACTCGCGGCGAGCATTTGTTTTCCGCATTGCCTCCGATAGCTGCCGCACGCGAGCCGTGCTGGCACTTACGTTCAGCGCCAACTGCGGACATCTCGTCCCACACCTCCGTCAGCAGGGATGGGACCTCATGACAGAGTATCAGTTTTTCCTATGCGATGTCTGGCACAATGTTCCGGAAATCGAGTTCGGGTGGCATCATGGGGCACCGCTACTTTGATCTTCGCAACTATTTTTCGGGTGGCATACCCATCAATTGGTGGATATCGCGGAACGTCTGCGGAGTTGTCAATGGGAATGAGATGGACGCACCGTCACTTTATCTGGAACGTCCGATTTCTTCTTTACCGCGACAAGTATTCAGGGCGACGAATCCCACATTTGTTATAGATCTCCTCGAAAAACGGTAGTAACGCGCTGACCGTTGATTGCTCGCCGTCATAAGAGTCTTGGACGGTGATTTGCTCCAAGAGACATTCGGGACCCTGCCAAGAAGGAAGCCTCCTCTTTCCCGGCGCAGCCGGAAACTGTAACCGACGGCGGTTCACGCCTGTGACACCGGCAATCCATCGGTAAGGCGCCTGCAATCCTAAACGGCGAAGGAAGGTCGCATAGTCTCTTAGGCGCTCAGCCCACGTTCGCTCTACTTCACCGACAATGAGCTCGGATGGATGCCTCCCCAACAGCCATGTATCAATTGCCCACACTTCACCAGTCTCGAAGGCAAATGCGACAGAGTTCGTTTCTCGATCTTCGGCAGTAAGAAGATTGCAACAGCCGATGCCGTCCACGGCCCGAAGTGTGCAAAGGCTGCTCCATATGAATGGCTGGAGAACCATGTTCCCAGCACGAGACGCATTCCGTAGTTCTTCGGCGGTCCACGTTCTACTTGGATCGAAAGCAGGCATTAGCCGAAGCCATGTCGCGGCACCTGACGCTAGACTGATGCTATTTCCCAGATTGCTGCCGAATGGCCCGAAATCCCACCGACTGCCTATCGGTTCTCCGGGCGCTCGAAATCTCGCGGACCCATCCTTCGCTTCGGCTTCTGGAAACGGCTTTTGCTGACGGATATTCTTGACCTGTTGTACAATGAATGGTTCGAAGGCCTCGACAAGCCGCGCTGTAAGCTGTCGAGAGCCGGCTGTTATGCTCTGTCTATCGGCATCAGGGGACAAGGTGAACATAATCGGACCTGCCTTGGATTGCAGGTCGAATGGTAGATCGGCCCGGCTGCCGTAGTGTTCGTTCATCACCATGAGAAGCGACCGGTCACTAAGTGCATGAAGAGCGTAGCCGAGCTCAATCGCGACGTTGGGGTTGATGACCTTCTTTTGTGGCTCTTGTTCACCGTGGGTCGTGACGATTCCGACTGGAGTAACATCTGCCACAAATACCGTGGATTGTTCGATCTTCTCAAGGATCACCCGCGCCAAATCGGGGCTGCCCGAAATTCCCTTGCGGTCTTGGTCAAGGTGCATTGCGGATCGAGTTTCCCGCTCGGTTGGCTCCTCGACATCGGGCGCTTGCTTGAGTTGCTCGATTGCTGCTGTCAGCGCGTCACGAACAAAGTGGCGTCCGATCTTTCCTGGCGTATCAGATTGCCACGACCAAAACACTTTCATCTCGCACCTTTCAATACTTTGCTCGAGGGCGATTGCGCAATTTTTGCGTCCAATAGAGAGGCCGTTCAATTCCAAACCGACTTATGGCCATGACTGAACCTGCTGCAATCATCCACTCTTCGGGGACCTTCAGGTCAGCACCGTTAAATTGGCTGCTATGCATGGTGAGAAAATATCGCGGCGAGCATATCTCGTCTGCATTGCCCAGATAACTGGAATTCGTAATCGTTGCCAGGAGGGTCTGGGTCGCGCCAGCAGCTGATTAAGCGCTAATTCGCGAATTCCGGACTTGGCCTCTGCTGCGAAACTTAAGCAAATGGTGACGTAATCTCTTCTAGCTAAAAATGCCTCTGGCGAGACGACCGAACGGTCGGTTCTGGTGAGAACAAGCAGCAAACAGCAGCGTCCCTCAGATACGCTGGGCGACTACCGCAGCCATATTCTCGACCATCCTTTTAGGAATAATTTTTCGGCACGCTGGCTAGAACGCGCTTCCGTCTGTAACAATTCGTGGACTTTCGTGGGGCTCGTTAATGACTGATGAAACGAAGTACGTCCTCGGCGATGATTTGCCGAAACAGAATCCTTGGCAGGACGACCGGCTGGGCTACGCTCCCTTAGCTGAAGGAATATCCAGGGTCATAATCAACCTGACGGCGCCGAATGGGTACGTTATCGGGGTGCACGGCCAATGGGGAAGCGGGAAGTCCACACTCATCAACTTCATCCTCGGATACCTGAAGAAGCACAATGACGAGCACGAAGATAACCAGGTTATCCATATCGACTTCCGCCCGTGGATCGTTTCCGGGCACCAAGATCTTATCGCTGCCTTCTTCAAAATCCTATCAGAGAAGCTTGGCCCGAACGATGGCTCCATCAAACGGTTCTGGAAGAAAATAGTCCGGATTTTCAGCGGCACTACGGATAATTTGGTCGACGCGGCCGCGACCGTTGCGCTAACCGTCGATTTCAGCGGCGGCGTTGCTTCTGGTATTGCCAGCAAACTAGCTAAGAAGTCCCTAAATACGCTGATCGGCCGCTTCCTTGAAGACCCCTCGTTGCAGAAGGCCTACGAGGACCTCAAGGCGCAGCTAGGTCGTAGTGGCAAGCGCTTCCTCGTCACAGTCGACGATATTGACCGTCTAGAGGACAGGGAAGTCAAATCCATCATGCGGATGGTGAAGTCTATCGGCCAACTGCCCAATATGGTTTACCTGCTCGCTTACGATCGCCAGATCGTGTTTGACGTACTCGATCCAGGCGTCAACCGCGCGGGTCCGCGTTTCACCGAGAAGGTCGTGCAGCAAGAGATCGAGCTCCCGAAGCCGACGAGGAGTGCCCTATTGACGATACTCGACGAGGAGATCTCCTTCCTTACCGCGGCGAGCAATGACTCTGCGCGTTGGCAGTACATCGTGAGAGACGGCATCCATCGGTGGATACGATCGCCGCGCGACGTGGTGCGTCTTTCGAACGCGGTGAAATTCTCGTGGCCCGCACTGAAGGGCGAAATCGATCCTCAGGATCTGCTGGCGATTGAGGGCCTACGGTTGTTCGACGTAGGCGCCTTCAACTGGATACGCGACAACCGCGACTTCCTGTTTGCAGAGGGGCGTTTTATGCTCGCGCAGGATGAGCTGAAGAATGCCGCTGCCGAAAGTGTGAAGAAGCGCATTCCAGAAAACGATCAACTTGAGGTGCTGCGTATTATGTCGGTCTTATTCCCGCAATCAGCGAAATGGTTCGAAGGCCGCGACTCCTTCCGTGAGGATTTCGACAACGTCACCATGCGGAGGGGCGTCGGAAGCGAGGCCGGCTACGACGCCTATTTCGGCATGAATCCATCTTCGGACGCGATCCCGAAGACCGTGGTCAATGATCTTATGTCGCGGTCGGGCGATGCCGATGGATTCGAGGCGACCATCCGTTCCTACGTCAGCAAGAAAGATAGTCGCGGCCGGCCGATGATAACCAAGCTTCTCGACGAGCTTCGGGCTCAGTATCGCCTAAGCAGCCCCGCTGCGCCCACACAGGCTCTCCTGGACGCACTCTTCCGTGTCGGCGAAGAGATCATTGGCATCGATTGGGAAGGCGATATGTTGGTGCTGTCACCGCAGGCCCAGATTGGCTTCCTCATCCGGAATATGTTGGAGCAATGGGGAGCCGATAAGGCTGGCGAACGCCTCATTCAGGCGTTCCAGAAGGGAACATCCCCCGCCTTCCTCGCGGACGTCTATGTGGAGCGTGGCCGCGAGCTGGGGGTGTTCAAGTCGGTCTCGAGCGAGAGCCCGGTGATCGGAGAAGACGATTTTAAAAAGCTCGGAGTGATCCTCCTCGGAAAAATTAAGGCCGCGGTGAAGAACGATGTAACGCTACAAGGAGCGCCATTTTTCTTCGACATTGCAAGGTCGTGGGCGCAACTCGAAAGCACGGAAGTAGTTAAAGAGTGGCTGGCTTCGGGCATGATGGAGAGCGCTGAGTTCATGGCGAAGGTTGGCCTTGGCCTAGTCGGCCGCACCCTTGGAACGGCCGAGCGGCGCTATACGATGATGGACCATCCGGCCTCCGAGTTCTACGAACTGAGTGTGCTTATCAATGCAGGTGAAAAGCATCTTCAGCGTACCGATTTAACCGCGGACCAGCGTCACCTCATCACTGAGATCGTTCGTGGCTCCAAAAAACTTGTGAAGGGGCAGTCCTCCGAAGGGACGAAGGATGCATGTTGAGCTGTGGGGCTACTTACTCATTGCAAATTCCAGCGGTCATCGTCTCTAACGCGCTCTCAAATCTGTGCGCTTACGGGTTCTGCACTCGGCGCGCGTCCATTGGTTATTCAGGGTAGGTCGGGAGCGGGAATGGCTGAATGTCCGGTTCGGAGCGCTCTGGTTGCGCTCCGAATGTCCGCCTTGGGTCAGACTCGGTAAACCTCAGATCGAGCATAAGATTTCCGGTTCGTCCCAGGAAGCCGACATGCGATGGGCCTTCTGGCTCATCGTAACCATCGAGGAGCTGCCAATGGTCTTTAAAGCCCTTCCACCTGTATACCATCCACCTTTCAGCCCTTCACGTCCAAGCCCCAACCCCGAAGGGTTCTCGTCTTCGCGCCCGTCGCCGTGTTGTTGCACCGCCAATTCTCCTGAGCCCGAACACAGCGAGTGCCAGCGCCAACACCATATCGTCGTGCTTGCCAGAAGGTGCGGAGTAGGCCACGGAACCCGAAGCTCTGACGGTGCGCTCCATTGACCCCAGTTCTTCTCTGAGAACCTCCCAATCGCCTGTCCGTCCCATGCGCAGTGTCCCTCCATCAATCTCGGCGGACACGCACTCGATCAATTCGCGCTTGGCTAACGTCCATCGGGGGATTGCTGATTTAAGGCCCCCTACTGAGAGCATCATTGGCGTGGGCATGGCGGCATGGTCCCCCGCATTTGTGATGACGCCCGCCACCAAACTATTTGCGGGATTGGAGCCGAACCGTGCCGCCAAGATCGACGCAAAAGCGCTGTTGTTCGAGCAGTCGAACACGACGCGGGCGTGCATTGCGCGAGCAGTCTCTGCGGTGAAATCGGCAACTTCATCAAGCGGCATGCCGATCGGGAATTGTTTGATGCCTTTGACGCCGATGATTGAGCGTGCGCCCGACTGCCAAGCACCTGCCGTAATCAGTGCCGAGTGATCTTGCGCGAGCCCAATGTCGAGCCCGCAGACGGCAGCCTGCGCAGTGCTCCAGGGCCAGTTCTCGGGCGAAGTTTGAATGGTCAAAATGTAAGCTCCTTGAATGCGTTTTTGAAAGCTCCTTGACGATGCACGACTTCATCGCTGTTACCTTCCAAGCTAACCTCCGGCACGAGCACATCGTCCAAGCCAAACATTCTGTTGATTGATTCTGGATTAAAGAACCGGGTCTCTGTCTGATCGAACTCGCACAGATACTCGCGACGGAATGCGGCAGCGGGCATTGATCTTCGCTCGCGCTCGATGTCTTCGGGGGTCAGATGCGAGCATTCATGAATATCAGCGCAGACTTTGATCCAGCCCTCGCCCTCAGTCCAAAGCCGATAGAAGAACCCTTGAGCTGCCCAAGCGGTTGAGGCGACCAGCACACGTGCCGTCTTCGCGTATCTCAAGACCATTGGCAGTGAGGCGTTGAACAGTTCATCACTCACCCGTGCAGCTTCATCGAGCACAAGCACGCCGTTGATCGACAAGCCACGAATGCCGCTGTCGTCTGAGCCCGGCAGTGCCAGCACGCGCGAACCGCCCTCAAGCTCTAAACTGAAAGCGTTGTCAGATTTGAACTTGGCGCCTGCCTTAAGAAGATACTGCCGGACCCGGCGCACCCCTTCTGCCGACTGCCGTTGTGTGGGGCAGAGGATCAGCGAAGTCGTCTCCCCGCCAAACAGCATTGTATGCGCGATCGCGACGGCACACCCTGTCGTCTTGCCTGCTTGTCTATGGGTAAGAGCCACGACACGCTTGCCAGGTGCCGTCTCTACGAGTTTGCGCTGCCAAGGATCGAGAGCGACGCCAAGCGCCAACCTGCTCCAAGCCTCAACACTCGAACGGTATAAATAAATCCGCAGCGCCTCTTTCGCGACTGGCCTTACCTCCGGCGGCAGCTCGTCAATCACTCCGCTCAATGTAGGCTTCGATTTGCTTTGGCGAGGCTTTCCCGAGGGCGAGGATAAGCTTTTCCGCGATGCTACCGGCATCAATGTTGATCCCTATGTTCACTTGGGGCGCGGCAGGCGCCGTATGTCCGGCAAGTTTGGAAATTGAGTCGAAGGTCTGCCGCAACTGCCCGAGCCCTTGAATAGCGACCATGAGCGAGCCCGACCCCTTCGCCGCAGTAATGATCTCATCAATGCGGGCTCCAAGGGCGTCATATTTCTCCGCCATGGTTTCTTTCGACGGCAGTGTGGCGAGCGCTATCGTGCCTCTTGTGGGTTCCCGACTTTCCTCGATCGTCGGGGCCTTAAGTCCGGCACAGAGATTTTTGTGGCGAGCCAGGGTTGATTTCGGCACGCCCAGCTCTTTGGCTAAACCTCGAACCGTCTCATTCGCGGCGAGGCGACGGTCGATCGAAGCCCGATTAGGGTGCAGGCAGATTGAGCATTGACGGCTCATTGGTGTAAACTGTTGACCGTATGACCTTGTAATGTTGTAAATATATTACAAGTGGCCAACATTGTCCAGCTTAATGGGCCGTTTACAGAGAAAATCGACAATAGGAGCCGCCCCGGCGGTGGGGCCTGGCCAGATGGGGCGCCGGGTCGAGGCTTCACAAGGGTCCCCTTTACGGAAACCTATAACAACATCAAAAGCTTACACAATCCCAGCTTCGCACCCTCGCAATTGTCGGCCGGACAACAATGCAGCCCGCTACGTCGGCGTGCGGGGCGCGCCCTTAGTCCCATGCGATTGAGGCCCAGCCTCGCAAGCTGTCAGCCTCGGAGTCAGGTTATGGATATGCAAATTACTCCAGAAGGGAAATTAGAGCTAACGCTTGGCCTCATTGCATTGGCTGGGGGGCAGTCAGTTTGGTTGGGGCTGGCCTGCAAGTGATTGCGCCGACCCAAACAGGATCGGATGGATTCTTATCGTCTCGGGAGGATTAACATTTGTTGTAGCAATAATTGGGGCTATTGCCCTCGCGCTTCATCATTTTGGAATGATGCGACATAAAAGGCTTGTCGCTATTAGCATCGTCTTAGTCGGTGTCACATTCGTTGGTTGCGCGGCTTGGTATTTTTGGCCGACCAATAGCGGGCTGGTGACGGGTCCTATCGAATGGACATTTCACGATGGGGCATCGCCTGTCGCATTTTCTGCTGCGGTCGGGGAGCCGCTATGGGCAGATGCGTTTCAATTCTCAGGGCAAAACAAGACAGATGAGCCGATTTCAATTGTGAAGGCATTTGTTCGTTCGGACATCACCTTAAGGGAATTAGCGTTGCAATTTACGGGAGGCCCAGGCGGGTCATTATTGCCTGCGGAAGGTTCTGAAATTATTTCCCATGGCCGTTTCCACCTTGTTGCGTTTATCCCTCCTAATGATCCAAAAAGAACGGAAGGCATCCTTGCCGAAAAATTTCGTGTCGATTTTCATAGGTTCACTTTCATTTTGCAGTACGACGGCGACAAATTCATAAAGCAGCATTATTCAGCTGACGAAGTCGATAAATTAATTTCTATTGGAGAGGCAGTGAACCGCGAGGCGCTGAAAGACGCATTGCCACAGAGCAGCGTAGTTAGACCTAATCCTTAGATGGGGCTGTGCCGCGCCTGTCGGATGCTGCCGCATCCTGCTCATTGAGCTTCGAGCTTCCGATATGCTTCCTATGAGCGTAGCCGCCGGAAGCAGGATTGTACTAAGTTATTGATTTTGTTGGTACCGCCACCCCGGCTCGAACGGGGGACCTCTAGATCCACAATCTAGCGCTCTAACCAACTGAGCTATGGCGGCATGCCGGAGAGCGCCGGACCGTAAAAGGATCGATCCGTGATTGCA
>Ga0182030_10004185_pt1 | contig 30758 bp, 27 predicted proteins | sample 812S3MmetaG_FD_121299 | JGI IMG/M metagenome (GOLD analysis project Ga0182030, IMG submission 121299) | Permafrost microbial communities from Stordalen Mire, Sweden - 812S3M metaG (Illumina Assembly) | ecosystem: Environmental > Terrestrial > Soil > Wetlands > Permafrost | place: Sweden...
CAATCCCTTCTCCTTCGCGCCGCGCTCGACCATCGCATGAATCTGCATTACCAGCTCTCGCAGGTCGAACGGAACTTTCTCTAGGGACAGCCGGCCCGACTCCATTTTGGAAAAGTCGAGTATATCGTTGACCAGCGCCAGTAGGTGCTCACCGCTGTGCAGAGAGGCTGCAGCCATTTCTCGTTGCTCGTCGCTCAAGGGTGTGCTGAGGAGCAATTGCGTCATGCCCAATACACCGTTGAGCGGTGTGCGAATTTCGTGACTCATGTTTGCCAGGAACTCCGACTTGGCTGCCGCCAACTTGAGCGCCTCTTCGTGCGCCGCTCGGATCAGCGTGATATCGGTCACGAACACGACAAGCCCGCGCACTGCGCCGTTCACCATATCGGGGAGATATCGAATTTCGACGGTGGCCGCCATCCCGTCCGGTCTGTTCACCTTTCGTTGGAAGTCCTGGGGCACTCCGCCCAGCGCGGCTCGCAAATAGGGTTCGTTCACGCGATACAGTTCCGGCCCGTGCAGCTCCTCCATGGTTTTCCCGATGGCCGAAGAGTGCGACGGCCTGAACGTACCGCAAGCGAGGGCGTTCGCGAACTCAAGACGCAGATCTCGGTTCCAGTAGGAAATAATCGCCGGCATCGCATCGGCTATGCGCTGCAAAGCCTCGCTGGTCATGCGCTGTTCACGTTCCGACTCAAACGCCCGCTCGATTTGTTGTTGAAGTTCGGTGTTGCGTTGTTGCAGATCCCGCGTTTGAACCGCCGCTTCAGTGGCCAGCGACAATGCATCCCGGTACTGGTGCTGCAACTGCTCCGCGTCGAGAATGTTTGCCACCAGCAACGCAAAGTTCGACAAGTTCTCGATATCCGAGTCGGCAAACTGGCGCGGTTCCGCGTCACAGATACTCAAAACGGCAGTGATGTTGCCGTTGCGCGCCAACACGGGCACGCCGGCGAAGGCTCGGATGGGGGCTCCTTCGAAGTGCAATGCATCATTTTGCGGCCCTAGCAAACTCACATCGTCCACGATCACGCTGGTGCCCTGCGCGATGACCTGTTCGACCAAACAGTGGCAATTCAGCAACGATCCTTGTGAGGATGCCGGCACGGCGGGATTGTCTTGATCGCCGTCAATTCGAAACACCCAGGCAGCCGGAACCCGCACGATCCCTCTAATCAAGGAAGTGATTTGATCGAGCGAAGAGACTTCAGACATTATCTTCCTTGCGCAGCCCAGAACGCATCGGCCCCGAATCACGAACCCGCCAGACCTTTTGTTGGATGCGCGATGGATATATCGGCAATGCGGGCGACAACCTTGAGAGGCGAGGTCCCGTAGGAGACTGGCGTTATGCCTGCTGCCAGCCGCGTGTTGCTTCATGCCTGCCCAGCGCTATTCCTGGTTGGCATTTCTGGCAGACCGCATCGCAATATGGCCCGTCTCTGGACTTCTGGTGATAGTCTCGGCGAAGCGTCCAATAACCATCGGAGGTGAGGAAATACGCCGAAGCAGCACGGTCATTTCCGCCGAGATAGAACGCTTCTCGCGCAGGATGTCGTTCACGCGAGGAGGCAGTGGAACGCCAGACCCGCGCGCTGCTGACTACCATCTTGTCTGCCCGGCTTGAGTCCCCACTCACGTTTCAATGGTACATCGGTGTGGTAGGGTGGGATTATCCGCAACTTCCGCGCAAAAAAGATTGCGCGTTTAGACAGCCATCACTGCTCACCGATTGTAAATGGAGCGCGCCGTTTGATAGTGGACTTGCCGGCGCTCGTCTTCTGTCAGTAGGTGGGTGGCCTCCTGCCCAAGCTGAACCATCTCAGCGTAAGTACCCTTCGACTGCGCGACGTCAGATCCCCACATGACACGACTGGCGCCATAGGATTGCACCATGCGTTTGACGACCGATGCACACGCCACGCCCTGATCGGCTAGTTTGGCGATATTGATCATCGTATATTTTTGGATCACGCGCGGAAACTGTGCCAGGTCATCCAAGAGTCCATCTACCCCGAAATCCGGCGCTTCCTTCCGGCCGGTTACGTTCGAAAAATGATCCACCACAACGGTTGTATCCGGGAATTGGCGACACATTTCGCGAAGCGCCGACAAACATTGCGTCCGGTTCCATGGCATGAGGTGGAAGGAAACGGAAGCGCCGAGTTCGGTGGCGATCGTCCAGACAGCATGAGCGATCGGACCAGACACCCAAGTCGCATCCGAACCTTTTACAGCCTCGGTCATTCGAATGCCGACCATGCCGCGTTCCCGTACCCAGTAGCGCACGTGGTCGGGCGCCTTTGGATCCAGCGAATCGATCATCCCCACGGCGATCAGACGGTCCGGGAACTGCGCGGCCGCGTCGGCCACGTAAGCATTATTGAACCCATATACATGGGCACGCTGGACGGCAACCGCACGTTCGACATCATTTTGGTCCATTTGACGGATCAGCTCTTCGGCCGTGAACGGTTCCAATACGCGGTCGAGTGCTCCGTTGAGCGGTGTCGGTGGATACCGTTCAATATCCGCGGAAACCAGATGCGCATGACTGTCGATCATCGGCAGCATGCAGAATTCCTGAAAGTGTCCTCGAAGCCGGACTCAAATGGCATTTGCGCTGTGCTCGGGTGCCGTGTCATTCGGTTGCGGGCAGCTTGAACACCCGGCGCGCGACCCCGCCGAAGACATCATCTAGGTCGGCCTGGGTCAGGTAGGCCAACGCTCGCCGGAGCAGTGCGAGAGAGTTGCCATAGCCTTCCCTCGAGGACACGAGCGGGAAATCGCTTCCCCACATGATTCGTTGCGACCCGAATGCCTCGATCGCAGTTCGCAAGACCTCGGGAACTTCGGACTCAAAAGGGCTGCCTTCTGAGGGCATTGGCGACTTTCTCTTCGTAAGTTCTCCCAGGCCAGGAACCTTCAGATAAATATTCTCGAAGCGCGCCAACTCCATGACACGCAAACTTTGCCTGTGTGCTACCTCGTCCACAGGCGGTTGGCTGGTGTCCCCGAGATGCTCCAACACCATGGCCAGATTAGGGCACTCGATGATCAATTGCGCAAACTCGGCGCTCAAGAATGCCGTGCTGCTCCCGACACAACTGGCAGCGATGCCGCAGGCCTCCGCGCAGCGCCATATCGCAAGAGGGTCCGGACCTGGCGAGCGCGCGGTCGGACGCAAGCGCACGCCGGAGGCGCCTTCTTCAGCGCATTGGCGCAAGTCATCGAGCGCGCTAGGGCTCATCGGGTCGATCCATACCACGCTGGCAAAATGACCTGGAAAGCGCTTCAGGCAATCCTGTTGGTAGCGGTTGTTCGTTTGAGCGATCAACTGAATCAATATGGCCTGCGAGACGCCGGCGCGCGTCATTTGATGCAACAAGGATTCGACCGGCTCGTACCAGACGGGAGACACATGGCAGTGGCTGTCAACGAGCATCGAAATTTCTATACCCGCCTATTTTTTGATCAAAAGGATTTCCTGATGCCGGCAGTGATCAAGCGACCGAGGGCGCTCGCCTGCTGCGAATCGAATTCCTGACCGTTGGTGATCAAAGCAAAGGGAGGCTGCTTGTCTGTCAGATTCTGAACGGCGATTGAGAATGTGATGTTGTCGGCGAAGCCACCGGCAAAGTTCAGCTTGCCCAGCTTGTAGAGGAGTGTCGCATCGATAGTGGTATAACTGGCCACCGGTGTATTTTGCGTGGCATAAGCCAACCCGACCACGTTTTCCCCGGCCGTGTAGTTGGCGTAAGTGATCAGGGATAATCCTTGATAGTTCCATCCGAGCTTCACTCGACTGCGAAGCTTCACGGGATAATTGGCCTGATTGAGTCGTTCGATGAAGCTCGCACCCGGCACCAAACTGAACTTGTAGTCGAAAGCATAGGTACCGTCCGCCGCCACGGTCCAATTTCCTAGGAACGTAGGCCAGTTATAACTGGCCGATATATCCAAGCCGCTGGTCTTGATCGCCCCTGCGTTGCTGCGAGTACCTATGACGATGTCGTTGACGACACCTTGGAGAGCCGGAAAGGGCAGTCCACCCACGAACCAAGGTTGCGACGTGATGGCATTGATCTGCGCCTGCGTCGGATTCTTGATGACGAACGAAGCGTAAATGGGATTGCTGAGCGCAGCGGGGTTCAATTGTGCCGGTGTACCAATGACGTTCTTATAGGCGATATCGTAATAGTTCAGCGAAAAGTCGAACCCCTTGAGCCATGCAGGCTTGAAGTCCTCGCCGACCGACCAAGTCGTTGCCGTCTCCGGCTGGACCGCCGGATTTCCGCCGAGCGTCGTGATGACGTTTACGCCCGGACCGTAAACACCAGGTATCGCCAGTACTCCCGCGGAACAGCCGGAATTCGTGTCGCAGAGCGTGGGTGCGCGGAACGAAGTACCGTAGTCCGCATGCAAGTTGAGATCCGCAATGGGTTTCCAGGCAACGCTGTACTTGGGATTGTGAGTACTGCCGACGTCGCTGTAATGATCGAAGCGCCCGGCCAGATCGATATCAAAGCGGTAGACGCCAGGCAGCTGATTGTTCTCTCCGACAATCGGAATGACTGTTTCAGCGAAGGCGGAGGAGACCGTTCTCGCCAATTCAAGATTCGCCGCGGTGTGGTACACCGCGGTCGTGGCCGCCACAGAATTCGATTGAGAGAAGACCGACAACGTGTCGTGATGAACCTCGCCACCTACGGCTAATTTGATATCGCCCGCCGGCAACGCAAAGACCGGCCCGTCGAACTTGCCGTTGACCAGATCCTCCTTCTGGATGTAGTTGAAAAATTGGTTGCCGATGAAACTGTCGATCGCGCTGAGATTACCCGCAGCCGGACCGAATGGATTGAAGCACAACGTTGGCGTCGCACACGCAAAGGCCGTTGCCTCTGCATTGGTATTGATGATTCCAGAATGCGTGTAATCGTAATTGTAATTGTGCTCGTAATCGACGTTGAACTGCCAGCGTTTGGGCAAGTTTATCACCGAGCCTGCGGCCACCTGATAGGCGCGCTCGAAACCATGCCGATATTCCGGACCCACATAAGGATCCAGGCCCAAGGTGACGGCTTCCGAGGTTATGCCAGGTCCGAGCGGAATAAAACCCGGATCGCTCGCGTTAACGGTTCCCGAGCCCGTGTACTGCCCTAGATCATATGCGATATCATTTTGGGTGTAATACCCTTCGCTCCACAGGTTTATCGCATCGTTCAGCTCTTGCTGGACGGTGTAAACGAGGCTGTTGCGCCCGCTCTTGGGAAGCAGACTGCTATCGTCGGCCCCGTTGAATAAATTCTCGCTGCCCAATTGCGCCGCCGTAATGCCGATTCCATTGGTACTCACCGGTAGACCGTAGGTGCCCTTGGGAATAATGGCGCCGGCGGGCACTTTGATATTGCCCGCTGGCACTCCGTACGCCGTACAGCCGAGGGTGGCCCCCAGCGCTGTCTCGTTACAGTTGAAAAAACCCGGTCTTTCCCCATCGGTTACTTGACTGCTATAGCTGTTTTCGGCGGCGATCACCACGGAGCCGGTGGACCACTTGTGGCCAAAGATCGCGTCATACTTCGTCGCCCGGTAGTCGGCTGCCGTACCGTAATGCGCCTCCGCCTCCAATCCCTCAAAATCCTTGCGAAGGATGATATTGGCGACGCCCGCAACGGCATCGGACCCATAAATGGCCGATGCTCCATCAGCCACCACATCGATGTTTTGAATTGCGATCGTGGGAATCGACGACGGATCGAAGAGTTGGCCGGTGCTACCGCCCAAGGGTGTTCGCCGACCATCGAGCAGCGTGAGGGTTGCCTGGGTCCCCAAACCCCGTATGTTGATGGCATTGTCACGGTTGGTATTCAAGTTGGCGTTCTGGTTCGCTCCCAGCGTGCTCTGGTTGGCGCCAAGGCTTGTGACCTGAGGAATATCGTGAAGAATGTCTGCGGTGGTATTGAGACCGGAATCGACGATCTCCTGACGATCGACGCTGATAATCGGGGCACCCACGAGTTGCACGCCCCGGATCTGAGTCCCCGTGACAACGATCTCCGTGAGTTCATCGCTGTTGGCAACGGAACCCTGTCCGGCGGGCTCCGCTGGACTGTCAGCGGGGGCAGCGACGACGCTCAACGTGAATAATACCGAGGCAACCACGATACATATGCTGCACGTCCTGGCAACGATGTTCATTTCGCGTGTATTCATGAGCGGAAACTCCCCGAGAATTCATTCAGCTATTTATTCGATGCGGTCGTTCGATCGTTCTCGTGCCGGCAGCCCCCAATGCACGCGAACTCTCGCCTAGAATCATGTTGGCGAATCAGCGATTAAATCGTCCAATACTATTTTCGCGTTTTCCGATACCCTATCGGTATCGCTACATCGCTGGAGCCATCGTGGATCTCAAGCAAATGCGTTCCTTCCTCGCGCTCGCACAGGAATTGAATTTTCGGCGCGCCTCGGCTCGGTTGCACATGGCGCAACCGCCGCTCACTCGGCAGATCCGGGCTCTCGAAGAGCAGCTCGGCACGCAGTTGTTCGTGCGCACCGCCAAGGGTGCTGAACTGACCGTCGCTGGTCAGACGTTGCTCGAAGAAGTACCGAACATCCTGGCGCTGGCGCGGCGCGCGGAAGAACAGACGCAGCAAGCCGGGAGAGGGTTTATCGGCAGGCTTGATGTCGGTATTTTCAGCGCCGGCGTACTGAACGTCATTCCGCGCCTGCTGGCGGACTTCCATGGCGAACGTCCGGAGGTGAAAATCAGTCTGCATTACATGACGAAAGTGCAGCAAATCGAGGCGCTCCGCGAACGTCGCATCACGATTGCCTTCAACCGTCTCGTGCCGGTCGCCGACGATCTCGTCATTGAACCGGTGCTGCGGGAATCCTATTTGGTCGCTTTGTACGAAGGCCACCCGCTTTGTTCAAAGAAGGCCATCGGCCTAGCAGATCTGGACGATCAGCCGATGATTCTGTATCCGAATGCGCCCGTCTACGGCCTCGCCCAGGAGGTGACGGCAGCTTTTCGCGCCGAAAATGTGCGCTTGCGCGTCGAGCAGGAGGTCAATGACGTCGTCACCTGCATCGCGCTCGTCGCCAGTCGATTCGGTGTGTGCATCACCACGGAATCGGCTGCCAATCTGCGCTTGCCCAATGTCGTTTACCGGCCGCTTCGCTCGAAACGGCTGCGCAACATCGAGTTAAGTTGCATATATCGAGTCAACGATTCGACGCCCGCGCTGCAGGCATTCATCTCGGTGATTCGGCGTGCCAGCAAGCGGCTGATGCGAATTCAACTTTGATGATACCGCGCCGGTATCGCCGGGGGAAAAAATAGTATTGGACGACGCCGGCGACATTTCCTCATCATCGATGCTGACAATTGATAAAACTATCGATCAGAGAGCGCGACACCGAAAAACAACAGCCAGCGCCGCGCATGAGGAGTGTGATTGTGCTGACCTGCTTGTCTCCCAATGGCGTTGATGTGACCCGCGGTGCCGCACCCGCCCGGAATCTGTTGGTGGGTACCGTGGGCGGCGTCTATGCGCTGGCTCGCGAATCGCCGCAATCGGACTGGAGCGTCGCGCATGCCTCGATGACCGACAAGCAGATCAGCTCCCTCCTGTACGAACCGCGCTCCGGCTTGCTGTTCGCGGGCGTGCACGGCAATGGCGGATTGTGGGTGAGCAGCGATGGTGGTGCCAGCTGGACGCCACGCATGCGCGGCCTCGACAAGCCGCATGTGTACACGCTGGCCGTGCAATATCGCGGCAGCAAGACGGTGCTCTTTGCCGGCGTGGAGCCACCGGGGTTGTACCGCAGTGACGACTTGGGAGAGACCTGGTACGACCTGCCGAACATCATGAATGTGCCGGGCACCGATAAGTGGAACTTCCCGCCGCCGCCGCACATCGCACACGTGAAACACGTGGCGTTCCATCCTACCGATCCAGCCACCTACTATGTTTGCATCGAGCAGGGCGCACTGCTGAAGACGGTCGATGATGGACAAACGTGGCTCGAAACCTCGACCTTCGAGGCGGATGAGGATTTTTTTCGCAACGACACGCATCGCACCGTGATGCGCGAGGCGAACCCCGACGATGTTTTCTTGGCCACCGGCGAGGGTCTTTATCGCAGTCTGGACGGTGGTGTGACGTGGAATCATCTCACCTACCGCGCCGATCGAATCGGTTACCCGGATGTCTTGTTCTTGGATCCGCGTGACGAGAACGTGATTTATCTGGGCGGGGCGGGTGCCGCGCCGCGGGAATGGCGCAAGATGACTCCCCCGAAGTCGAATGCAGGCTTGATTCGCAGCCGCGATAACGGCGAGAGCTGGGTGGAGCTGACTAACGGGCTGCCGAATCCAGTGGTGGGAAATATCGAGGCCATGACCATGCACTGGTGGAATCGGGAAGTGACGTTCTATGCGGGTACGGCGACGGGGGAGGTTTATGAGGGGGAGGACGCGGGATCGTGCTGGCGGTTGCTTGCCAAGGATCTGCCGCCGATCTCCAAGGCCGGGCACTACCGGTGGTTCTTGACGGCTGAACAGCGAGCGAACATCGAGAACCATATGCGCACATGGGATCTCAATAAAAGGGCTGCGCCAAACGAAACGATCGCGAGAGGATCGACGCCCTCCAAGTCATCCCAACCATAGGTCCATTTGCAGCGAGAGTTCACATGACAGCAGAATCAAAGATTGCATCTCAAGCGCCGCTTGCCAACGCTGGCTTGCCGGTATTCATCAGTCGTTCTGCGGCCGTGGCAAAGGTCAGAGAGCTCTTGCCGCGCATTCGAGCGCGTGCGGCACGTACGGAGACGGATCGAGTGGTGCCCGCCGAAACGATCCGCGAGCTGGTCGAGAGCGGTTTGTGCGGCATCGTCACTCCCAAGAGTTTCGGGGGGTCGGAACTCGGGATGTCATCGCTGGTGGAAATTACCACTGAGCTGGCGTCGGCCTGTGGATCCACGGGCTGGGTATTCGGCGTGTTGACGGGACATAGCTGGATGCTCAATTTGTTTCCCGTTGAGGTTCAAAAAGAGATCCATGGCGATCCGCGTTCGCTGACTGCAACCGTGTATCGGCTCAGCGGAAAAGTCACTCGTGTGGATGGCGGCTATCGTCTGGTCGGTGGGGAAGGGCGCTTTTGTAGCGGTATCGACCACTCGAAATGGGTCATCGTCGGCAATGCGGTCAGCACGGACAACGCTCCCCCGGAGCCGCGGTTCTTCGTCGTGCCGCGCGCTGAGGTGGAGATCGTCGATGATTGGTTCACGGCTGGAATGCGCGGCACCGGCAGCCGTTCGATCAAGATTGCAGATGCCTTCATACCCGAATATCGCTCGGTTTCGCTGGCGGAATTGCAGAACGGAAGCACAGCAGGTGCCAAAGTTCACGACAGCCCGCTGTATCGGATGCCGATGACGGGGTTGCCGCCCTTCTCGATCATCGGTGGCCCGCTGGGCATGGCGCGCGGTGCGTTGCAAACCTTTGCGGAAGGCATCAAGGGGAAACTCGCCTCCTTCAGTGATCTGCAGCTCGCCGAGCAATCCGCAATGTTCGCCCGCATTGCGCAAGCATCCGCGGATATCGACAGCGCGTACGCCTTGGTCATGGAAGATCTTGCGCTCATCGATAATGCAGCTGATCCGGCCGACATCAGCGCGACACAGCGTGTGCGTTTTCAGCGCGATGTGGCGTTTGCCGCACAGAAGTGCCGTTATGCCGTGACGAGCATCTTCGAAATCAATGGCGGTAGCGGGATTTATGACTCGTCGGAGCTGCAGCGCATTTGGCGCGACGTCAACGCCGCGTCCTGCCATTTCGCGTTTACCTGGGACAATGCCGCAACCAACTACGGGCGCGCTTTACTGTGTTTGAGTTTGAGCGTTTTTGGACCCAAAGGGCGTCAATAGAGCCTCGGTTCTGCCAATGCGACCATCGACATCATACAAATAGGAACACCATGCCGATCGTCACCATCTCGTTGATAGAAGGACGTCAGCCCGCGGAGATCAGCGCTTGTGTCAAGGCGGTTGCCCGCTCGGTTCATGAGGCCTTGGGCGTGCCGTTGCATACGATTCGCGTCATTGCCACGACCGTTCCAGCGGCGTATTGGGCCGTGGGCACGCGGACCAAGGATGAAGAGGAGCTCGAGCCAAATCTGGACATTGCGGAAGAAACGGCTGGCGCCCGATGATCCCGACGGTGCTGAATCAAGCCGCCAGCGCCCTGCGCGAAGCGGCGCTGAGCCGTCACTTCATTGCGCCTCTCAGCAAAACGTATGCGGATCTTGATATCGACCTCGCCTACGCCATTCAGCAATGCAATACCGAGCAGCGGCTGGCGGAAGGTCGCCGCTTGATCGGACGTAAGATCGGTTTGACTGCGGCGGCCGTGCAACAGCAGCTCGGTGTGAATCAGCCCGATTACGGCGTGCTGTTCGATGACATGGGTTACGGTGATGGTGAACCCATTCCTGAAGCGATATTGAGTCAACCGCGCATCGAAGCCGAAGTAGCGTTCGTGATGGCCCGCGACCTGACGCTAGCGAATCCCAGCCAGGTGGACTTGATCAACGCCATCGATTACGTCCTGCCAGCTCTGGAAATCGTCGGGAGCCGTATCCGGGACTGGGAGATTCGCATTACCGATACCATTGCGGATAACGCGTCCTCATGCGCGTTCGTGCTGGGTACCCGGCCGTGTCGATTGGAATCAATCGATTTGCGCTTGTGCGGCATGGTGCTCGAGCGCCACGGGGAACCTGTGTCGGTTGGCGCAGGCGCTGCTTGCTTGGGGAATCCGCTCAACGCGATGACATGGCTGGCGCGTATGATGGTGTCGCTCGAGACACCGCTGCGTGCCGGTGATGTTGTGCTCTCGGGCGCGCTCGGCCCGATGGTGTCCGTACAGCCGGGCGATGTCTTTGAAGCCCGCATCAACGGCCTCGGCTCGGTAAAGGCGATTTTCGCTGCACGAGAGCCGGTTTGATGGGCTCGCTCGCGATGATCGACGAATACGCGACCATATTGGACGACGCCGCGCGTAATGCCCATGAACTCACCCAGTTCGACCCGAACGCCACCATGCCCTTGGAGACCGCGTACGCGATTCAGGCGGCGTCGATTCGGCGTCGGGTGCAACGGGGTGAAGCTCGCGTAGGTGTGAAGATGGGTTTCACCAGTCGGGCGAAAATGCTGCAAATGGGTTTGTCAGATGTGATTTGGGGGCGTCTAACCGCCGGCATGCAAATCGAGGAGGGTACTGCAGTCGACATTTCGCGCTTCATCCATCCTCGTGTCGAACCTGAGTTGGCGTTCATATTGCGACGACCGCTGGCGGGCACGGTCACCGGACCAGAAGCGCTGGCGGCGGTAGAAGCCATTGCTCCGGCGCTCGAAATCATCGACTCCCGGTACCAGAACTTCAAGTTCACCTTGCCTGAGGTGATCGCAGACAATGCTTCGTCCAGCGGCTTCGTCATCGGCACCTGGCACGACCCGCATACTGATTTTGACAATCTCGGTCTGACACTCAACATCGACGGACGTACGCTGCAGGTCGGCTCGACGGCTGCGCTGCTCGGCCATCCTTTGCGTTCACTGGTCGCCGCGGCCCGCTTGGCAGCGCTCGCGAACGAGCCCTTACAGGCGGGCTGGATCGTGATGGCCGGGGGCGCCACGCCCGCAGAATGGATCAAGCCCGGGCAATACGTCTCGGTGGAGATGCAGCGGCTGGGGCGCGCGGGCTTTCATGTGCGTAGCGGCACATCGACAGCAAAGAGTTTGCGCACGTGATTGTCAGCGAGAAATCGTACAACTACACGGATCAACGTCGAGAATCCACGACGGATATCGGTCCGATTTTGGATGAGGGCCGATGGGCCCGGTTCGGCATGTGGGTCACGTTTCTCGCCTCCTTGGCATTTCTGGTGGACGGATTGGCGCTGCAAGTCGTTTCGCTCTCCATCCCCGCCATCATGCGAGATTGGCACGTGCCGCGAGCGGCGTTCGCCAATGTGGTAGCCATTGGGTATCTGGGCATATCCATAGGCACGGTCTGCGCGGGTATGCTGGCCGACCGCTTTGGTCGGCGCACCATGCTGCTCGTGAGCATTCTCGTCTTTGATCTGGCAACTGCAGCAATTTCACAAGTCAACGGCATCCCGGAGTTGATCGGCTTGCGTTTCATCGACGGCTTGGGGCTGGGCGGGTCCATTCCGATTGCGACCAGCCTGATTGCAGAGTTCACGCCGACTTCTTTGCGCTCACGTGCCGTCAATCTGGGTATGGTTTCCATCTCGATCGGGGGAGTGTCTGCGGGCCTGCTGGGCGCCAGGATCCTGCCCGGGATCGGCTGGCGGATGTTGTTTCTCGCGATTGCCGTTGTTACGTTTGCCGTGCTGGTCTTATTGCTCGTGTGCTTGCCGGAATCGCCCCGATATCTGGTGCGAAACTCCGCATCGCACGCTCGATTGCGGCGAATTTTAAACAAGCTCAACGTGATCGCTGATCCAGCGTCGCAACTCGTCGACACGCGACGACGCACCACAGGACGAAATGCATTTGCCGAAGTGTTTGGCCGCGGTGCCATGTTCAACACGATGCTTCTCTGGGGCGCGTTTTTTTTCTGTTTGATGATGACGTATATCATCGTCAGCTGGATCCCGACCGTGTTGGCCGCGCGTGGCTATGACTTGACGGTCACCAGCAGTACGTCTTCGCTTTATGGGTGCGGCGGCATCGTGGGGTCGTTGCTTTGTGCGCGATTCGTCGAGACCTTGGGGTCGCGAATAATGATGTCGATCCTTGCGGGATTCGGCGCGGTCATTGCAGCATCGTTGTCAATTCTGCCCCTCGGCCCGCAGTACAATCAGATCCCCATGTTAGGGGCTATCTTGGGCCTGGGATTGTGCATCGGTGGCCTAACCGGTTGTCTGTACGCGCTTGCGGCACATACCTATCCGCCGGCGGTCAGGGCGTCGGGCATCGGCGCCGCCAGCGGTGTGGGCAGGATCGGTGGAATCGTGAGTCCCTATGTCGCCGCGCTTGTCCTCGGCCTCGGGGGCAGGACTGCCTTCTTTCAGTGTGTCGGCGTATGCTCTTTGTGTCTGCTGGCATTCCTGCTGCTCGTCCGATCCCATATTCCTGCCAGAGGGGCGTGAACGGGCTCTTATTTTTCACCGCCCGTGTCGATGGCCGCGAGCACGTTCTCGCCGGTGCGTTTGATATGTTGCTGTAGGAGCGCCACCGCGAGGTCGGCCTCGCGCGCAAGTGAGGCTTCCAAGATTGCGGCGTGTTCCGCTGGCACGTCGCGGTCATGCGAGCGCGCCTTCAGAAACAGCCGCCGATAGCGATCACTTTGGTCGAGCAGGATCGAGATGAATTGCAACAAAAGGGGCATGTCGCACGCTTGCAGCAATGCCAAATGAAACCGCCGGTGATGGTGCTCCCACCGTTCGGTGTCGTTTGCTGAGGCATTGGCGTTAAGTTCTGCGAGAAGTTGATAGCTATCGAGCAAGCCGGCCGCCCATGAAGGGCCGCCTTGCTTGATGGCCTCACGCAAGGCCAATCCTTCGAGCTCCAGCCGCAGATGGACGATTTGCCGAAGGGCTCCGGGAGATACCGGCGCGACACGGTAGCCGCGCTGATCCAAGATGCAGACCAGGCCTTGTGCCCCGAGTCTCGACAACGCCTCGCGCAGCGGGCTGTAGCTGACCTTGAAGCGCTTGCGCAGCTCGTCCAATCGCAGCTTGGTGTCCGGAGCCAACTCCCCGCACATGATGCTCGCCCGCATGCTTGCGGTTATCGCCGTGGCGAGCGTGTCGACTCCCTGATTTGAACCGCGCGCGAGGCTCATCGGAAAACCTTAAGTCCACTTCGGATAGTCATACAACGTTTGCGGATTGTCGACGAGAATGCGCCGCCGCGCGGCCTCCTCAGGCATCCATAGCGGCATAAGATCGACCAGATCCGCATCGTTCGGCATCGAAGTCGGACAGATCGGATGCGGCCAATTGGTGCCCCATATCACCCGATCGGGACGTCTTGCCACGACGTCATGAATCATCGGCAGCATGTCCCGATAGGGATACGGTTGCATCGATAGCCGGTAAAGACTCGCGAGCTTGATCCAGCATCGGTCGGTGTCGAGCAGCCGCAGCAGACAGCGATAGGCACGCGAGTTCAGCGTCTCATCGGCGCGTATGCGACCCAGATGATCGAGTACGAACGCATTTGCAATCCGCGCCAACCCGGATTCCAAGTCGATCAGTTCTTCAGAGGACTGAAAATGCAGGAGCAGATGCCAGCCAAGAGGGTGTGTTTCCGCGGCAATCGCCTGCAGTTGCGCAAAGCTGCCACCGACGATGCTGGACAGGCGCACGCCACGTATGCCGCCGCGATGCAACGTCTCGAGTTCTGCCGATGGCAAACCTGACTCGATCACAGCAACGCCGCGCAAGCGATGCGGGTCTGCCGCGATGCCATCAAGCGTGACACGGTTATCGGTTCCGTGAGCGCCTCCCTGCACGAGCACCCCGCGACTCAGACCAAGCGAGGCCAGCAGTGCTCGATAGTCATCGATCGAACAATCCTCGGGAGTGTAATTGCGGGTCGCTGCGAAGGGATATCGCAACCTCGGCCCAAAGATGTGCGCGTGGCAATCGGTGGCGCCCGGCGGTGGCGTGAAGAGCGGCTTTCGCAGGTGACGATCAGGTCCCGGGCAGGCATGCATTTTAACGATAATAATGGTTTAAGTGAGTAGAAATAGCGCTTTAAAAATCAAATTGAGCGTGGTAGCGACAATATTTTAACGATATTATAATGCATTACGTGAGCGCTGTGAATCGATCGGCGGCGACTCGCCCGTGCAGTAGTCGGCAAGACCTAAGTGGTCCGGATGGTTTCCATGACAATGAAAAATGCTCAATCAGCGCGGCAGCCGGAATTGCAGGCGGCATTGGCACACATCGGCGCAGCGCCGCTGTCAGCAGAGGAACTGAGTGGCCTCGCCAAACCTTATCACGATTTGCTCGGCCACCTGCCGCCGCGGGTGGCGGCCCGGCACTTCATCAGCGCGGCGCTCGATGGCCGGACCGTGGCGCTTCAAGAGGACATTCGCAACCATGTGATGTCACCGGCCTGCTTTGATGACAAGACGACGCAGCTGCTGGTGTTTGCCATGCTGATGATGGAGTTGAGCGATGCCGCCAAGACGCACGCCATTGCGGCCCGACGTTGCGGGGCGAGCTGGACCGAACTTCAAGCCGTCGTGAACTTGTGTTTCTTGTTCCGCGGCATTCCTGCTGCGAATCGGGGGGCGTCGCTGTTGGCGGAAGTGGCGGCACATGAAGCTGCTGCCTAGAGATATTCGGTGAACGAGCGCGTACGAGCCGCGGTAAAAATCGCACCCGAAACCACCGAGGTTCGCGATTTCGAACGCCCGAATATTCCTGCGGACGCCGGTTTGCTGCGCGTCGAGTCTTGTGGTGTGGGCGGCAGTGACCCGCAATATTATCGGCGTGCGACGCGCATCCCGACGATCATGGGGCATGAAGTGGTCGGTACGATCGTCGAATTGGGGTCGATCGCTGCGGTCCGTTGGGGAGCAAGAATCGGCGAACGTGTCGCCCTGCAAGAGTATCTGCCCTGCTGGCATTGCAAATGGTGCATGCAGGGCGATTTTCGACTGTGTGAAGCCGCAGATTTTTTTGTGGTGAAGGATCCACCGCGCATCGGCATGACCGAATGTACGCAGCCGCCTTATCTGTGGGGTGGCTACAGCGAATTCATGTACCTGCCCGCGAATGCTGTGATCCACAAGATCGGTCCAGACCTGTCTGCGCGTATGGCCACGCTCGCAATTCCTTTTGGCAATGGCGTGCAGTGGGCGGTGTTGGATGGCGGGGCCGGACCCGGTAAGACCGTCCTGGTCGTCGGGCCGGGGCAACAGGGACTCGGCTGCGCGCTGGCAGCGAAAGCCGCTGGAGCGGAACGGGTCATTTTGACCGGCGCCACGCGCGACCGGGCCCGTCTCGAACTCGGGCTTCGGCTCGGCGCCGATCATGTGATCGACATCGAACGCGACGACCTGCGGAGCACGGTTCGCGAGATCACGAAAGGAAAGGGGATCGACGTGCTGGTCGATACCACCGGTGATACGACGGGCCAGGTCGTCGAAGACGCGGTCGCACTGGCGGCCAAGGGCGCCTGCCTCAATCTCAATGGTCTCGATCAGCAAATCGCGGTCGGAGCGATCAAGAAGCTATATCTCACGGTGCGTGCCCCGCGAGGGCATAGCTATCGCGCGGTCGAGATGGCTCTGCGCTACATTGCCTCCGGCCAATATCCACTCGAGGAGGTGTGCTCCCATGATTTCGGTTTGGATGGCGTACACGATGCGATCCTGGCAACCGCAGGAAAGAAGCTTGCGGATGCGGTGCATGTGACGGTCACCCCGGGGCGGTGATGGCATGCCGCCTTGCGCTGGATTTATGAAACCCCGCTGCTGGAGAAGCAAGCATGTCAAACCCGAGCACTAGGGACGTCGATTCGCGCGATGCGGTGCGCCGACTGCGCGCGTTGGATTGCTGCGCGATCTCAGACACCTTCGACCGGCTGCAACTCAGCGGCGTGGTAACCGGCGTGCCCCAAGCCGCCGGCCGCGGAAGAATTGCCGGCCGCATCATCACGGTCAAGCTCGGACTCGGTGACCCGCCCCGGCCGATCAAGCATCTGGGAACGACGGCTATCGAGTTGGGCGGACCCGAGCATGTCATCGTGGTGGAACAGCGCTCCGGCCTCGACGCCGGATCTTGGGGTGGCCTGCTGACCCTGGGCGCACAAACTCAAGGCATTGCGGGCGTCATCGTCGATGGTCCGGTGCGAGACATCGATGAGGCGCGCGAACTCGCATTCCCGATGTTCACCCGCCGCTGCACTGCGCGAACCGCACGCGGCCGAATCGTCGAGCTCGGCACCAATTTGAGCATTAACTTCGAGGGCGTCCGGGTCGAGCCGGATGATTACGTCATCGCGGATTCGAGCGGGATTGCGTTCATTTCGGCCACGGACATCGTGCGTGTTCTCTCGACGGCCGAGGAGATCATGGCGCGAGAAAGCGCGATCGCGCGCGCCATCAAGTCCGGACAGAAGATGAGCCACGCTATGGGCGGTAACTACGAAAACATGCTGAAGGATGCGGGGAATGACTGAACAGGCAAATGATCCAAATGTCGCGCGCGCTGCGGCGCTCGATACTGCGACCTTGAGCGATGCGCTGGACCGGCTGGGCATCGGCGGGCAGTGCCATCGCATCAGACCGTGCAGCGCCAAGTTCCGCATGGCCGGGCGGGCGTTCACTGTGCTTTACGGGCCGGCCGGTCGGCCCCCCGGAACCGTCGGAGATTATATCGACGATGCCACGCCGGGAAGCGTCATGGTTTTGGACAATGGCGGCAGGGACGATGTCACCGTGTGGGGTGATATCTTGACCGAGATCGCGCAGCGGCGCGGCCTCGCTGGGACCGTCATCGATGGCACCAATCGCGACGTGTCTTTGTGTCTCGAATTGAACTATCCGGTTTACAGCCGGCACACGTGGATGCGCACGGGTAAAGACCGGGTTCAGGTCGAGGGAGTCAAGGTGCCGGTGAGCATCGGCAATGTGCGGGTGGCGTTCGGGGATTTATTGAAGGGCGATGCGGACGGAGTGCTGGTGATTCCGAAAGAGCACGAACATGCGGTGCTCGCCGCTGCCGAGGAAATTCACGCTGCCGAGGAACATATCCGCGCCAGCGTGCGGCAAGGCACCCGTCTCGATGAGGCGCGAAAGCAATTTCGGTATCACCAACTGCAAAGCCGCCGGTAATTTCACACATCGGTCGGCCCCACGGGTTCGGGCTGCGCCTTGCGCAGCTCTTCGGGCGCAGCGCGCGCACTAATCTGCCAGCCGTCGGTCGCGTGCAGACGCGTGAACATAGCGCCCGCGATCAGAACCAAAACGGCAGTGGCGCTGAACGCCACCGCAAATGCCGTCAGCCCTGGCGGCTTGTCGCCGCTTACCAGCGCCAAGACCAGAGCCGCGACATTGACGCCGAGTCCGACCGAAAGGCGCTGTGCCAACGTGGCGATCGTCGACGCCGCCCCCATGTCTGGCTTCTCGACATCGGTGTAGGAGAGCGCATTCATCGTCGACATCTGTACCGTGCGCAGAAAGCCAAACATGAAGACGTACGGTCCCATCAGCCACAGCGAAGACTTTTCGCGGAACAGCAGGAAGCCCAGCAATCCCACCGATGCCGCGAGCGAATTGGCCAGCAGCAGCCGACGGCACCCCAGCCGGCGCATCAGGTATGCCAGGAGCGGGCGAATCGCCCCGGCACCGACGGCGACCAGGAACGTGACTAAACCCGAGTGAAACGCATCGTAGCCGAAACCGATCTGCAACAGCAGCGGCAATAAAAAGGGCACCGCGCCGAGACCCGCGCGGGCGACGCTGCCGGCCGTCACGGAAAGGCGGAAGGTGCGAATGCGCAGCAGTCCGAGATCGAGAATGCCGTTCCCGGTGCGGCGATACCGCCGAAAAAACAGCCGGAAAGCAAAACCCGAAATCAGCCCCGCTGCGCAAGCGGGCAGTGGCGGCGCACCATGCCCGGACATTTCGATCGCCGCTTGTCCGACGCCCAGCGCCACAATCAGGTAGGCGTACCCAATCCAGTCGAACAGCCCGCGCTCAGCATCGCTCGGCATGATCTTGTCATCGATGAACCGGTAGGACATCGCGATGCCGACGACGGCCAACGGCAGGTTAATCAAGAAAATCCAATGCCACGACGCGTAAGTTGCCAGAAAACCGCCCACGATTGGCCCGAGCGCCGGCCCTAACAGGCCGGGGATGATCACGTAGTTCATCGCGCGAATGTATTCGGACTTCGGCACGCTGCTGATGAGGATGGCGCGACCGACGGGACTCATCATCGCGCCGCCCACGCCCTGAACGATTCGCCCCAGGACGAGGACCGCCCGAGCAGGGGCCAGTCCACAAACAAGGGAGCCCACCGCAAAGACTGCAAGGGCTGCTACGAATACTTGTCTGGCCCCGTAGCGACTCGCCAACCATCCCCCCAGCGGCATGCAGACGGCGAGGCTGATCAGGTAGGCCGTCACCGTGACTGCCAGGGCCGGCGTCGAGGTCGCAAGATCCTGCGCAATGGCCGGCAGCGCCGTCGTGACGACCGAGGAATCCAAGCCCTCCATGAGAAACGCGGTCGCGATGGTCAGCGGTAACGCTCTGCCGGTGGCTTTCGTCAATGCGTTTGCCCCGGGCTCGCCGCAATTCGAAACCCCAGTCCGGTCGATCGGAAGCTTGCGGATGCGGCCGAGCGCGAGGTCACCTGCACGCCGCGCGTCACGCTGCGGTACCATCCGCCTCTGACGATATAGCTATCGCAAGGCTCTCCCATCCAAGCGCCGCCGTTGGATGGAGCGCCAACGAAATCGGCGTGCCGGCAATCCTGAGTCATTTCCCAAACGTTGCCGACCATGTCGAACAGTCCCCAGGCATTCGGCAGGAATGATCCGACCGGCGAGGTATACGCATACACGTCGCGTCCGGTGTTCGACGCGGTATTGGCGTAGTCGGAGATCGTCGCGTCCCCCCAAAAGTAGGGCGTTGTGGTGCCGGCCCGCGCGGCATACTCAAACTCGGCTTCGCTCGGTAAACGGAACTGGCGATGACTGCCGCGATTCAGCCACTGGATGAAAGCCAACATTTCCCGGCGGTTGACATTGATGACCGGCCGGTCACTCCGACCCCATCCCTCATCCTGCGCAAGCGCGCGGCCCGTCGCCCTGGCAAATGCATCGTATTGATCAAACGTGACCAAGGTTGTCCCCAATGCGAAGGGCGCGATCATCACTGTGTGAGGTGGAAACCCTTGCTGCTCCCCCGGCCTCGCATCCGTACCCATGACGAACTCGCCTCCCGCTAGATCCACGAGCTTGATCGTGGCCAGAACAGCGGCCCGGTCCGGCAATTCGACCGCCAGCACGTCGCCGGCCAAGAGTCCGAAGAGTGGGATCAATGCCATTAGCCCCCGCCTCATCGGCCGCCTCATGGACTGGGTGCCTCCAATGGGATGGGCTCGAGGGCGCTATAAGATGCGTAATATGCTGCCAGGTCATGGGCCTGCTGCGCCGTGAACTTCCTGGCGATCGCGGACATCGTTGGATTCGAGCGAGATCCGGTCCGATAATCGGAGAACGCCTTGTCCAGATAATCGAGGTACTGGCCGGCGAGCACCGGATACCCGTCCATCTCGCCGAGTCCCGTCTCGCCATGACAAAATGCGCACACCGACGCGGCTTGATCATGCGCTCCCGTGAGTGAGGCCTTCGGTATTGGAGCGGGCTTTCCCGCGAGGTAAATGGCGAGGTCGCGCATCTGCTGATCATCGAGAGACGCCGCGATGGGGCGCATCACTGGATCGTGGCGTTGTCCGGACCTATAATCCTGCAGCGCATAGAAGATCGCGCTCGCACGCTGGTGCCGCAGACTCGGTGCATGCACCGGCGGATCGCCCAGCGGCGGTACTGCGGCCTTGTGACACGCGACGCACCCCATCGCCAAGTTCTCACCGCGTTGCGCATCGCCTGCGGGAAAATACGCCGACACTCGCGTCGAGCGCGCCGGCGTCTGCGCGCCAAGGCCGCTCACCAGGCACAACAGACCGATCGCGAGAGTCAGAAGCGCGCGCGAGTGAGTGGTTATACCGGTACTCCTATTGTTCATCGGGCTGAGCCTTGCAACGGCGCCTCGGCGGGGATTCAAAATCGAATGGGTCGTGGAGCGCAGATGTTAGCTCAATCGCACGCCATGCACGGCATCGGAGTCGAAAACACGCGATACTGATTGAGTATCAACCGACGAGATAAATGGTATTGGACCGTGGTTGGACGCCTCGGTACGATCCGTGCGGGCATCAAAAAAATAACACAGACATGTAGAGTTGGCCGAAAAGAACACCGAGGAAGCACATGATCATCGATTGCCACGCGCATGTGAGCGCACCCGCAGAATTGTGGAGCTACAAAGCCTCGATCATGGCGCACCGCGGCGCGCACGGCCGAGGCGGCCCGAACATCTCCGACGATGAACTGCGTTACGCCGTCGAGCAGGAGAAATTTCTCGGCCGCCACGACAGCCACATGCATTACATCGATCGGCTAGGCACCGATATTCAATTGATTTCGCCCCGGCCGTTCCATGCGATGCATAGCGAGAAGCCGGGTTTCTTGGTGCAGTGGTGGACTGAAGAAGTCAACAACATCATTTATCGGCAGACGAAGCTTTGGCCGACCCGGTTCGTGGGTATTGCGGGATTGCCGCAGGCATCCGGCGAACCGCTGACCAACTCGATCAAAGAGTTGGAACGTTGCATCAAGGAGCTCGGATTCAAAGGTTGCTTGCTCAACCCCGATCCGTTCGAAAACGGTCCCGAAGACCCGCCGCCGATGGGTGACCGCTATTGGTATCCACTCTATGAGAAGCTTTGCGAGCTCGACGTTCCGGCACTGCTGCATGGCACCGGTTCCCGCTCGCTGCGCGAGCCCTATACGCTGCGTTTCATCAACGAAGAGACCACAGCCGTTTATGGCTTGCTCAATTCGGAGGTATTGAAGGATTTTCCGACGCTCAAAATCGTAATCTCGCACGGCGGCGGTGCAATTCCGTACCAGCTGGGGCGCTTCGAGTCCGGCACGATCCGACGCAAGAAGGGCGGCGGGGAACTCTTCAGTGAAAGACTCAAGAAGCTGTACTTCGACACGGTGTTGTATACGGCTGATGCCGTCGAACTGTTGCTCAAGGTGGCCGGCCCGGAGCGTTGCTTGTTCGGCGCTGAATGTCCGGGCGTCGGCTCCGAGGTGCATCCAGTCACGCATCGCGAAATGGATGACGTTGCGCCGTCGATCAAGAACATTTCGTGGCTGAGCGACAAACAGAAGGAAGACGTGCTGTATCGAAATACGCAGGCTCTTTATAAACTCGATTTGCCACGCTAACGCTGCAATTGACGCGCGTTCGAAGCATCATTAAACGCTGAGGAGATGCCATGATATCCAAAGAAGACAACGAAACCCTGACGCGCATCGAAGCGGGAAGCGTGATGGGCGATCTCATGCGCTGCTATTGGACACCCGTCATGCTGGTTTCGGAAATACCGGAAAACGACGCCGCGCCGGTGCGGGTGCGCGTATTCGGCGAGGATCTGGTGGCCTTTCGCGACAGCAGCGGCCGGGTGGGCTTGCTGGGCGAACAGTGCCCGCATCGCGCAGCCTCGCTGGCGCTCGGTGTCAATGAACAGGGTGGCCTGCGTTGTCTATATCACGGCTGGAAATATGGTGTGGATGGCTCATGCCTCGACATCCCGACGGAGTCCGAAGGTTCCAGCATGTGCAAACGGGTCAAAGCGAAATCCTACCCAGTGCGCGAGGCCGGCGGCATGGTTTGGGCGTTTATGGGGAAACCGGAGCGGCAACCAGTGTTCCCGGATTTTGAGTGGTTCAACTTGCCGGCCGCGCAATGCGCTGCGTTCAAGGTGCTGGGCGAATGCAACTACGCGCAGTTGTTGGAGGGTGCGATCGATACGGCTCACGCCGGCGTATTGCATCGGCGCGGTCCTTGGGGGAGCAAATTTCCGGGACAGGTGTGGGAAAATAATTTTCGTGCAAAGCTCGACGTCGAGCACACCGCCTACGGCTTTCGCTACGCGGGTATCCGCAAGCTCGATGAGACCAGCTCCAATGCACGAGTAACGGCGGTCGTGTATCCCAATATCACACTGATTCCGTCCGAAGGCGGAATCAGCAAGACACGCCGGCTGGTCAATGCATTCGTGCCGCGCGATGATGAATCGACCTGGGTATTCCAATTCGTGTTCGATCGGGAACTACCCGTCGACGTCGCCTATCGTATTGAAGAGGGCGGGTTATGGGTCGATGAGAAATTCCGCAAGTTGAGCAACCGCGATAATTGGTACCGGCAGGATCGAAAGGGGAACAAGGATGGGCCCATGTCCGGCATTCGAGGCATCCTCGTGCAGGATCACGCGGTCGGTGAGACTCAGGGACGCATCTTGGACCGCAGCAAGGAATTCTTAGGCACGTCGGATCTTGCCGTGGGAATGTGGCGCCGCAGTCTTCTCATGGCGGCGCGCGCCCTGCACGACAGCGGCACGCCGCCGCCGGGCACGTACGGCAACATTGCGTTCAGCAAGATACGCGCGGAGGCGACGCACTTGGGCCCCAACGAGTCTTGGAAAACCAAGCTTCCGCTTCCCGAGGGGTTGGTGCTCGAGAGGGAGAGCGCCTGATGGGTCGCGTACGCAAGCAGTGATCGTTGCTCGATTGATCAACTCACCGCTCAAGAGGCGCCATGGCAATTATCGTTCTCGGAATGGGCACATCGCATGGCCCGATGCTGTCTACCCCACCAGAGAAGTGGGATTTGCGGGTACCGGATGACCGGCGTGCCCGGCATCCTTATCAAGGGCGCACGTGGTCATTCGATGAGTTGGTCGAACTGCGCAGGCACGAGCACCTAGAACAGCAAATCACTCCCGAGGTGTGGCGCGCCCGCCATACCGCTTGTCGCACCGCGCTGCGCACGATGGCCGGTATGTTCGAACAAGCGCAGCCGGACATCGCAGTGATCGTCGGCAATGATCAAATGGAGATCTTTACCGAGTCGCTGATCCCTGCCTTCAGCGTGCTGTGGGGGGACCAGATCATCAACAGCATGCCGCAAGAACGCCTGGCGCGTATGCCGCCGGGCGTGGTCATTGCGGTTCCCGGGCATATTCCGCCCGGCGGGGCGATTTACCCCAGCGTCAAAGGCTTGGGAAAACACATCATCGAGACCGCGATCCGCGACGAGTTCGACGTGGCGGCGATGACCAAGTTCCCGGTCGACGAAACACCGCATGCCTTTGGATTCGTCTACCGGCAAATCATGAACGATAAGATCATCCCGAGCGTTCCCGTTGTGCTCAATACGTTCTATCCGCCGAATCAGCCGACCGCGAAGCGTTGCTATGAGTTCGGCAAGTCCGTCTTGCGCGCGATCCAATCCTGGGACAGTGACGCGCGGGTGGCATTGATCGCCTCCGGTGGGTTGACTCACTTCGTTATCGACGAGGTGATCGATCGGACGCTTATCGCGGCGATGCGAGAGCGCAGCTTCGAAAAGTTCATCGAGCTTGGCGAAGGCATCTTCCAATCAGGCACCTCCGAAATCAAGAATTGGATGCCGGTCGCCGGAGCGATGGCCGAACTCGATTTCGAGATGCACTTGATCGATTATGTGCCCTGCTATCGCAGCGAAGCTGGCACGGGTAACGCGATGGGATTCGTCTGCTGGCTACCCGGGTCAGAGGTCGCGAACCGCAGGGCACCCGCGAGAAAGTCAACCTTATGAGCAATACAGATTCGGACTCGCACAGCGCCGCGTTCGCCGTTCCGGGCGCCCTCGATCCCGATCTGATCGAGGCGGCGCGATCTTTGGATGCGGCGACACTACATGAAGCGGCGGGGAAAATCGGCGTAATGCCGCCGGCGATCAAACCGGTCGTTGCGGGTTTCAAGATTTGTGGCACGGCCGTTCCGGTGCAGTCAACGGGCGGAGACAATCTATGGCTGCATCGCGCACTGTATGAGGGGCGCCCGGGAGATGTGCTCGTGATCCACGTCTCCGGGCAGTACGAACACGGCTACTGGGGCGAGATCATGTCGACCGCCGCCAAGGCGCTCGGCCTGGCAGGCATGGTCATCGACGGCTGCGTCCGGGACGTGACCCTGCTGCAACAAATCGGCTTTCCGGTTTTCGCTCGAGGTCTTTGTATTCGCGGCACCGGCAAGGATTTCGCGGCGACCGGCCGGATCAACGCGCCGACCGCATTCGACGATGTGATCGTGTATCCCGGCGATCTGATGGTTGGCGATGCCGACGGTGTCGTCTGCATCCCCCGCGCACAGGTGCCGTCGGTCATCGAGGCGGCTGGCAGGCGAGCCACGCGTGAAGCGGACGACTGCGTGCGACTCGCCAGCAACTCGATTTCGACGCTGGCGCTGTACGGCTGGGAATAGGCACCGTGCCCATCGACATCGACACGTTTCGAACTGGGATGCGTCGCCTGGCGGGTCACGTCTGCATCATCGCAACGACCAGAGCGGGCGGGCAACGGGCCGGTCTCACGGCCACCGCGGTGTCCTCGGTCTCGGCCGAGCCTCCCACGTTGCTGATCTGTGTCAATCGCCGCAATAGCTCGCATGCTGCGATTCGCGAAGCTGGCATCTTCGCCGTCAACGTTTTGGCACTGGAGGATCAGGTGCTCGCCAATCGTTTCGCGAGCACCATCGTCGGGGAAGGGCGTTTCGAAGAAGGTTTATGGACGACGCTCGACACTGGTGCGCCGGTACTGGAAAGCGCTCTGGTCAGCTTTGATTGCCGCATCGCTCAAGCCGTTGAAGTCGGGACCCACGGCGTCATTTTTGGCGCCATCGAGGCGATTCGCGTGCGCCAGGCAGAAACCAAACCCCTGCTATATGTGCACGGTTCTTACGGCGGCTTCGCCACACCCGGCGCTTCGCTCAGTCCCGAAGTGCTCGGGATGCCCGCCTGGGGCCAGATCGAGAATTGACCTGCAAGACAAACTTCGAAGGAGTATGGCGTGCACCGTATCAACGTCTACAAGGTAGCCCTTCTGAGTGGTGTGCTTTTCGTCGGCTGGGGCGCGGTTGCGGACGCTGCCACCGGCAGCAACGGCGGCCCGGCAACTGGAACCTGTTCCACGCTCATGCAGTTTCATTCGTTCGCAGTCGAAATCACCGCTGCCGAGGACCTCGCGGCCGGCCCCTTCAGCCAGAACGGTCCTCCGGGTGCGCCGCCGACGGTGATCCAATTGCCAGCCTACTGTCAGGTTACCGGGATCATCGAGAAGCGTATCGGCGTCAGCGGTAAGCAGTACGGCATCCGCTTTGAGCTAAGGCTGCCGCTCCAATGGAACCACCGTTTCCTGTTCCAGGGTGGCGCGGGGATCAATGGGGCAGTTCATCCCGCTGTCGGTGCCGTGAAGGGACCCGCGGCGCTAACCCGGGGCTACGCGGTTGTCACGCAGGATGCAGGGCACGAGGGACAAGATGCCAGCTTCGGGGAAGACCAGCAGGCGCGCCTCGACATGGAATACCGTTCCTACGATCGCGTCACCAATGTGGCAAAGCAACTCATCGCGGCTTTCTACGGCGCTCCCGCCGAGCGCAGCTATTTCATGGGATGCTCCGAAGGGGGCCGAGAGGCGTTGCTGGTGTCACAGCGAATGCCACTCGAATACGACGGAATCGTCGCCGGCGATCCGGGTTTCCTCTTGGGCGTGTCCTTCATGGCAAATGCTGATCGCGTGACCATCGCCGGCATTTCGCCCAAGTCGGCCGATGGCAAACCGGATTACAGCAAGGCGTTCAGCGATGCCGAGCTGCACTTGGTCGCGACGGCCATCGAACAGGAGTGCGACGCCAAGGATGGCCTCAAGGACGGGCTGATCGACAATCCGATGGCCTGTCGTCCCAAATTAGAGCAGCTGCGCTGCAAGCCGGGCTCGAAATCACGCACGTGTCTCTCGGAACGCCAGGTGCGAGCACTGAGAAGGATCTTCGACGGCGGCGAGCCCGACGGACATGGGATCGTCTCGCCCGGATACTTTTATGACACCGGCGTCGATCTTCCCATGTGGAGAGGCAAACTCGCCGGCGTCGGCGGACTCAAGGTGAATGGCGTGAACTCGGTTCAGGGACTGTTCTTGACGCCCTATGATCCGAATTTCGACGATGCGGCGATCGATTTCGTGAAGGATGGAGCTCGGTTCGACGAAGTGGGCGCGCTCAATCGGGCCGATGGCGTCATGTATTCCAGCTTCAAACAGCACGGTGGCAGACTTTTGATCTACACGGGGCTCGCCGACCCGGCATTCAGTGCCAAGGAGTTGCTCGCTTATTATTTGCGCTTAGGCGAGGCGAACGGCGGCGCTCGCGCTACCGCAGATTTTGCGCGGCTTTTCCTGGTACCGGGAATGACTCACTGCGGGGGAGGAAAGTCACTGGACGACTTCGACCCGTTGCAGGCCATCGTCGATTGGGTGGAGACGAACACGGCGCCTGATCGACTCGTTGCCACCGGCAAGTCGTTCCCAGGCCGCAGCCGGCCGCTCTGCCCCTATCCCACTCAATCCCGCTATCGAGGCGCAGGCTCGACTGATGAGGCTGACAACTTCGAATGCCGCGTACCGGAGTGAGCCCGTGCCGGCAATGCGGAACGCAAAATTTGACGACATGAGCGGCGTCAATCTATTCCATGCGGGACGCTCTAACTGCTCGGCGCGCGTTCGACTGCTCCTGTCTGAGAAAGCAATTGCATGGAATAGTTGGGTAATAAATCTTCGGAATCATGAAAACCGCAGCCCCGAATATTTTGCGATCAACCCCAAGGGCTTGGTCCCCTCACTGATCCACGAGGGTTGGGTCATCACTGAGTCCAACGATATTCTTGAATACATCGAGCACAGGTTTCCGGAACGTGGTTTTCGACCCGGCACCGCAGCTGAGCGCACGGCAATGTCGCATTGGATGAGACTTTCGGCCGAACTACATCTACCGGGCGTCAAAACCTTCAACTATTCACAAAGGCGATTTGACGCCGCGAGAAGGTCCGCCGATGAAATGGACCGGTATCGGATGTTACAGAGTGATCCGGAACTCCTGCGCTTTCACGAAAAGGCCAGCAGCGACGGCTTTTCCGCCCTCGAGCGGGCGTCCGCGGAACAGTTGCTGACGACTGCTTTGCGCGCAATGGATGAGGTGCTGACGAAGCAACCCTGGCTTGCCGGTGATCAGTATTCCCTGGCCGACATCTGCTGGGCTCCTACCATCCCAACTGTCATGCGCGGGGGTCTCGACTTGAGCCCCTTCCCCCGGGTACGCGCATGGCATCAGAAAATCGTCGGCCGCGATGCGTATCGCGAATCGGTGACTAATTGGGAGGAAGTATTCTGAATCGCATTGGAACTCCGCTGGACGATATCGAACGGAGAAACCGCATGACTCGTCTCAGGCAAGACCCGCCGGGTATCGCGCGCACCGTTTGGTTTTATCTTTTCCTGTCGGTAGCTGCCTCCGGCGCACGGGCGGCAGACAGCCCGACGCAGTCGCCAAACGAGAATTGCGCCAGTCTGGCGAATTTCCGAGCTCCCGCAGTGCAGATTACCGACACCCAAGAGATTGCTGCAGGACCGTTCAGCGAAGTCGGTCTTGGGCGACCTACCGTCGTCACCCAGCTTCCGGCTCATTGTCTGGTTACTGGTGTGATCGATAAGCGCACGGGTGTCGGCGGAAAACCCTACGGTATTCAATTCGAGATGCGCTTGCCCCATGACTGGAACGGTCGCTTTCTGTTCCAGGGCGGCGGCGGCACGAACGGATTCGTCGCACCGGCCATTGGCTCGGTCAAGGGGCCTGCCGCTTTGACGCGCGGTTACGCGGTAGTCACTCAGGACGCGGGCCATGAAGGGAGCGACGCGAGCTTCGGCGAGGATCAGCAAGCCCGGATCGACATGATCTATCGGTCCTACGACCGAGTCACGACGATCGCCAAGCAGTTGGTCGCAGCCTATTACGGCAGACCGGCTGAACGCTCATATTTTTTTGGGTGTTCAGAAGGTGGACGCGAGGCCATGCTGGTATCACAACGTCTGCCGCTGGAATACGACGGTGTGATCGACGGGGCATCGGGCGGACTGCTGGGTGTGACGTTCCACGCCAACACCGACCAATCGATCATTGCCCGTTTCGCCCCCAAAGGAACAGATGGTAAACCCGATGTCAGCAAAGCGTTCAGCGACTCCGACCTCAATCTCATTGAGGCCAAGATCGAGGCCGATTGCGACGCCAAGGATGGACTCAAGGATGGACTAATCGATAATCCAAGCGCGTGCCACCCCAATCTGGAGCGCCTGATCTGCAAGACGGCGAAAAAGACGGATTCTTGTCTGACTAAGCCGCAGGTTCGTACGGTGCGTGCGCTGTTTGACGGCGGTAGTCCGACTGGCTACGGCGGCGCTCTCTCGCAGGGCTATTTGTATGACACGGGTATCGATCTACCCGCTTGGAGAACCAAAATGTCGGGTGGTGGGCGGCCGTCACACGGCGTGAGCTCGGTTCAAGGGCTGTTCTTGACACCCTATGACCCAAGGTTTGACGACAGCAACATCGATTTTGCCAAGATCGGGCCACGCTTCGAAGAAGTCGGTTCGCTCAATCGCACTGACGGCGTGATGTATTCCAGCTTCAAACTGCATGGCGGCAAGATGTTGATGTACATCGGCGTGGCTGATCCGTCTGCGAACGCGAAGGAGGTCATCGTTTACTATCAACGTTTGCGGCAAGCGAATGGCGGCTCCGCCGCCACCGCGGATTTTGCCCGGCTATTCTTGGTGCCCGGGATGACCCACTGCCGCGGCGGCCGATCCCTCGATGACTTCGATCCGCTGCAAGCGCTCGTCGATTGGGTCGAGCAAGACAAGGCGCCGGACCTCATGGTCGCCACGGGCAAAGCATTTCCCGGCAGAAGTCGTCCGATCTGCGCCTACCCGGCGCAATCTCGTTACATCGGAACGGGATCGATCGAAGACGCCGCCAATTTTACGTGCCGCAAAGCTGAATCAGCCCAATAAGGGGTATTCGGGAGAACGTGATATTCAATGCGCTTTCTAAGGCCACACCGACGATTTTCTTTGCCGTTGCTCGGGAATCAGAAGAGAGTCGTCCGGCCTGGATTTAGACCGGGACCGCGTCAGCAGCGGCAACCCGAACAAACGCGACACATAAAACCCGGCGGACAGTTTCGCAATGGCCCCCACGGGATGCGGTTTCGATAGTTCGGCAATCGCTCCCGGAGATTTATGGACATTTCAATCTTATTCCGACGTTGTCCGTTATTTTTCTCCCCTTTATATTTTCCAAGTCGTGTAACTATTTGACGGTGTCAATGCACTTACTCCGCAAACGTCATGTCGACGTCATCGAGAGTAAACATGAAATTCCAGCGCGTTAATTCAATTAGAGCATCGGTCTCCTTTGCAGTCGGTGCCGCCTCTGCGCTCGCCCTTGCCGCGTGCGGCGGCGACGGCGGCAGCGGCGGCGGCAGTCAGATGGCCCAACAGACGTCGAGCGGATTCGCCGATGTGGCCCTGGTGTCGAACAAGACCGGGGTGGTTGCCACAACCACCACCATCGACGCCAACTTGTCGAATCCCTGGGGCCTGGCCGCGGCGCCAGGTTCGCCATTCTGGATTGCCGACAACAACAGCAACGTGGCTTCGCTGTACAGCGGAACCGGCGCGATTGAGACGAACGCAGTCACCGGTTCGATTGCCACCGCAATAACCATCCCTCCCTCCGCGGCGGGGGTAGCCGCCAACCCCACGGGTCAGGTCTATAACGGCAAGGGCGGTTTCGAAATTACGACGAGCAAGGGCGAGGAGACGGCGCTATTCATATTTGACGGCGAAGGCGGAACCATTGCCGCGTGGGCGCAGGACAGCGGCGCGACGGCGGTGACGGCGTATGATGACGGCGTGGACAATGGTACCGAGCACGCGGTGTACAAGGGACTCGCCCTCGGCACGGTC
>Ga0182030_10004186_pt1 | contig 30753 bp, 32 predicted proteins | sample 812S3MmetaG_FD_121299 | JGI IMG/M metagenome (GOLD analysis project Ga0182030, IMG submission 121299) | Permafrost microbial communities from Stordalen Mire, Sweden - 812S3M metaG (Illumina Assembly) | ecosystem: Environmental > Terrestrial > Soil > Wetlands > Permafrost | place: Sweden...
AACTGTTGAGACTGGGGGAACTGCTCGTATAGATAGTTCTGGAGATCTTGAGAATATAGGTACTGTTACTACTACCGGAAATATTAATGGTCAAACAATAAGTAGTGCTGCAGATTTTAGCGGAACTTTAGAAGTTAGCAGTGGTATACAAGGTGGTTTAGTCCTAAATAGTTTAACTACTCCTTCTGCACCGTCAGTTACAACTGTTGGAGCGAACGGTTCGCAAACTTGGGGATATGAAGTTGTAGCAGAAGGTGTTAGTGGAGGTTTAACACCAATATCTGCTCAAGGCCTAACAAATACAGGCAATGGTGTATCTACTTTAAGTTCAAGTAATTATCAACAAATATCTTGGACAGCTGTATCTGGAGCAATAAGTTATTTAGTTTATAGAACTCAAGTAGCTTCTACTTCCCCATCCCCTAATACTACTGGGTTAATAGGAATTACGGGCAATACGTCATTTAGTGACACCGGTATCGCAGGTAGTGGAAGCATTACTGTTACTACAGTAGGAACAACAGGAACACAAACTTGGGGATATGAAGTTGTGCCTGAGGGAGTTAATGGTCAAATTATGCCAGCCTCTGCTCAAGGCCTAACAAATACAGGCAATGGTGTATCTACTTTAAGTTCAAGTAATTATCAACAAATATCTTGGACAGCTGTACCTGGAGCAATAAGTTATTTAGTTTATAGAACTCAAGTAGCTTCTACTTCCCCATCCCCTAATACTACTGGGTTAATAGGAATTACGGGCAATACGTCATTTAGTGACACGTCATTGGTAGGAGATGGAAGTACTCCACAATCGATCAATAACTCTGGCCTACTTAATGCAACGGGTGGCATTAACTTGAGCTCTAATACTAATTCATCTTCTGCTTTCCAAGTTCAAAATGCATCAGGAACTGATTCTAGTACAACATTATTGGATTTAAGTACTATTGCTCCGGCTGGAAACTTAATTACTAATGGTAACTTTAGTCAAGATACAAATGGTTGGCAAGCTAACGGTAATATGACTATTTCAAGAGTTAGCGGTATAAGCACGCCATTCGGGAATACCGCGCTACAAATCACGAATGTAGGAGATCCTACACCTAACTTATACGACGGAGTAAAATACCCAATATCTTTATTAGCTAATACTAGTTATTATCTATCATTTTATGCAAAACTAGCTTCTGGAAGTCCGGCATTCTCTAGTCTTATGCTTGGTACGTCATTAGATGGCGCAACAAACACACCTTGTAGCTATAATGGGTTTGTCTCAACCGCAACACTTTCAACAGGATATTGGTATAGAGTAACGTGTACATTTACAGCGACAACTGTGTCGGGAAGTACATATATTTTTGTTGGGCAAAATGACACCACTGCAGGTAGAACATGGTACTTAACAGGTGCTACATTAACAGATACAACTAGTAGTAGTAGCGAGTATACGGGTAGCAACATCGGTTTTTATACTGAAGGCACATTAAATCTTAGTGGTTTAGCCCTAAGTAACACATTAATTCAACCAAGTACAGAATCAGACGCCGCATTTATTGTGGCAGCACCTAACGGTAACGTTGGGCTTCAAGTAGATACCGTAAATGGTAATCTTGATACAAACTATGTCCTACAACTTAGTAATAGAGCTATAGTGACCACAACAAGTACAACGGCCTTAGAAGTAAGAAACAGTACAACTGATGGTCAACTGTTAGATGCTAACACAAACGCAAATAACACTTCAAACTTAGATAAAAATGGAGGATTTGAATATAATACATCTAATCCGCCGGAGCTTTATACAGCATATAATGGATCTACAATTACTGTAGATAACAGTACTACTAATGGCGCATTTAATGCATACGATGGTTTTAATAGTGGCAAAGTAGTTACCGCTGCTTCAGCAAATTCCGGTATATCGTACAATCTAACAACTTCATCATTCCCGGCAGGAACATATACCCTTACTTTTTATGCTAAAATATTTAGCGGATCTTTTACGACACTTGAGGCCGGATCAAATAACGGAACAACTTCATCTTCTTGTACTTTAAAAAGCACTACAGTTTTAAATTATTGGCAAAGGTACACTTGTACGATTACGACTACTGCTCCATCTGGAACACCTTATTTCTATATTGCCCAAAGTGATACTACAAGCCGTACATTTTATCTAGACGATATACAAATAGAATCTGGTACATCATTCCAAAATTATACAGAGGGCACAATTCAACTTAACGGAGATATAGTCTCTCCTGTTAATATTCGCCCTCAAAGTGACTCTACAAATACTATGCAGATTCAAGACTCAAACGGAGATGACCTGTTATCTGTGAGTTCAGCTAATTTAACAATTACTATAAGTGGAACTTCTACTAACTTTGGATCTTTAGACTTATTAAATGAACACTTCGAGTCAACTCAAACTACCACGCCTACAATACCGACGGCACCTACATCTGCATCTTGTGGATCTGGGGCAACAGCAACACCGACAACTGGATCGACTGATGCGGCTGGTTCATTTACAGTTACTACTGGTTCAAGCGGAGTTGGTACTGGTACTTGTGATACAACTATTAAATTTAATCAGGCATATAGTACACCCCCTAAATCTATTATTATTACGCCAACTACTGCAATAAGCGGTACAACTAATGAGGAAGATGCTTATGTTTCAGCAGTTTCTGCAACGTCCTTTACGATAACGGTAAATACCAGAAATCATACACCGGCAAATGGCGAAACATTTAGCTTCAATTACTGGATAATAGAATAAAGCAAAAAATATCCCTGATTCTGTAATTTGGTATCCCCACCGCGACTCGAACGCAGATCTGCTCCTTAGGACGGAGATATTCTATCCATTGAACTATGGGGACTTAAATCTAATTATACTAAATGAACTATTTTTTAGGCTGAGTAAATCTCTCATGAACTACTTTATAGTCATGTAACTCATTTTCTTTAAACCAATGTGATATTTCTTCTTTCGCTTCTTGCGAATCAGCAGACGCATGAATAATATTTGCTACAGCTAAACCTACACTAGAAGCTTGACCGTAAGTAACATGCGCAAAATCCCCTCTAATTGTTCCCGGCATTGCACTTTTAGGTTCTGTTGCGCCAACCATTTTTCTGACTGACTCAACTGCCTCAACGCCCTCAAGCACCATTGCTATAACCGGGCCTTCCTGCATACTCCTCATAGTACCTTGAAATATTTCTTCACCTTTTCTAGTTTTTAATGTACCTATACCTTCGTAATGTTCATTGTAATGTTTTTCATCAGGTTCAATCATTTTTAATGCAACAATTTTAAATCCGGCTTTTTCAAATCTGGTGATTATTTCCCCTACTATACTTCGTTGTACTGCATCAGGTTTAAATATAACTAGGGTTCTTTCCATTTATAATTCCTTTATTGTTATTTATATACATTTTACCAGAGGTTGATTACTAACTCTACATATTAATAAAATTTAGTGTCGCAAAATGTTAAAATAAGCTTATGCTATTTTCTAAAGCTAAAACTGATTTTCTAGAATATCTAGAAATTGAACAAAACAGATCCCAAAAAACTATAGCTAATTATGATCACTATTTAACAAGGTTGATAGATTTCGCTGGTGATATTAAAGTCAGCGATATAGACTCTGAAATGGTTAGGAAGTGGCGACTTTGGCTTAATCGACTAGGTACTAACACTTCTGACGAACTAGGCAAGATAACTCAAAACTATCATTTAATTGCACTTAGGAGTTTCCTGAAGTTTTGTTCTAAAAGAGATATCCCTGCTCTAGCTGCAGATAAGATTGAACTAGCTAGGACTTTTAGAAAACAAGTAACTTTTTTAAATAACGAAGAATTAGAAAGACTATTTGCGCAACCTGACACAAATAAAATTAACGGATTAAGAGACAGGTCCATATTAGAACTTCTATTTAGTTCAGGGTTAAGAGTAAGTGAATTAGTTGGATTAAAAAAAGATAGTATTAATCTTAAAAGACGCGAATTTATGGTTAGAGGTAAAGGACAGAAAGATAGACCAATTTTTATAAGTCAAGATTCCGCAGAATGGATTATTAAATACCTAGATAAAAGAACAGATAATACAAAGCCTCTTTTCATTAGATATAGTGGGAATAAACAAGTTGATCTTTCCGGTAACTTCCATCGATTAACTGCTAGAAGTGTTCAAAGATTAGTAAGTAAATATGCTCTAATGGCTGGTATAACAAAACATGTCAGTCCGCACACGTTAAGACATTCATATGCCACCGACCTCCTAATGAATGGTGCCGACCTTAGGTCTGTACAAGCTATGTTAGGTCATAGCAATATTGCTACGACTCAGATTTATACACATGTTACAGATCAACATTTAAAAAATATCTATGAAAAATTTCATGATACTAACAGCCATGACTAATCATTAACGTTTAAGTCGCATGGGTCTTCAGTACCTGGAGCCACATAATTATCTACTACTGACCCATTAATATTATAGTAGTCAGTTGCAAGTGGTTGTGTTTGAATTTTCTTACATACATTTCCTGATTGGATTGCGTTATCAGGTAAAATTGGGCTTTCACCAATAGTACCATCTACACCGGTAGCACTTAATCTTACTTGGACCCTAGAAAGAGTATTTCTAGCTTTGCCGGTAGAATCAACTTCAATTTGACCAGTAAATGTTAGAGGTGTAGTACCGTTGTATGCAGATATATTAATGTTGGGGTCGTTATCATAGTAGCTTACATAATGTAGTACGTAGGTTGTGGCTCCGTAAGAATTAAAGTTTTCAAAACTAACGTTACAGGGATAAGGATTTTTACCAGATTGCGTACCGCAGGTTACAGGTACTACTTGATTATTTTCGTTTGTAGCATATGTACTAGAACCAAGGCTCGTCGGATACAGTACCGCATTAAATGTATCATTTATTAAATCTGCTCTGGAAATCGCACTAGGGTTAGGAATACTAGTTAAACTATATTGGATAACAGGTAAAGAACCTCCCCAATTATTGTCCGACGGAAACTCATTGGGTGTACTAAAGCTACTAGGTACGTTTGTTTGTCCGTCCCCACTACCCCAATCTACATCTAAAGTGGTTATTGGCTGTGGTGTAGTAAAAGTTAAGTATTGTCCTTGCCCAGCAGAAGTGTGATTAAAGTCTAAGGTAGTAGGTGTTAAGTTAACGAATACGCAAGTATATTGAACTCCACTGTTTGTCGTATCGTTAATGTTTTTACTTGTCAAACCATGATGACTGTTTAAACAAGTGGTCGTATTTGAACTAGTAATTACATTATTCTCAATATCTTTTACGGTATCAGCTATACCACTTTCTGCAGCATAATTTGCTTGGTTGGATAATTCTTGATTTAGAGAAGTCTGTTGCTCTTTTCTAGCAAGCTGTGCAAATCCTATAGTTAGTAAAGCTAGTATTGTAATTAGAGTTAGTGCAATAACAATTGATGCAAATCCATTTTGATCTTTTCTTTTAATATTTTTAGCCATAACCATATTATATCCTACTTGTTACTACTGTGTTTAAATATGTTGTTGAGCAAAATTGTCCACCCTGTCCACCTTTACATATAAGCTGTCCAATAGGGTTAAGCAATCTATTTGTTGGATCTAATACTCCACTAGTAACTGGTATTGTTTGCATATCAACTAATAAATTACAGTCTATTGGATTTGAACCATTGCCCGTATCGCAAAGCAAATCATCACCATAGTCGTCTCCACCACTACTATATGCCAAACCTACCGATAAAGTAAAAGGTGATGATGGTGTAAAACTGCTACATTGATTATTGAGAGTTGGTGCCGAGCCGATACAAAAACTTGTTAATCGAGTATTTGGCTCTAGCAAATCAATACCGTTAGCATTTGAACTTGGAGAATATTGAGTTAAGTCTGCTGCTGTAGTACTAGAACAGCCACCTGCCGGGCTATCTTCCCATAAAACATGGTGAATTGTAAGCCTGTTTATTGTTTCACCCTCTGTAACGTTATATATAAAAGAATACCTTGTATTACCAATACAATAAACATTAATAGGGATACTTGGCTCTGTGGTTGTATCTACGCCTGCTTGAATATTATTATTATTGATTTGTAGTTGACGAACTAATTGTTCACTTAAGCTTCTGTTGGTGTCTTGTAACTGAGAAACATTTACGCCTTTATCATATATAACACCAATGTTAATAATTAATACTGTAACTATTAAAATTATTATCGCTAAGATCGATGTAGCAATCATTAACTCTATAATCGTAAAACCTTTTTGACTATTTAGTTTTTTTAATTTCATGGCTGATATAAATTATAGACTATAGTTGATGTATCTATTCCAGCTCCTTCTACGTCTGGCCACTGAGCTTTTATGGTAAATGTTCCACCTATAATACTAGGACTAGATAAGGAACTTTTATCGAAATTAATACTTACACTATAATTCAAATTACTTGTTGTGCCACTAAAGTTTGAAAAAGGAAAATTACAAGGTAGCGTTGCGTCAGATACTAAACTAACTTTAAAGACTCCTGAAGTGGCCTGCGTTATACAGAAAGGTGGCTCTGGGTTATTAAAAATATAGTTACTGTTTGAATTACCGGCAATAGTTGCCGGGTTATCAGTCATTGTTCTAAGCTCTTCAACTTGAGTTTGTACAATTTGAGCAGCTTGAGCGGCTTCCTGAGCTTGCCTGGTATCTAATAAGCTCTGATTTACAGTTGCGTAAGATATCCCGAGAGCACTACCTAAAATAGCCAGCACTATCATTACTTCAACTATAGTGTCACCTTTTTGATTTTTTAATATATTTAACATTGAGCTTTTCCTAATTCTTGAATATTAACTACTAAACTACTTTGAGCGTTTCCGGTGCTATTTTGCCCTATAAGTAAGTTTGCATAGCTAACTCCGTCAGTAAAACACATAGATATACCACTAGCCTGAGTTAGGCCGTCCGTATTAATAATCTTAGAGACTTTTTTTTCGGCTGTTGAAAATGGATAACTTCTCCTTAAATAAGTACTGACAACTAAAATGTCATTTACATTCCCAGAACTAATATCGGCCGATTGGCTACTTGGCAATTGGACTATACCAAATCCGTGTATACTATAAGAAAAGGAACTAGGTCCAAATGTGATGCTACCATCTTTTAAATATATATTTCCTGGATTCTGGGAATTAATAGTTAAATCGCTATTTACTCCAGGTGATACATGACTAGTAATTGGCAACAGTGTATTTAAATTTATATTTGTAGTATTACCGGCAATAGACATTACTCCGTACTTATCATCTAGATTATCTGAGCCTTTGTAAAAATAAATAAACTTACCTATAAATACACAGGACGGATTGGTGCCTTGTGTACTCTGAGAAGACGCTCCATTTAAAAGCTCTAGTTTGCCACGTCCATCTAATCCGCAATAAATAGGAATATCACTATATTTTCCCGCTACCACATCATTTATATTAGCTTGTAAGTTTGTAGCTAGCTCAGTTATAGATGATTTAAACGTAGCTAATTCTGCTTTTCCGTTTATAAATGTAGCGGCAATTAAAAACATTACCCCGGAAATAGCTAGCACTATCATTACCTCTATAATAGTGTAGCCTAGCGGCTGTTTGTTTTTGCCACCTTTCATATAGTAAAAAGTATAACATAAGTACTTTAGACTATCACCTTTATTTTTTTAAATAATTAAAGATTTATACCAATTAAGAATATCTGGGCCAAATAACAAAGTAATATAAGAAGCCGTCAGTAAAAATGGACCAAAAGCAATTACACTCTTAGGGGTTAACCTTTTAAGAATTATAAGTGTTATAGAAAATAGTGAGCCAATTAGCGAAGCAAGAAATAAAATTAATATAATTTTTGCCGGTGATCCTGCTAAGAGACCAAGTAGCCATCCAAGCCTAACATCTCCACCGCCAATATATTTACCATCTGAAAGCTGATAAATTGCGTAAAATATACCACCTCCAATCAATATCGATATTAATAAACTAACAATACTTTTTAATATTTCATTAGACCTAGATATATTTATAATTGAAATTATCAACCCAATTGGCATAAGCGTATATATGATTGAAGTAGGAAGTTTATACCACTTAACGTCGTAGTAAAACAATGCAACAAAACCGGTGAGTACTAGAAGCCAAAGAGCAAATATTTCTATCTCTATACCGATTAAATTATTAGGCCAGCATATATATGTTAAATCAAATATTATAGCAACCGTGAGCTCTACTATAGGATAGATTATGGAAATATTATGCTTACAATATCTGCATCTACCTCTTAATATAATCCAACTAAAAATGGGGATTAGATCTAGGGAATTAAGCTTATGTTTACAATTAGTACACATTGATCGTCCATTTAGTATAGATAGATCATTTATGTATTCTAAGTTTAATCTCTTTTTGCTAGACTCAATTTCTAACGCATTTAAACGCCATACTAGCGCGTTAATAAAACTACCAAGACATAAACCGACAATAGTTAGTATAAGAATTATCATAATCTAAATATATTAACATAAAGATAAAAAGCACAATTAAAGTGCTTTTTATCTTATTAATCTAGTTTACTTTTAGCCTTCAGCACACTCTACAGAGCCATTACCACTTCCGCTTTCTACAGCATAGAATATGGCAATATCTCTTTCGGTATAGGCGGCAGAACTACCACTACAAGTTTCATTATTTACAATTAATACTGTGTCTGTTGTAATGATACTTCCAGACTGAGCAGTACCTAATTTCGATACTGTTGTGGGGCTAACATTATTACTCGATGTAGCACCAGTTGTATTTAACCAGATATTGGATGGGCTATAATAACCTAATTTAGCTGTTTGTAATGGTGTGCAACCAGTTGCATCGGCAGCCGCAGGAGCTGCGTTTGCTGCACCGGCAGCACCACATATATCAATTAAAGTAGCGTCACTATCTAGTTGAATACCAGCTGGTAAAGTCCCGTTATTATCATTTACTAAGTTAGCTAATGCAGAACCAATTGCTGAAACATCGTTTCTTCTTTGGGTATTCCTACTAGTTTTTTGAAGTGCAGGAACAGCCAATAATACAATTAATAGAATTAATGCAGCAATTGCAAGCACAATCATAACTTCTATAATTGTAAATCCTTGGTTCTTATTGTTTTTTCGTTTTAAAAGCATTGCAAATGCCCCCTTTGCGACTTAATTTTTTAAGCTTATGGTTAAATAATATATGTAATTAAGCTTAAATGCAATATAAAGTTTTTAGTTTTCCACAATTAAAAGTACCTTTATAATTCCATACATTGGGGTGAAGGTTTAATGCTACCAGATTCTAGTGCATACAAAGCTACAACATTGCTATACCCTGCTCCTAAATTAGTAGCTCCTCCATCACCGTTACTATCACAAATAGCATAATTATAAATCTCAACATCTTCAATATTAGTAACTGGTAATTGAGGCTGGGCTAATGGAGTAGATGTACCTGATATCGATGACTGGTTATTTATAGATATATTAGAAGAATCATAATAATCTAGAGTTTTATCCTCTACATGCAAATAGTTGTACAAAAAATAATCATTGGGATTAGAGTTACCTGGCACGGATGAATACTGATTATCGCAAGTTGGGGTTGTACTTGTGCCACAGTTTAGTGGAAAATTACCAGAGTTGTTAAGTTCGTATTGTGAAACTATTCTTAGGAGCGTGTTAATATCTTGTTTTCTTGAGTTATTCCTAGAGTCTCTGTTAAGGGCTGGTATTACTTGTAATATTATGACGAAGAACACTCCAGCAATAGCTAAGACAATCATAATTTCTATTATAGTGAAGCCTGATTCTTTATTTTTTTTTGTTATCATAATCTATAAATTTTTAGACGCTATTTAAAAATCCAGATTGATTAACAAGTCCGTATATAGGAAGAAGTATTGCGGCTACAATAATAATTGCGATTATGCCCATAATAACCATCATAACAGGTTCAATTATAGTGCTAATAGTCTTAATTTCATTGTCTACTTCTTTTTCATAATAATCCGCAACTTTCTCTAACATATTCTCCAAAGCACCCGATTGTTCTCCAATATGTAACATATTAGGAACAAGTGGAAGAAAATTAGGATCATTTCTTAAAGAATCAGATAGGGCTTTTCCGCCCTTTACCTTTTCAATAGCTCTATTTATAGATCGTGAAATATGAACGTTATCTACTGCATCAGCTGTAATTTCCAAAACTTGAATTATCTGAACACCACTTGCAACTAACGTAGTGGCAGTTCTTGCAAATCTAGCCATATACATTTTCATATAAAGTGGACCGATCGGCCAGGCTTTCATTTTAATTTTATCTATAACAGATCTACCACCTAAAGTCTTTGCCCATCTAGTCCCAAATATTGCTATTAGGGCAACTACTATTAACACCACCCACCAGTAATTTATTATGAAGTGTGAGACAATTAATAATACCTTGGTGAGTAACGGTAAACTAACACCCTGAAGTCCAGAGTAAATATTCTGAATTTCTGGTAATACTTTCACAACCATAAAAGTAACCACTGCAAACATTACTAAAAGTACAATTAGAGGATAGATCATTGCCCCTCTAACTTTAGATAAAATATCGGCATCTTTTTCTTGCTGATCAGCTAACCTTTCAAGCCCTTTATCAAGTGTTCCGGAAGTTTCACTGGCTGCTACTAAACTAATGTATACTCTATTAAATTCTTTTGGATGCTTAGATAGAGCAATACTAAATGATGTGCCAGCTTCTACGCTGACAATTACATCATTTATGATTGCTTTAAATCGCTTATTTCTTGTTTGTTCAGCTACACTTCGTAAACTTTGGACAATAGGAAGACCGGCATTTATCATAGTTGAAAGCTGTCTACTAAATAGTACTTTATCCTTGGTGCTAACTTTATTTAAAAATCCAGATCTTGCGCCTCTTTCAGCTTTAATTGATAACGGCGTTAAGCCTTGGGCTTTAATTAACTTTGCTGCATTTTGTTCATTGTCAGCTTGAACTTGGGCTTTAATTTTCTTCCCGGTTTTAGCTTCTTTTGCTTCATACGTATAGTTAATCATTTTAGTTAACCTCTCATTAATCTATCTATTTCATCAAGATCAATAGCATAATTTTTAGCTTCATCGTAGGTTATAGTTCCTTCATGAATTAAATTTACTAACGTCTTATCCATAGATTGCATGCCAAACTCTGAGCCAGTTTGTATAACCGCCTCTAACTGATGGCTTTTACCCTCACGCACAATATTTCTAACAGCTGGCGTCGCAACTAGAATTTCTGCAGCTGCTATTCTACCACCGCCAATCGACGGTATCAACCTTTGAGATACAATTGCCATTAATATATTTGAAAGCTGGGCTCTTATTTGTGGTTGTTGGTGTGGAGGAAATACATCGATCATTCTGTCAACACTTTGAGCCGCACTATTTGTGTGTAAGGTGGCAAAAACTAAATGCCCAGTCTCAGCTATAGTTATTGCGCTAGCTATAGTTTCAAGATCTCTCATCTCACCAATTAAAACTACATCAGGATCTTCACGTAGAGCACTCCTTAAAGCAGCGCTGAAAGAATAAGTATCATAATGCACTTCCCTTTGCACGATTACAGATTTTCGTGACTTATGTGTAAATTCTATAGGGTCTTCAATCGTAATAATGTGAGTAGCTTTTTCGCTATTAATTTTATGTACTAAGGCAGCTAGAGAAGTAGACTTGCCTGAACCTGTCGGACCAGTAACCAGCACCAAACCTCTTGGGTAATCTGCGAACTTATTTACTATTGGTGGTAAACCTAACTGTTCAATTGTTAATATTTCATTAGGTATTAACCTTAAAGCAGCCGCCATATTGCCACGCTCATGGAATGCATTTACTCTGAACCTACCTAGATCGCCATACGCAAAACTAAAATCAAATTCTTTATCTTTAATTAATATTTGTTTTTGATCTTCATCTAATATTGAAAATATTAAATTTTCGACTGATTCTTCATTTAGAATATCTGCGCCTTGTACAGACGCAAGTGAACCATCTATTCGAATCATTGGGGGTAAACCAACTTGTATATGAAGATCTGAAGCTTTTTTCTTCACCACTTCATCAAGTAGAACTTCTATCTTAACTTGTTCGCTACTCATTAAAAACCACCTTTCTCATGCATTATCTTCTGCTGCAACTCTATTTACCTCTTCAAGCGTAGTTTGTCCAGATAATGCTTTTAAGTATCCATCTTGACGCATATTAATCATGCCGTTTGCTTGGGCCGCCTTTTCAATTTCAGTGCTTGTTGCTCTTTTCATAATTAATTCTTGTATATTTTCTGTTACATTAAAAACTTCATAAAGTCCCATTCTTCCCCTGTATCCACCTGGTGAATCAGGACTATCTATTCCTTTTACTAAAGTATAAGCGTTTTGGTTAATAAGTGGCAAGTTTTTATAGCCAATATCTGTACTAACTTTTTCAGTTTCATCTTTATTTTTAGGTAAAATATTAGCTAAAGTAGATTGAATTGCTAAAGTTTCAACTTTATTTGAGTTATATTTTTGCTTTGTAACATCGTCTACACGGCGCACTAATCGCTGACCTATAACTGTATGGACTGTACTGGCTATTAAAAATGGTTCAACTTCCATATCTAAAAGCCTAGGTAAGATACCAGCAGCACTATTAGTGTGAAGCGTACTAAATACTAAGTGACCGGTTAAAGAGGCTTGTATAGCTAGTTGAGCAGTCTCTTTATCTCTAATCTCACCGACCATTATCACGTCCGGGTCTTGACGAAGAATACTTCTCAATCCATTTGCAAAAGTTAAGCCCACATCTGGGTTAACCTGAATCTGATTAATTCCATCCATTTTATATTCAACAGGATCTTCTAAAGTAATTATATTAATAGAGTCTTTTTTAATCTCTTGAATCAAGGCATATAATGACGTGGATTTACCTGATCCCGTGGGACCACTGGTAAGAATCATTCCGTTTGGTCTAGAAATACCTTCTCTAATCAGTCTAAGGGGTCTACCAACATATCCCATATCTTCAAGTTTTAGCGAAGTGCCAGTTTTATCCAATAACCTAATAACAACTTGCTCACCCCATACTGTTGGAGAAATAGCAATTCTTAAATCTATCTCTTTTTTATCAACATAAACTGTAAACTGGCCATCTTGAGGTATTCTATGTTCGTCAATTTTAAGATTAGATAAAATCTTAACTCTTGAAATTAGGGCTGCTTCATTATTTTTAGGTATTCTCATTACTTCTCTTAAAACACCATCTATCCGACATCTAAATTTTAATTCTTTTTCTAGTGGTTCAATATGTATATCACTAGCTCTATTTCTAGAAGCAAATTCTAAAACAGCAGTTAGTACTTTACTAATTGGTGAATCTTCTACTAGGTTCTTGATTGTATTATTTGAGTTTTTTGATTTTGGATCACTAGGCAAGTTACCATGCTCTGATAATTCACTACCTAAAGCGGATCCAATTTGAGTGTCTAATCTTGATTCATACTGTCTTAAAACTTGTTTGATACCTGCTTCGCTAGCAGCATATATTTTTAAAGACCTGGCAATCCTGTTACTCAAAAAATCTATTGCTTGAACATTATCCGCATCAAGCATCGCTACCACTAATTTATGTTTGATTTCTCCTAAAGGAACAGCCATATATCTTTTGGCAATTTCTTGAGGCAATAGAGATAATACTTTTGGGTCGATCTTAGCTCCTGTTAAGTTTACGTATGGCACTTTTGTAATATTTGCGTGTACTTTTGCTAATTCTTCTTCAGATATTAAATTATTCTTTACAAGATATGAGAATAACGGAGTTTTAGTATTTGTAGCTTGTTTTCTTGCTTTTTCTAAGTCAGCTTGGCTTATTATCTTGGCCTCTATAAGCTTTTGTTCGACCTGTTTTTCGGTTGCCGTCGATAAAACACTCATAATTAAATCAGTTCCGGTTTATTGAGTAGCATTAAAAGGGTTTGAATTTGAGTTTTGGCCAATAGTTATTAATTGAGTTGGATCTATTGATTTACTATTAAAATATAAAGGATCGGGACTAGTAAAACTAGATGCTATTGGTTGTACTACATCTACTTGTTGTTGCCTATTTTTTGGTGGAACTATAATCTTATTTGAAATAAAATAAGATAAGACTGCGCTAACTACAACAATTACTATTATTATGGGTAAGTCTTTTTTTCTCATATTTTATAATCTTTCATGACTTTAAATAAATTCATATTAATTTACCGTTTTCGTACTAATATTAATTTTTTTGCCAGGCTGGAAATAACTATGAGCAGTAATAGATAAAGACATAGTATTACCGCTTCCATTTATTGTTATAGTATCGACAGCTATTGGCCTAACTGAACTTTGCAATAATGATAAAACTTGTTGAATAGTATTATAGTTTGTACTTTCAATATTTATAGAAAAAGGCATAGGAACAGGTGCAGGGCTACTGCTAACAGAATTTGAGCTTTCAGTTAATTGTTGATCAATGCCCGCTATTGAAGTTAAAGTAATATTAGCTGTGCTAAATAATTTCTGAATACTAGTAACTAGTGCTGGGAAGTCATATTTTGGCGGTAATGAATCTAATACTATTTGCGCATTAGTCCCAGAATTATTACCACCTCCACTAGTAGAACCACCAATAATATTAGTTTGACCAGATTGAAAGTTATTATATTGACTATCTAAAGTCTTAAACGCACTAATGTTGGTTATCAATTGAGTTTTTGCTTTATTAGAAGCAGATAAAACATGTGCCTGGTAGCTGGATTGACTCCAAAGTTCTTTTGAGGCAACAAGACTAAATACTGTTATAAATGAGGCTACGGCAATAACAACAACCATTTGGGTATTAGCTTTAGATATTGCAATTCTTTTAGTAGATATTTCAAAATTTGCCATAATATTTATTGAGCTCCACCAGTATTACTTTGACCATTAAATATTGCAGAATTTTGATTTGTCGAGAAATATGAAACAATTTGGCTTGGAACTGTTAATATAACGTTTTGCGCGATGTTAAATATTTTAGGGTCAAAATTAAACGAAACAGTATAACTAACTTGATTATTCTTAGATGCATTACTTCCGCTACTTAGGCCAAAACTAGATAAGACCACGCTATTAAAAGCTGGCGGTTGACCAGTGTATTCAGAAGAACTATAAGTAGTATTCTTCAATATATCAACAAATTGATTGACGGATTGTAGTGATTGAGCACTACCTGTAATAGTCATTGACGAAGAAGTGTAGTCCCAGCTAAAATTATTAATAGTAACTGAAACTGGCGTAACTTCATCTAAATAATTTATAATTTTTGTTGCGGCTGGCTTCTGGGAATGTAGCGAATTGAGACCACTTAGTTGACTTTGAACCGTAAGAATCTCGTTAATATTTGGTTCGCCTTTTAGTTGGGCAACATATTTTTGAATAGCATTATTTGTATCACTAATTTGCTTCTTCTGAATACTGCTGTAAATAAAAGATAAAACTAAAATTACAATTGCAACACAGCATACTATAAAAGATATTGAGACTATGAGTCTTCTCGATTTTTGAGCTTTGACGTAGTCTAGCTTTACATCTGGTAATAAATTTAGTTGAATCATTCTACTCTCTCCGCTAGCCCTACAGCTACAGCAAATTGGTTAGATATTGCTAATAATTCATTTGTTCGTTCTTGACTATAGCTTACGTTTTTCCAAGCATTACCAATTTCTACGTTAATTGAGAACTTATTAGCCAGATATAATGGAAATTCTGGAATAACTGATGCACCACCTGTTACAAGAATTTTATTTATCTGATTACCGGTATACCTGTTATTAAAATATTTTATTGATTTCTCAATTTCAGTAGATAAAATTTCTATTGTAGAGCTTATAGATTGAAAAACTTGGCCTTCTAATTTTTCTTTGCTTAAACCAAATTTAAATATGAATTGTTCGGCCTGCTTTTCGTCAATATTTAAATTTTGGGCAGCTGTTTTAACAATCGCTTCTACCCCAGTTGGTATGCTTCTAGTTAAATGAGGTATGTTATTAAATACAATTACAAGATCACTAGATCGTCTACCAACATCTAGTAAAATAACTGCCGAACTATCGTCTTTAGTTATTAATGATCTAGTCATAGCTAAATTATCTGGTTCAAAAGCAACAACATTTAGTCCAATTGATTCTAGCATATCCAAGCGTTCTTCAACAAACTTATTAGGTACACTACTAAGCAGAATTTCTTGTTTAGTGTTATCTTGGGGTGAATCACCAATTAGAGCCCAATCTACCTTGGATTCGTTTAGCGGAGTAGGTATTAATGAATCTGCTTGAAAAGTAATTGCTTTTGCAAGTTCTCCGCTACTTAATCGCTCTACATCAGCAACAGTCGTAAACACTCTGCTTGAAGGAATGCCAACTGCCACATTTTTAGTATTAAGATTTGATTGTTTGACAAGCTGAGAAACCAATTGAATTAATTTCATCTTATCGGCCTTAGATTCACTTACCGCAGTCTTGCCTTCTACTGGTACATAGGCGTATTTTATTAGAACTTTAGGATTTCCAGCTTTCAAATGAACCAATCTAATAGCTGTTGTACCAATATCAAGTCCAAAAAAATCTGTGTCGCCACCTAAAAGAAGACTCATCTTAGATCCTTTTTTTTGTTTTTAATATCTATATAAATTATATCACAAGCATTATAAATAAAGCTTGTTTTTAAAATATTGAATTCTTTGTTTATCCCACCCATTTTTATCCTTATGTTTTCAATTCTATCATAATATTGGCGGTAATCCAGTATCTGCTTGGTACATTAATGCTCCGTGGTTAGGTGGTTCAATTGAAGGATTAGAGATATACAGTTCTGGCGACAATTCAAAAACTTCAGCCGCACAAGTATTTGTAACAGGTGGCCCTGGCGAATAACCTGGGTCATAATCACTACAAGATGCTGGTGAAGAAACGGATGCTTCATCCCTTAACGATCCGTAGGTTCTCATTAAATCTACTTTATTAGCTTGAAAACTTCCGACAACAAGAAGTTGCTTATAACAGTCTTCATAAAGATTATCTGTGCCTGAGTTATTTTGAACTGGAGTGAATACTCCCGAATTATTTTCACCGCAATCATATATTGTCCCATGATTGCCACTGGAATCTGGTTGAGCTGAATAAATACCGTCAAGTTCAGTAACATTAGGGTCAACATATATATTTCCGGTAGCAACTAAAGTAAATGAAGGGATATTATTAGTCATATTGTTCCCGCTTTGCTTAATAGTCCATCCAGCGTTCGTGCCGTCGTAAACTATTCCATTTACTCCATGATCTCCAGTAATATAAACATTGCCATAGACAAAAATTGATAGATTATCACCAACCGGAATATTCCCTCCGTCTAATACAACATCTGCAGGGCTTGACTGACTACCGTAAGTATAACTATTTTGTCCTGGCTGAGCTAATGTTTCGACGTCAGCAGTAGAAGAAGATTCGCTAGTAGCATTTAGTGGTGCCGTTGGCGCTTCAAGACACGTAGTTTTGCCGTAATAACCACCAAGTTTAGGTACATAGCTGTCTGGACTCCCTATAAAGCTAGTACTGTTTGCCAAACTCATAGCATAGGGTAAACCATTAGGGTTAGGAGCTTGGCTCTGATTACTTGCAAAACCAGATATGCCTTGATTTGCTATTGCTACTAACGACGTTCCAGCTCCATAGTTTCGTGAATTAGGATATGTTCCCGTATCATTGTTCCAACTTGCTATTTCACCGCCAGTACAGCTAGAGCTTGTGGTTTTAAAACTGGCAGTAGTTGACACTGATCCATTGATAGATTTGAAGAAAGGTCTATTTGTTACAGTATCACAATCTGGTTGAGAACTAGAAGAACCAACAATAGTTGAAAGAATCGTTCCATCGTTTTGTATAAAACCTGATGTTTCACTTACCGAAGTATAGAGACAATATACTTCCCCAGCAGAAGTAGTATCTACTGCTACTGAATTATATAATGGTGCAGCATAGTTGTAATCAATATAATTTGATGGAGGTAAGGTTCCGCTAGTAAGAGGATTACCGTTTTCTGTATAATAATACTTTGCCGTTAAGGGTACACCAACAAAACTATCGTAAACGTGCTGATCACTACCGCTTAAATCTGGACCATACCAATTTTTATTGTTAGGACCATAAGTAACCGTAACACTTGTATCTGGTGACGTAACTCCACCATTAGTATTTCCGCCAAATGCATTTGGATCTTCAGTAGAATCAGTACAATTATAGTATGATGGCGGCGGAGTAATATTACAGTTTTGTAAGTTAGCACCCTGAGATCCTGGCGTGACAGTAAAGGACTCACATCCAGTAAATTTTGCGGATGTCGGGCCACCATTTTCCATATCAAGTGGATCTAAAGCATATGCATAAATTGTATGATCTACTCCATCCTGTAAATAGCTTGGTGTAGGTACAGAAAAGTTACCACTTGAATCAGTTTCATATTGTCCAATGTATGTTGAGCCAGTATTGCCGGGTGTAGCATCCGCATATAATTGAACATAGACTTGATAACCAGGAACATTTGCATCTGTTGCACTTCCGCTAAGATCTCCGTCGCAAGAAACAGTCAGTGTAGGGGGAGGAGGTGGTTGATATATAGGAATGGTATATTGACAATCATCTCCTTGGCCTGGCGGTGAAGTTGATGGATTAAGCCAGAAATAATTTATAAACGATGCTCCGCCGTTTAGTGCTACTGTTGAACCTGCATTAGCAGGTATATCTATCGTAAACTGGAATTGAGTAGAACTATTACTCGCCACCCCGGGAACATTATTAGAATTACCTAAATTAGTTTGAAGAGTAAGATTATCTGCTGTACCACTTGGATTTAGGCTTGATGGTATTGGAAGCATATTATCTATATTATCGCTAGCCACTTGATCTTCACTATTATTATAAATTGTAGCTGTAACGGTTGCTTGCCCACCTGCACCCACTTCTCCATCTGGTAAATCTCCCACTACGTTATCTATTGAACAGGTTGCTTCATAGCACTGTGGTGTCGTTGCAGACGCTGGACTAGGTGTAATGTATTGAGGAGTGGTACCATTGAAATAGTAATCGGACGTTATAGTTACGGTTACATATTGCGACGTCGGAACTATTGTTCCCGTAAGAGTACTTATATATATAGAGCTGTTTACATCACTTCCTGTTGCATCTGTAGCTTTGGTTGTTGAGCCACCTTGCTCAAATACTTTACCGCCTGTTAGAGTAGCCCCCGTTAAAGTAATTTCAGCGTAGTTTTGGTATGTTTTAGTACCGCTAGCATTAGTACTATTCCCGGCACTAAAGTCCAACACTGAACAGGCTAGACCTAAGACGCTTGGTGTAGATGTATAGGTTATAGTATGAGGATTCGGTTTTATTGGTGTTATATCGTAAGTAATACTTACGTTCATACCGTGATTTATATTAATAATTCCATTATGCCAAACTTGTAGCATTCCTGCTTGATTATTATTCTCCGCGGCAGGACCAAAGTTACTACCAAAATCAGTCGCAGAATTTACTGTAATCTTAGTACTACCAGAGGATACTGTCGCAGTACCAAAAGTTTCGTCATGAAAACCACTAGGCATTGGGGGTTGTCTCTGTAATAAATACGGGTCATCATCATAACAGTTATCATCTGCTGTTGCACTACCAGATGAATCTGTAGTCATCCTATTTGGTCTATGCCCCGGTAGACCAGAATCGTCTACGTAATACGCTCCGTTATCTGCGGGGCATGTAGCTCCTACACCACTACCTAATTCACGGCTTTCCTGCAACCAAGCCCCACTAGCCGGTGTTGTTGCTCCTGTAGCAGTGTTATAAAAATAGGCATTATAGTAAATAGTCACATCATGTCCACTACAGGTACTACTTTCATCTGCGTAGGCTTTTATTGGTAAGAATTCAAAAACAATCGACTTAAATGAGTTTAATATGGACGAGAAAATATGTATACGTAAGCTTAATGCAAAACTAGAGTTTTCCTTAACAAAGGCTAATTTAGGAGCATATTGTTTCTTATAAAAACTAAGCAATTGTGCGTAAGAGTTATATTTACCATTTGTTTGGCCAGTTAATTGTAAAATACCTATAAAGCCAGCTCTTGAAGTGAATACTGGAGTGTACTGACCAACTTTAGTTAATTTATTAACTTCCGATTGAGTTGAAACAATACCCGGTATCTTAGAAGACGAGCTTCCTTCTGCATCGTTGAAGCAGTCTTGTGCCGATGAGCAATTATTATAATCATAAGCAAAAGTGGGCATACTATTAAAGTAAAGTTGCAAATCATTAGGCGGATTTTGCCCATCAGTGTAATTGAATCTAGTATGACTTCCTATTTGTTGTTGTGTGTCACCTTGTTTAAATAATGGTAAGAACTGAGATTTTAAAATATTTGAGGCTTGAGATCGTAATTTAGCAGGGTCCGACGATCTATTAAAATATGGAGCATCATAGTTTATTCCTACAATAAATAAGTTTTTCTTTTTTATTAATACATTTTCTAGCTTAGACTCATATAACTTATTATCATTTAATATCTGGGTAAAATAACCAACTCCTGAATTTTTCAAATTTTCTTGATATTCGGCGACGCTTTCTTGACTTGGAATAACCGAGTTTAAATCTGCCTGAGTAATAATAACTTTATTCTTTTTAGCTTGGTCTATTAAGGCTGCATGTAATATTAAATCATTCTCGGCAACTTGTACGGGGGTACCACCTAAATTAATTTTAAGTTGTCTGCTATATATATTAACCTGCTGGCTAAATTCACGTATTTCGCTGGGTGTAATAGTAGTAGAGCCGATTTTAATATTGTAGTTGGGTATAGTATTTGGGTTATTTTTATGTTTGAATAATCCTGCTATAAAAATTATTACTATAAGAAGTAAGAGGAAGCCAATAGTATAATAAATTAACTTGGGTAATATTTTTTTATGCGTTTTAATACTCAGGTTTTGTGTATCTTTAATAGCCTCGTTGTCTTGTGTATGAATTTTTATTTCTTCACTCATTTTTTAACTAATTTATTTACCATCACTTAATAAAATAGGCTGAGTCACATAATTAGCCCTACAATGGATTATATCAGAACATAAGCTTTTTAATAAATAGTTGTTATTTTTTATTTTGGCGGATTGCTATAGGCTATCTATATCTACTTCATTAGCCCCCTTATTCTTAAAATAGTAAGTAAAAGTTGTTTCTGTTGCCTTACCTAAATATTTGCCATTTATTGTGCAGACTTCAGATTTAGGTCCTAATTGACCTGAGGTGCATTTAATTTTAGGGTAAGCCTTTTTTAAAGACTCTAAGCTTGAACCTGGTCCTATATTCCTATTTGTCCTCTGTTTCTTAGAATCAGTAAACATTCCAGTAACTTGGCCTTCTGATGAAAATACAACATCGCCAAAAAATGGTTGTGTTGTATAGCCCCAATTTATAGGTTCTCCAGGTCCAGAATTTTCGATATTAGTTGCCTGGCCTATGGCTGATGTTACTTCTGCCTCGGTAGATCCTAAATTAACTCCTTGTATCCCTTCTCCCACTACTATTTTAGCTTCTGCATTTCCTGCCATACCACCTAACGAAAGAGCACCTACTGAAAGACCTACTGCCACTCTTCTATCAATACTTCTTATATTATCTAATGCATTATGCATAACATCGTTAAAAAACTCGCCAACATTTGCTAGGCGTTCTGAAACTATTTGCGACAAACTTTCTTGTCCTTGTTTTTCCAATTCTTGATTAAAATTTACCATATTAATACTCCTTAAGTATGAATAAATACATTTTATTATTTTTCCATAATATAGTAAAGTTAAGCGTTGTCTTAAATAAGATCTATTTACCCCTGACTATAGAGTCTGAATTATTAGCAACAGTTTGATAAACCTTATTAAGACTATTAACTTGTCCCAGCACTATATTTGTAGTGTGCAATAAGAAAAATAAGTAAGTAGCAGTAATTGTTAAGAGCACTAAAAACAGTTTCATTTACCTATATAACTAGATGTAGACCGAAGATGCAAGCAGTAGCATTTTATAAAATTTTAATGCATTGCAACTGCTGGATCTGGATGGCTTGGATCGTTTTTGCTTGTTTGCTTTTTAATTACAAAAGTAGCTATTAGTGCTGCACCTAATCCAAACGTAGAAGCTACTAAGTATCCATTCTGATATCCATGAACTGTTGCTGCTACTTTATCTAATGTAGAAGGCATTGAAGTTAAGTGTAAATTAGTTAAATATCTAGTGGTTGAAGAAGCTGCAACTCCTGTTAAAACTGCTAGTCCAATTGAGCCTCCTACTTGCTGTGAAGTATTAAGTAGGCCTGATGCAAGACCTGCTTCATGCTTAGGTACTCCGCTAGTTGCAGCAATAGTTACACTTACAAAAGTCGCTCCCATACCTAAGCCCAACATTATTAAGCCTGGCGCTAAATCTTTCCAGTAAGTACCGTCAACAGGGATATAATGAAGCCAGAATAATCCACCTGAAACTAATAGCGGCGCAACCATAAGTATTGGTTTATATCCTATTCTTTGAATTACTCTAGGTACATTGGTAGCTACAATAGCTATTACTATTGGAATTATTAAGAAACTAAATCCAGTTTTAACGTAAGAAAAATGTAATATATTGTGCACATATAAAGTAGTAAAGAAAAATACTGAATATAAGCCCGCTGTCATTAGCATCATTAATGAATCAGCACCACTAACATTTCTGATCTTAAATATCTTAAGTGGCATTAGTGGATGTTTTGCCCGGCTTTCGTTAGCAATAAAGGCAAATAGAAGTAGAATACTTAGTCCAAAGAAAATCAAAGATTTTGAACTAGTCCAACCGTAAGTTGGCGCTTTTGTTAATGCGTAAACTAGTAGCATTAAACCACTGGTTATCGTTAAAGCACCAGGTAGATCTAGGCTATTATGCTCTAAAGTTGACTCGTGTTTATCTAGTATTCTTAAAGCGGTTACAACAACAAAAATTCCGACAGGAATGTTTATAAAAAAGTTCCAACGCCAAGATAGGTACTGAGTAATAATACCCCCAGCAAGCACCCCTACAGCAGCACCGCCAGACGCTACAGCACCCCAAACAGATAACGCAACATTTCGCTCATGACCTTCTTTATATGTAACAAGAATTATAGATAAAGCTGCCGGTGACATATATGCACCTGCTAAACCTTGTAAAGCCCTAAATACTATTAACATTGTGCCTGACTGTGATAAACCTGTGCCAAGAGAGGCCAATGTAAATACTGTTATACCCGCTAAAAAAGTCTTTCTTCTTCCAAAAAGGTCAGCATTTCTTCCGCCCAAAAGTAAGAAACCTCCAAAAGTCAGCGCGTAAGCCGTAATCACCCACTGAAGATTACTAGGTGTTAAATTAAATGCATGCTGTATTGCAGGTAAAGCAACATTTACTATAGATACGTCCAGTACCACCATGAACTGTGCTAAAGCTAGTAATATTAAGATCAACCAATGATTTGTTTTTTTAGCTCCAGCCGAATTAGATACTTTACTTATCGCCACTTGAATCTCCTCATTGAAATTTATTTTTGTAAATTGTAAAATATGTCTACTTAATATTTATTGTAAAGGTCAATAATTGACTATGTCAAGTAATAATACGCCCAGTACCATTGAACAAACTTTTGAACTATTAATTAAATGTATGATGCAATCCAAGCATCAACTGATTGAAATTGGCTCAAAATATAACCTAACTGCTATGCAGACAATGATGTTAATTCTATTAGATAATGCAAGACCTATGAATAGTTTCACAAAATTGTTCGCATGTGATGCATCTAATGTTACTGGGTTAGTTGACGGACTTGAAAGTAAAAATTTGGCATCTCGCTTCCCTGACAAGAATGACAGAAGAATAAAAATGGTTAATTTGAGTTCAAAAGGCGAAGAAATGCGAGGTAAAATTCTTGATCGGCTAGTTAAGTCGAACGAACTTTATTTTAAGAAACTAAATAAATCTGAAATTTCTCAGCTACATAATATACTTTCCAAACTTGCCTACTAAGAAATTTATTAAATAAAAATCACTAGTTTAGTGTATTATTTAATTATTAATTAAAAATAAAAATGTTAATAGTAATTTTATGTTTTATATTTTTAGCAAGTACACTTACGTGGTACCTACTTAAACATGATCACGGCAGAAGGATAACTTCGGGTTCAATTTGGACAAGTATTGGTTTTGGTTTTCTAGCAATGATAGTGGCATCAACACTAGAAAATTTAATTTTACCCGACAACTTACAGTCAGCTCCAAGTTCATACCCATTGTCTGAAAGGTTTTTGTTTTTTGTAATAGTTGGCATTATTGAAGAGTCACTTAAATTTCTACCTTTAGCTATTTTTATATATAAGAAGCCATACTTTAAAGAAAGAACTGATGGCGTTATATATTTTGCTATTTGTGGATTAACTTTTGGGCTTGGTGAAAATATTGGCTACACACTATCTTATGGTGTTAAAGCTGGGCTTGTTCGACTAGTACTAATGCCTTTTTTTCATGCAGCCGCTACAAGTATTCTAGGCTATTACTTAGTTAGCATGAAGATAGATAAAAAGAATAAAATTAAATTTATATTAGCTTGTTTAATAATACCTTTGCTTCATGGACTTTATGATTTTGGATTATTATCTGGTGTTACACAATTAGCAATTTTTTCACTTATGATTACCTTATTCCTAAGTCTAGGTTTATTTTTATATTTCTCTGAAGCTAACGATTTAGATAAAGCTGAACTTGCAAAAGAGTCTGCCTCTACTCAAAGTTTTTGTCCGTCTTGTGGAAAATCGAATCAAAGTCATAAAATGTTTTGTTCCTACTGCGGACGACACTTATAATGAATTACATTAAGACAAGAAAATAAAAAATGAACTGCCCAAACTGTCATCAAAAATTAGAAGCTGGATCATATTTTTGCGGTAATTGTGGCTTTAATTTATCTGAACCAGGTACAAAGAATAATGTAGGCCAAGCACAACAATCTCCAGGACCTGCTAATCAATATGTGCAAAATAATTCAATGCCGAACCAAAATATTAATCAGCTTGGTAGTAAAAGCACTAATAATGGTAAAGCAATAGCGTCATTTGTCTTAGGGTTAGTTGGTTTAATAGCTTGGTTAATACCAATAGTTGGTTTAATAATGGGAATCGTTGGAGTTGTACTTGGTATTTTAGGAAGAAAATCTCGTAAAAAAGTGCTTTCTATAATTGGCATTGTTTTATCTTCAATTGTTATAATTCTTTCAATTTTCGTTTTAATTATTTCAGCAAATGCATTTATTAAAGGGTTTAAGCAAGGCTTAAATAGTTCAAATACAAATAGTAATTCTAGTTACTCGGGTACTTATCAAGCAATTAATACATCGTGTTATAAAACTAAAATACCAATCAACTTAAACATTACCCAAACAACTGGAAGCTGTACATTTCAAGCAACCAATAACATTACGAATGAAGTTTATAGTGTAAAAGTAATTAATGCTCCTAGTATTACGCCGACAAATCTTGAATCGGCTTCAAAATTAGATGCTCAAAACGTAGTAAATAGCGTTGCAGGTTCTAAAATAAAAAGTCAACAAATGACAACTTTTGTAGGTAGCCCAGCTTATTCAGTTACATTCGTAGGTGCCGACAACAATCATGCCGAAATAGATTATGTATATAAAGTTACTTCTCAAGGCAATATCCTAGTTGTTGCTCATTCTCAAAATAGTAGTTCTAATTACGATTTAAGTATCATTGAAAAATATTGGTCTTGGTTATAAAATTAAACAATGAAAAGTCAAGTAATGCATAGGATTGTTGTAATAACGTTATTATTGGGACTTTTTATTGTTCCTATATATATGACTCATAATCAAATTAATATTAATAATATTAAGGCATACGAAGCAGCCAGTGTTTTAGGTCCCTTGAAATATAATTCAGTGAAGAAAATTAATGCATCATATAAGCCTGTAGCTCAACAAAATGATATAGTTCAATTTTCTGGTAATTCTTTTGTTGGAGATAATCTGTAACTAGATAAGTTAAAGTATTATTTTATCTGTTAGAATATAAGTCATGTCAACATCTGAATCATGTGGTATAGTTACTAAAAAATAACCTTTTGAGATTAGTTTTATACTGCCTCGACGAGACAATAAGCAAGCTAGAGGTTGCTCACAAAAATTTATCGAGCAACTAAGTGCAGAAATTGGGTAGTGTATTCTTATCTTTAATTTTCTTGACTTATAGTTACGTATGGTATACATTAGATGTATGTTAAGAACTCAGATTTATTTACCAGAAGATTTACGCCAGGAAATTGACGCAGTGGCCAGAAAAGAAAAGAAACCAGCAGCACGAGTAATAAGAGAACTTTTAGTTGAGGGTGTAAAGAAAAAACATAAGGAAACAGCCGGAGCAGCCATGAGCAGACTTGCTGCTCTCAAAGTTAAGGGTGGCTCTCCTGACCTTTCTATAAACCTTGATAAGTATTTATACGAATAGATGAAACCTCCAATTATTGCCGATTCCAGTGGTTTAATTTCATTAATCTCAGAAGATGATATGAATCACAAACTCGCTATAAAGATATCAGAAGAATTGGGCGAGTTAAGCACATTAATTGTTGTGCCCAGTGACGTTTTTAGTGAAACTCTTAACGTCATTGGTAAAAAGTTTAGTCATAACTTAGCAATTAACGTTGGTGAAGAAATTGCCAGCTCTGGAACATATACAATTGTAGAAACTGGTGGCATTCTAAGAGACAATGCGCTTAGCTTATTCAGTCGTCAGGCAGAATCTGTTAGCTATACGGATTGTGTGGTAATGGTTTGCGCCGACAAGTTTAACACTAAAGATATTTTTGGTTTTGATAAAGTCTTTAAGATTAATGGATATCATAGATTGGGCTTTGATGAATCTAAATAAGCGAGATAAGCATGAGTAGTATTAGTTGCGGTATAGTTACGAGATAAACCAACCTTATGAGATAAAAATACTGCTTCCGGAACCAGACGATAAGCGTACAAGCGGTTATTCTACGCACTTCATAGAAAAATTAAAAAGTATTTAATTGTAAACTTGGTTATGACTGCCTACATCTAAAAAGATAATCGCTTCTTCTGTTTCTTCATAGACTACTCTCACGTCACCAGCAATTGAAAAAGCTCTTTTGCCTTTTAGCTTTCCTTTGAGCGCATGGTCATTAAGAGGTTGTCCACGTTCACCTGCCTGAAAAGCAGAGACACGAGCTATGTACGCACTTCTCATGTTTTCAATTGGCGCTACTCTCTTTTTGTAAGACTTATCAAAGTACTTACTGAGCCTAATGGGTTTCATAGTCTATCTAGGTGAGCCATCATTTCTTCTACGCTGAAGAAAGGTTCGCTAACATTCTTACCTTGTTTAGCTTCTTCAGCTGCTTTATTGAGCCTCTTAACAGCAGCTTGACTTGGTTCACCCCACTCATCATCATCAAAACTCAAGATACGGTCTTCGGCTTCCGCCTTAGCCCAAACACGTATATAAGCTTGTGCTGAATCAAAGCCTAGTCGTTTAGCTTTTGCCTCTAGTTTTGTGCGGATAGATTTATCCATTGGTATATGAAGTGTAGTAGTATTCATAATTAGAAGTATATTAAAAATATATAGTAATGTCAATACAAATTAAGCTCTCTCTGTTATAATTCAAATATGTCTTCATCAGTCTCATGCGGAATAGTTACGAAATAAACCAATCTTTTGAGATTAGTTTTAACCTCCCAGAGTCAGATGATGAGAAAACTCGTGGATATTCGTCACAATTTATAGAGGAATTACAGAATTATACTGGAGGATAATGTTAAATTTAATCAAAATTTGGCTAGCAAGAGATCTGGGACTAAACTAAAATCGGAATCTAGGGTTAAAAGTAGACTATCGTGTTCCAGCGTTAACGCTGCTATCCAAATATCATTAGTGTTTATTGGGTTACCCGTAGCCTTCAGCCTCGCATAAATAGCAGAATACAACTGTGTCGTTTTATCTGTTAGTAATACACCCTCAACATTAGGGCTATCTAAAAATTTTTGAAGACTATCTTCATTTTCATGTTGTTTATTCCCTGTCGCGAAACCAGCCCGCAATTCACCTATTACTATAATTGGTACTGTAATGCTGTTTTTTGATGAAAAATATGGCCGTAACTTGGTATCACCACGTAGAAAAGCTGAATAAGCACTGGTGTCTACCATTATTTGTTGCATCACTGCCATAGCTTCTCATCTATACGAGACTGCGCTTTGATAGCTTCATCAAAAGCATCGTCCAAGCCATCCGCACCAAATAACCAATCAAAAATATCATCGTCTGAAAGTGGTTTTGTAGTGCCAAACGTCTGGAGAGATAGTAAATCAACAACGGTTTGATTAAATGACTTGCCATACTGTTTTGATCTATACAACTAGAACGAGAGCTAGGTATACCGGGAATGGTTACAACGTTTTAAAGGGTTTTGGGTAAAGTTCCCTGTTTTTTACAGACATGGCTACAAATGACTTTTCTTCGGGGTGTTCAACAGTAATCATGTCTGTGGCTTCTTTGCTCATCTTGAGCGCAAATTCACTAATGTTGTGGCGGAACATATATTCACGATAAACGTAATCACTCCTCTGTTTGCTACCCTGCTCGTAATCCTCAAATACATGTATTCTACAAGAATCGAGCACCCTTTCTTGCGCCAATAGGGCCTTGAGCTGAAGATAATCGGTCTTCGGGATTCCCGTCACTCTATACAAATCAAAAGAACTTTCGGCGTTTTTCAATTCCTTAAATGGATCCATAAAACACTACTTCCTTTCTACTATTAGCTTACCATTTACTTTTTTGATAACACCACGGTTTCTAAGATGCTTTTCAGCAATAACTTGGTGCTTATGACCTGTACGCATATCATCGCTAAAATCCGTGCCAAGAACTACAGCGTAGTCCATATGATCCTTATTATCTGGTTTTATAACAGTTTGCAACTCTACTGTAAGCTCTGTATGGTCACCTCTATGCAGTGAAGCAAAGTTCTCAAGACGAACTTTCTTATCGTCATATAGCAGAATACCAGCAGGCTTGTGCTGGCTTCTAGCCATGACTTTTAGCCATGCTTCAGCATCTTTACGAGGAGCAACAAAATACATTTGTTCAACTGGTACAGCTACAGAGCCTTCTTCAATTTTTGAGACAGCTTCGTAATCATCAGCGTCTCTGTGTAGTTGCGTGTAGAGTTGTTTTATATTTTCCTCGCCAATATTAGATATTACTTCACTAGTACTCATACCTTCAAAATCAGTACCCTTTAGACGGCCGGTATCAACTAATCCTTGTAGCCAAATAGCAGCAACGGGAATCTCGGCATCTTCGTCTTTAGAAGATAGAAGTTCTGGGCTTAAAGAGATAGTCCCCGTATCTGATGTTGTGTAATTATCACGTAATGTTTTTATAAACGCTTTGTCGTGCAGACGAGGTAATAGGTCTGCTAATTTTACTGGCTCTTCTTCGCTATTTTCAGTAACCATCTCAAGTAGGCCGCCCAATACAGAGTTGCGGTCATAGGCTTCGTAAAGTTCAAGCTGTGTTTTGGCAGAATAGTACTCATTTGCGTCAATTTTGTCGTCAATGAGGATTACCTCGTTTGGTGAAGGTCGAGAAGGTACGGCAAGTTGATGGCCTTCACCTAAAACTGATTCGGGTGCTACTACAAAACCAGCCAAATGATAACGATCCCCTGGCAAAGCATCAATGCCGTTCATACTCCACGATACACCTTCATAACCAGAGTTATGGCGAACAATATCCGTATCTCGTCCTTTAGTCTTGGCGGCATCGTCTTCTCTCTGCTTGAGTGATTTCGTACTCGCAAGTACCCCAGTGTCCAAAATCTGTACTAACTGCTCCGTACCAGTACCGTGATATAGAAAGTTGCCAGACGGAAAGTCGGTGGACAGCTTAGCTAGTTCAGCTTGATTAAGAGTAGTAATGTCAACCGTGCGTTCCAACACCTCATCTATCCCTTTTTTCTCTGTTTCAGCATCAATTTTGTGGGTGCTAATATATTCCATTACAGGTTCATTGAAGGCTTGCTCCTGCTCTTTTCGTTTTGAGCGAATTGCGTCTAAATAGCCACTTGTTCGCAATTCTTTAAGAGCAGCGATGGTAGCTTCTTCATCCGTGTAACCCCACTTCTTTTGATCTTGTACGGCATAATTAATTCGTTCGTCTGCTCCCTCACCCTTATCGGCTCGCCATACACCGCTTTCAACAGCACGAGATTGAATATCGGTTAATTTTAGTGCCAGCTCGTCATCTGAAAGCAGGAATGGTTTCACGCTTTCAACTTCTGTTTGTAACGCTTTTGCCTGCTCTCTTAGGCGTTCAGCGTGTTGTCACCCTCCCGTTAAAATGAACACACTGTCCTTAGCTAAAGCAGTACAATTAAGTTAAGTAATACGGGAGAAATGTATGTCAGGTCATTTTAGAGTTATTGACCCTCAGGTTAAGGCCGA
>Ga0182030_10004189_pt1 | contig 30748 bp, 23 predicted proteins | sample 812S3MmetaG_FD_121299 | JGI IMG/M metagenome (GOLD analysis project Ga0182030, IMG submission 121299) | Permafrost microbial communities from Stordalen Mire, Sweden - 812S3M metaG (Illumina Assembly) | ecosystem: Environmental > Terrestrial > Soil > Wetlands > Permafrost | place: Sweden...
GTGCTACTCTTCAGACTCGGATGGTCTCAGGAAAGTATACTGATTGTCGTCGCCAATAAACCAGCTCAGTCTGGTTCCTGGGATGACGGCATCACACGGGTAGACATCAGGAGTCCTGAGACTCGTCTCGACCTTTTTCGGGAGTTGTACCAAGCACGAGGCATGCCGCGAAGAGTCTCCGAACGGTGAAACGATCCGCGAGCGTCAATGTGCGAGCCTCACACAACAGCGTTCCGGGGCATCGCAATTTCTTTCGCATAGCCGGAATCTCCGCCGGCTTCAGCAAGTCGGAGTCTGGTCTCTGGACTCCTGATGTCTCCCCGTAACTTTGATGCGCCAGGGAATCAGACTGAGCCACTGCTCCACAAGAACCAAGTGCATTGGCCACGGATGAACACGGATAAACACGGATAAAACAAGAGCTTTTTTCATTCTTATCCGTGTTTATCTGTGTTCATCCGTGGCCAATCATGTTTGTTTGGTTTGGTTCGTAGGCAGCTCATCCTTATTCCACGGAATCAGGAGTCCAGAGTCTCGGCGCCGCAGACACGAGTGCCACGTCGATAGGGCCGTCTATGCGTAGTGCAGGAGCGCTTTGAAGCCGTAATCCATGTGTTGCTGGATGTGGCAGTGGAACAGGGTGGGGCCCGGCTGATCGGCGGTGAAATCCACGCTGGCGCGCCCGTAGGCGGGGACTACGACCGTGTCCTTGATGACCCCGGCAGTGCCTTTGCCATAGATCTCGACGAGCTCGAGTTGGTGGCGGTGCAGGTGCAAGGGATGCGCGTCATCTGTGCGGTTGCGGAACGTCAGACGGTAGCGCGTGCCCTGCTTGAGTACAAACTCGTCGTCGTGCGGATAGACTTTGCCGTTGACCGTGAAGCTATTAAATTTGCCTGAGCCGCGGGGCACCTTCTCGAAGGCCATGTCCAAGCGCTCGGTGGGAGCGGGTTGCGACGAGGGCGGCTTGCCGAAGATAGTGTAGTCCCAGATAGATTTGGGCGGCGGCGTCCATTCGGGAGTGCGGTGCTTGTTGGCGTATTCGATCACGATGCCCAGGCCGCCTTCGCGGACCATGTCTTCCGGCGCGCCGAGAATCCAGACGCCGGGCTGGTTCATTTCCACCCAGGCGTCGATGCGCTCCCCGGGACCCAGCATCAGGACGTCGACGGCCGCGGGTGTGGGAACGGGGTTGCCATCGAGCGCGATCACATTGAACTTGTGGCCGGGCAGCGCGAGGTGGCGATTCTCGATAGCGCTGGCATTCAGAAAATGGAACAGCACGCGCTCACCGGGATTCACGCGGATGGGCTCGCCCGCGCCGAGCGCCTTGTCGTTGATGGAGTAGACGTCGGAAGTGACCTCCCAGCCGCCGGGTCGCGTGTCGAGCACCGCCGGCCTTTCGGGCTGGCCTCGAATGGGGTCGAGATCGTCGGTGTCCATCATCTGATTGGTGAAGTAGGGCTCCCAATCGCGCAGGGCGAGGTAGTGCTCCTGATCGTAGTGGCCGGGGTCGGCGGCGCCGTCGACGATCAGAAATCCGAACTGGCCGGTGAACGTGCCGCGATGCAGATCGTCCATCGACATCGTGTGGGTGTGATACCAGCGGGTGCCGGCGGGGGTAGGGGTGAACTGATATTTGCGGCTGCCGTGGGCGGGAACGATCGGCGTGCCTTCTTCCTCGGCGCCATCGACGTCGGACGGGATGAGCAGGCCGTGAAAGTGGACGTACTCCGGCACGTCGGTGTCGTTGATCACGTTGACGGTGACGGGGACGCCCTCTTTCATGCGGAGTCGAGGGCCGGGTGAAGTGCCGTTGTACCCGATGGTGCTGACGATGCGATTGGGCGCGAGTTCGACGGTGACGGGGGCAATGCGGAGGGTGAAGTCGGTCTTGGCGACATCCTGCGACGCGGCGGGCGCGAGGAAGGATTGATGCTCCTGGCCGGCGAGAGGGGTCGTGGCGGCCGCGGCGGCGATTTTGAGGAAGTCGCGTCGATGCATCCGAATTCATAGAGTACCGCAAGCAAGGGCTTTGCCCTCGAGGTCCGTTTGGGACATGGAAGACAAAAGTCAGGAGTCGGAAGTCGGAAGGAAGACGTGGGCGCGCGGGGATCGCCCGTGAAATTCGCAGCGTATCGAAGACGGCGGCCTGGAAAGGCCGCCTGCAGGCAAGATTGCCTGCCACACAAACAAAGAGCTTCAGGAGTAGAGGCGTTGTTCTAGCACCGTGCGGCGTCTTCGGCTGATGGGAATGCGCGCGCCGTCTCGTAAGATCAGCTGATCGCCGCGGAACTCGCGGACACGATCGATTTGTATGATCGCGGCGCGGTGGACGCGGGCGAAGCGAGTCGGGTCGAGGCGTGTCTCGAGCGAACTGAGCGACTCGCGCAGGAGGTAGCTCTTCGGGCCGACGTGCAGGCGCGTGTAGTAGTCTTCGGCAGCGATCCAATCGATGTCGGCGGCGGGAATTACCAGGTCGCCAGCCGGTGTCGAGACGACGACTCGCTCGATACCTTTCTTCTCGCGTTGGGCGCGTTCGGCGGCGAGCAGGGCTGTGAGCTTGCTGGCGAGAGCGGCGGCATCGACCAGCCGCAGACGTTCGCGCACGCGTTGCAGCGCGGCATCGAAGCGCGCGACGTTGAGAGGTTTCACCAAATAATCGAGGGCGTGGGCTTCGAAGGCTTGCACGGCGAACTGATCGTGCGCGGTGACGAAGACCACCGCGGGCATGCGGCCTGGGCCGCGTGCGCGCAGTACGGCGAAGCCATCCATCTCGGGCATCTGGACGTCGAGGAAGAGCAGGTCGGGCTGGAGGGTGTCGAGCGCGCGCAGGGTCTCGGGGCCGTTGCGGCTTTCGCCGACGACCGTGATGTCGGAATGCGGCGCGAGGAGTTGGCGCACGCCGCGGCGGGCAAGGGGCTCGTCGTCGGCCACCAGGACGCGGATCATGCTTCCACCTCACGATAGGGCAGGCGCACGGTGGCGAGGACGCCTCCGCCCTCCGCGTTGGCGACCTCGAGAGTCGCGCCGGCGCCGTATAACGCTTCGAGGCGCGCGCGGGTGTTCGACAGTCCGACGCCAGCCGGTGCGTTGGGTGTTGTGAGCAAGCCTGGCCCATCGTCGCGGACGGTCAAGATGAGTTGCTCTCCTTCGCGGCGAGCGCCGATCTCGACTACGCCGGCGTCGGCGCGGCGCGCTATGCCGTGGCGGAGGGCGTTCTCCACCAGAGGCTGCAGCAGGAATCGCGGGACGGCGGCGCGGGCGATGGCGGGATCGATTTCGATGCGCGGCCGGAGGCGGTCGGAGAAACGGACGTGCTCGACGTCGAGGTAGCGTTCGAGGAATTCCAGCTCGCTCGCGAGCGACGTCTCGTGCGTCTCATCGGTGCGGAGCACCTGGCGCAGGACGTCGCTGAGGAGTTCGAGCATGCGCGATGCGTCGGCGGTGTTGTTGTCGCGCACCAGCACGGTGATGGCGTTGAGGCTGTTGAAGAGGAAGTGTGGGTTGAGCTGCATGCGGAGGGCGCCCAGGCGGGCCTCGGAGAGCTGCGCCGCGAGTCGCGCGGCCTGCGTTTCACGGTCGCGGGCCTGGGCGTAGTAGAAGAACGAATGCTGGATGCCGACCAGCGCGAAGTAGACGCCGACGCCGAAGGGGAAGGTGGTGAAGACCCAGCTCGCAAAGCCGAGCCAGACCTTGTACGCGGTGAGATCGGCGGCGCGCGGAAAGATGACGAGTCGCAGGATGGTGCCGAGCGCGGCCCACGCCACGCACAGAGCGAGCGCGCCGGCGATGTGAATGGCGATAGGGCGCGCGAGGTGCGGTCGCTTGAGAGGGAAGCGCCGGCTGGCGCGGAATACCAGCGGCGTGAGGAGGGCGTAGATGAGCCAGTCGAGCCCGTTGAAGACGACCCAGCGCCAGTTGGGCGGCTCGCCGTCGAGGCGGGACTGCATGTAGGTGCTGAAGGCCGAGAGGAGTGCGGGGACGAGCCACGCGGCGAGGATGAGGGACCAGAGTGGAGGCGTGCGGGCGCGTGCCGGCATGTCGGGAGGATAGCGCCATGGTGTCGGCGCTGTCCAGCTTTTCGCGGATTTTGCCGCTGGCTGCACGGGCGAGGCCGCCGGCTGCACAAATTCGTCTTGGCGAGGCGGCTTGGGTAGCATCGTGCCATGAGACGATTTCTTTTTCTGTTGGTGGCGATGGCGGCGGTCCCGCTGGGTGCGCAGACCGAGGCTGCGAAGACGCGCGCGGAACGAAGGGCGCGGTATGAGGCGCACAAATCGGACTTCGACTATCTGCTGGGCGATTGGGAGTTCACGGCGCAGAGCGTCGAATGGGGCAAATATGGCGGACACTGGAACGCGGTGCGAACGGCGGAGGGGCATATCCTCGACGAGTATCGAATTCTCGACGACAAGGGTGGGACGATCGATGTGACGTCGACGGTGCGTTCTTACAATTCGGCGGCGGACCGGTGGGAATTGATCTCGATGAACGAGGGCGGCGGTCTGCAGGATTTCGGTACCGCGCAGAAAGTCGATGGGGAGATGCATATCGAGCAGAAATTCGGAGTGGCGGGCGGGTCGCCGACGATGCTGCGAATTCGGTACTACAATATCCGGACGGATCGCTTCTCTTGGAGTGCGGAGGGTTCGAAGGATGGCGGGAAGACGTGGGTGAAGGACTTCCTGCGTATTGAGGCGCGGCGGATCGGCGGGGCGCGGTCCGTGAAGTAGGACATGCTTTAGCTTGTCCAGGCGAGCTGCGTTCGCCCTTGCGTTTGGACAAGCTGAAGCATGTCCTACATTGGAGGAACTATGTCGAATCAACTATGTGGCGCGCAGCCGATCTTCTGCGTGGCGGACTTGCGCGCCAGTATCGAATATTACGTGAAGGCACTCGGCTTCAAGCACGACTGGGGCGAGGAGGTATTCGCGTCGGTGTCGCGCGATCGCTGCCACCTTTTTCTTTGCGAGAACGATCAGGGACATCCCGGGGCATGGACGTGGATCGGCGTGGAGGACGCGGACGCGCTCGCGGCGGAGTTGCGCGAGCGGGGGACGGCGATCCGCCATCCGCCAACGAATTACTACTGGGCGTATGAGATGCAGGTGGAAGATCGCGATGGCAATGTGCTGCGGTTCGGATCGGAGCCGAAGAAGGGCGAGCCGTTCGGACCGTTCCTGGACATGCACGGGCGTTTGTGGCCGGCGCAAGGAAGCGGGGAGAAGGTGATATGATTCAAGAAACATTCGAGGGTACTCATCGATGCAGTTGGGCCGCCTCACCTTCGCCATCCTCCTCATGGTCACCATCAGCCTCGCGCTGCAGCGAGGGTTCCAGGGGGGATACGGCCGCCAGCAATACTACCAGCCGGGACCCAACGTGCCTTCGGAGTTCTATTGGAGCCGGCTGCAATACACGTCCAGCTATGCCGATGGCAACAGCTACGGCTATCGCCGATCGTTCGGCGGCTGGTCGCGCGACTATCCCAAGGCGGACAACGATTGCCTCATCGCCCTGCGGCGATTGACGCACATCAACTCGCCCTCGCCGCTGAACGTGGTGGACCTACATAGCGACCACGTCTTCGACTATCCGTGGATCTACGCCGTCCAGGTGAATACGTGGACGTTCACCGAGGAAGAGGCGAAGCGCCTGCACGATTATCTGCTGAAGGGCGGCTTCCTGATGGTGGACGACTTCCACGGGACGGACGACTGGCAGCACTTCATGCAGGGCATGCGGATGGTGTTGCCGGACCGGCCGGTGGAAGACCTGGCGGATGCTGACGAGATTTACCACGTCCTCTACGACATCAACGAAAAGTTCCAAATTCCCAGCGAAGTCTACGTCAACACCGGGCGGACCTATGAGAAGGACGGCTATGTGCCCAAGTGGCGCGCCATCCGCGATGACCACGGGCGCATCATGGTGGCGATCTGCGCCAACATGCATTTGGGCGACGCCTGGGAGTGGGCCGACAGTCCGCAGTATCCCGAGAAATTTTCCGGACTTGCTTTTCGCATCGTCCTTAACTACATAATGTACGCCATGACCCATTAGGATGAGCCGGGGACACCGCTTCCTACACACCGCGAGCCACCCAGGAGCCCATGTTCGAGTTCTTTCTTAAGTACCCACGGTCGGCGTACATGCGCGGCCAGTTTGCCCTATTGGGGGCATGGCCGAAGTGGGTGTTGGTGTTGTCGATCGTGGCGGCCGGGGCGGCGTTGGCGTGGCTGATTCACTCTCGCCTCAGCCAGGCGTCGCCGGTGATGCGCAGTTGGCGGGCGTGGGTGATCTGGGGATTGCAGACTCTGCTGGCCGCGTTGATACTGGTGCTGTTGTGGCAGCCGGCGATCACCGTGGCGGAGTTGAAGCCGCAACAGAATATCATCGCCGTGCTGGTGGACGACTCGCGCAGCATGGCGATCTCCGAGGACGGCTCGACGCGCGAGGCGCAGGCCGTGAAGGCCCTGCAGTCGGGCGTGATGGACAGCCTCGGGCGATCGTTTCAAACGCGCCTGTACCGCGTGGACGACGTGCCCGCACGCATGGAGAACCTGAAGGATCTGAAGCCTACTGCGTCGGCGACTCGGATCGGCGACAGCCTGAAGCAGTTGAGCGAAGAGACATCGGACCTGCCGATTGGCGCGGTGGTGCTGCTCAGCGACGGCGCGGACAACTCCGGCGGCCTCGGCGAGGCTACTATCAGCGCGCTGCGGGCGCGCCACATTCCTGTGCACACCGTGGGCTTCGGGCGCGAGCACTCCGAGCACGACGTGGAGCTCGACGATGCGGTGGTGGCGCCGCGCGCGCTGGCCGATTCGCGGCTGGCGGCGAAGATCACGTTTCATCAGCGCGGATATGCGGGCGGCAAGGTGAATCTCACCATCCGCGACGTGAGCGCGGGGCAGCCGAAGGTACTGGCGTCGCGCAGCGTGACGCTCGGACCGGACGGCAACCAGCAGACCGAGCTGGTGATGTTCAACATCGGCAGCGCGGGCGCGAAGACGTTGCAGATTACGGCCGATCCGCTACCGCGGGAAGAGAACACGGCGAACAATACATTGACGCGCGTAGTGAACGTGGGGTCGGATGCGCGGCGCATCCTTTATATAGAGGGCGAGCCGCGCTGGGAGTACAAGTTCATTCGGCAGGCGGAGGCGGACGATCGCATGGTGCAGATCGCCTCCATCGTGCGCACCACGGAGAACAAATTCTACCGGCAGGGAATTAACGACGCGAAGGAGTTGGCCGAGGGTTTTCCTTCGCGGGCCGAGGACTTGTTCGGATTCCAGGGGCTGATCCTCGGGTCAGTGAATGCGGGGTATTTCACGCCTGGCCAGCAGGAGTGGATCCGCCAGTTTGTGGACCGGCGGGGCGGGGGATTGCTGCTGCTGGGCGGGCAATACGCGCTGGCGGACGGCAACTGGAACGCCTCGACGCTGACCGACCTTTTTCCGACAGTGCTGCCGACGCGGCCGGGCACGTTTCATCGCGAGGAGGATCCCAAGATCGGCACCACGCACGCGACGTCCGAACTGGCGCCGGCGGGCGTCGACAACATTATTACGCGCCTTGTCGATGAGCCGGCGGCGAACGCCGCGAAGTGGAAGAAGCTGCCCTACCTGATGGATTATCAGGATCCGGGCGTACCGAAGCCGGGCGCATCGGTACTTGCGAATATGGTTACGCCGGAAGGTCGGAGGCTGCCGCTGCTGACGACGGAGAATTTCGGACACGGGCGCACGGCGATCATGGCGACGGGCGGGAGTTGGCGCTGGCAGATGAGCTCTCCGCTGGGCGACACGGCGCACGATCTGTTCTGGCAGCAGCTGCTGCGATGGCTGATATCCGACACTCCGGGGCACGTGACGGTGTCGATGCCGGCGCAGATGCTGCTCGATAACGGCGCGGTGACGTTGACGGCGGAGGTGTTGGACCAGCAGTACAATCCCGCCGCGGACGCCAAGGTGGAAGCGCATATTCTGGGTCCGAGCGGTGTGAGTGCGGCGGTGGAGATGACGCCGGTGGCCGACAATCCGGGGCAGTTTCAGGCTGCGTGGTCGGCGCCGAAGCCGGGAGCATATTTGACGGAGGTCACGGCGCAACGCGCGGACCAGAGCGGCGCATTGAAGGAACTCGGCCGCGATGTGCTGACGTTCCAGCGCATGGACGGAGTGGCGGAGAATTTCCATATCGAGCAGAATCGCGATTTGCTGGAGCGGCTGGCATCGCAGACTGGCGGCCGGTATTGGAAGCCGGCGGACTTGGGGAAGCTCGCGGACGCGATTCCGTTCTCGGAAGCCGGCGTGACGGTGCGCGAGACGAAGGATCTGTGGAATTTGCCCCTGGTTTTTCTGGTGTTGTTGACGCTGCGATTTTCGGAGTGGTGGCTGCGGCGGAAGTGGGGGATCGTGTGAGGCGCGCTTCTTGTGTGGCAGGCAATCCTGCCTGCAGGCGGCCTTTCAGGCCGCCGTTCCCGATACGCGACGAATTTCTCGGGCTCGAGCAACGCCCCCTGGCTGGAGAGGAAGCCGAAAGTCGGGCTGAAGCCCGTGGTCCCCTCTGGGGATGGCTGAAGCCTGCCCCACGAGGTGGCCAAAGCTTAGAGGCGAGCATCGCTCGCCCGCGCCGAGAAGAGTCTCGCCGCTGCAGACACGAGCGGGGATCTACCCGGCGGGCAGTCTCTAGCGCCAGTAACCACAGCGCAACGCGTGTGGTTACTGGAGAATGCCTGCACGTCGGAAACGGCAGGCAGGAGTGCTTGCGCCACGTCGACGGCCCGCGAAGTTCGTCGCGTATCGGCAACGGAGGCCTGAAACGCCGTCTGCAGGCAGGATTGCCTGCCCCACCGCGCCGGCCCAATGTCCACCAGAAACACTCAAGCCCAAAGGCGAGCTCCGCTCGCCTGGACAAGCTAAAGCATGTCCTACCTAAGAGGGCGGATAGCTAATGGATCAGCGCTTCCTCAAACCCTCCGTGCTGGCCGCCATTTCGGGGCTGGAGTTGATCGCCAAGACCGTCGTCGATGGCTTCGTGGTCGGCATGCATCGCTCGCCCGACTTCGGCTTCAGCCAGGAGTTCGCGGAATACCAGGCGTACACTCCGGGAGACGATCTGCGCCACGTGGATTGGAACGTCTATGCGCGCACCGAGCGGATGTATTTGAAACGCTATCGGGGGGAGACCAACAGTCCGCTGACCATCCTACTCGACGCGAGTAACTCCATGCAATTCGGTTCGCACGGCGTGAATAAGATGGATTATGCGCGCTACCTTTCGGCGTCGCTCTTCTATCTGGCGCTGCACGGGCAGCGCGATGCCGCGGGGCTAATCACGTTCGACGACGAGATTCGCGACTACATCCGCCCGTCGACGCGGCAGGGGCAATTGCATCGACTGTTGGCCGGGCTGGAACATGCGGAGGCGCGCGCGCGGACGGACTTCGCCAAGCCGGCGCGATACTTTCAGGAGTTCCTGAAACGGCGCGGCATCGTGCTGATTGTGTCCGACTTCTGGGAGTCGCCGGAGAGCGTGGTGAAGACGCTCGAGCCGCTGCGCATCAACGGCAATGAGGTGGTGCTGTTCCACGTGCTCGATCCGGAGGACGTGCGGCCGGCGTTGAACGGTCCGTCGATTCTGGTGGACATGGAGACGCAGGAGCAACTCGAAACCACGCCCGATTTCACCAGGAAGGAATATCGCGAGAGAGTGGACGCGCACATCGCGGACCTGCGCGACCGCACGCGCGGCGCTGGCATGGGTTACTCGCTGCTGATGACCGACCGCCCGCTGGACGATGCGCTGCGCGAATACCTCACGCTGCGCGGAGGCCGCAATTAATGGGACTCTTCGCGCCGTGGTTTCTGGCGGCCCTGGCGGGGTTGGGGCTGCCGGTGTACCTGCATTTGCTGAAGCGGCAAACGTCCAAGCCGAAGCAGGTCAGCTCGCTGATGCTCTACGAGTCGCGCACCCAGGCGTCGACGCGTCATCGAAGTCTGCGGTACTTCCTGCTGCTGTCGCTGCGATTGCTCATGCTGCTGTTGCTGATCGTGGCGTTCGCCAATCCGTTTGTGAATCGCAACGCGGCGTCGTTCGCCAGCAACCGGCTGGTGCTGCTGGTGATCGATAATTCGTTCAGCATGCGCGCGGGGACTCGCCTGAACGACGCCAAGGAAGCGGCGATGGGCGTGCTGGCCGGCAAGGGCGCGGCGCACGGGCAGGTGGCGGCGTTCGGGTCGCAATTGCAATTCATGACGCAGGCCATCGAGGACCAGGCAGCGTTGCGCGCGGCGGTGCAGGCGGTCCAGCCGGGCGATGGCCACGGGAACTTCGGCGAAATGGCGCGCGCGGTGCGAGCGATGGCGGCGGCGTTGCACACTCCGGTGGAGCTGCATCTGTTCAGCGACATGCAGCGCAGCGCGCTGGCGGGAAGTTTTGCAGACATGACGCTGCCTTCGAACGTCAAGCTGGTGACGCATCCCGTGGTCACCAAGGCGCAGCCCAACTGGACGGTGGAATCGGTGGATGTTCCCGGGCAGGTGTGGGGCAAGGACGCGAAGCCGGTGCACGCGCGGGCCGTGATCGCGGGATTCGGTACGCCGGCGGCGCAACGTACGGTGTCGCTGGCTGTGAACGGCAAGACGGCCGCGGTGAAGACGGTGGCAGTGCCGGCGAGCGGGCGGGCGTCGGTCGACTTCCCGGCGCTTGAGGTGCCGTACGGGTTCAATCGCTGCGAAGTGAAGATCGATTCCGCCGACGCGTTCGCGGCCGACGATGTGCGGCGGTTCGCGGTGGAACGCTCGGACCCGCAAAAGGCGCTGCTGATTCACAACTACGGGGACAGCCGGTCGCCGCTGTATATCGGTGCGGCTCTGTCGGCGGCGGCGCAGTCGGCATTCGTCTTGGAGTCGATCGATGTGAATGAGGCGGCGGACCGGCAGCCGTCGAACTACGCCTTCATTGTCCTCTCAGACCTCAATACAGTGCCGCAGTTGTTGGAAAATTCGCTAACGGGATATGTGCGGTCGGGCGGCAATCTGTTCATCGCCGGCGGGACGTCCGCGGGGGCGCGCTTGCAGATTCCGATTTTCGGCGCGCGCATTTCGGAAACGCGCGATTACAGCCGGGTGCCGGATCGTTTCATGTCGGTGGGGTCGAGCGACTCGTCGTTTCCTGCCGTGGCGAAGGCCGAGGGTTGGCCGGGCGTGAAGTTTTTCTACGCGCTGAATGTCGACCCAGGCGATGCGCGGGTGATCGTCCGGTTGAGCGATCAGACGCCTCTGTTGCTGGAGAAGCGCATCGGCGAGGGACGGGTGTTGTTGTTCACCTCGGGGCTCGATAACCTCACCAACGATTTCCCGCTGAATCCCGCGTTCGTCCCGTTCATCGAGCAGACGGCGCGGTACCTGGCGGGGAGCGAACGGCAGGGCGGCGCGCGTACGGTCGACGCGTATCTCGAGCTGCGCAATGCGAGGGAACAAGGGCAGGGCGTCGAGGTGACTGGCCCGGACGGCAAGCGTCCTCTTACTTTGGGAGAGGCTGCCACGGCGCAATCGTTGCAACTCACGGAGGCGGGGTATTACCAGCTTCGTCTCGCGAACGGGCGGCAGAATCTCGTGGGAGTCAATGCGGACCCCAAGGAATCGAACCTCGATGTGATTCCCGACGACGTGATGGCGTTGTGGACGGGTAAAGGCGGCTCGGGATCGCAGGAGGCGTCGGGGGGTGGCGTGGCCACGCCGCAGAAGACGCCGGAGACGTTGTGGTGGTACGTGATGCTGCTGGTGTTCGCGGCGGCGGCCGCGGAGTCGGTGCTGGCGAGCCGGTATCTGGGGACGCAGCGCGAAGAGTAGTAGAAGGCCGATATAGATCGGGTTCTAGCTCTTTCGGGCCATTCGAATTGTGCACTTACTAACGTTAGGAGCTCAGCCGAACACCCAACGATAGTTCTCTATGATACATTTAGAGTCCTGTGGCTAGCTTACAGGCGTTACAGGACTCCTTTCGCCAGGGATTGGCGTTGCCGTCTACATTCGACGTAACAAAAGCGGAAAGCGGCAACCTGCGGCAGTGGGATTCGGTGGCGCACCTTCAACTAGTGGTCGCCATCGAGGACGCATTCGCGGTTCGACTCAGTCCCGCGGAAGTGATTGAGCTGAAGAGTTACCCCGCTGCTGTCGGCATTCTTCGGCGTCATGGAGTCTGGCGCGATGCCTGACGCGGGATTCCTAAAGAACTCCGGCTGTAGTCCCGATGCTCCGGCCGTCTTCGACGGCAACAACGGGGAATGGATCACGCGCGGGCAGCTCCTTTGCCGCGTCACCGAATTTGCCGCGCGGTTGCAGTTCCGGCGCAAGGCTCTGGGGTTTCTTTTCCCTTTTAACGATTGCGAGGGACTGATCGCCTACCTCGCCGCGATCGAAGCGGGTCACGCGGTAGCGATGTTGAATCCCGAACTGGATCCGGTTTTAAGCGACAAGCTGATCGCCTTGTTTCAGCCCGACTTCATCATCGCCCCGCGCTCGCACACACCGGAACCGACGGCCGGATACCGGGAAATCGAAACCCCGCATCGAGGGCAAGCGCTGTTGCGTGTGGACGCTCCCAACCGGTACGATATCCATCCCGATTTGAGCTTGTTGATTTCCACTTCCGGATCGACGGGTTCTCCCAAGTTGGTGCGGCTTTCCTGGCGCAATCTGGAGAGCAACGCGTGGCAGATTATCCAGGCGTTGCGGCACACCGAACGGGACCGCACCATGATCACGGCGCCGATCTTTAACGGGTATGGGCAGTCGGTCGTGCATACCATGCTGCTCTCCGGCGGCAGCCTGGCGCTCACCCGCGCGCGGTTGGTGTCGCGCGAGTTTTGGGATACGGCGCGAGAGGCGGAGTGCGATGCGATCGGCGGCACGCCTTTCTTCTACCAGACGCTCGACCGGCTGGATCTGGATTCGCTGAACGTCCCGCTGCTGAAGAAATTCGTGCAGATCGGCGGACGGCTGCCCGGTCACCTGGTGCAGAAGTTCCATGCGAATTTGCAGGCTCGCGGGGGCGAGCTGCACTTGATGTACGGACAGGCAGAGGCTACGGCGCGCATCTCCGGTTTGCCGCCGGAGTTGTTGCCCGAGGACGGCCGGTCGGTCGGTTTTGCCCTTCGCGGCGGGCAGCTTTGGGTGGAGAACGATGGCCGCGAGTGCATCGATGGGGAAGAGGGCGAATTCGTCTATCGAGGGCCGAACGTGATGATGGGCTACGCTCATCGTGCGGAGGATTTGGGCAACGGCGACGAACTCGGCGGAAGAGTGGCGACCGGGGACCTGGGCTATCGCGACTCCCGCGGGCTCTTCTACATTACCGGGCGTCAGTCGCGCTTCGTCAAATTGTACGGATGGCGGGTGAGCCTCGACGAAGTGGAGGAGATGCTGTCGCACGCGGCTACGGTGGCGGCGATCAGCGAAGAGGACCGTCTGGTGATCTACGCCGAGAGGCCCGGCGCGACTCTGAGCGACGCGGTGGACCGTTTGGCCGACCGGCTGAACCTGCATCGGGCCGGTTTCGAGATCCGCGGGATCGAAACCATTCCACGCCTTGCGAATGGCAAGGTGGACTACCGATCGTTGACGCGAGGGGTTCCGCTAGCCTCCGCCCGATGAGCTTTCACTCGCTCGAATTCGCGGTGTTCTTCGCGATCGTGGTCGCGGTCTATTATCTGATCCCCTTTGCCCGCCGTGTGCCCGTACTTTTGGCTGCCAGCCTTTTGTTTTATCTCTCCTTCGCGGCGCAGAACATCTACGTTCTGGCGGGACTCATCGTGGCCAGCTTCGCGCTGGGCCATGCGATTGAGCGCGCGCCCTCGCAGGGAGTTCGGAAGTTCTGGCTGGTGACCGCACTGGCGATCGATCTGGGCCTCATGGCGGCGTTCAAATATGGCCCTGAAGTGGTCGGCAAATCGTTCGGAGCGATTCCGATCGGGCTCTCGTTTCACACGTTTCAGGCCATGGCTTATGCCATCGACATCTATCGCGGAAGCCAGCCGGCGGAGCGATCGTTCCCGGTCTTTGCTCTCTACATCCTGTTCTTTCCGCAGATCGCCGCGGGCCCCATCGAACGGCCCGGGGATATGCTGCCGCAATTCCACAAACCGCATCCGTTTTGCTACCAGAACGCCGTGGCGGGGCTGCAATTGATGGTGTGGGGGATCTTTCAGAAGTACGTGGTCGCAGACCGTTTGGGGAACGTGGTGAACGCCATTTACGACGGATCGAAGGTGACCGGCCCGCTCACGGCGTTCGCGGCGGTATGCTTTTCGTTCCAGATGTTCTGCGATTTCGCCGGTTATTCGGAGATTGCGCTGGGCGCGGCGCAAGTGTTGGGTTTGCGCCTGACACGCAATTTCAATGCGCCGTTTCACGCCGATTCCATGGCCGAATACTGGAAGCGCTGGCACATCACTCTATCTAACTGGATGCGCGATTACGTGTTCTTCCCACTCTGCGGCAGGCGGCCTCACATGCCGCGCGTCTGCGCGAGCATCATGATGGTGTTTCTGGCAAACGCGTTGTGGCACGGCGCGCGCTTGAACTATCTGGTCTCGGGTTTATTGCATGGAACGTATCGGGTGACCGAGCTCTTGGCTGGCCGCGCGATGTCGCGCGCCGGCTGGGCTCTGAAAGAAGCGTGGCACGGACCGGTGAAGGTGGCCCGGACGATGCTGGTGTTCTCCCTCATGACGTTTGCTTTCGTCTTTTTCCGCGGCCGGAATCTGGCGGACAGCTGGAGCGTCGCGGAGCGTATTTTCAGGGGCTGGGGAGTGCTGTTTCACCCGGCCTCTATCGCCGCGGGACTCGCGGAGACGCGGCTGTCGCTTCTTTCGGCGATCGAGACTGTGGGGCTGATCGTGGTTGTCGAAGCGGTCCAATGGCTGAGGTCGAGTGGGCCACTGCGTCCCCGAATCGCTGCCCTGCCGTTCTGGTGGCGCTGGAGTATTTACTACGCGGGAGCGGCGGCGGCATTGCTGATGGTTCCGGTGAATGCCGCGCCGTTCATCTACTTTGCGTTTTGAAGACCATGCACGACTCTGACGCTACTCGCTTCCTGGGCCGTCTCGCCTGTTTCCTCCCGTTGCTGGGCGGGCTACTGCTGGTCAACTGGATCGGCGAGCAGGCGCCGGTACGCCGCTGCCTTTTCAGATCGCTGGACGACGCGGCCGAGGCATTGGTCTCCGGCAAGAGCATCTGGGTACGGACCAACATGAGCGACCTGAAGGCGGTGTGGATCGAGCATTCGCATATGCGGCCGGAGGTGATCGTGCTTGGGTCCAGCCGGGCGCTGCAGATTTCGGGCGACTGGTTCGGGTCGCGCAGGGTGTTGAATGCAGCGTTGTTGGGCGGCGATTTTGTGGATGCCGTTGCCCTTTTCGAAGCGTGTCTCGAAACTGGCAAGACGCCCAAGTTGGTGTTGTTGGAATTGAATCCTACACTGGTCTTCGCCGACAAAACGGCCTTCTCCGCGGCTCTGGCGGGGTATTTCGAACATGCCATGTTGCGTTACAAGGTCTTTCCACCCCTCTTCTTCACCGGACCGCTGAAACTCGATGGACTCCGCTGGGATCCCCGTCTGTTCTCGAACCGTGCAGTATGGAGAGTGGCGGACCGATACGAACCAGGCGGGGCTGTTCTACAGCCGGATGGAACGTCGGCCTGGGACGCTTCGGAGTCCCACGCGACGCCGGATGAAGTGGACCGTAGTGTGATTGCGGCCATGCATACCCTCGATTTCCATTTCCAACAGTGGCGGGAGACGTCGCGTCCGGGGTGGTTCAATCGGAGAATCTTGCAGGCATTCCTGGACGATCTGCACGCGCGAGGCATACGCGTGGTGGTGTTGCTCGTTCCGGTGCACCCCGCGGCGTTCGACTACTATCGCCAGCAGGGCGGCTACGATGAATCGTGGATCAGGGATGAAATGGCCGGGCGCGGGATCGCGGTAGTGGGCTCGTACTCGCCGGCGGCGGTGAAAGCGACGAGAGAGGATTTCTTCGATGATGTGCACGTCCACGCCTCGGCGCTGCATCGGCTGCTGAGGGAGGGCGGCATTGTGGAGTGACGCTCCCCGCGGAGAGGGCGAGGGGCTCGGTCACGGCAGCCCCGCCGGGGCGCAGTTCCTCAGTAGGCATTGGAGATGCAGGGAGCGGATACGGCGCTCCCGGCGGGTGACCGGGATCCGATCTACTCAGTTATATCCCGGCCCGACTATTTGAAGGGTACCGGGAGCGGTTGGGGCGGCGGGGCGGAGTTGGCGCCGAGAGTTTCATTACTCACCGTGGGGACACACGCATGGGCTGAGGAAGTTTGTCCTTGACATGTTGGGGAGGCGGGGCATAGCATTCATTTAGTACTAATTATTTAGCTATGCTGCGAAACGTGCTCCTCTTCCTCGCGGGTAGTGTCGCATTCGGCCAGACACAACCGGCGACGCACCCGCAATTCGAGGTTGCGTCGGTGAAGCCGAATACCGGCGCTGGCCGCGGAATTCAGATCGGCTCTCCTTCTCCGGGGAGGTTTCATGCGGAGAATGTCTGGTTGCGACTTCTGATCCAGACAGCCTGGAATGTGCAGGATTTTCAGGTGTCAGGTGGGCCGGGCTGGGCCGGCTCGGATCGATATGACATCGACGCTACCACGGGTGGCAAAACTCCCTTCGAGCAAACGCGACTAATGCTGCAGGCGTTGCTGGAAGAGAGATTCCAACTGGTGCTGCATCGCGAGTCGAAGGAGTTTCCCGTCTACGAACTGACGGCCGCGAAGGGCGGCCTGAAGATTCAGGCGTCCAAAGACGGAGACTGCGTGACGCGGAGTCCCGAGATGCCGGCGCCTGTGCCCGGGCAGGCGCCTCCGCGATATTGCGGCAGCAGTTCGTTCAGTCCGCGCAGTCTGGATGGCGCCGCGATCTCGATGCAGCAGCTCACCAGGCTGCTCGCGAATACTTTGCAGCGCCAGGTGGTCGACAAGACCGGATTCGCGGGCACCTTCGACGTGCATCTCAAGTGGACTCCCGATCAGAGCACACCGGGCCTCATGGCGCCCGATGTGGCCATGCCCGCGGCGCCCGCGGCCGACGACCCGGGAATCTCGATCTTTACGGTGATCGAGGAGCAACTCGGGCTCAAGCTTCAGGCGGCCAAGGCTCCCATGGAAGTTTTGGTCATCGAACGTGCGGAGAAGCCGACAGGCAATTGAGCGGCGGGGTATCATCGCACTATGCGTTTTGCGATTGCCTGCCTCTTCGCTTTACTGCCGCTCGCCGCCCAGATGTCCGAGGAGAAGGATGTGCTTGCGGCCGTCCAGAAAACGTTTGACGGAATGGCGGCAAACGATGCTACGCAGATTCTCGCATCGATGACGGCCGATGCGCGACTCTATGGCGTGCGGGCCAACGGCGTTGCATATGCGATGCTGGCGGAGCAATGGGCGAACCGCATCGCCACCACTAAGAGCGCCTTCGTAGAGCGTTTTACGAATGCCCCCACAGTGTCGATCCATGGGACCATCGCCCACGTCTGGGGCGAGTATGAATTTCTGCGCGACGGTAAGTTCGGCCACTGCGGCGTGGATTCCTTCAGCCTGCTGAAGACCGGCGACGGTTGGAGGGTCGCTGCGATCCTCGACACCGAGGAAACCGTGGGCTGTCCGACTGCGCGGTAGCTTACGGCAGGCGCGAGTCGGCCAGTCGCAGCCCAAGCACCTTGCGGCCGGCGAGAGCGATCATGCCGATCACCACGAACTCTCCGAGGAAACTGGGCGTACGATCCAGCTGTGGTTCCGGAGGACGGCGACGGCGCTCAGATTCCCAGCGCAGACGGGGGGAGCGCGGCTGGAAATCCGCGTAGATTCCGGTGAGCTCCACGAATAGACCCGCGGCCAGTACGATGAGTGCGATGCGAGCGAGAGTCTTCACAGGGCGCCGGCTTTCGTCCGGCGCAGCAGCCTGCGGCCGGCGGCGAGCGACCAATCCCAGTTTAGAGCCAGGTGCAAACCGGCGAGGATCACCACAAAGTTCGAGCCTTGGTTGTGGATGAAGAACCACGGCGAGTCGGTGCGGATGGCGGTTCGCGTCCTGGTGAAAAGCGGGATTGCCTCTTGCGAGATCCTGATGCCGGAATAGATTACCGCCGTGACACAGGCGAACAGGCACAGGTTCAGCAGGTAGTTGACGATCGTTCTGGCGGACTCAGGAGGGAAAAGTTGACGGCTTTGCGCGGCGATCCAGGTCCACGACAGCAACAGGTGCCAGACAATCATGGCAGCGAACGCCAGACCGAGCCATTCGTGGACGATCGCTCCGGTGAAGGGTACTTGCTCCAGCGCACAGACTGAAATCAGCAGCGCGATATCCAGGCAGAAGGCCACTTTCAGGCGTGAAGGCGAGGGCGTCATGGAGTTGGCCGGCAATCAGCGTAGACGCCGGCAGAAATCGAAAAGTTCCCTTTTTCGGCGCCGATTTGGCCCTGATTTGGGCATTTGACATACTTGATGACACCACCTCATTTCGGCGCCATCCCTGTTAATCCTGCTGTCCGGAGTCATCCGACGTAAGCCGTCGAAGTAACTCTCGCCGTGACTGTATCGCAGATGTTAGAACGTCCCGTTGTTTCGCTAAAGCGTCACGGTCTACGGGTGTTGCATGTTCGAGATCGTAGAGGACAGCGGGTTCTTCTCGCACCCGCTCATCGACTTCGACGTATCGCTGGTCCTGGTACAGCCTTGTACGTGAGCCGTTCTCCATCACGGTCCTTGCCCATATAGCGTGGATCGAAACGGGCGTTGCTGTCAACGAAGGGCGGCGGTGTCATCAGGTATATCAATGCCCTGATTTACGCCCAGATCGGCAGGCCGTGGTCATCGGCAGTGCGGTATGCTGTAGGCAAGTAATCCTGGCACGCGGCTGGAGGGATCCTTTGAGTTTCCGCGAACAACTGCACGCATATATTGCGCAAGTGGAGACACGCATGCGCTGGAGTACCTGGCTGCGCGGCGTGGCGATTCTCACCGGCAGCGCTTTGCTGGCGACTCTACTGCTGGTCACTATCGCCAACACGCGCGCCTTTTCGCAGGGAAGCATCACTTGGGCTCGCTTCGCGCTGATTCTGATTCTGACTGTTGCCGCGGGCGCGGGATTGCTGCTGCCGTTGCGGCGGCTGACGCGCCGGCGCGCGGTGGGGACTGCGGAAGGGGCGTTCCCGCAGTTCGAGCAGCGCCTCACCACATTCCTGGAGCGCGACGGGCAGGACCCCTTCATCGAACTGCTGGCGAGCGATACGCTGGACGTGGCGCGGTCGGCCGAGCCCAGGCAATTGGTCACCGACGGCCGTTTGTGGACTTCGCTAGCGGCAGGCGCGGGCGCTCTCGCGATTTTGGTTTGGATGATCGCCGCGGGGCCGGGCTATCTGGGCTACGGCGCATCGCTGCTGTGGACCGGTCCGCATCACGATAAGCCGGCGCTTTACGACCTTCGCGTGGCACCCGGCGATGCCACGGTGCGCCGCTACGCCGACCAGTTGGTCTCGGCGCTGCCCACCGGTCTGCAATCGCCCACTGTCAAACTGTACGCGCGGTTTCAGAGCTCGACGAAGTGGGAAGAGATTACCATGCAGCCGAAGGCGGCCACCAGTTTCGCCGGCGGCTATCAATTTCTATTCGCCGGGCTGCCGGAGAACGTGGAGTATTACGTCACCGCGGGTGCAATGACGTCCAAGCATTTCCAAATTCACGTGAGCGATCTGCCCGCTGTGAAGCAGATTCGCGTCACCTATCGCTACCCGGCCTGGACGGGCATGCCGTCGGAGACGGAAGAGCGCGGCGGCGATCTGCGCGCGGTCACCGGCACGGAAGCGGAACTCGAGATCTCCACCGATCGTCCGCTGCAGAGCGGCCAGATCCTGCTGCACGACGGAAAGCCCGTGCAACTGAGCGGCGGCACGAACAACGTGTACCGCGGCACCGTCAAGATCGATAAGGACGGCGATTATCATGTAGCGGGTGTGGCGGACGGCCAGCCGGTGCGCGTGAGCGAAGATTTCTACATCGAGGCGCGCAAGGCCAACCCGCCGCAGATTGCGCTGGTGCGTCCCGGGCGCGGCGATTACCACGCCAACCCGATTGAAGAGGTGACGGTCGCCGCCAAGGCTACCGATGAGTACGGCCTCAAGGGTGTCACGCTGCACTATTCGGTGAACGGCGGTCCCGAGGCGACGGTGGATTTGCTTCCCAAGAAGGGTGAGAAGCAGGCGGACGGCGCGGCCACGCTTTCGCTGGAGAGTTTCAAGCTCGCTCCCGGCGACCTGATCAGCGTGTACGCGACCGCGGCGGATGCTAATGCGGAAGCCCACACCGACATGATGTTCATCCAGGCCGACCCGTTCGAGCGCGAGTTTTCGCAGTCGCAACAATCGGGCGGTGGAGGGGGCGGCGGTGGTGGCGGCGCCGGCAATCAGCAGGCGCAGATCTCGCAACGTGAGAAGGAAATTATCTCGGCGACGTTCCGGCAGCAGGCGGACAAGAGTTCGACGGCGCAACAGGCGGCGGATATTTCCAAGCTGCTGTCGCAATCGCAGGCGACGTTGCACGATCAGGCGATCACGCTGTCCGGCCGCTTGCAGGCTCGCGAGCTGACCGATGAAGTGGAAGCCATCGACGATTTCCAGAAGGACATGATGGCGGCGGCGCAGGCGATGTCGCCGGCCGCGCAGCATTTGAAGACCGAGAATTGGAAGGACGCTCTGCCCAACGAGCAGAAGGCGCTGCAATATTTGCTGCGCGCGGAGGCCACGTTCCGGCAGATTCAGGTGGCGTTCGGCCAGCGTGGCGGTGGTGGAGGGGGCGGCGGTGGAGCGGCGCGCGACATGGCGGCGCTGTTCGATCTCGAACTCGACACCGAGAAGAATCAGTACGAAAGCCGCACTTCCACGTCGACCACTGCCGAGCAGAAGGCGCAGGAGATTGACGATGCGCTGAAGAAGCTGGATGAACTGGCCAAGCGGCAGGACGATCTGGCGCAGCAGCAACGCAACGGGCAACAGCAGACTGCGGAACAGAAGTGGCAGCAGGAGATGTTGCAGCGCGAGGCCCAAAAGCTGCAGCAGCAGATGGAGCAGCAACTGGCGCAAGCGCGCCAGCAGGGGCAGACCGGGCAATCCGGGCAGCAAGGACAGAGCGGGCAGCAGGGACAGCAAGGTCAGCAAGGTCAGAGCGGGCAGCAAGGTCAGAGCGGGCAGTCGGGGCAGCAAGGACAATCCGGGCAGCAAGGGCAGCAGGGGCAATCCGGGCAGCAAGGCCAGCAAGGTCAGCGCGGTCAGTCCGGACAGCAAGGCGGTTCGCAGGCGGGTGGCGCATCGGCGAGCGGCGGCCGCGCGGGGAGGCAATCGGGCGGCCAGGACGATAGGAACGGCGGCAAATCCCAGCAGTCCGCGGAAGAGGCAGCGGCGACACGGCAACAGGCTGCCCAGCAGGCGCTCGATCGCTTGAAGCAGGCCAACGAGGACATGCGGCGGGCCGCATCGGGGAACGCCAGCGCGGCCGATTCGCGCCGCGCGGCGGATCGCTTGCGTGAGGCGACGGATCTGTTGGGACACGGGCAGCAACAGGACGCAGCCGGCCGCCTGAACTCGCTGGCGCAGACCGCGGAACAACTGGCGGCGGAGCAGAAGCAGCAGGCCGACGCGGTCCGCAACCTGATCGCGCAGCAGACCGAAGCTCGCACCAAAGGCCAGCAGGCGAAACCTCCTTCGGCCCAGGACATCGACAAGATGGTCGGCGACCGCCAGAAGGCTGCCGATGAATTGGCGCGGCTGACGCAGCAAATGCGCAACACCGCCCGCGAGTTGGCGCCCACTCAACCGGCGGCGTCCGGCAAATTGCGGAGCGCTCTCGCCGGCATGGAGGAAAGCGATCCCGATCTCAATACGCGCATGCAGCGCAGTTCGGACTGGCTGCGGAGCGGCGACTTCTCCGATCCGGCGGAGAGGAAAATCACCGACGATTTGACCAAGCTGGTTCAGCAGGTGCGGGAGGCGGCTCGCGCGTTGGGCGCCGGGCAGCCGCAGGCGTCGCAGGATACCGCGATCAATCGTGCGATGGATGATTTATCGCGACTGCGCGATCAGTTGGCCGGCCTTGGCGGACGGCAGAATCCGCCAGCGGGGCAGGGCCAGAACGGCCGCGGCGGACAGCAGGGCGGCCAACCGATGCAGGCCAACCAGCTCAGTCGCAATGGACAGCCGGGGCAAGGCGGCCAGCAAGGGCAGGGCGGTCAAAGCGGGCAGGGTGGGCAGCGCGCCGACGGTCGGCAGGGAGGCCAGGGCGGCGGAACTCAAAACGGCCCGATGGGTAATCCGGGCGGCGGTGCGGGCGGCAATCGCGATAGCACGGCTTATGGCAATCTCGATACCGGCAATACGCACATCGTGGGCCAGGCGGTCGCGCCGCAACCGGGTTCCAACCCAGCCGACGCGCAACGGCAGATCGATCAGGGGCTGAACCTGCTCAACCAGGTTCGCGCAGCGGTGCAGGATAGTCCGGAAGCGCGGCAACAATTGCAGCAGTTGATCGACCAGATGCGTAATTTGGATCCCAGTAGATTCCCGGGGAATCCGGCGCTGGTGGAACAGATGCATCAGCAGCTGGTAAGCGGCGTGGATGCGCTCGAACTGCAACTGCGCCGGCAACTCGACCAGAGCAAGGGCGGCACCATCCGCAATACCGACCCGTCGAAAGTTCCGGCCGGGTATAAGGACTCGGTCGCGGAGTACTATCGCAAGCTCTCGGGCGGCGGGCACTAAGGGGCCGGATCCGAAGGCTCCGGATATCCCGCGCTGCCAGGGGAGTCCGCCCAACAGGCGTTAACTTAACTTAAGGCGATTGATCATTCGACGGCTTTCGCGCCGAGACGTGGCGCAGACACTCTTGTCTGCCGCGCAGAGACTCCGAACTCCTGACCTGAAGTCGTGGAAATTAAGTGAGCCCACCTCGCGCAACAGAAAAACATGATTGGCCGCCGATGAACGCAGATGAACGCCGATAAGAAGAGTTGGATTTATGAATCGGCGTTTATCTGCGTTTATCGGCGGCCAAATTTCTTCTTTCCGCGAAGCATGTTCTCAGCCTAATTTCCATGGCGCATCGAAATGGCGGCGCGACTTCAGGAGTTCGGAGACTCATCTCGGCGCTCTTCGAGCACGAGGAAGCGGCCCGGCAAGAGTGCCGGAACCGGCAGGCTATCCAGTAACGACATACTGGAACCACCCGGCAAGCTATCGATCCTGAGCCGCTTGCAGGCAATCCCGCCCGCTTGTCCCCTTGCCCGGCGGTTACTGGCGCTTAGACTTTCCCGCACCGGATCGCCCCCGCTGAAACCTGCGCCGCGTCGGGTTACCAGCCAACTTCGCGTGGCATCAAGCTTCAGTTGGCGGGGTCCGCCCAGGTGGTCCGCCCCACCAAGATTCTGCCCGCCCGCTACGGCAGATGAATAATCCCGCGCTGGATGGCCGCCGTGGCCGCCTGCGTGCGATCCTGCACTCCCAACTTACTCAGGATGCTCTTCACGTGATTCTTCACGGTATGTTCCGCGATACTCAGCGCGTAAGCGATCTGTTTATTCGCCAGGCCGCGGACAATCAACTCCAGCACCTGCACTTCGCGCGCACTCAGGTCGGGACGCGGCATCTGCGCCGCCAGCGATGCGGCCACCGCCGCCGGCAGATAAGTCTGCCCCGCGTGGACGGCGCGGATGGCTTTCAGTAATTCGTCGTGCAGCACATCCTTCGTAAGGTATGCCTGGACTCCCGCGGCCAGCGCGCGCCGGATGTCTTCGTCGCCGCCGTAAGTAGTCAGCGCAATCATGTGCGCTTGCGGAAACTCCCCGCGGATGGCGATAGCCGCCTCCACCCCGCTCATCCCCGGCATGCGCAGGTCGAGCAGCGTTACGTCAGGCTGATGCTGGCGGTACATTTCCACCGCCTGCTGACCGTTGGCGGCTTCCGCCACCACCGTCATGTCGGGCTGCATATTCACGATGGCGGTCACGCCGACGCGCGCCACCAGATGGTCTTCGGCCACTAGAATTCGAATCGGATCGCTCATGGTAACGGTACCGTCACTTCCACTTCCGTCCCTTCTCCCGGATTGCTGGCCAACTTGAGTTCGCCCCCCAACCGCTCGGCGCGCTCGCGCATACCGATCAGTCCGAAATGGCCGCCACGCGTCGAAAAAACGTCGGGCGTTTCGAATCCGCGCCCATTGTCGCGAATCCGCAAATACAGTTTCCGCGCCTCCATGTCCAGCTTGATGCCGATGCGGCTGGCCCCCGCGTGCTTGATTACGTTGGCTACGGCTTCCTGGGCGATGCGTAGCAGGTGCTGTTCCATCTCCTGCGGCAGTACGGTTTCCGGTCCGCTCACCTCGACTTTGACGTCCACGCCCGCCCCGGCAGCCCACATGCGCGTGCCCGATTCCAGGGCCGCCGCCAGATCCTGCCCCTCCAGCACCGACGCGCGCAGGTCCATCACACTGCGGCGCGCTTCGGTGAGACTGTGGCGTGCCATGCGCCGCGCCATATCGAGGTACTTGCGCGCCGGCGACTGCTCTTCCGGCATGCACATCGCCACCGCGTCCAACTGCGAGGAGATGCCCACGAAGCCCTGTGCCAGGGTATCGTGAATCTCCCGCGCCAGGCGCGCGCGCTCTTCCAGCACCAGCGAGAAGCGCGAGCGAATCTGCCGCAATCGCAACTGATAAATTGCCCAGGCCATGCCGATCAGCGCCGCCGCCACCAGTATGCGGAACCAGGTGGTCTCATAATAGTGCGGCAATACATCGAAGGCGTACGACGTTTCGGTAGACGGTCCGCCGGGAAGTTCGGCCTTTACTATGAAGCGGTAATTGCCGTGCCGTGGCGTGTTGTAGTTGATCTCGCGCCGCGCTCCGGCGGACACCCACGTCGACTCCAGCCCGTTCAGCCGGTACGAATAAGCCACCTGCTCCGGCGCACTGAGGTGGATCGCGGTGTAGAGCACGCGGATCCGTTCCACGTCGGGCGAAAGGCGTGCCGCTTGCCCCAGGTCGATCGCGTGCCCGTCAGTAGTAATTTCAGAAATCTGTACCATGGGGGCCAGGGGAGTGGGCCGTTTGGCGTGAGGGTCGAATACCGCCAGTCCGCGGCTGGTGGTAAACCATATGCGGCCGTCGGAAGTCCGGTCTCCCCCGCCAGTCGGATAGCCGGGGGAACATTGCGCACTGCGCAGCCCATCGTCCATGCCGTAATTGACGGGCTGCAAGTGCGGCCTCCGTCCCGCGGCATGATCCCACAATTGCTGCTTGGCGATGCGGCAAATACCCCGCGTAGTGCTGAGCCACAGCGACTCGCCATCGTCGGCGATGCTCGCGATGTTATCGCTTAACAGTCCGTCCTTCTGCGTGAAGCTGTAGAACTTCCCGTCGCGGAATGCGTCCAGTCCGCCGCCGAACGTGCCAATCCACAAAATGCCGTTGGAGTCTTCGTAAATCTCGCGCACATTTTCGTTGGAGAGTCCGTCCGCCAAACCGAACAAGTGGGCATCGTCGCCCTTGATGCGCCACAGGCCCCTGCCATAACTTCCGGCCCACAACACACCGTCGCGGCCCTGGCACAAGGTCACGATGCCGTTGACGGTGAGCAAGCCGCCGCCGGCCACGGTGCGCGTCCCTTTTGCGGTCTGCTCCACCAGGCCGCCCTGGGTCGCCATCCAGACCCGGCCGGCGGAATCTTCCAGGGCGTCCCAGACCACCAGGCGCTGGGGGTCTGGCGGCGCCAGGGTGGTAAAGGTCGACCCATGCATGCGCACCAGTCCGGCGCGTGTTCCGATGAGCGGGTCGCCGCCGCGCGCCTCGCGGATGGAGAAAATTTCGCTATCGGGCATGCCTTCTCGGGTGGAGAAAAATCGCGGCTTGCCGGGCGCGAACAGCATGAGTCCGGCGTCGTGAAAGCCCACCCAGATGCGCCCGGTGTGGTCTTGAAAAACCGTATTGGGCTGGTCGCTCGGCATGCCTTCGGTTTTTCCGTAAGGCGTAAAGATGTCGTCCCGCAAGCGCGTCAGCCCGTCGTTGCCGCCCACCCAGAGGTCGCCCTCGCGATCTTCGAACAGGGCCCAGACTACTTCGCTTTCGGTGCCCGTGGTGGGCACGGCGAATCGGTCCCCCTCCAGACGGGCAATGCCGCTGTTCGTGCCAGCCCATATATTCCCGTCGCGATCCTCCACCACGGAACGTACCAAATCCTCGGGCAACCCGGTGTGCGAGTCGAACCGCCGAACCTTGCCATCGGCGGAGCGTTCAATCAATCCCAGGGTCCCGCCAATCCAGAGATTTCCATGGCTGTCTTGGAGGAGCGCGAGAATCACATCCTTCTCAAAACGGTCGTCGTCAATCAGGGTGGTAATCTTATCTCCCACGATGCTGACCACTCGCAGGGAGGGGCGGCCGGGAGACTCCGGGAGGTTGGAGCCGGCGACTAACAGGTTGTGCCGCCCATCCTCGCGGACTACACGCGCCGAGGTCATCGGCAGATTGACGCCGGACTTGAGAGTGGTGAACTTGCCGTCCTGGAAGCGGCAAACATCGATACCGGAAACCATCCACAGTGTCCCCGCATGGTCGGAATACACGTCCCGAATATCGTTGTCCGGCAAGCCGTCTTTCACCGTGTAAGTGCGGAAATGGCCGTTGCGGTACAGGCCCAGCCCGTTGGAAGTCCCGAGCCACAACGATCCATCGGGGGAGGCCGCCAGAGATCGAATTAAGTTGGCCGGCAGTGCGCTTGTGGGCCGGCTGAAGACGGTGAATTCGAACCCGTCGAAGCGGGCCAGTCCCTCATCCGTGCCCAACCAAAGGTATCCATCCGGAGTTTGAGCTATGGATTTGATGTTGTCCTGAGGCAGACCGTCCCGTTGACCCCAGGTGTGGCGCGAGTATTGGGTGAGCGTCTTGTGGGGATCGAGGGCCCACGCGGGCTGGATCAGGCACGCGGCTCCGGCCCAGACCGCCAGCCGGCTACGATGCGCCCCTTGTCTCGTCACGTCACCCATCAGTATAAGTCCTACGGTTCCCGCAAAGTGGGCCGGGAGTCCGACGTGTCGCAGGCACTCCTGCGCTGCCTGGTGTGGCAGGCAATCTTGCCTGCAGGCGGCCTTTCAGGCCGCCGGGCGGGCTGAAGCCTAAGGCCAGATGCTTTTCCCGTTTCCGGATAATTGCACAAACAGTGGGGCGGACGCCCTCGTCCGCGGCCGACCCCCTGGTCGGCTTCTCGGTGGTGGCAGCCGACTGATTCCTCAAGCACGGACGGGACGAGGGCGTCCCGCGCGGACCAGGGGGTCCGCCCAGGGGTCCGCCCTTGGGGTCCGCCCTGGGGTCCGCCCCACCAAGTTATTCGGAATCCGGCGGCGGGAAAGATATGCGGCATTGGGCTGCAAAGGCCGCCTGCACGGTCGAAGACCCTCCCGATCAGGTCGAAGAGGCCCGCGCGGATGCCTATTAGATGCGGCCGGCATTCAGCCACTCCAAGCCGCGGGTTTTCATCCCCCTTGCTGGCGCAAAGTTCGCCTGCAGCCAGGATTGCCTGCCGCACGACGGCGTTGCGGCCCAACTCAATTTCCTGGCGATCTCACCTGGACAACCCGGAGCATGGATTACCTTGCAGTCACAGGCCGTTGCCCGTGCAAATCGGAAAAATATGGTTCGCGGGTGGAACTTTTTGGCCCCTGGGGGAAAGAGTGTATAGGCGGCGTTTTACAAAGCGCCTCAAATTCTGGAGGTTAGTTGGATGAAGAAGAACCTGATCGTTCTTGGATTGTGCGCTGCGGCGACCCTATTGGCGCAGGGTCCGCCTCCTGACAGAGGGCTTGGCCATATGGGTCCGGGCGGCCCCGGCGGGATGGGAATGGGACTGGGGATGGGTCGCACGGTTACCGGCGCCCCGTATTCGGCACAGGAAATTACCGAAGAGAGCCAGACCCTCGCGAATGGCAACGTCATCGCGCGCAAAGTCCAGGTGAATGTCTATCGCGATAGCTCGGGCCGCGTGCGGACCGAGAGAACTGTTCCGGCGGGACATCCGGGGGCGGGGCAGACGGCGACGGCTGCGCAGACCGCGACGAGGACGATTGTGAGCATCCACGACCCGGTGGCGGGTGTTTCCAGCGAGTTGGACGCTACCGCAAAAACTGCTCATCAAATGACGATGCCCACTCGCGGCGGCAACGGTGGATTCCCCGGTGGCCGGCCGGGCCATGGCGCAAACGCTCCGTCGAGCGATCCCAACGTGGCAACCGAGAGCTTGGCGATGCAGACCGTCAACGGCGTACAGGCGACCGGCACGCGGACAACTCGTACCATCCCGGCTGGCCAGATCGGCAACGCGCAGCCCATTCAGATTGTGACTGAGACGTGGCAGTCGCCGGACCTCAAAGTTCCGGTGATGGTGAAGCGCATCGACCCACGGAGTGGCACCACGGTGACTCAGTTGACCAACGTCACGCGCAGCGAGCCCGATCCGTCGCTGTTCCAGATACCTTCGGACTATACCGTCACCAAGGGCCATGGTCCGCGCGGCGCAAACCAGAACAACCCGGCGGTTGTGAAGCAGTAAGCAGAGTCGACAGCCCCCTCTCCTTGCGCCGCGGCGTGAACTCTCCTCACGCCGCGGCGTTTTTGTGTCAGGAAGCTTTCAGCTCTCAGCTCTCAGCTTTCAGTTGCCTCAGAGAAGCTTTCGGGGGACGGCCATTCCCCTGCTGCTCATTACCCGGTCAAAAGCCAGATGTTCGACTGCTCCAGTCTCTCCACTGACTGCTCGCGGAGCTTTTCCTTTCGCCCCGGCCAACCTGGTAAGTGCCGCAGGCGCTGAAAGAGCCAACAGCTAATAGCCAAAAGCCAGTGGCCGCTTCAGTCAGCGAATCCATGGTTAGCGCCGCCAGGCGCGTCAGCAGCTGAAAGCTGATAGCTGAGAGCCGATAGCTTCACACCCTCACCACCCGATCCATCTCCAGGAATTCGCGAATGTGCGGATGGTCCGCCTTCTCCAACTCGCCCACCGTTCCGAAGAAAATCACGCTGCCTTCGTAGAGGAAGACCACCCGATCGGCCACTTTGTACATCAAGTCCAGATCGTGGGTCACCACCACCGACGTCAATTTGAGTTGCCGCTTGAGGCGCAGCATGAGGTCGCCCAGATGGTCCGACATAATGGGGTCCACCATGGTAGTTGGCTCGTCGTATAGGATGCACTGGGGTTGCGCGGCCAGAGCGCGCGCGATAGCGACCGCCCGCTTGTACCCGGTCGACAGGTCGGTGGGGTACGCGTCTTTGGCCTCGGCGATATCCACCATCTGCAGCAGGCCGTCGACCACATCTTCCTTATTCTGCGCGTCGTAGTCCTGCCGCAATTCCAGGGAGAAGAGGACGTTTTCGCCGACCGTCATAGAATCGAAGAGGGCGCCGGACTGGAACACCATGGTCACCTTCTTGCGAATGCGCCGCATTTCGGTCTCGCCATAATCGGTGATGTCTTCGTGTCCTACGATTACGCGGCCTTTATCGGGCTTCAGGAACCCCATGATGTGGGAGAGGGTGACGGACTTACCGACGCCGCTACGTCCGATGATGGCCACCGTCTCGCCGGGATTGACATTGAAATTAGAATCGACCAAAACCGGCCGGTCGAACGTCTTATAGACATGGCGGAATTCTATGTAGTGTGGGTAAGAATCACCGTTCATACGGAGCCCAATCCTCGGGGGTGTTAACGTTTTGAAAACAGGAGAGTTCCGAAACAGGCCAGGGGATCGTGCGGACTTCTTCGAGGGCTCGGGCGATCTTGCGGACACCGCCGGCGAAGGCGGAGTGGAGCCCCTGACGGGAATTCCGATGGTACACCGCGCACAGCGGCTCCAGCCGGCCGGACGGTCCGGCGGGCACCAACGCGTCGCCATCGCTATGCTCGGCAGCGTCCAGCAGTTGCCCCAGGAATGCAACGGAAAGCTCGGGCATATCGCAGGCGACGATCAGGTTCCAGTCCGCCGTGGAGTGCTGCAGCGCCGTCAGAATGCCGCCCAACGGGCCTTCACCAGGGTAGATGTCGGGTACAACCCCGTGCCCCAGGCATCCGTCGCGCTGAGGTCTTCCCACCAGGCTGACGGTTCCGGCGGCGGCGCGCACGGCTTCGGCCACCGATTGCGCCAACGCGCGGCCGTGGTATGGCAGCAAGGCCTTATTCCGGCCCATGCGCGAGCTGTTCCCTCCTACCAGCACGTACCCCGCCCGGCTGCTCACACGGAAATGATACCATCAGACCATACAGGGTCAGGTCCGCGTCCTCTCCTTGGATTGAGTCGAGGGGTCCCTCTCCTTGGATCGAGTCGAGGAGTCCCTCTCCTTGGAATCTGCCGAGGAATGTCTTATACTGAGGTGCCAAACATTTTGAGGCGTTTTTGTTTTAGACTAGGACTTGGGCTGGTAATTGTGGCGGGCCTCCATGCCGCCGACCAGCCAGATCGGCCGCAGCAAGTGGTAAGGGTGGTGCGAGCCGATCCCCGCACCGGCAGGTTGGTGAGAAGCGTGATTGTGACTGCAAAGGCCGTCGCCGCTCCCAAAGCCGCTGAGGACGCTCTCGGACCTCGCGGAATTAATGCGGCGGTTGAGGCCATCGCTGCCAC